>Ga0247780_1000651_pt1 | contig 30144 bp, 22 predicted proteins | sample UWRJL079202R5_FD_179927 | JGI IMG/M metagenome (GOLD analysis project Ga0247780, IMG submission 179927) | Plant litter microbial communities from Arlington Agricultural Research Station in Wisconsin, United States - UWRJ-L079-202R-5 | ecosystem: Environmental > Terrestrial > Plant litter >... | reverse complement strand
TGTCTCTTTTTTGGCGGCGACACGCCGTTTCTTGTGCGGCCGACGGCTCCGACGACAACAACTGATGCGACGATAAAGAACGAGCATGTGGTTGTGGAGGAAGATGCAGATGCGAGTGGCAGTGCGGCGCCGGCGGTGGAAACGCTGCGGTGTGAGTTGGTTGGAGAGTGCTACGTTCACGGCATGATGGACGGTGAGATGATGGGCCAGGGGTTCAAGACGGTGCGGTTTCATTTGGTGTGATTGCTGTACTACTACCATTTTTGTTTCTTTTTCGTTATTTCTGTGTTTATTATTGCCCCAAACACGCTGGCTGTGCCAGAACTTGCATCACTTGTAACGAACCATCGTAAATGTCTTTCTCGGTCGGCTATTTTCCCCCGTTTCAAGCATCAACACTTGAATGTACGAGTAAATACTGACAACACATCATCCCAGGCAGTCGTTTTGTTGGGGAAGTTTAGTCAACTTCGCTTCATCAGGACCCCGACTCGACCTTCCGCCAGTTCAATGGCGGCAGTGGGCCATACTAACATGATCGAGTACGAACTTCACTGTACAGTTTTGGCCGGGGCGCCGGAAATGATAGCCCATTCTCCGGAACATGGCTCAATCAAAAACCTCTCCCAACGTATGCCAGTCCCGATTGAGGACAGGCTTCGAAAGAGCAAGAGCCCACCAAAAATCTTGCCGCAACCAACCATTCGGACGTCCGGCCCACCAAGAACATTGTGGCTGACGCGCTCGGGCTTTTGTGGGTATTTTTTACACCAATCCGTCGGTGAAGCCATTGAAGCCATTCCCAGTATGGATTAGCCTACCCAACACAGAAAAGAACAGGGGGGTTGTGGCAGCCGGGGTGTGATCTTTTCACGAATTTGCGCAAAACAGGCGGGAGCCAATTGGCCGATGCCATTCTTTTCAGCGGGCATTCACTTGACCTGCCCTGCATTTCGGCATCTATTTCTTTGTTTGCTGTTATTCTCGACACGCTTTAATCGATGACTTATCACCAGCGCGCCCCCTGTTACGGCACGAGGCTCGACCTAGGAGCTGGCATTAGCTATGCCAGCCTTCCAGACGTTTTCCGGGCCAAGAATGAGAAGAAGAAAACGAATCTTGGCTTAGGAAGCGGTGTGGCCGGTAGTAGCTTGCCTGATTTTCCCCAGCTCGCGGCCGAAAGTTTCGACGAACAATCTGAGGTAAAGTACTTGGTCCGAGGGAGAACGAGGAGACATATCACGAAGGCTGATTTGTGGTCATCTTTTAGGCGGGTTCGGAAATTGAATTTGACGATGGATATATTTTCCGCTTTGGTCGCCGATATCGACACCGCTTACCATGGGAGGATTTGAAGGATACCGGCGAGAATTCCTACGCACGTCCGTAGCTACACATCACCCTCCATACACTGTGCTCCTGTAGCTAACCATTCGCTGTAGGATATCTCTGTCCCAATGACGAGCGGGAGCAAGACCGACGGGATCTGCAACACGCCGTTCTCTACACACTCTTCGAGAACAATCTCCGCTTCGCACCCCTCTCGACAACATCCCGCATTGAAGTTCTGGATGTTTGCACCGGCACAGGTGTCTGGGCCGTCGATGTTGCCGACGAATGCCCGGAATGGGCCGTGGAAGGTGTGGACTGGTCGCCGGAGCAGCCCACCTGGGTTCCGCCGAATCTCAGCTTCTCTCTTGACGACATGCGTCTTCCTTGGCGCTTTGACAAGAAGTTCGACTACATTCACACGCGTGCAACCATGTACATGGGGTGCTGGGGTGACTTCAAGAATGAGGTGGTTCAGCAAGCTTTCGACAACTTGCACCCCGGCGGCTGGTTTGAAAGTCAGGAAATTGGGTCTTTGGTTGAATGCGATGACACGTCGTTGCAGTCTGATGCCCCTCTGGCGACCTGGGCTCGCGTATTCTACCAAGCTGGCTTGTCGATGGGCCGACCCCGTGACGCGGCTGATAAGATGTGCGAGTGGTACAAGGAAGTCGGTTTTGTCGACGTCGAGCAACGCGTTTTCAAGATGCCAATCGGGCGGTGGGCAAAATGTCCCAGACTGAAGGAGACCGGCAAGTACTGGCAAGTCTGCATGGATGATGCACTGGAGGGCCTTTCACTGCGGCTCTTTAACGAGGCTTTTGGCTGGGACGAAGCGAAAACCAAGGTAGGCCGTTTCACATCTACGCTGCTCAGAGATAAAGAGGAGATGCTGACCCGGAACTGCTTTAGGAGCTGCTAAGTAGAGTTAAGAAAGACTTCATGAGATTCGATGGTGATGTTCACGCATACACCGAGGTTTACGTTGTCACCGGACGCAAACCCCTGGCAATTCCAAGCGAGTCTGGACTAACTAAAACCATCTCGATGGACACCAAAGGAGGTCCAGACGCTACTATACTGAGACATCGGACAAGTCGGCTGACTCCCTCTTTATTACCCGGCATTTCACACTCCTCGATTTCGATTGACACCTCGAGCGCTGATACCTGGGAGGACACGAGCTGCAGCAACAAGGTCGATGAATCCGTCTCTGGAAACAGAGATGCCGGCTCAGTGTATTTTCGGAAACAGCGGGACGAGTTTGTCAACGACATCATCTGGAAACTTTGCCAGTACCTTGATTCCAAGGTTGCCGATGCGCGGCTTCAAAAGCTTGCGTCTCTAAGCATCGAGAACCCCCAGGATTCTGGCGAGACTTCGGGATCAACTTGTGCAGACGCACCAGCGCTGGAAAAAGCCCCCGAAGATGGCGCCGCATCGACTCAGAGTGCCATTGCGATTGAGAAACAGGGAGTAGGTTCCTTGGATAGGGGTGGTGGTGACGAAGACGGCGAAGAGGACGGCGACAACAGAAGACGAAAACGACCTCGGGTGGCGATATCCGGTGAAACTAGGAAACTTGCATGTCCTTACTTCAAGCGGACCCCAATAAAGTACAGCAAGTGGACGAGCTGCCCTGGGCCGGGCTGGGATGAGATTCACCGTGTCAAGTGAGTTAACAGGCCTACTACGTTTTCTTTTTCACGCATACGTCATGAGCTGACACATGTAGGGCTCATCTTTACAAACGCCACGCACTCCCTCTCCAATGTCCCCGTTGCTGGGAGCCCTTTCGCGCCGAAGCAGCGTATCGGGAGCATCTGCAGCAAGATCCACCCTGTGCTGTGCAGGCTGACCAGAAATCCATTGACGGATACACCAAGGAACAAGAGAGGATGCTCCGTAGCAGACGGAGAACCCGGCCTGATATGACTCGAGTGGACAAGTGGAACGAAATCTATCATATTTTGTTTCCTGATGACGATATCACCAACATGCCGAGTCCTTGTAAGTGCATCCCAGTGAGCTTCAATCCGGGGGAAAACAGGATGGCTGACCTATGGGCAGACTATGACAGCAGCGACGGTGACCGGATGGCAGTCATCGAGGACTATGCGGTTTTCCTCCGTCGCGAGATGCCTGCCGTTGTTCGTCGAGAGCTGGATGCGGTGTTCCAGGACGAATGGCGGATCCTCGAAGAGACTTTGCGACCTCGCATCGAACAAATGATAGTCGATCTCCAACCCCGGATGCTAAGGATGTTTCAACAGTCTGAAGCGATATCAGACGAAGAGCAACTCCCCGAGTCAGAAGAACTACCGCCAGGTCTTGATTCATCTCAACCCGCTTTTCAGGGCTTGGAGCTTGGTGCTGACCAGTGTCTACCAATTGACTACCCGGAGGATGTTGAACTGGCGTGGGATATCAACCCCTCACTGTCCGAGTCGACCGCCACGGCCTTCGCTGAGCCCTTTCTTGACATCAACTTCGAGAAGCTGCTGGATTCGAGCTTCAACCCGGCGGAAATCGGGTGCACTAGGCTAGATAGTCATCTCCAAGGGAATCAAGGTCCGGACACGGGGACAGATTAGAGATTGGAAATCTATTTTTGCTTCGATCCCTCGATGTCCGGCATTCCAGCTTCACCGTTAATACAACCAGTTTCCCTGCCAACCAGGGCCAGCGCCCACACTTCATGGCGGAGGTAAATTTCCCTGGCCAACACCGTTCACCTCACCCTGCACGACCTCCATCCTGCTCTCCGACTCAATCCTTGCAGCAAGCACAACCGGCATTAGATACATGCTGATGGTCAACGCAAGCGGACCCCAGATTGTGATGCCATCGACGGTCGACAGATTCTGGGCTAGCACGCCTAATAGGTGAAAACCGGATATGACGACAAGGGATGCGAGCAGCTTCCTGCGGAACCATTCCTTCTCATGGAGAAGTTTCATTGTGAAGACGACTCCGAATGCAACACCCCACAACGTATAGGCGCCGGTACCCCAACCCAAGCCGACATCGGCAGCTAACCGACAGACGGGAACTGCCACGGCACTGACAAGAGCTGAGCCATGAGTTGTGGCGTGGAGAATGAGCTCGGCAATCCCGGGCGCAGGGGCTGTAGGTGCGGCGTTGGTAGCTACTGGGAGAAGCAAGAGTGAGGAGAGGGCGATGGCAACAGCCAGCTTGTGGGAATACCATCTCAGCGGGCGTGAAATACGCAGCGGTGCCCCAGATGAATGGTGACATGTCAGGGGCTTAGGGAGTTCGCGGGGGGGGAACTTGATGAGGTAACTTCGGTGATCCGGCAAGTGCAAATTTTCCAGAGGAGTTAGCGAATCCTTGAAGGCGCCCGAGGCCATCACTGTACACTAGGTCTTTATATCGTCAGTGAGGCTCAGAGACCAGGGACCAATGTCGTCAGAGGAGATCTGAGGGTGGGCGAGGAGGTGGGTGGGTGGCATCATGGGTTAGATGGCTTACACGAGTTGCTGAATGAACTACAGCACCCCCCCGAATCGGAAAGCGGGTCGTCCGAATGCCGTTCACTAGCGCTACGAAAGAGATTGACAGTTTTTTGGTCCATGTTCGTCGGAAGCTTCAAAGTTGGTTGCCAGGGGGGTCTCGAGGGGAGGTGCAATCGTGTTAGGATTACAGGGACAGAAAATGTGGTAGAGAGCAGAGAGGTTCGGGGAGCGACTAGATATAGCACACCAGCGCTAAAAGAAAAGGACAAAAAGCAGGCAAGACATGGTTACACGGATTGAGGTACTTACTCTTCCATCTAGTCTTAAAAAAGTGATAATTGGGTATTTCTCTAGCTAGTTATAATCAGCTCCATTTACACAGCCACACTCGTCCCCCTTTAAGTCCAAAGATGGAAAGGCACCGGCGCTGGCCAGGGGGGTCTTAAGGGGAGGTGCAATCGTGTTAGGATTACAGGGACAGAACATATGGTAGAGAGCGGAGAGGTTCGGGGAGCGACTGGATGCAGCGCGCCAGCGCCAAAAGAAAGAGAATGTCTATTTGCACTATGAGCCACACAACCACCACACACAACCCCAACCCTCGCCCGTACCAGAATGCCCGCCGCATCGCATCCACGGTTGCGAATGCGGCCACATTTTAACTAGACGCGTGGAGTTGAACCTCCTGGATTCTGAAGCCGTTTTAGAGCCTCTGTTCTGTTTGCCCTTATTTTCCGCGTTGATAATTACCACCAGCGGCATTGCCGTCAGAATCGCTCGGGATTAGAGTTCAAGGCACCATCGCGCGGCGGGCTATTTCTAGCTATCGAAGCTGCCAGTCATCCCAGTTATTTATGTGTGAATTAACTACCTACCCTGGGAGTAACAAACGCGAATGCGCGTGATGGTGATGGCGATGGTTGTGTGGTTAGTGGGTGGGGTCAACTAGTAAGGGTTAGGGTTGTTATAGGGAGTCATCGTGCAAATAGACGTTCTCAAAAGAAAAGGACAAAAAGCAGGCAGGATATAGTTACACGGATTAAGGTCAGAAGAGTGATAATTGGGCATTTCTCCAGCCAGTTACAATCAGCTGTATTTGCATAGCCACACCTTTGCGTGGATAATAATTACCCCGAACGCTTTCACTGGGGTACATTAGACCCAGTTTATGAAATAGATGGTCTCGGATCGAATGCAGTGGCACATTGCCAATCGAGGGCGCTGAAATCTTCTCTTGCTGTTCCAACTCCAGTCTTGGTCTTTGTGGGTTACCTTACCGCCTCCCCTCCTCCAGAGAACCTTCTGGAGAAAATCTAGGCAATCACAACCTCTCCAAACTCAAATCCAGGGCCTTCACAGAAGGCCTCGCCGTCCATAAATCCATGGACATAACACTCGCCGACAAGAGTGTACGTCTCCGCCGCACATTTTCTCAGCACTACTGGCACGCTACACCCTTTCAGAATCCACACAGCGTCCCCTTTCTTTGCGTCCAGAGGTACCAGGCCGACCTGGCCCTCATATAGCGTAGCGAGTACTTTTGCTGTAGACCCAAGCTTCAAGCTCATCGTCTCTAACAGCCTCTGAGACAGGGGTAAGCTTTCAGGGTCTGGTGTTGCTACTACTCCTTCGCCACGTGCTTGGATTCCGTAAAGTAGATCAAAAAGACTCCGACCGCGGACGAGGAATCGTTTATTGTACTCGATCCACCGGTAGATGAGCGCGTTGTTCTGCGCATCTCCCACCCGGAGGCTGCCGATGGGAATCGTCTCGTCACCAAGGAGAAATATCTGATGAAGTTCATCGCGGAATCTTCTGGTGGGCGCGAAGTATTCCAGGTATCGAGCACTGCGATCCACGGTCAAGGCGCACATTATGTGATCAAGAAGGTCGCCGTCAAGCAGTGGTGGTAGCGTTGATTGCTTTTTGAGTGAGGATTTCCTTTTGCCACTGGTGTTGGTCGGTGAGGTCGACTGGGTAAAGTTATATTGATCGTAGTCACCGGCAATCCCTTCGACTATGCCCGTCGCGAGTCCGTCGATGTGGCCTAGGTGGACCGCCCGACATGATAGAGTACGAGCCGAGATATTAAGATGAACTTCCGGTTTCGTGTCACCACAAGCGCGGTAGCTGGGCGCAAATGTCTCATTGGTGAGCTCCTGCCATGGAAGTGGCACGAAGCAACCGATGTGACTCCGAGAAGGCTGACTCACCATCAGGGGAACCACGATTGGGCGGACTTCGACCCTCCAGTCCGGTATCCACGACGGCCAATGGCCTGCCTCAGTTTGGGTAGAGGCAAGGTGTGGGCGAAACAGCGGCGCAAAGCAGATGATGTCCAGACTGCCATATGCTTCAATGAAGTTGATGACGAACTTCGTATACACGGCCTCCACTGTGTTCTTCGGACTGTAATCGGGCTGGCCGACGATAGCACGATCCGCTTCCCTTGCGAGGCCCAGAAGCGAGTAGATCCTGTCCCTGGGGTCTGTACACTGGTAGTTCCCGGTAAACGCTAGGAGGGCTACCAGACTCATTCTTCCTCGGACCTCAGGCACCCGGAAAAGTTGGCGGACACGCCTCCGCCCCCACGCAACTCCCCATACGCTGCCATCCAAAACACCATTCTGGCTGCAGATATATAGGGCTTGCATAGCGTCGTAGAAATCATGGTACTCGATCCAGTTTCTCCCAAAATGGAAGCGAAGTACCGAGGGTAAGGCGAGCTCTTGCAAAGTCCACACTCGCGTCCACCACGGCTGCCGGAAGAACAGAGATATATCATCCCAAATCATCTCATTGGTCGAGAGGACGGGTAGCTCTTGAATAAGATGTCCCTGTTGAAAGTACCTCGCGAGTTTGCGGAGCATCCCGATAAGCCTCGCAGTTTGGTCCGTTCCCTCCCCAAGCCAAATCACAGTTCTGGCGGATTCGCAGTAGATACGGCCCATCAGCTGCACCTGCATCGCGCGTTCATGTTCGTCGTCCTGGTTGATGCAGATCGAGTCGATCCAAATCCAGTGGTCTTCTTCGAAGCATTTGTAGTCACAGAGAGCTTCAAGAAGCGGGAACACGGTATCCAGGACCGGGAAGGACACTCCCTCGATCTGGATTGTGCTAGTATATTGAGCTTCGCCCCAGACGTACGAGAATGTGGTGAATTTCGGACATGCTTTGTCGTCCAAGTTGAAGTTTTCAAGCCGGCCGCAAAGGGAGTTGCACGTGTCTCGATAGAGATGCAGCAAGCGGATGGACGCAAACTGCTTGTAGCAGTATTTTCGCGGCAACACGGTCGCCATGGTTGTTGTCATTGCAGTTGTCTTGCGGAGAATTTAGAGGTTGGGAGGCAGTCGTTGGCATCTGCACAATCATCGGAAGGTGCGCCCATTGGCCCACCACGAGTCGCCAGCAACCTCCCCTCTCCAAGCACTGCCACACAGCTCTCACCGAATCGCCTTCCTCTTCCCACTTCCTCGCACCTCAGGCTTCCCCACCGCCGCCCCCCTCTTCAGAAACTCCCGATACGCCTTCTTCGGCCTCCTCGCCCCATCCCCACTCACCTCCTCCTCCCTCCAAATATTCCACCCAACTTGCTCCCAAACCCGCAACTGCGCAACGAAATTCTCGCTCGGCCTGACCTCTCTGCGCTTCCCCGCGACGTAGGCGAGCGTCTTGTCGGCCCCCTTGCTCCACTTACGCATCAAGTAGGCTGTCACCACGGTCGGAGAGCGCGACACTCCCGCGATGCAATGCACCAGTACATTCCGCCCTGCTGCTATCTGGGCATCGATGAACTCGCACACGGTTTGGAGATGCACTAGTAGGTCCTGCGTGTCTGAGTCGAACGCGGGGATGAACAGGTGTCGATTTTCTTTTTCATTTTCTTCTGAGCTCAAGTTGCCGTTGTCTGAAGAGGGAATCTGGGCCTGGAATCGCGCGGTCGCCCAGCGGGGGTGTCGCTCCTCAAGGAGGGAAACGATGGCGCCGATGTCGTGAGACTGCAGCGCGGGGATGTGATGGGATGCAATGATGTTCCCGAGGTACACACCCGGGATGATTCGAGAAATGGAGACGAATCGTTCTTCGTCCGCTTCCACTGCTGCTTCATGGTCGGTTGTGGCCATTGGGTCAGATGTGGTTACTGGAGTGAGATGAGTGCGGGGTATGCACACTCACGGCAGCCAACAAAATAACATGAGGTGCCAATGCCTAGGCGAAAACCGCCAGCTGCGGTCACGGGGTTGACCGCCATGGTCAAAAGGCGACACAAACCGTAAAATAAAACACTAGGATCACAGTCATTCGCCAGAGAATCGAGATCCGGCGAGGAGATTCTCATCCGGAAGACGCTTCATCACCTAGATAGCCGTTGTAAAGAACAGAAAGATGAGGCAATAACCCTAATTCAAGTAGTAGTCGTCAGGGAAAATTCAAGTTTGGCGTCACCGCCGTCCATTGTGGCGCATCCGGAGTCCAACTTTGGCACACAATGGCCCGAGCCAGGATTGACGACCTGGAGCCAAGCTTATCACATCCTACTATCCGATCCACTACCTCGCCTCTCACACAACCGCTCCGTCATTATGCCACGCACGAGGCTTTGAGCGAGAAATCGAGCTAAGTGCCGAATTTCAGTCCAACGGCTCGCCAAACATTACCTAATTACTCAGAACTGCTGACTGGGGATCATTTCCGAGCCCTCGAGTCCGAGGAAACGAACGCGCCCTGAGAAGCACATCAACCCCGCAATATATCTAACGCGCCACCCTCACCACGCATCGCATGGTGTTTCTGACGGACACCCCTCTGGATCACTTAGCTGCAGGATATTCCCATTTGGGAGCGTCACGCGTGATCGTGCATTATGGTGGCGGCTGCAGTCCAGGTGAAGAACAACCCTTCTTCTGACCTTTTCTCAAGTCCATCTTCACCTTGGGAAAAAAAAATACCTTCCCTGGGTTTCACACACCGACCAGACCAAATCCCCAACCCACATAGTGACGCCTCCTCCTTCTCACCTACTTCCTCTGTCAAAGAAAAAAAATAACGCCAAAGAAACAATGTCCAACTCACCTCCCCCAACAGCCCAAGAACTCACCGGCTTCTCAGGCTACATCCACTCCTCCACCGCCCCCTGGTTCGCCTCCACTCCCGACCTCCCCTAGCCAGCGCGCCAGCTCCTCGAAGAGGACAGCGGCATCCCCCCCTCAGTCATCGAAACCGAGGTCATCGCCCTCTGAGACCGCGCATGGGAAGCCTTTCCCTTCCCGTGCATCGGCACCTTCGACTTCCTTGAGTTCCAGCTCTCACAGCGCCACCGCCTGTACCCGCGGCTTCCCCGGCGGCTGCAGGAGGGGGGGAAGTTGCTGGACATTGGGAATTGTTTTGGGCATGATATTCGCAAGCTTGTGTTTGATGGCGTGCCTGGGGGGAATTTGGCGGGGGTGGAGCTGAGGCCGGAGTTTATCGAGTTGGGGTATGAGTTGTTTCGGGATAGGGAGACTTTGGGAGCGAGGATGGTGCAGGGCGATGTGCTTGGGAAGAGGGGGGAGGAGCCGTGGGTGGAGCTGGAGGGGGGGTTTGATGGGTGAATCTGGGGCTGGTGTTGCATTCGTTCAAGTGGGAGGGGCAGGTGAAGGAGTTGGAGCGGGCGGTAGAAATGTTGAAGAAGGGGGAGATGGGGACGTCGGTGATTAGGCTTTCTTGCAAAGCGGTGAATGATGGGACGGGGTTGCTTACTTGGCATGAGGATATTCCGGTGCATAATGAGCAGACGTTCCGGAAGATGGTGGTCGAGGTTGAGGCGAGGACGGGGACCAAGTGGGATGTTGATGTGAAGATGGACAGCGCTATTAGTAAGTGGAATCCCAAGCATCGGTAGCTAGATCCGAGAGTGCGGAGGCTTGTGTTTAAGATGACGAGAGTCGAATGATGCTGTCTGACGTGACAAGTCGAGTTGGTGGCAAGCGTCTTTATGTACAGTTGAGTAAATTGGGGTCCGTACACCAGTGAATGCACATACTATTTTTTGTTCTTGGTTTGTTTTGCCCCGCAACACCACGCCCGAGATCACCTTGCCATCGCCACACTAGTCCTTTTGGCGTGACCCGCATTAATTGACCCACGTTAACTGAGACCGAGTGAGATTTGCTGGCAGCAGTGTAAAATCTCACCATGGCTCCTTCTTCAACTTCCTTGCTCCCCAGCCGAAGCGCATCACGAAAGAACAAGACAAAATGGTTGCCTCAATCATCAAAACGCTGATCAAGAACTGTAAGCAGCTTGGATTTCTTACCTTTTTACCAATTTTTCCAACTCAAATCCAGACCAACCTTCCACGGCAGTGCCGCCCGACGCCTCAGATAAACACTTCAACTACGTCTCGCGCACCAAGTACACCACAACCAAGGTCAGGTTTCAGACCCACAACAATATCGCTGCCAATGAGAATACCCTCGTAAAGATCTATATTGAGTTGATGAAGGCGGACGCGGAAGCTGCAACTGTCAGAATAGCAGCTACAACGGCAGCTTCACGATGTTTCTGTCATGTTTCCCGGCCCCTGCTGTAATTAATGCATGCATTGCTTCAAGTCGCAGCACCGTTTTCTGCATCATCTCGCGGTTGACTGGCGCTGTGGTTTGCGAGTTCGCTCGGGAATGCTTATCGTCCATCTCTTATCGTTATCGCTCGTGTCTCTGTCAACCGCCAGCCTCGCCCACCCATCTCGCCCACCCATCTCGCCCGCCGCCCCACCCAACGGGTCACCAGTGTCTCTACCCCGCAGCATCGAAAAGGTGAAGAGTTTACAATGCAGCGCTAGGCCTGAAGTTATCAACCCCGCGGCTTCATCCTCCCTCCATGCATGCGATGTCGAGAGCTATGTATTAATTGGCCCCCGGGCCACCTCCCCGGGTTCGAGGTGGTGCCGTTGATTACATGTATCACGCGCAGCAAAGTGCCACGCATTCCCGGTGCCGACATTGTGCTTGGAAAACCGGATGGCTGCTGAGTGGACTGATCTTGAAGCAAGGTGCTGAACAGAGCAGCAGCTCAAAAGCAAGCATGAACCCCAAACCCCAAACGCCGTCGTGGCTGGGTTCATCACACATCATGTCTGAATTGGACAAAACACTCTCACCCAGGGGGTCAAATGGCTCAGAGGTCCTCTGGACACCTGAAGCAGAGCGGAAACTCGTCCGAAAGATCGACTTCTGTCTCCTCCCCATGCTATGGATCATGAACTTGCTGTCCTGGATGGACCGAGCAAACCTCGGAAATGCCAACATTGCCGGATTGACCAGCGACTTACGCTTGTCGTCTTCGCAATTCAGCTTGGCTGTTACCACCTACTACTGTAAGTCTATTCTCTATTTCATTCAAACCAGTATCTTCACCCGTATACTCACCACCTCAGTTGGCTACATGGCTTGGATCCCCTTCTCCAGTTTGATCATCTCGCGCACTAGACCGTCGCTGTACCTCCCGAGCATCATGCTCCTCTGGGGTGTTGTCACGGCCAGTATCTCAGCCGTCAAAACATATCCGCAGCTGCTGGTCATGAGAGTATTCATGGGCATTCTCGAATCCGGCCTCACGCCGGGGATGGTGTTTATCTTTTCGTCCTGGTACACTCCCCATGAAATTGGGAAGCGAAGCTCATGGTTCCTTACATCGGCGCAGTTCGGGGGGTTGTTTGGTGGCCTTATTGCAGGTGGGTTGATGGCGAATCTTGAAGGGGCGCGTGGCATCCGGGGCTGGCGGTGGCTGTTTGCGATCGAGGGAGCTGTCACGGTTGCGTTTGCGTTGATGGCGTACTTTGTTCTGCCGGACTACCCGCAGTCTTCTCGACGCTTCTCGGCCGGTGAGAAGCATATGGCGACGGCGAGATTGCAACGTGCGGGGACAGATGTTGGTGGGAATGAATCGACGCCGAGACTTGGGCTTGTGGCGACGATGTCCGAAGCTTTGAAGAATTGGAAGATGTGGACTATTTCGCTTGCTACCGCGGTAAGTAAACCCCGAGGCGGTTGACAAAGCAGAAAAGGCCTAACCTAGAACTTTGCAACAGATGTACAGCGCCGCAATAGTACTTGTGTACTTTTACCCCGTCCTGGTCAAGGGACTGGGTTACACAGATCCAATCATGGCACAGTACATGACGGCCCCAATCTGGGGCGTCGCCGTGGTTTTCAACTTGGCAAGTGGCTTCGGCGCCGACCGCATCCCCCAGTACCGTGGCCTGGTCGTCACCTTCGGCCTCGCCCTCATCTCCCTCACAGCAATCCTGACCTGTGTGATTTATGATTTCACAGCACGTTATGTCCTTCTTTCCTTCATGACAGGCGGGCTTTGGGTTGCCTACTCGCAGAGCTTGGCGTATCTCGCCGAGCTCTTCAGGGACTTGGATCCTGGTGTGCGTTCGTTTTGCATTGGCATTATGACCATTGCTGCGCAAACGGGGTATTTGTATGGGGCGTATCTCTTTCCGAATGAAAATGCGCCGAAGCATTTGTTGGGGTTTGGGACAGTGGCGGGAACAAGTGCGTGCGGTGCGGTTCTGTATTGCTTCTTATGGTGGGCGGTACGGTATTCTGAGAGGAGGCGGGCTAGGGTGCATGTTGGGTGATCGGCAATGCCCTCATGATCTTTGTTGTTTCCTCTATCACTTCAAGGTACCTCCCTGTCTAGGCATAAAGACTGTTGTCGAACTGCAGCGGCAGTTCTTGGCGCTCAGGCGCGCAGGCGCCTTACCGCTCCAGGCTTGCCTGGAGCGCAGGGGCCTTGGATCATGTGCTCTCCCCATATATAGGGAGCTTCCATTTGTATATAACTGGGGAGTGCTTCGCACTCCCCTTTTTTACCAAATCAAGTCACTTTGTAACTGCACTTCCGCTGCTCCTGAGCCCCTTGTTCCTCAGCTAAAACGTTCCACAGTTATAAGCCCGGCTCTGTCCGACTAAGTAAAGTGTGGAACTAATTAATTAAGACGCTTATAAGCAGCGCCCTCCGTAAAACCCTTTTGCTAATCCTTTAAATCGCCCATTATAGCGGAAAAAAGCACCCTTTACCAGAGCATTCCAGCTAACAGTTAGAAGCTTGAGAGCACGTAAGAGTAACCCTCTTAGTTTAAGACTCTTAAATACCACGTGATAAACTGAGGGATCTGGCACCTTATTAATCTTACTACTCTTAACGTGGCTAATCTGTACATTAAGCTAATCGTTTTAATAATCTATAAGTTTGTTAGTAAACGTTAAAAGAAGGTAACTAAATTATATATCTTTACCTACGAATATTAAAAGTTAATAACCCTATCTTTAAAGACAGTTAAAAATAAGTTAAAACTTATCATAATTATATAATAAGATATTAAGGAGGAATACAAACGCCTAATGAATGAAATTACCACTCTTATTACAGCTATTACTAAAACTATTAATTTATACTAATATATTTAGAACTAGGTCGATTATACAGTTAATAAGAGCTTTAGGGAACTGGTTATATAGAAGATGATTTAAAACAGCAGATATATAGTTTAAACATTTATACACTTCCTTTAATAACGACTTAAACTTAATAAAATAAGCCTTACCTCTTAGATCTGCTAGGAATATTGTGTAGTAATGGAATAAGTTAAGAATATTAACGTGTTAAAGAAGTAATAGATTAAAGATTAGGAAACAGCTTATTGTAAGGTAGAAGCGTTTAAAATCATAAAGATCTAAGGGCCTTTAATTACTAAGGACTAGTTAAAAACCATCACGGTATATATAATGTCCTAATAAGTAAATTAAAAGCTCTTTAAACTAATAGAGTAGGAAATTATAAAATACTTAACACTTAAAATTACAGATTATACTTATATCTTCTTTACGTAGATTTATAAAACGAAATACGTTATTAGTAGTAATAAGTAAGGTGGAGTTTTCTTTACTAATAACTGCTTTGGAGTACTTAACAGGACTAGTTAAAGCTTTAAGAAGGACTGTCCCTATAGAAGAAAACACCTGTAAGAGCCTATAAACTACTAAATCTTACACTTAATAATTACTAAATTACTTTTAAACGCTCTTACTTATATTAAACATATTAAGATACTAAGATCTAAGATAAAGGAGAAGATTAAAATGTAATTTGTAAGCTTTAAGTAGTTAAAAGTTTATTAATCCTATTAAGAGAAGTGGGAAACCACTTTAGCCGTTTAAGGCTAAGACTGCTTAGGCGCTTTAAAGTTCTCAGGATTTATTAACACTGTAATAATTAACACTTATATAATAAAAGTGATTATTAAAGTAGTAAGACAGTTTTCCACTACAGGTTTTACTAAGTACCTACTCTTTAATAACACCTTAGTTAATAATTATAAAGTAATGTATCTTATTAATTGTAAATCGCTCCTAATTAAGGGGAGCTTCTAACGTGTTAAAGTTAAAGATTATATCTAAGTGGGGATTAACTTATTCCCGATCTCTAGATACAGTAAGTAAGTAATCTTAAAGGTGCTTATAAGCTTTAAAGGAACTGATAGTGAAGATCTAATACTTAATAACGTAACTATTATAAAGGGTTTTTATATTAATATCGTCTTAAAAGCTTTAATTACTAAAGTTAAAGCTTAGTATTATAAGTTTAACTATATACTTCACTACAGTAATATAAAAAAGAACATAATGCTAAAAAAGCTTAAACGACAGTATAATTTAATATTCTTATAATACACTCCTATTTTCACTTATTTAAGCTTCTTAATACCTTTTACTGTAAGTGCTGTAAGTACTATATTAGTAACTATAATAAAATAAGGAGTAAGGCACTTACAGTAATAATTACGCCCTTAAGAGGACATAGAGCACCTCTAATATACTTAAGTAGGGCATTTAAGGCTAGAAGCTTTTAAGAAACTTATTAAACAAGTATATAACGTTGTGATCACAGGTATAAAGATTATTAACTGTAAACACTGTATGCTTATACACTTATAACAAATCGTTTTAAGATACCGTTTTAAAGGTTTCTCTTATTACCTGTTCTTACAAATTAGTTAAGACCTTTTCTACTTTAAAAGAGTATAAGATGGATTAATTTACTTACTTATAGTTAAGGATAAGTATAGTGGGAAGCTCTTCTGTTATCCATTAAAGGATAAGAAAGGGCTAGAAATGTTTAGAATTATTAAGAGTTTTGTGAACTAAGTGAAATGGTAGTTTAAGCTTACTGTATATATTATACATTAAGATTAAGAGACTTTAATAATTGTAATTAAGGGATATATACTGTATTAGCTCTAGGTAATTAAAAAAAGGATTAAAATCAAAACTACTCTGTTATATATATATAAACTAAACAGTAGGAGTAAGTGTGTAAGCTAAAAGCTAATCGTAAAATCTATTAAAATAAGGGAGGGAGTAAACCTTCTTAAATCAATCTAGTTTAAATACGTGTAAGCAGCTACTTACTTATATAAGATAAGCCCTAACTAACGAAATAACTAGACGTCACCTAATGAGAAGCTTTATAAATGGTTTAGATAATACTTTTAATAATATATACCGTTAAGTAAGCTTAATAAAAACCTAACCAATAATTACTATTTAAATTAAAGCGGGATCTACACTTACAGGTACTAAGCTTACGTTCTTAATAAAAGGTAAGAGGTAGAGTAGGATAAATTTAATTTTAAGACTAAACTTTAAAGGTATATTAAATACTTAGTTAGATATATAACCTTTAACATTTACTATATTTAATACCTATAACTGAAAACAGTACTTATAACACGTAACGTAGTGTTTAATAAGAAGCTTTTTTATAAGAAGGAGAGTAAGGAAGTAAAGGCACTGTTAATGCAGGTCACTTAACAGTTACTTAACTTTATTAAAATTAAGCTACAGATATAAGACGCTTTATCTATACCTAAACTTCTTACTAATATTCTAAACTTAAACGTTACACCTGTACTTACTAATAATAAAGCTTTAACCTCTAAATCTAATAATAAAGATGCTCCTAAGGGTTAGAATTTGGGGGTAAGTGTGCCTAAAGACGGAGTAACGCTTCTTTAGATTAAGGATAAGCTTATAAAGCTTAAGGAAAGCTCTGTAAGTACCAAATTAGGACTTCTAACCTTAAAGTTAACGTTAAAGGTTAAAACCTAACTTTAAACTTAAGGTTTATACCTTTACTTAGCTAATAAGTGTGTTAAATCACCTTTTACAGATTATAATAAGCTTAAAGAGATTAAAAAGCTCTTTAAGTAAAGGTTTAAATAATAAGAAACTTTAAAATAGTTAAACAGGGTTTTTACTAATAGTGTAAAGTTACGTATAAATCCTAAGGAAAGCAGCTACCTATAGGAGGATAGTTATAATAAGACATTTATAACCTTTAAGTATAAACTTTAAAGGAGTATAAAGATGCCTTATTAGAAGATTTAGCTAAAGATACTATTATAGTGGTAGAGTTAGAAATACAGAACATACACTTATAAATTAACTACTCTCTTACTTTAAAATAAAGCAGGAGACTTTAAAAGCAGTTAGCTCTTTTTAGATCACTTAGGTTAGTAATTTATACGTTTACTGTTTAGATTTATAATAAAGTAAGGATTAATTACTTAGTTTTTAATAAAAGCTTTATAGGCTTTTTTATAACGTTCTTACTTAATTAGTAAATGGTGGTTAAAGAAAGGAGTAAAGCTTATAGGATATTATATACTGTGTTCTAAGTGGTAGTGTTTTAAGTAAAGGTGAGGCTTAACGTAGCTTTAAGCTTACTTTACCTTTATAAAAATAACCTTTTTAAACTGTAGCTTTTAAAACACTAAAGGGATCTTAAAAACTATATACTTAACCCTAAGTTTAAAGAGGTGTATTAAGTTAAAATACAGCACCTCCTTTATAAAGGAACGTAATGTAAGATAAAGTGTATTATAACGCTTTTACAGTTACTCCCACTTAAATAAATATTTACTTATAAGTTCTGTGAAGATAATATACTTAAAAAGTGTAAAGCTAAAATCTATATAAGAGGTGACTTTTAAGAGATTAACACGTTTTAAAACACCTATATAACGACTTTAACTGCTCGCTTATTTAAGATAATAATAACGTTTACTATTTAGTAAAACCTGGAAGTCTAGCAGTTTAATGTAATCCAGGCTTTCTTATACACTACGTAAGATAATAACTCCCTAGTAATATATAAGCTTCCAGATAGCTTTAAGGAAGAAAGCTTTTATTACAAGTTTAAACAAGCGTTATATAACTTATAAAACTTACTATTACTGTAATATAAGGAGTTTACATTAATATTAAAAGAGCTTAGCCTTACCTTATTAAATAAGAAGCTATACCTTACGTTTAATAAGAGTAAAACTATATTTATACTCTTCTATGTAGATAATTACTTTATAATATTTATAAAAAAACACTATAAAGCTGTAAAAGTAATTATATAAAAGCTCCACACGTAATATAAAATCTATAAAAAGGGAGAGATCTTTAGCTTTATTAATATTTAAGTAATTAAGGACTAGAGTGAATAAAAGCTTTAGTTAATCTATAACTAATATATCGAGAAGATTACTAAATAGTATAACCTTTTAAAGGGTATATTCCTAAACATCCCCCTTCCTAACGTGGAACTCCTTAAGAACACAGGAAACGTATTAAAGGCGGAAGTTAAGGAGTATTAAAAGTTTATAAAATCTATCCTATATATAATAATTATAATTTAATTAAATATAACCTTTTTAGCCTTTATCCTCTTACAGTTTCTCGTTAACTTAAGCTTAAAGTACCTAACTGTAATAAAGTAGATAATTAAATACTTATATAACTTACAGTATATAAGGATTAAGTATAAAAGAGTAGGGTAAGAGGTTTTTATAATTACTAACGACGTTTCTTTCATAAATAATATAAAGATATATTACTTATTATAAGGGTATATTATAATGCTTTTTAATAGTGTAATTAACTGGAAAACTGCTTATTAATATACAGTTATAACGTTATTAACCGAAGCTAAATTACTCGTATTTATATATACAGTTAAGGAAATAATAACGTTTAAAAGGCTTATAGCAGATATTACCTATAAGCTTAACTTAATATAAAGGATCTTCTATAATAATTAGTAAATAATACAGCTAGTGGTTAAAGAGAATAAGAGAGTAAACATTAAGTTCTAACACGTTAATATCTATAACATATAAGCTTATTAAGAGTATGTAAAAGGCTTATTTAAAGTTATGTATTTACCCACGTAATAAATATTAACTGATAGACTTACTAAACTGCTCTCTTAACAGCGTTTTAAACACTTCGTAACGTTTATAAAGTTAAAAGACACTAATTATATTAGTTATAAGAGTAAAGGAACTGTTATAAGGGAGTTGAAAGATTAAAGGAGCACTGCTCCTGTAATCTCTACACACGATAGCGTATCTGCACTTAAAGGCGTAATAAATAATAAAATAAAAACGACAGGCAGCCAGATAGTGCGCTTAAGTGTGGCTTACCAGATTAATAAGCTTACTAATTAAGGTTATGGCCCGCTCCTTAAGAGAGCCGGAGCTCCCCACACTATTAACGATAGTAACCTTACCTAACTCCTCTCTGCTCTGCAAAGCTAAAGGCTTTATAAGGAGCGTGTGTAACATTACCCTCTGTTTCTTAAGCTCCTAATATAAGCAGTTAAAATGGAACAGCTTATAAAATATACCGTACTTACAGAAACCGGCACATTAACCGTTATAATAGTAAGGAACTTCCTAATAAAGGGCTTTATTAAGAAAGGATTAAACAGCAGGTTAGTAAAGCACGTAAATAAGTTTATAAAGAACGTACACCTCTATATAGGAGTGTCCGCTTATATAACGAGTATAGCGAGCTAAAGCGCCTATATAGTCGAAACAGCAGCTATCACTATTACCAGTAATGGCGCTCTTAAGGCACTTAAGGTAAGCCTTACTACGCTTATTAGTGGGGGTGGGGTGTAGGGACTTAAGGGTGCAGTAAATGGGTAATTAAGCAGATTTACTAATCTTAGAGTTAATAAGTTAAGTATTTATTAAGAAGAAAAGAGTGGCTTATATAAGGGTTTACAGACCAGTTATATTATAAGTAAAGTAATAAGGAGTTACAGGAAGCTCCTCCTCCTTATCCTTATCCTTATCTTTATCCTCCTCCTAGTGGGAGGGTAAGTAAGTAGGTAAGATTAAGCCGAACAGCTTAAGTGATTGGGTCGGGGTGTAGGTGCGGGGCGTAGGCTTCTTAGCACTTAAATTAAAGTTAGCCGTTGCTTTTAAATAATAAGAATAAGCGAAACTTACACCGTAAGCGCTCTCTGCTTATTAAAAAGCTTTTAACTGCAGTTAGTCAGAATTAAAGCAGAAGAAAAAGCGGTAGAAACACTTACAGACGAGACCAGTTACGCTTTTGATGAGAACTGGATATGTAAAGCAGGTCAGTAAGCAGAAACGACAGTTTTTTCGAGTAAAAGGAGCAGGACTTACGTTTTCTTAAGGCGTAAGCCCGCGGTCTTTACGTTGGCTATAGTGGCCAGGAGCGGGGGATGAGAATGGTGGTGTTCTTAATTTTTTTTATATTCACTTAAAGAAAGTAAATAAATGGGGAAAGATTGCGAGCTTTTAGTATAGAGTTAAGAAGCTTAGACCACCATATAAGCTCACTACTTTCAGTTTAGCGCGTGCTGAAAACGCGACCACGCACTAACTCGAGCGGCACAATTTGGGAAGTTACAGGCTTAACTAGCCTCCGGACCTTATTATTTTCTATCTACAGCGAACTTCTTTTCGAACGTTCAGGCGCTCAGAACTGCGTTCTGAGCACCTGGGGGGTGTGTCGAACTGCAGTGGCAGTTCTTGGCGCTCAGGCGCGCAGGCGCCTTACCGCTCCAGGCTTGCCTGGAGCGCAGGGGCCTTGGATCATGTGCTCTCCCCACATACAGGGAGCTTCCATTTGTATATAACTGGGGAGTGCTTCGCACTCCCCTTTTCTACCAAATCAAGTCACTTTGCAACTGCACTTCCGCTGCTCCTGAGCCCCTCGTTCCTCAGCCAAAACGTTCCACAACTGTTAATACGAAAGACCAAGTTCTAAATCTACCACCTATCTACCTTAGCGCAATTTCCAATCTCCCCCCTTTTCACTCAGTTCCTCTCAAGCAGCAACCAACACACCACGATATCTCATCTTGCCCTCCCTAAGCTTCGCCATAGCCTCAACAACGCCCTCTTGCGTCATAGGAAACAACTTAACAATCGGCTTGATGCCCTGCTTTGCTGCGAACCGCAACATGGCCCTAGTACTAGCCGTCGGTGCGATTCCCGATCCAAACACTTTCAGGCCGTGCATAATCAAGTCCACCGGGGAAAGCTTCAGATTCTCGAAGCTGATGGTCAGGGGAAATACCATGGCTCCCATTGCCAGGACGGGGAAGTACCTGCAGCAGCAATTGGTCAGTACAGAACATGGAACATGCGGTGGGGATGGGATAGAACCTCGGGAAACTTACAGTTTCATATCCGGCACGACATTCGTCGTGATCAACAGCGCGTGAACCTTGTCCACACCGTCGAACTTCCCATCCGTAGTAACATGGAACTCTGACGCGCCAAGCTCCATCGCCTGCTGCCGCTTGCTCTCGGTACCCGAGAACACAACCACCTCCATGCCCATCTTGGACGCAAACTGGATGGCGAGGTGGCCGAGCCCACCAACACCAAGAACACCAACACGCGACCCAGCCTTAAGGCCAAAATCATACAGCGGGCTCCAGACCGTAGCGCCGCCGCACATCAGGGGTCCGGCATGTTCCGAGGCAATCTCATCAGGGACCTTATACAGCGTGGAGATATCCCACGCCGCCGCAGTGCCAAAGCACCCCTGGTCAGTGTCGGAAGTGCCAAACTCAGTCCTATTAGCGCACTGGTTCTGGGCACCCGACAGGCATGCATCACAGTAGCCGCAGAATTTGTGGAACCAGCCCATGCCGACGCGGTCGCCGACGCGGAATTCGGAGAGGGTTTCGACCATGGATCCGACTTCGGTGATGATGCCGACGCCTTCGTGGCCGAGTCCCTGGTCGGCGTGGCGGTAGTGTTCGTCGGTGCCGCAGACGCCGCAGTGGGAGATCTTGACGAGGACTTCAGTCGGTTTGGGGTCGCGGTGGCCGGTGGATTCGACGATGCCGCCGCTGGCCGAGCCCTTGAAGACGGTGAAGTCGACGCCCATTTTGTGTGTTGGGCTGTGTGTGACGTTTATTGTGCAACAACGGGTCACAGAGTAGCGATGGGAGCGGAATTGAGTAGGTAAAGCAGTCAAGATGCGGGATGATATTAGAACTCTGATGATTCGAAGCACTTGGTGGTGAGTTCGTTGAAGAGGTTATATACTCGTTGTTTCGACGTCGTTTTTCAGTTGTGTTCGGAAACGTCGTCATCCCTAGGTAGTAGGTGTAAGTCATGTTTGCTTAGAAAGAAGGCTCCACTTCTGCCCGGGCCCTAAGACCCACCTTTGCCCGCACACAAGGGATCCACTTCTGCCCGCCATCGCCCCACTTATGCCCGCAACCCCCAACCCATCTGCCCGGTCGCCCCACCTATGCCCGGTTAGTCTCCACTCCTGCCCGGCTAGTAGTCAGCCTCCAGTCAGCCCCAGGAACAACACTCATTGACTTGATGCATTCTGAAGCAAAATTTACACAGATGTTTCTTCTATTTTCTTCCTCCACATATATCCCAAACTCCTACCCCAGCCCCCCCAAAGCCCCGTCTTCACGCCTCACCCCTTGCACGCGGCTGACAAAACAAACTGCTCAAACACTTCCAGCTCCGCGCTCCCAAACATACCCATCCCCGTGGTAAAAGCAAAAGCCCCAACCGTCGTTGTATCTTCCATCGCCACTAGCCGAGAGTGCCGCCAATCATCGTAGAACTCTCTCGAATACCACGCCCTCGCAGGCCTGGTCGAGACAGGCAGCATTGCCAGCGCTTCTGTCTCCACACAGCGGCCGTACCGGAAGGCCGTGTACACTGTGTACAGCTTGAAGGCTACAAATACGGTGCGTCGGATGCTTTCCGACAGGATCCATTTCTCCCATGACTGTGCGCTTCCTGTCTGCATGATAGTTTCTACGCTCGTGCTGCCTGGGGTGTCCGAGTCTGCCGTGTCCGTGTCGCTTAAGGTGGAATCAATGGACTGAAGTAGGCGCAGTGCCTGCGCCCGGACAGCGTACGCTTGCCTTTCTGCGGCCACACGCTGATTGACATCGCCGTAAAACAGTCGGATGATCTGGTAGAGGACAATGGCCTGAAAACGTGCCAGGTTGTCGAGTGCAGAAGTGCTAGCGGTACCGCCTGTCGGGGTGGTGAAGAGTAGATGGTTCATCTGGGTGTCGAGAGCCTGGAATAGAATGTCTCGGTTGGACTCGTTGAGTGATGTGCATCCCGCGCTGATACCAAAGGCCGTGAGAAGCGGACCGGGGACTCTGCCGCCCTGGAATAGCGCCTTGTGGATGAAGACGGTCTCGCCGTGGGCGGCAAAGGTGGATGGCGAATCGCGAAGCAAATCGTAGATCCATGCGAGCTCGGCATATCCTGGAAGGGGCGAGAGAGGCTGAAGACGACCTAGGCTGCCGAGTTGCCTTGGAACACTGGGAGGAGCCGCCCTGCGGGGATCCACTTTAGACCGCACAACAGCGCGGGAGAAGCGACCGGCTTGGCCCGGTTCCTGGCTCTGTGATTTCCGCGGTGGCGGTGTGGGTGGATATGCGTAGATGCAGCCCTTATTTCGGCTCTTGCACCTTGCGCAAACAGGGTACGTCAGATCGCATTTCCGCCGTTCCCGAAAACAAGCGTTGCACGATTGCCGGCGAAGCGACATGATGCCTACACTGTCAATTTGGTCGTCTGGGAAAATGAGGAAGAAGGAAATGCAGTATGGCGCTTTCCACGTCTGTGGGTGTTTGAGCTGAGCCCTGCGCTGACAAATGCCGGGCTGCAACCGGCGATTACTCATCTCAGCTCCGATCGGAGTAACGCCTCGGATGTTGGGCTTGGTAGAAACGCATTGCTGTTGAAAAGTCCATTTGATGGCTGCCCTATTAAGAAAAAGACTCTGCGCGGAATTTCCTGGCTGAAATGTCCCGGACTCCCTTCTGAGTGGCATCAACAGCAACTACAAGTCACTGGCAAATCACCGCCGAAAAGGCAAATGACTCCCCGTAAACTCCAAGTACGCTTCACTAACCCCCGTCCAGTCCAATTCCCCGTTCACGCTCTCGCGCACCGTCACCCTCCACTTGGCAAACGGCCCGACGGGCGCCTGCAAGTTGTTTCCCACAATCTCCTGGCCGTCCAGCGGCATGGAATGCGTCGAGATCATGACCTTTTCCATATCCAGGTCATGCACGCTCACGGCGCCTTTTCCTGTCAGGCTCAAGGGGCGCCAATCGTACTCCACGCTGATGTGCAGCGGGTGGTGGTGGAAGGTCCAGACGTTGTCGTCTGGGTCGACGATGGTCTCAAGGCTTGTGTGGATCAGCTCGACCTGCAGGCATCCGGGGTTGCTGTTGCTGTTTTTTCTGCTGCCCTTGTCTCCTTTCTTTGCTGCGTCGACCACCTTGAGGCCCGGAATCCAGCACCGCACCGACGACAGGCGGATATTGGACCGCCCAGCGAACGGGTTCGCTTGGATGAACGACGTCAGCCGCGCAGGGGTCTCCAGCCCGCTAACGTTGACACTGTGAACCATGAGTTCTGGCGTCCACGGGTCCGACATGGGCACCTTGAGGCCGTCGAGCTCCTTCTTGGTCAGCCTGTAGCGGATGCCACGCTGGTGGACCGAGGATGTGTAGGAGCTGAAGCGGGAGGCGATGGACTCGAATTCGTGTAATAGTACATCTAGGTGCGCCTCGATCTGGTCGACGTTGGAGAGCAGATGCGGCGAGTCGAATTTGGCCACGTCACGCAGGCCCCAGAAGCGCAGGGCTAGGGCACTGTGCCTGATGGTGCGGAGGATCGAGACCCGATTCTCGTCGCGGATGCGCTGGTAGTAGAATACGATGGCGGGTAGGCCGGTCGCCTTGCGGATGAGACGTGAGCCGATTTCTTGAGCCTGTTGCTTGAACATGGCTTGGTTCTTGATCTGCAGATAGACATCAAGGACGTCGTTGTACGCAATGATGTCCTGGTTTCGATTGTTGGATGCATCAACAAAGGCTTTGAGCGATACCTTGAGCTTTGGGCTATCACCGAGCTTGTTGCAAAACTGCTTCATGACAGTTTCCAGCTGCTGTTGGGTCACGGCCAGTTTTGTGGAGTCGCTTGAGTTGATGACGCGCGTTCCGTCGGCGTTGGTGGTGTAGGCAGGACTGGAGAGAAGCGAGTCCAGGTCACCCTTGGTCTGGTCGACCTGCTTGAGAAGCAAGTCTTTGTTGATTCTCTGCCCCGTGTCGTCTTTGATGGTGGTGAAGACTTCGTCTATGGCGGCGACACCCCCCGCGACGGCGCCAGCCCCTGCAATGAAGGACGCAGCGCCAGTTGTTGCGACGCAGAGGACAATGCCATCAAGTATGGTGGCAATAGAACCGATACTAGGCCATTCGAGACCATCAAGGTCCTTCTTAACAGTGGCCAAATCCTTGAGGAGATCGGCTTTCAGGGGCTTCAGCGCTTCAGCAGCAGCGGTGATGGTCTTCTCTTTCTCGGTGATACGTGCGAGGGCGCTTTTGAGGCGCTCGTCAGCATCTCGGTTGCGGTAGACGTTGACGGCGCTTGCCTCGTGGAGGGCGAATATTGAGTCCATCTGCCGCTGGTTGGCGTCCCAAAAGGCCCAGTATGATGTTTCATATACCTTGAGGTGTTGAAGCTGCTGGCGCGCGTAGCCAGAGTAGTAGGAGTACGAGAGGCGTGGAACCCAGTCCTTCTCCAATCCGAAGAGGTCGTTGCCGAGTTCAATCTGAGCGAGGCGAGCGCACACTTCGCGGTACATGAGCTGGAGAATATCAAGGGTCCACCAAGACAGTCCTTCGTGTTCGAGGCGCTCAAACGCAGCCAGGAGTCTGGTGCCAGCACCATTTTTGATCAGCGAGGGGACAAAACTGAGGCGCTCACGCAGAAGCGTGTACGACCGACTCGCTGTCTCCATGTCCCGGGCGAAGAAGGCAGCGTCCGCTTTTCTCAGCACGAGCTGGCACTGGGATGGGTGAACAGGCGGGGCGGTCGTCGTCGCCGGTTGAGCTGATGGTTACGGCTTTCACATTGAATGCGGAGGTCGGGGTGACTTTGGCTTGAGCCGTACCGGCAGCAGTCCTGAGACAGCCTGTGAAGCCGGTGAAGGTGAGGAGAGCACATGACGAAAGGCTCCTGCGCTCCAGCCTAGCCTGGAGCGGTAAGGCGCCTGCACGCCTGAGCGCCACGAACTGCCGCTGCAGTTCGACAAGTGCCGGCGCCAAGTTGACTGTGCTCCCGAAGGCCCTGCAGCTTGGCAATGAAGGCCATAACAGGTGCGAAGCTCTCACGGTGCTTGGTGAGCCCATTGTCCTCCAGGAAGTCGTCGTCCAACAGCTCAACAACACGGACAAGAAGGTTTTGGGTTTCGACGGATTGCCGAACAGATGTTGTGATATCGGCGATCTGGGTGGCCCAAGTTTGGTGATCCGCCGTCAGCTTCTCCTTCACTGCAGCCTCTGCGCCAGCGGATTCGATCTGTTTTGCAAGGTCGTCGAGTCTGCTGCGCAGTGTTGGCAGGATGCTGAGATTGAGTGCCCGCAACCGCTCGGGAATCCCACTGGGTGTTTGATACGCGTCATACAAGGCGGCAAAGGCTCGAAGCAGCGGGTTGCTGTACAGGATGTCGACTCTGCCGTCAGCTCCGGGCTTTCCTTCGACGTCGGCGGATCGCCCAGGCTTTCCGCCTTGGACGCTGATTTGAGGAAGTGTGGACCACAACGTGAAGCCTCCACCGGCGGCAGCGGACGCGAGCAGCGTGACGTCGTGAACGTGTATGAGGATTGATCCTGCGGGGCCTCCATGGATGGCAGGGTTGTCGCCTTGGGACGGCAGAGTCTGGCCGTCGCTGCCGTTGACAGTTAGAGTTGCGTCTGCTCCGCACTCCAGCCGGTTGCAGTGCAGCTGGATTATTTTGCCCCCCGCATGAACGGCCTCGTTGATGCGAATTGTGTCGGCGTACACGACTAGCTTGGCGGTTTTGATTTGCGCATTGATGTTGTCGAGAGTGAATGTGTATGTGGTGAGAATGAGCGTGGTGTTGCCAACGACGTAGTGGACGAGGTTGTCGTCTCGCGCAATGGGGAGCTCCATGAGTTGAGACATCTTTGGCCCCTCTCCTGCTGCCTTGAACTCGGGGATGCATGGTCTGTTATGGTATTTCGACTGCGCGTGTCAAAAAGATATCCCCTGTGCCGGCGACATCCGCAATCCCCACCCAAGCCAGCAGCCCTTGTTGTCACGCAACCAGTGGTTGGTTGCTCCTTTTCATTGGCCTTGGCCAGACCGCTTCAATTCAATAGTGGCCTTGGCAAACACGCTCCCGGCAATGGTTGCAGGCAATAGCTCAGGCCGAGACGGTCTTCGGCGGCCTCCCGTGCCGCCCCCCACCATCGAGGAAGAGATGCAAGACGACGAAGACATCGATGAAGCCAAAGACTACGTCTGCCTCGAGATCGGCTGCTCATCTCCCTTCAAGCCCAAAAAGTGCGATGACGACCCCAACGGCAATGGTGGCGGGCCAGGCAAGTACTTCTCGGGCGACAATCTCCTTAACACCGGTGCCTGGGCTTTCGCCGAGCCCCTCAACCCCGGCACCAAGGAACATCCGCCGCCTTACCAGATCATCCCACAAGAAAGGTTCTGACATGATCTCCCACTCCTTTTCCACCCTGGACGCAAAAACGGGTGTCATCCGACCAGCCACCAATGCCCTGGTAGACTGGCCGGGAATCATCACCGCAGCCACTGACAAGTTTCTCGCCAACTCACCCTCCCTACCCAGCAATATTGCACTCCGGCCCATTCACAAGATCGGCAACGAGTACTTCTCCCACATCCGGCCCTACGTGCAGTCCGCCCTGCAAGCCGGGCTCTCCCCACTCTACGCGCAGGCCAGAGACAAACCCGACGGGCGCGCCTTCATCGACGACATCTCCTGGCCTGGCTTCGACACCTCTATGCTCGCCACAGCAGTCAAGCTCATCCTAGACACACCATGCATCGCCGAGGCCATATCAAGTGAGTCATACCGTCTGACGTACAGTCGCCTCGCCCTCGCTGGGAAAATCCCCGGCGTGAATCACACGACCGACTACGCGGCGCAGCTCCAGGTCAAGCGGGACATGCAGCAGTTTGTGGGCGGGCTAGAGAAGCAGTTTGATATGCTGGCCGAACTGGGGAAGACGGGCGAGCTGGCAAACATGACGAACGAGCAGCTGCGGGAGAAGATTGGTGTGATTCGTGACACGCCCGTCAGCTTCCAGGCTGCGGCGCCGCCAAGCGGCTGGTTGACCGCGGCGAATATGTGTTTCATGGCGGCGGTTGGTTTGCATGTTGCGACGGCGGCGAAAAATGCAAACTTGAATGGGAATTCGGGCAACCAGGGGGTGCTGGTTGGCGGGTCGAAGCCTGCTCGGGGGTTGAGATTCAATTCTAACATCGGGAACTTCCTATTCCAGGTGGAAAAAGTGGTTAGGATTACCTAGGTATGGGAAGTTTGTGAATGTGATTCAGGCATGAATCCAACAATATCCATACCTATCGTGTATCCTGTGCTCCTGCGGAATTTCAGTGGTCGTCAGTTGCTCACGCTACCAAGGAAGCCGGGCTGAAACTGGCAACGCTAGTGGATTTGGCCGTCTAGTTTTGGCATTGCCCTAGCCTTTGAACGGGACCCCTGAGCTCTCCACTTATAGGGGAACAGCCATATAAGACCTGTCCTCCGCCCACGCCAAGCCACTTGCTTAAGTTACCCCTTTCTCACCTGCCGTGTCATTCAGTTTTGCAGGGCTAACCGAACACACCCCGCCAATCCCAATGGTGTGGCCATGTCACGTCCAGTTCGACTGCTATTCTTACAACTGTCGGCACGTGTGTGCGCAGGTCGAAGTTTCTCGACATGTCTCGTAATGAGATCGCCCGATCCATTGCTTCCGATGCTGGTCTACAATACCGGAGATGTCGCAACGGCTTTGTCACCTGGGTAAAGAAGCGCATTTGAGGAAATGAATTCGGCCATGCTACAGATAGAGGCTAGTCTTCAGCCGGACATCTCGCCGTTCTACAGTATCTGGGACGATAGGGTAAAGATGCTAACATTACGTCCTACAAGTTGAACTTTGTGCGGTGGACTGCTGACAAGATCCAATGCCACCCAGGTCCGAGTGAGCTCCCTGACCCACAACAACGATGTCTTCGAAGGCGCATCTGAAGCTATTAAAAGTCAGGCCACCTCATGCTCTCTCAGAAGCCGATGCTGATGGCAGATTTTCAGGCTGCGGAGGGAAGATACAAGCGACGCCGTTCGAGCCGGCGGGAAACGATGCCAGTGTGGCTGAAGAGGTTGCGAAAATGCGTCAGGTAAGCCGGAGCACACATGAAAGAAACCAACACTCGAAACTAATGAACCAAACAGAGCATCGAAGAGATGGGAACAAAGCTCTGCCAGCTGTACCACAATATGGGCGGCTTGAGAGCCGACCTCACCCTTCACGCACAGAGCCTGAACGCAAGGGTTGCCAGTGGTTTTCGAACTCGTAATGCAAACTACGACACCTTCTGGCGGGATTACCTGTTCACGGTGGCCATCTGGAAGGACTGAGAGTTGAAGCTTCATCACGCCACGTCGATTAATGTTCGTCACTCCACCCCTTTTACTACCCCTGCAACTTAGATGGCGCAGAACGGAACAGAACTAACAATAGAACAGCAAATGATCGAAGAGTTAAAAGAAATACAACGGCTCAAGAAAGAAAAAGATTAAAAGGAGGCACAGATGGCCATTAATAAGCCAATTCTCAACAAGTGGAGGGACGCTAATACAGCGCTCGAGAATGCCGCGAGAACTGTCATTGCCGCTCACAGCCCGTTTGATTCTGCTATGCAGGCCGCTGCGTCCAAGAGCTGGCACGTTCATGTCAAGCTGCTTGAGATCCTTAACGATTATGTTCAGCCTCGTGTTAGTGTACCGTTCCAACTCGCCACAGACATAGAATGGCTTACATTGACGCTTTTGGACAGGTACCTGCATCACAACGGAAGATAAGTTGGGGGGGGGGGGGGGTTTCCGAACACACC
>Ga0247780_1000649_pt1 | contig 30202 bp, 28 predicted proteins | sample UWRJL079202R5_FD_179927 | JGI IMG/M metagenome (GOLD analysis project Ga0247780, IMG submission 179927) | Plant litter microbial communities from Arlington Agricultural Research Station in Wisconsin, United States - UWRJ-L079-202R-5 | ecosystem: Environmental > Terrestrial > Plant litter >... | reverse complement strand
CTGGCGGGCGGTGCGGCGAGGGAGTTGCCTGCGGAGAGGGCGGTGGCGATTCTGGCGGCGGGGCTAGCGGCGCAGGGACTGGGGTTTTTGGTGTCGGCGTTCTTTTATGCGACGTATTTGAGTAGGTTGATGGCGTTTGGGCTGCCGGCGCAGAGGCCGGGGATGTTTATTGCGGTGGGACCGCCGAGCTTTACGTGGTATGTGGCGTTTCTCTTTGTTTGGCGGTGCCTGGAAAGCTTTGTGAGAGTTGGAAAAAGGAGTGGTGTGGCTAGCTGCTTCACGGGGGAGCCGACGCTTGAGAGAAGACTGACTGACTGAATCTGTGTGGTTGTAGTGCTGCGCTCGTAGCCATGGCGGCTGAGATGCCGCGGATATTTGCGGAGCTATCCGGGCCCGCCGAGGCCGGGAAAGTCGGCGGAATTCTTGTGTCTGATCTCACGGGGACAGGCGATGTGGCGACCCTTGCGGCGGGAATTCGGGTTGTAGCTGTGGTATCGGCCGTGTTTCTATGGGGGCTCAGCTTCTGGTTCTTTACGTCGGCCATGGTGGCTGTCGTGGCAGGCATGCCGGATCGGAAGTTTCATCTGAGCTGGTGGAGCTTTGTGTTCCCGAACGTGGGCTTTACGATATCGTTAATCCGGATTGGGAATGCTGTCGGGAGTCAGGGGGTGCTATGGATGGGCTCGGCCATGGCGGCTGTGTTGTTTGTGGCTTGGGCGTTTATTAGTTTTCGGTGTGTGAGAGCTGTGCATAAGAGGGAGATTGTGTGGCCGGGGCATGACGAGGATGTTTGATGTCTCAGTCAATCACGATAATATCTGCAGTATATATGAGCTGTGTCTATACTAGATGCTTTAGAGTTCTTAATTCCGAGGGGTAAAACAGATGCACTACTTGGAAGAGGATGAGTCTAATAACATACTGTGCGTCTTGTGTTTACCACAGACACTCAAGTTTCTCAATTTCAGCCTACCAACCTACCACCTCAATTAACAGTGGCAAATAGAGGACTGATATATCGCGGCGACCTTATTAGTGCTGCGGGGCTCAAAGTTTGGCATATCATAACTTTAAGCCTAGGTGAATCTATGGCCTGTCTTAGAACGTGAGCCTGGTGGCCTTCTCAAGGGGAGGCTTCAAGAATCTTATCATCTCTACCTCGAAATCGTGACTGAGATGCAAAGAGTAATGGTGGACCTTACCAACGAGCTCACGGTGGACCCTAATGTGTCGTACGAAAACCTGACATCCAGCTCGACAGTGGGGCTGCCTCAGCCCCTTCTCCAACGACCGGAGAGCCCACAACGACAAGCTCGCGAAAGCTCAAGTCCTCTTTTTCCATTACTCGGTTCGCACGACACATCAAGCGGCCAACACGCCTCCGCCAGCACACCAAAATGCGGTTTAAGCAGCACTTCAGTGCGGGGCGCCGTGAATATTACTGGCACCGCGCAAAGTTCGCCTTCGGGGAGAACAAACGCAAACGCTTGTTTGAAGAGTTCTAGGCTTGCAATGACAAGCTAGAAAGCCTCCTAGAGAGAAGCGAGGATATTCAAGCGTTGCAAACAGCAGGGGCTCAACGAAGAGCAGAGGGAGGGGTAAAGGTGACTACATCCCTGGTGAACAGCGTTATATGCAACTTTTGGGACCGCGATGGCTTGTTTTACAAGGCTCTGTCCGAGTCCTGGGGTTGCGCCTGTCGTTATCACCACCGCGCCCGGCTCATCCTGCAGCATAGAACGACTGCAGACCAGGAATTTCAGCTCCATCTTTTCCACGACGGCCAGGGAGCGATTGCCGGGAATCTACCCAGCGCATGGCAGCACTGCCGTCTCAGGATCCGAGGACAAGGGATCGAGGAAGAAATATGTATTGAGTCTGGGGATATTAGACCACCTACTCGGGCCATTGCATTGGCATAGGCACCTGTTTCGCACCATCGGGTAGTCATGCCGACGAGATCTGCCATGCGGGGAGGCAAGGCCAGTGGCCACTCAGAACCCAAGTCGATAGAAAGCATGACCCCTCCTCGAGGACCGAAAATCGCGATCACACTCATGCCGCCAGAACCTCAGGCGATTAGACGACGTGAACATGGTGACCAGAAACAGATACCCAACCTCTGCTCCAGCCTGGCCAGTATCAATGCCCTCGCCGCCCAGTGCGCAGGGTACCTCGAGGGACAGCAAACTAGGTACTACGTCTATCCCGAAACCGAGAGTTCAATCACCGTCGCAAGCCCCTACACCACACTTGCCCAGGTCCTCTCACAAAAGTCACCAGTCCAGTTCAGTCGCAAGTCCAGATACCAGATCGTTTTCATCATCGCCTCGTCCTTTGTTCAACTTAAGGGCACACCATGGTTACCAATAACCCTACACAAGACAACTCTCGAGTTTCCACAGAATACCATCCCAGGCGCCGAGCCAACCCTCGACATCGCTCACCCATCCATCGCTCGTGGATTTGACCTCTCCGCTTCTCCAACACAGCCTAATAGGCCTGACATGAATGCGATTAGGACGCTAGGCGTAGTACTGATCGAACTATGCTTTGGTAGACCCATCGAGGGGCATCCCCTGAGAATGAACCACGCCGAAGGAGGAGATGACCGTGTAGCAGCAGCGCTAGACTTGGCGGCCGCAGTGACATGGCTAAGTGATGTTCAAGGCGAGGCAGGGTCGGACTATGCCGATGCTGTTGCGTGGTGTCTGACGGGGTGCGGGACCGCGGCTACCCAGAGGGCGTGGAGGCAGGAGATGCTGCGCAACGTTGTCGTGCCGCTGGAGCGGTGTTGCCAATGTCTCGTATGAGGCGTCAAAAATTATGTTGAATACGTCACGGAATAAACAGTAGGTATACTGCCCCTACATTGAGTTGCATTGTCAAGTTACTGCCTACCAAGGGGACATATGTAACAGCTATGCTCTTGATAGCTGAGTAAACAGACAGAATAACAAGATGGAATGTGCCAATTAAACAGAGTCACTGTCGCAGTCACAACCGGTGTCACCGCAACTTTTCTCCCCTTTCTATGCTCCTTACCCCCTCTGCCATGCCCAACGTCAACCCACCCACCCCTTCAGCCCTGCATTCATTATCCACACCATACATCACCACTGACTTTCCAGCAGCCATCAAAAGCCCCTCAACCTCCTCATTCGAGCCCGTCTCCACAAACAACCGCCCGTCAATGGCCCTCGCCGTCTCAACCGGACTCAGCGTCACCCTTCTCCCGAGACGCCAGTACCCCCAAAACGTCATCCCCGTAACAAGCACAGCAACGGTAGCAATGAGCGCCGAGACGTAAACAAACGTATAGTTTGTCTCGAATACCAGCGTGTCCCTCTGCTGCGTCGCCCGAATCGTCTGCCTCTGGAAGGGCGCGACTTCACCCCCTCTGATGCCCAAGCGAAAGAGGATGTCTGTTATGGAGGAAATAATGCCGTCCGTGGGGTCGTGGGACGTGATGTTGCAGAAGAGAGAGCTGATGAGCAACATGTCCTGGGAGTAGGCGTTCCCCAGGAGGGAGGGGGTCCATTCGAAAGTGACGTCGGTGAAGTTCTTGGTGGTGGTCCCGAGTTCGCGGAAGATGAAGGACGTAGAGAAGAGCTGAGAAAAGATGCGGAGGAGACCATTGACGCGCGTGTTTGCCAGGGGGGCGCCGGGGGTTAACACTTCAGGAATCGGGATGGTTAGGAAGGTTTCGCTTGCGTTTACGCTGGCTGAGGAGGGGCGAGTAGAGCTGGGTGGCTGGGAGAGCATGGAGAGTGTTCCGTTGGCGATCTGGATGTCGTAATCAACGGTGGCAAAATTAAACCCGCAGCTCGTCGTGTGGAGGATACCAGGACACCCGTCGGCGTATGACGTAATGTTGTCTGCCGAGAATCGACCTGTAAACCCGAAGCGTGACATGTTGCGGGCTGGATTGTCGTCGGCCGTGAAGAAAGTGACGTTGAACTGCAACATGTAGCCAGTTTGGGGTATCGAATCTGGCCGGTTGGTGATGTGGTAGCTCCTTCTGGACTTGTCAAACGTGACGTTGAGGAACGTGGCAACGAATCGAGGATCAGAACTGTTACGAGACTGCGACTCCAGTGCCGCACGTTCCCTCGCCCAGTCTCTTGGCTCTTTGGCCGTTTGGCAACCTCCAACAAGGCCAATACTCTGAAAGCTTCCGAAGCACTTTCCATTGCAGTTGGTATTGGCGATGATGATGGGTCTGCTAAACTGGTGGTCCTGAATGACGGCCCTGAGCTCAGGGGTGATGATGACTCCCTCTCCCGCCGTAGATATTTCGCCAAAATGAAGACTGGTATTCGTGGTGGCTGCGGGGATCGAAAGCTCTATTGGGCTGGAAAGAGAGACGGCTGTCACTGACGTGGCTCGCTGAAGAAGGGGGCCGATAGTGAGGCAGACGGCGACCGAAATCCGCGCCCAAGATACCCAGCTACCATATTGATGAGGTAGCGCTGTCAGGGCTGCCCAAAGGCTGCTGCCGGTTTCCCAGTTGGCGTGCAGGCGTGCCAGGGTAGTGCCTTGCAGAGCACTTGTCCACCACGAAATGATGGCGCCCTCATCCTGCGTGAAGGCCAAGGCGGCGGTCCCAACGGCTGACACAATAGCAAGGAGGACCGTCGGCTGGATCAACCATGCGGAGACTTCTTGTCCGTCAGAAATGATGAGGATGACAACGGCAGCCACAATGGCAGCAATGGCAAGACTGAGTGAGCTGATACCCAGAATGGGAAATCGCCTCCACACACCAGGTTGCCATGGCCGGATGGCCCCTCGGGCGGCCAAGTCTTGGTATTTCAAAGAGGTTGTGGGGAAGGAATCTGAAGAAGAACCCATCGAAGCCCCGGGGCGGCGAATGCAGCGGTGAGAGGAAATAGAGGAAACCCAAAAGAAAAAAGCAAAGCAGAAAAAACAAACAAAACCAGTGACCAACACAACCTAGCGAACTGGGAACACACTTCCCTTTAATTGAGCTCTCAACCATGCGTTTCACCAGACTGTCTGGGCCTCTGGCCTGCAGCCGCCACTTGGGCGCTTATTTTAGCTGCGGGTGGCACGCGCCTGGCACTGGCCTCTGGGCCGTCCGTCATCCAATGACAAGCTGGAAGAAATGAGAAAACGCCTAGCGTGGCCTCAGGTTAATGCTACCCTGGCCCGTTGGGCTGGCCTCCAATTGAACTTTTGCCGGCAAGCGGGGTGCGGGCCGGTAGTCCGTAGGGAGGATAATAAGCGATGGTGAGCCGACCGCGCTTTTCGCGGTACGGTAGCAACCGAGTCGCGCCACGCCAGCACAACCGCGATTTATTCCTTCCACACACGCTGCCCATCGCCACCTCCCAAGGGAGCGGCATCGAAGAGCCTGAATGTCCTTGGTTTACTTGTACTAGGCGCAACTGCGATGCCTACGTTGCCATGACTCCTGTCGCGGAGTCAGGCAGATTGACGCTCTGAGCTAGGAGCATTAGTTGCCTTGCATCTCGCCAAGTTGTCTGTTTGGAATCACAGCTCCGGGGGCCACCGAGCAGTTTCGCGAAGTACTGGCGTCACTGGACGATCTTTTGGGAGCCCGGGCCTGTGTTCTTGATGTTGACAGTTTGTGATGGGGAAACGGTTGTTGTGGGGAAGCGGAGGTTGGTCGAGGGCCTGGGGTGATCGAGAGGCGATTAGATAACGACTGTGGCACGTGCCGAAAGACAAGTGCCACAGGCAAAGGACACGTGCATTCCACGTGCTTGCATCCCTTGTACATCTTCTTTTCACGAGATTCTGCTGTCCTCTGGGCTCCTAAATCACAAGTAAGAGACGAGCGCTAGCAGGTTCTATTGTAGTGCAAGCGAAACGGCGATAGCGTTCGTTATCGTTTGGGAATTGTGAATGTGGCTGTCCGAAGCGGGGTAATACAAGGCCCGAAGGCTGTTTGCTGCCACACCTTCTGCATGGCACTTGTGTCTTGCGTCCTGGTGTGGTTGCACCAGGTAGACATCTGCCTGGGCTGATCTAGCTTCTCCTGACGGCCCTCACCGACAGTTTTGCGGTGAAAAATCAGGATGACCCAAACTGTGACAAGAGGCCTCTCATGCCTCTCCTTGTCGCGCCTGTCCTGCGTGATCAGGGCTGAATCCGCCAAATCCTTCCTCTGATTCCAACTCCACCAATTGCTCTTGTTTGCCACAACGTCAAATCAGGTACCGAATTTCGCCGCGCCGCATTTCAGCAGCAGACAGAGCGAACAAAATTTGTCGATGCCATCCCTCGTATCTGCGACGATCGTCGTCCAGCCACCTTCCGAAACCTCCCCTCTCCAGCGCTGGGAGCCCGCTCCCGTCCTCCACGTGAAGTTCACAGCCCCATTTCGCCATCGCACGTCGATCACCGCCAAGGCCAGCATCATCAACTGGGGTGGACAGGAAATTAAAGGCGGCCTCACTGCCGCGGGGCCGTATTTCGCGGTCCCGAAGTCTCCCCCCGCTATCTATGCCCCGACAGAATGGAATGCATATTACTGCTGGGAAGACCTGAGCTGCGTTGAGGCTGGAACTTACCGGTTGAAGGTTGAAGTCGAGGTTCCAGGGGTGGGGAAGGATGTGGTGGAGAGCCGGTTTGTGTTGGTGTGGAGAACGCTAGGGTTGAGCGAGAGAATGAGTAGTCCTTGTGAGTAATGTTGGTCCAAAAATTGACAAGAAGAAGCTAACTGTTTGCGAAAGCGGCGGATGAGTTCAAGTTGCTGAAACAGCTTGAGGAGGATGTTGGCAAGGGGCCGTTTCGGACGGTCAAGTACACCCGCACTGGTGGGCCGTCTTGGTGGATGTGAGTTTGATGTCTTCCTTTCTAGGAGGTATTCGCTAAATGTATCAACAGATCGAGGTGAAATGAGATGATAGCTGTTCGGGATTTTCGCGAGATATTTAAGACAGAGATACCAACTTGATAGCCTCAATACCCTTCGACTTCCAACTCTGTCTGATCTTGTCGTGACACCAATAACGTGCTCGAGTCAAGGATATCCCAGTCAAGACTCAAGAGCCTTTCCTCAATGTTCCAAAACTCGGTTCTTACCACCGTCAAAATCTTTACTATATTTTTGGTGTCCCTCACCAAACGGAGCAAATTCTTGATCAAACCCCACAGGTCGTCTCCTTGACAACTTTCTGGGCAACTGATCACGATGTGAACAGGCGCATCGCACTTATCAATGATCAGCCGTAGCGCCCACGAGTAGTCATCTAGTGGCGCATGTTCGGGGTCTCCTGTGTAATTTTCGGCGTGATTCCGTGAGATTCGGTGCTCAATCTCGCGCTGCTCATCAGCGTCGCTCAGGACAGCGGGGTGCAAGTCCAGAATTTGTGAGATCAGACCCTTCATGACACTTTCCATTGTGTACTCAGGGGAGCACATCTGATAAGCCACAAGACCCCCAGGCTTCAGCTGCTTCTGGAGGTGTGCAATGAGATCAGCTACGGCGAGAGAGAGCCATGACTGCGGTATGGCCTCGTCTTCGTGATTACAGCCGTGAAGGAACAGTAGGCTTGAGCGAGTCCTTTCCCATGCTTGGTATTCTGGAAGCCGTTGAAGCTTCTGCAGGGTCATCTGACTAAGTTCCCCAGGTGACTGGGTGGCGACGAGCGAAAGAAACTGTCGGTAATCGGATAGGTGATCGTCTCGGGCTCTCTTGCTGTCAGATTGGCGGCGATCTAGGAGCTTCTGGACCCGTCGTACCCTGTCGGTATTTTGACCGTCGGTCAGGACTGAGGGGGATGTTAGTGCGTTCGGGCAACGAACTCGGGTTATGGAATATGCTCACTCTTTATTTGTTTGAGAAGCTCTGTGTTCTGCTCCGCTAGGTGCGCGACTCTCTGCGAAAGCAACGCTTCGCATCTGACTCTGATGTTTGTAAAGTCCTTGACTAGCCACTCGCTCATATCGGGGAACTTTGCAGGACTTTTGATGCTCTTCAGGGTTCTCGCTTTCGGGTGTTAGTTGTCTGCCCGCAACACTCTCTAGTCTCTCAATACTCACATATCCCACGGCCTTGAAAGTACGCAGTTGCCGCCCTAGCAAATACAATGACATCTTTGTACGCGTCAGCGAGCATCATGGCCAGCAGCTCGTCGGCGTAGATTTGTCCGTAGATGTGTGCATCTGGTAAGCGATCCGTTATTGTTTCCATGGCAGACACAATGGCTTCGTCGTTATCTGCCTTTATCTTGACTGTCTGTGCCATGTTAATGACTTGATAGCCTTGAGTGTAAAGGTCGGGGCTGGCCTACTGCGTAGAATACGGACAGAATCTTCGTAGCCGCTCCGCCATAGCACTCATCGGCCATCTTGGCGATCTCGACCACGCCGGAAAAGGCTTTGAGAAAGCGATCAAAGGCCATTGTAAACTGCTGGGCATCCGTCCTGGTTTTTCTCCATCCGGTCTTTCTCTTTTGGTCCCACCCGCACTGGGAATTCCCGAGCAGTCTCGCGTGCGCGGAGACATGGGCTTGTAAATCCTCGAGGCTCAGGGACCCTAGGTATTCTCGGAGCTCGGGTTCCTTCAGCTTGTGTTTCCCTGACGGTTTGATGCTAGAAAGCTCGGCGATGGTGTCTTGGCCGATGTCCGCGACGCCATACGCATTCGTCGCAAAATGCTTCGTTGCTAGCAGCCGATCTTTGGCCAGGCCTGCGTCCTCGCTGGCAAACCAGGCCTTCCATTCGATCGTGGGTTTTGCCTCTGGCATGTTGCAATTTCGTCGGTTTTCTGCAGCATCACGGTGGACGCTGCAAGCGCTTGGTGATTATTTATGCCGCATGTCCGCATTGTGATTCATTTGAAGGGGTGCGGAGGCCTACTGCAAGGAACTTGCGCAAACATCGGGCAGAGGTCACATATCACTTCGGACCTGCCGGGAAGATTAGCGCGCGCAAGGCAACAGTGGTCGGGTGCCTACTGGCCAAATGACCGACAACGACACACCCTCTCATGGTCGAAGGATTCTGCCGCTGTCTGCGGCTGAGCAGCGCACATGCACCAAGAATGGAGCGTATTTTCTTGGAAAATGGACGCGCTCCCGTCCTTCTGTCCTGGAGGTATGTGTCACCACAGGCTCCCTCGCTAGATTCCCATATATAGTGATGGGCTTCGCTCCTTCCGAGCCTTTTTGTGGCAAACTTGAGCCCAAGATTTGCGAGCGACACACCGAGAAAGCCTCCTCAAACTGCAGTACAGAAACCCCAGTTAGTGAAGTGCGGTACAAAGAGTCGCCAGAATGGTTTGTCCCCAATGTGCTTCGGAAATCACGGACATAGTCTGACAGCTGTAAGGATGCCGCATCCCAAATCCGCGCACTCGAGCAAAAGTACACTGCCCTGCTCGAAGCAAGGGTCGCCGATCTCGAGCACAAGCTTAGAACCTCCGGCCTCGATATTCCGACTACTGTATCTTCGGTATCCGCGAGTATTGTTCCTACTCCGGCTGCCTCCGTGGCCGGGCCCGAGAAAGATGTCAAGGCCGACAGTAAGCCGACCAGCGGAAAGCAGTCCGACAAGGAAGATAAGCCAAAAGCCGACGCTAGCACAAGCACCGAAGGCGAGACCTCGCGCTACCGCGTCGTGATCAATCGCCTCGACTCCGACAGCGGCGAGTACAAAGACACGCTATCCTTGAAGACTACTGGGGACGACGGCAAGAGCCAAGCATTTACCTTTCGCAAGCGCCTGCGGATGAAACGCGGACGTGACGGCGAGCAGTTTCTCAAGGCCACTGGTGCCGAGGTCGATATCCATTTTCCACCGCTGCAGATTCTGCTCGAGAAGGTCTTGCGCAAGTACTCCCAGACGGGCCCAACTAAGTTGCTGCAATCTCCCTTCGAGGGCTTGCTGTTTTCGTGGGATCGAGCCGCCAAGGAGGCTGATCGGATCGATTTCGACGACGGCGACAATGAGGAGGACGTCAAGCTTGCACGTGCTGACTTGAAGGAGCTCATGAAGATGGTTTCAACTTCATCTGGCGACGAGGCGCTGGATCGATATTTCAAGACCAGGGATGTCCTGAACGACACGAAGACGATCACCTTCGAGTCCCTTTGGACTCTGTTCCCGCCCGGTTCATTAGTTGTGTCGAGCCCATTTTTGGATATGCCACAGGTGTTCTTCGTCCAGCAGTTCAAAACCGAGACGTACTACTCATACTACAACGAGTCTCCGGAAACCAATTTCCATGTTGTCGTATACAGCTTCGATTGGGACGGCAGCTTCTTCAACCGCGTCCCATACGAGTTCAAGATCCTAGAGTTTCAAGACAAGAAGAGCATCTTCGAGCTCCCCATCTACCCCATCAACATGCACCAGGCCGGTGATGACAGCACTCAGGATGGGGACAAGATCGAGAAACTCAAGGCCAGCCTCAGAGCCAGGGGTAAGCTCTACAGGAAATACTGCATTGCCGAGCTTGGCAAGCAGACGTTCCAGTATCGTGGCATGGCGTGCTACAAAGCAGGAAGCGACTTATTTGGCTCCGAGTACGATGACGCGAACGGCCCTTATTCCAATAGGAGAACCAAGAAGCCTCCGATTGTCAAAGCAAACGTGGGCGGTGTTGTGGTAGTAGACTTTAAGTCATTCCTCGAATATCAGCCCCCGACAGCTCCCATTCTTGGCGAACAACAGCGCTACGAAAAGAGCCTCGAGTGTTCTTGCAACGACTGCAAGCTGCACCGCGAGGATGTCTACCGATACAGCTGGGACAGGTTACCACGCGACCAGGAAATGACAGACGAACAGTATCTACTCTGCCCGCCGCGAGTCCTCGGGTACTCTCTCAAGGACAAGAAGTGGATGCAGTTTGCAGTTGAGTCGATCGACGAGCCCAACCCGGCGGATCGCACCAATTTCGACAGGAAACTACAGCTTCATCCTGACCACAAAGAGCTCATCTGGAAAACAGTTCAGTCCCACAAGAAGATCGGCATAAAAGACTACACCCCTGGGAAGGGGAAGGGGTTGGTGATTCTCCTGTGGGGTGTTCCAGGGGTCGGCAAGACGCTGACGGCTGAGAGTGTCGCCTCACTCGTGGGCAAGCCTCTGTTCAGCGTCGGCGTTTCGGACATTGGACTTGAAGGTTCCAAAGTGGAGACCAACCTCCAAAAAGTGTTTGATCTCGCCGGACTGTGGGAAGCTGTGCTGTTGTTTGATGAAGCCGATGTGTTCCTCGAGGCACGGGATACGACCAAGTCGGACATCCAGCGGAACACGATTGTGTCGGTGCTGTTGAGAGTGCTCGAGTACTATGAGGGGATCTTATTCCTGACCACAAATCGGCTCAAGTCGTTTGACATTGCCGTGCAGAGTCGTATTCGTACGTGTATTCTTGCCTCTGACATGAAGGGTGATTCAACTAATTTTCACAGATATCGCCATCGAGTACGGCGACCTGACAATCGACCAGCGTGGGGCGATTTTCAACGAATTCCTCACCCAGCTCCAGACAAACCAGCTGGTTGACGAATGGGCCAGCGTCATGGAGTGGGTATCCGAGGATGGAAAGCACAAAGCCTTCAATGGCCGGCAGATACGTAATCTCATATCTACCGCCATGGCACTTGCCCACGCCGAGAATCGGGGGTTGCGGCGCAATGACTTGACGGTGGTGTCCCGGAACACGATGACTTTCAATGGTGCCTTGGCGGAAAGGGAGGCTATCTATCGAAATGCGCAGTTCAAGCCGCGGTATTGATTGGTAGAGCGGCTCACCAGTGGATAGGTGAGTTCACCAAGGCAAACCATAACTCGGGATATCGACTCGGGACTGGGGCGGCTGAGCGGACGAACGGGAAGGTCGGTGGGTGGAGCTGGGGCGGCAACGATTTCCCATGTTTGCCCCATACACATACACGTCGATAGACTCATCATCGCAGTAAACGTTGGCGGGCGATGGCGACGGTGCTCTTTCTCTTTCCATTTTTCTTTCTCGTTCCCTATCCTTGTCCCTGTCCCTGTCCCTGTCCATTGCCCCATCCCGGCTTGCGGGGATGCTCGGAGGACGGGGTGGTCGGTTGCCGTCGATGGAGGACAGCAGTGCGTCGGGCGATGTCATCGGCGCAGGCATTCCTCTAATAAGTTGCATCGGATGCGGTTGATGGTACGCCTCGCCGTAGGGCTGGTAGTACATTGGGGGCGGTCGGTAGTGCGGCGGGTAAGGCTGGTGGTACGTCGGCGCCGCTGGCGGTGCCTCGCTGTAGTAGTACCGGGCATAAGATTCCGGCACCGGCGCTGTGTCGAAGATGGCAGGCGGCGGGGCTTATCGCCTGAACGAGGAGTTGCCCAACTGCCGCTCTAGCGGCAGCGGTTGCCCCATCATCCGCGCCGGCGTCGTCTCTCGCCGCCGGATCGAAGTGGGCACTGCACCGTCGTCCTCATTGCGCTGCATCTTTTCCACTGTCGCTGACTAAGCCTAGGTAGGTACCCAGGTAATAGAAGTAAATTGCGGCTCTTTGATTCGGGTCGAACGAAGGCCGCCGATGTTGGCTGCATATTCCCATCTATTGGTGCGTCATCGTTGACACCCGTATTTCGGAGGCCCTCTCGGGTCGTCCTGCAGCGTCGTCACCTGACTAACGAATTGTTGCATCTCCAATTCGATCATCAGAGACTCCAATCTCCTAACTATGGAGGTCTTATATCAATTATATCACAGGTGGTGGAAATCGCACCAATCTCTCATACTGCCATGGTCTGGGCCTGCCGCTTCTCTCACCACCAAACCGAAGCATCCAATCAGCGACCAGAACGCGATTGCTTGGACACCGGCCAGTAATAATCTTGATATACTCGCTCCCGTGCGACGGCTGAGCCTGCTACCCAGCCACGAGATTTTCGATCAATTCACGCCGTTGCTTTGACTCAGACGAGACTTGCACACTGTTGGGTCATTGCAACAAATCACGTACCCCTGAGTTCAGCCCTAGGTATGTAAATGCCGAATCTACCCCCGGACCCACGAGGAAATCGAATGACTCTTGCCCTACGAAGCTGAACCTTTGTTTTCTAGACCGATCGGCTTGGCGTCCTCTCAATGCTAATGGGTGGCAAGCTGATTGGATCGCCCGACCACTGCATGTCACCACTGTGTATATGAAGGCGGCCGCGATGTGGAGGCGAAGCAATCCGCAGAAAACAAAGGGGTTCGTGCTACAAGGGAAGTGAATTTAATCTCTTAAATCCCGGATCGACTCCCACACCCCGCCCAACACTGTTGTCTTTTTTACTCTCCAATTCCACAACTTGGGAGCATCGCCTACATCCGCCTCTACACACTACCTACCCTTGACAAATACCATCGACATGGCGTACTTCATCACCCACGCCTTTTTGGTTGCCACCGTGGCGCTCAGCATCACGGCCATGCCACTCGGCATATTCGAAGATCCTTGCTCCGGCTTCACCTGCCCAAAGGGCCAGCGTTGCCTGGCGCTCGACGACATGCCCAGATGCCATCCCATCCTACCCACTCCAGACGACCCGTTCCCGATACACAATCCTTGCGCTGGCGTCACTTGCCCCAAGGGACAGCGCTGTCTGGCGCCCAACGACATGCCCCGCTGCTTCCCGGTATGGCCCCCACCGGACGACTTCCCGTTCCCGATCGAGCGCAGGGCAACGGTGCCCGACCACATTGCATCTTGCCCCCGGGATTGGGTCTGTCCCGAAGGGCAGCTTTGCCTGGAACTCAACGGCACGCCCAAGTGCATTGCTCCGAAGCCTGTTCTTCATTCGACAGGTGTTGATCTGTGCCGCTTCAAGATTTGCAATGTGGATGAGTTCTGCGAGATGGTTGGTCGTACGGCCAAGTGCACGCCGTTCTCGATTTTTACTCCCGGGCCTCCTGATGGGATGCCTACTGCGACGACACCTACCCTTACCCCGGACTCGGAAGTGGAGGCCGCCAACTTGAACTCCCGTTCGAACACTTGCGCGATCATAACCTGCGCCGACGGATACCACTGCGAAGAAGAAGGACCTAATGGCATTCCCGCATGCGTCCCATCTAGCCCAACTCCGAATATACCTGGTATTATCATAGGCCTAGACAGCCGTTGCTGGGTTATCACCTGCCGTGATGGGCTCCATTGTGAGGTCGTCGATGGCGTACTAAAGTGCGTCCCGTAGAGGGTTAAGGCCACGATTCCGGATGATCCCTAGGGTGCCTCGGGGAAGCCACTATGCGGGGGCATGGTTTGCGATGGACCGGGCTTGGTTTGCTGTCACGGCCTGTGTCGTTTGTGTCTAGGGATGAAGTGGGGACTAGATATTTGTACTTGTAGTGGGTTGTGAGGTGGGCAAGCTCAAGGAGTAGAAGTGAGAGTGAATGTTTGAAGGCAGTTTGGAGCGCTAGCCTGTCTGGACCTAGACATCTATCTGCTTGCTGTTAGGGACGCTGGTTGGCATGCACACTGGATATGTCACCACACGAAACAGAATGAATCAGGGTGTAATACCATATTACCCTCCGGGGGTTTGACCATATCCTCCTAGGTTTGGGACTAAGGCATTCTATATAAAACCATCCTCAAGACGCTTTACGCAAAGAGCATGTGCCTGAGTGCATTTCATGCCATTTATTTGCCCTCTAGGTAGGTAGAACTGCGCTGGTGACATGGCGTGCGGCCGGACGCCAGTTCACTCCCAGCCGTATAGTATACCTCTTCATTTTAGGCAAGCACTAAGCACCAACGCCTCTAGAAACGCACCTAATAGCCCGCCACACAGGATCCCAGCGCTTATCATTCCTACCAACCTTGCACATGTTCGAATGATCGCCGCCCAACATCATAGTCTCTTCATGAGCCAAGCCCATAAGCGCGGAAATTCTCTCAACAATCTAGTATAGGGTGTTAGCACAGAGGAAACCACCTCACGCAACACAACTCAAGCCAAATGCACTTACCACGGCTCCCAAAATGGGATGGGCGTCCTCCTCGTAAAAGCTTGCGATGGCGAGCCTCGACGCTAACGGCCGAAAGTCTTCCGAGATCTTCATGAGTCCGGACAAGTTGGTCTGCAGGGTCTCAATGAACCCACCGGAGGGACATTTCAGCGTGGTCAAGACAATGTTGGCGACAAGCGTTCCACACTTGGCTACGTCGGCGCCGCGGTGGGGAGTGCCGAAGAAGACCTGGCATGACGTACGTGAGCGAGGTTAGGGTATGACTGGAAAGGAGGTTGAGGAGTCACGATGCCCTTAGTCGAGTTGCAAATTTCCAGCATGCCGACTTGTTTCACGCCCTTATTCATGCAGGGGCCGCTTGCTTTCTTCAAGGCATGCTCCCATAGGTGTTACTTTGTGTTACACTAGTCGTTGGCCAGGAATGGTGGAGTGGCCGAAGTGGGAAGGTGTTTACTGACCTGCTTGCTAATGATACCACCAAGGCTGTGTCCGATAAACACAATCGGGCAGTTTTTATCTTCCTAAGCATCAACCACGGTCAACATGCCATCTTGGCTGCCTTTGATATTGGGCCTAGCCTAACTTAAGGACGTATATTATCCTCCCGCGAATTCCTCAGATGTCGGATCAAGGCGTCGGCGTTCTCGCACACACCATGCAGAGTGACACTGCGCGCGTTGTACTCGAAGCTCATAATGTGCGCTCCCGGGAATCTTTCTGGGAGAATTTCTCTTAACTACATGACTGGCTGACCGGGCTGGGATGATTTCGTCGTCCAAGTTTTCTCCCAGTGGCCGTTGAGTCCGTGGACCGTGATGATGCTGTGTTGTGTGTGTGTGTGTGAATATGAGTAGAGTACTTTGGTTTAGAGATGGACGGAGCGTCACATACTCGAGACGGGGGTAGTTTCCGTCGGACGGGCATTTGATTGTGTACAGCGCGCCTTCGGAACAGCTCTCGACTGCTGCTGGCACCTCCTGCACGAGCTGCATTGCCTTTTCGTCTTGAATTTCAGGAACATGTTGCTCGTGCACCGCCAGGGGGATAGCCCCCCCGCCCCAGGGGAACTTGGGCATCCACGCCCATGACATGATATTGGGAAAACAAAGAGTTGGGGCAGTAGAATAGGCGTGAAGGAATAAAGGTAAAGTGATCAAAAGTTTCGGTATCGCTGTCCCTTTCCTAGAAAAGGCTCTACCCAACACTAAAAAAGTCGGGGTGTTGACCAGCTTCCCATATTGGGCACGTTTCGGGCGTAAATACCTACGAAGCAGCCCAGACTAATAGGGGCCAGTAGTGAGCCAGGCAGCAGGCGGCAACTCTTACCCAATTGAAAGCACACTCCAACTGCAGAAGTTCCCCCTCCACGCAAGTTCGCAAGCCAATCACTTGACACACGGGGTTCAATGCCGGGCTTGACGGAAGACCAAGTGATGTTGGGCCGTTTCGGGCAGACTCCAAAGACGACAGATGGCTCTAACTAGCGAGCTCTCAGGTCCTAAATGGAATGAACGTGGGGGAACTGCTGTCTGCCACGTTCAAGGTTACCGTCCGTGGCGTTGAATCTCACTGGACGACCCAGAAAGACCCCGGCTGACATCCTATCGGGTCTCACTTGTCGTCTCTACCCGGCTGGCGTGGATTTGCGACCGTTTTCCAGGTAACTTACTGCCACATTTTATAAGCAGCTCTCACGGCCGACAAGGGTTCCGCCAAAGTGAGAAAGCAGCACTAGAAACTCTATTTTGGCAAGTCAAAACAACATACTCAGCAAACTTAAACCAAACCCAGTCATAACCCGAACCCAAGTTTGCGGCAACGACGACACCAGACCTAACAAGATGCCTCCCAGAAAGAAAGGGGGCCTCAGCATCCTCCACGCCCCCGAATCCAGCACTTCAGAGCATGTCACCCACAAACCGAAGCCTCTAGACAGACAGAATCCCGTTTCTAACCACCTAAGGACACAGGCTAGTCCTTATCCACGGTCTGAATGGTGACCCCATCGGGAGTTTGACCCATACTAGTGGCAACGACGTGATGTTCAGGCCCAGAAACCTTCTCCCCAAGGCCCACCCCAACACCAGAGTCCTGTCGTATGGCTACCCCGGTGATATTTACGAAAACGACTCCGTCGCCGGTATCTGAGAGCACACTAAGACACTGCTTAACCTCCTCGACATGCGTCGGGACGACTTGGATGCGTCCAGGCCCATTGTCTTTGTCGCCCACTGCCTCGGTGGGCTGATAGCCAAGCAGGCCCTGTGCTTCTGCAACCATGAGGAGGGATACGTGTCGATTGCCTCGGCGACGCGGAGTGTTGTGAGTGCTTATCTCCAAGGCGTTACCCGCGGCAGCCGATACACTCCGCTGACATGACCACCCACCTACCTCACCCTCTATAGCTCTTCTTTGGAACCCCTCACTTCGGATCCGACAAAAAGCAATGGCTCTCCATTGCCAAAGGCTTCGCGCCCATAATGACGATGGGCAAAGGGAAGACAGCAAGCATCATCCAGACCCTCATACGCAACTCGCGCGACCTCACCGAGATCAGCAAGGACTTCACTCAGATCGCGCCCAACTACACCCTGGCGACGTTCCACAAAACCCGGCCGCTGCAGGGCGCGACCTCCACTGTCGTCGACGAGATGTGTGCTCACATGTTGCTGGACACGGAAAAGTCGGTGCCTGTCGACGCAGACCACGTAAGCATGTGTCAATTTAGCGATGCGGATAATCCAGCGTTTCAGATGACGTCCAAGTTCATCCGGGATACGCTGAAGATAAGGCAGGGCGCCGGCGAGACAACCGCGGTGCAAGACCGCTTGGTGACAATAGGAGCAGAACGGAGCAGAGGAGGCACAGAGCAAAAACATCATCAACATAATTATACAACGGGAGCAGGCTGTGTACATTAGTCCACGTAGCCGATAGGTGCAGACGGCTACGTCTAAGCAACAGTTCCTGAAAGGCCAGTCTGACACTCGGGCTCAGACAGCTCCGTTGCTTCTCGATGCCCCGGAGCCGCACCCAGGTAGAGTTTGGGAGGAAAAGGGGGATGTGTCGGAGGCAACCATAGTGTTTGTCGAAGCGGCTTCGAAGCAGTATGCCGATGACAGGGTGTGGGACAAGAGTTTGGTCAACCCCATTGTCGCTGAGACTACCGAGTGTACGCCGAAAACACCCAAAAGGTCGAATCGGATTGCGAGGATGATACCAGGGGTGTTTGGCTGATGCCGAAAATTGAGACAGGTACCTACCTTGGTATCGAGGGAGTCATCTGGGAGTTGGTTGCATCTTGTCTTTCTTTGAGGGGGGGTGCTGGGATGTCGAGATTGTAAAGGCGCATCTTGGTAGGTATGAAACCGGGGGCTGAAAGCGGAGGATCTCAGGGCCCAAGAGGCTTTCGGCTTTCTTGATTCTTCTATTCATTTCTTAGTCTGAAACACGAAGAATTGCCGAGTATATGTCCAGACAGCGAAGCGCTATGGGCCTCCAAGCCCATAGAATATGATGATTGTCGTCGAGTGTCCAGGGCTTCAAACCTAGTGCAGACGTAAGGCCTGTTCCGTGGTCGCACTGTTGTTTTACCCTAAAGTTGCCGTATAGTTGACGGGAAGACACTCCCCCAGACAGTTAACTGCCAGTACCGTAAAAGCGAGGACTTTATCGAGGTTAACCGAGCAGAACGAGTCCTGGAAGGCATCTAGTAAATGCGAGAGAAGGTAGGTGTGGCAGTTATGGTAGAGCGCTTTCTGGAGTGCATTAAATCGGAATACCTGACTTACCATTGCTAATCTGTGGTTCTTTACCACGTATACTCGCATAAGGTTGATTAGCCTTTCCCTAAGGGATGGGCTGGCGTCCGGTATATATTTGGATCGAAAGCGCCGAGCCGATTTCTTAGATAATCTAACATCGTTTCTAGTACTCTTCTAATATAAGCTACTGAAGCCAGTATATTGTTAACTCTGGGGGGACGCCTCTAACATATCTGTAACCGAGCTGCTTGTCTATTTCGTTACGTCGGACTGCTGGACCCAGTGTGGAGGCATATGGTTGTTAAGAGACATTAAGACAGCTTTTACGTGTTGATAGATGAGGTACATTAGCGGAATCTGCTTGGACTTCTCCTTAGGGCTTGCCTGGTTGATGAAAACTGCATTGACCCAAAGTGTTCTTGTGGAGGAGTACTCGGGTCTTGCGTTGACCTTTGAGAAGGACGTGCTGCCGGCCCTGGCCGGGCTGGCTTTGGAATTTGCCGGCCTGCGACCCGGAGACCGCTATCTTGCGGGGTTGTGGGAGAAAAGTCTACTGAACGACCTGGCGTGGTGTCGAGACCTCAGTGTTACGACCAACTCCCGCCCGGTCGTTTATCGCGCCCCGAGCTGGTCCTGGGCGTCGATAACCCAGAGGGTCTTCTTTTATTCTTCGCTATCTGAAGAAGAGGGTGCGCGCGCGCGCCTTATCAGTGCCAACACAACACTAGCCGGGCCGGACGCTCGAGGGGAGGTTGAGGCAGGGTCAATCGTGCTTGTGGCGCCCGTCCAACTCGCAAGGATAGTGTGGGCGGGGACATCCCACTTTGATGTCGAGACTGATAGCAGGCAGACGCCCCCTGTTTGTTGTACGGTCGATTCCATCAGCGACTGCCTGGACGGAGCCGTTTCGTTAGGGTCTTCGGTTCTCTTGCTTCTCCTCAAGGCAAACGATGTCGACTCATTCTTCTTAGTCCTGACGCAAGCCCAGGGCAGACCTGGTGCATACAGGCGTGTTGGTATTAACACTCACAAGCAGATATCGCGCTTGGAATATACTAGAACGGGCTGGTTCAGAAATGAGGTGCAGGTTGAAATTGTCTAAAGGAATGTATATGAAGACCTAAAGAATACATTATTTGCTGATTGGAAGCCCCATACTCTTGGTCACGGAGCCTAGCTCTTGTTACAGCCCGCAGCAGCGTAACTGGCTGAGACAAGTCCCCCTGAAATGTTGCCCTCCACTGGCCGAGTTTCAGGCTTTTTCGGACTCTTAAAATAGGGTTCTCGACCCTCAGTTGATATTTATCGTGGGATACACTTGATGAATACAGCGGTTTGGTGTATGAAGAGTGATGCAAAGTACTATGCACAGTATATTCAATTTAATTCAATTCAAGTTTCTAGAGCCAGCACTCACGACCGAAGGTGGGGAACTGGTCACCTTTGCCTCACCATTTTTGCGGCCTTGTTTCCCACTCGCTTTGGTCTCGGTGTCCTCCGCTTTAAGTAAAGCCAGTATGCTCTGATCCCAGTTAGTATCGTCGGATAATAGGTATTCCATCAGCTGGCTTTCGCCACAGCGGATAGCTTCAGTCGGAGAGAAATTCCAAGTGTAGATCTCTTCGGTCTTCTCTATGGCATCTACTCCTTGAAGTGCGGCATTGAGCTGGGCTTCAAAGTCTGAAAGAGTAGCCTCTGTCAGAAGCACGGCACCTTGGATTGAATTAGTTCAGAGTGATTGTATTGCTTGTGTGTTATTCTTCTTGTGCTCTCTGGCAGAGCCAGAGAGCTCCTATTATACTTGTGGTAGGTGGCGAGGTGTGTGGCAACGTTGACTCACACCAGCTGAACTACAACAACCACACCAGCTGAACTACCACGACCACACCAGCCGAACTGGCTACGCCAGTTCAGCTCTCATGGTCAAGCTTCTTATCTGACAGCCTCATCACGTTGCTGAAGTAGGTCGGGGTCCGCTAGGGGCATAGTCTCCAAGTTCAAGGGAGCAGACACCGATGAGAGATACTCCACAGGAGTCGTAGATCTTCCGCCACTAATTATTGGCAGAATCCGTAGATCGTCGAGGACGCAGGTCTTGGAATGTTCTCGAGTCTGCATTAGAAACATGGAATAATTTTCTTCGCACTCTCGATACGGCGTCCATTACCGAAGAGATAATGTTTCGACTTAGTTCTTTAGTAGCTACGGAGGTCCATTTCAAAAGTCCTGCGCAATGCCACGCCAACCACAACCCCGTTTATTACATGGCGTCCCCCATTACACTTGCCATCTGGCCACGTAATTTTACCCCTCCTCCCCCTCCACATCCACATGCACACTTGCAACTCAACTAGAATCGCCATAATGGCACTGAATACCGATATCTCAACGCACGCGCTTGTTATTACCCTTAAATCCCCTCTTATTGGTCTTACTTCGGCTGAAATATTTGCGAAAACTGGCATATCTATCAGCACAATCAACCGCATTTATGGCAGGGCCATTAAACGCGGGTTTGATCCTAATATTCGGCCCCTAGTTATTAAAGATGAGTGGCTTGAAGATGCTCCTCGACCAGGCCGTCCACGCAAACAAACTCCTGAAAATATTGAGAAGGTGGTTAAGAAGGTGCGGAAAGACCGGTACGGCCGTGAGAAGTCTTGTGCTGATCTGGCTGGGGAGTTAAGTATGGAGGGTCTCGATATCTCGGCTATTACAATATGGAGGATTCTCAAGCAAGCAGGGTTCAAGAAGACCAAGCCAACGAGGAAGCCTGGGTTGACGAAGAAGATGAAAAAGGATCGACTTGGGTAGTGTATTGATCATCAAGATTGGACCTTGGAAGATAGGAAACGTGTTGTTTGGTCTGATGAAACTGCTATTATTTTACTTCATCGTCGGGGAGGATATCGGATCTGGAGGAAAACTAAAGAGCGTTTTTTAAAGAGTTGTATTCGTAAACGATGGAAAGGGTACTCTGAGTTCATATTTTAGGGTTGCTTTACTTACGACCGGAAAGGGCCTTGCCATTGCTGGTTTCCGGAAACAAAAGCGGAGAAGGAGCAGGCACAAAAAGATCTTGACGAATGGAACCAAGAGCTGGAGCCGATTATTCGAGATGCTTGGGAACTCGAATCGAAAATGGGGCGACTTTCACTAGTATTAAAGCTTGTGGCCTGACAGGCCTAGGAAGTAGTACCTGTACAGGCTACTGCAGGGCCGTGGTCCTGCAGTGGGCGCAGCAGAAGGCTTGCGGTACGATGGCGAAGAGCCAAAGGAAGCGAGAATACGGTGGCAGTAGTACTGTACGAGGATTCTTTCGGGGCATAAGATAGAGGCTTACAGTGGACTTTGCACTGAATAATAGAGGCTTAATTAGGTGTAACTTGCTTGAGGAGAAGAGAAGAGAACTGACTAACTACAGGGGTGAGTGGGGAGTTCTTATCCTGAGGAAAGCTCTCGAAGAGAGCTTTCTACGGCAGTGGGGAAGCCCCTGAAGGGCCCACAGGGCCCTTAAGGTAACTAACTACAGAAGGAAAAGTGTGTACAGTGCTGAAGTTCCAGAGGGCTCAGTGGGGTATGCCACGGATCTATGGAATCTTCTTTGGTGTTGAGAAAAGGATAGTTCCGGGGTCTGTGCCGGACCCCTGTACAGCCCCACCACGGTGGGGCCCACCACCTCTAATCCGACCACACTCAACGACATGTCATCCACGGCACCTCTTCCTCAAGGGGAGCAAGCCACTTGAAGAACCCTGGGGCATATTTTAACAATATGGAGTAAATTAAACTCAACGTAAGGTAGAAGAGTGAGGGCCGGTAAGGCGCGACAGGGTACGAGGAGAAGTATAGACACAAGGGATACGCGAGAGAGAGAAGACTTGTGTGGTAGGTGGTAAGGAGGATCGAACTGCCTCTTTATCTAACCGGCGTCTAAGAAAGAACAGTCGTGCGGTAGGTAGTAAAGGACGGATTGAGCTGCCTTTTATGGCTGGGAAAGATCAGTTGCGCAGTAGGCAGGTATAACTACCACAACGCAGAACCTTAAAACGGAGACTGAATACGCTAGTTACAAAGTCGCTTTTTGGGACTACCGTTTTTTTTTCTCCCAGGTGGGGACTGGGAATGGGCCGGCGCCATCTGGCCCAAAACCTGTCCCTCGTCGCGTAAAGTTGACAATTTTGTGATCTGGTGAGCTGGGGGTGAGCAATGGTGAGCCGAAGGTGAGCCGAAGGTGAGCCGAGGGTGAAGCGAGCCTGATTTTAGGCTAACCGTCCTTGGATGCGGCTCTTTTCTTTTTAGAGACCGACTACCTCAATAGGTACCTAGTCTTACCCAACATTTGTGTCTGACCAAGTCCGTATTAGTCATTGAACCTGAGCCGAGGCGAGCTCAAGGAGCTTATCTTGGCTATAGTTGCCGTGATCTAAAATGGAGCGATGTGGTTACGAGGATGTGTTCCTGAGCCCGGATTTGGGACACCGGTCCGGTGTACGTAACTATCGTTTTACCTTGCCACGGAACCACCGTTTTCTCTCTATGCAAACGGCCGCCATTAGCTTATGGTAGTAAAGTTAATGTGCAAACATTAGTCCAAAAAAAGATCTTTTTCAACGCCATACCCTGCGTTGTAAAAGCCAGTAAGTCTTCCAAGGTTCTTTCATGAACATCGACCCGCCAGCTCCAACTCCTGTTGCGCAACGACTGCTCGCTCTACCGCATCACAAACTCACTCAGGCACGCGCTCGGCGCCGGCTCCGAACAAACCTTGATCTTGTACGACCCAATGCTACTTAACTCGCTTGCCAGAACCGGGCCTGCCATGTCGCGGCGCCCGACCCTCCCTTCAATCAGAGTTGAAACGAAACTTCAAGTGCGGGATAACCAAACAAGCTCCAGATAACCACAACGTGCTGGAAATATTTTCCATCCCCGTGTTGGTGGTGGGCAAATATGTGGGCAATTTGTCAACAACTGGACCGAGGCCTGTCACGCCCGCTGCGCCTGCTTTGGCTTGGTGAGGCGCACTCAGCTGACACTTCTCAGCGCAAGACCATCCGGCCCGTCGACAAGCTTGACTTGTATAGCCACACCCCGCCTGCGTAGGTCTTCATAGTTCCCGATATGACCTAGGCTTTGTCTTGTTGGTTCATCCAGGGCACACAGTGTCGCTATAGTGGAACCCCTGAGCGGCCCGGCCTTGGTCGTAGCAGCCCAGCTAATAACGGCAACTAGGAAGAGTCCGGAGAGCGTAATCTCTGCCATAAGATAGGACAGCCAGGGCCAGCGAATCACGACATAGGATGTTGGTGTATGGACGGTGCCCTGAACGGGACGAGCAGCCTGCGGGTGCGTCTTCCAGTCTGCTCTGAGACTAGAGACGTATTATTAGCAGCTATGTACTCTTGGGGATATTCGTGTAAATCACGTACAAGTCTTCTAAGCCCGTGGCGATGTTGGCGGTTATGTTCCTCAGGGCATCGACCTGGTCTGCTGGATCAACACCGCCGGAGAAATCCCTCCACAAGTTTATCCCAAACGCCATGCCGAAGTCACTCTGGGAACGCCAGATCTTCCTCCCACGAGCTCTGAATATCCCCTCCTGGGCGGGCAGCTGCGCGGAGGTGTTGTAAACAGGGCTAGTCACCGGAGGCTTCAGGCCTTCCCAAAAAGACTGCTGCAGCACCAATGAGATACCCAGGCTAGACAGCTCGTGGATGACGAAGGGCGGATGCTCCTCAAATCCTAGGGGCGGCTCCATCGTCGTGGTGCCCCAAGGGAGCTGCTCGCATTTGGCGATAACCTCAAACCAGCAGTAAGCAAACTGCTTATTACCAGCTATATTGTTCGAGATGCTTGTTTGGTTGAGGATCCTAGTTGATCGGGAAAGCTCCTTCCGGCGCTGCCTCCCACCTGTCACGTTGACCGAGTACGCCTTTGCGCACCAGTACCAGGCAAGCTCGGCGGCCCCAAACTCCACTTCGGACTGGGGGTCTCCGGGGTCAACGAGGTTGGAGTAGATGAGGTAGATGCTGGCGAACGTCTGGTTTCTGAGGTGCTGAAATGAGATAGACGGAACAAAGTTCCTTGGGAAAAATATATCAAACGCGTATAGGGTAGGAATGGTTAGGTTATAACCGCCCGGGAGAGCGGCAGACCAGGTGTTGTTTGACGACAGACCTACTAGGGCCCAGTCCCGTAGCGGGGGACGGGTCGTTACTAACGAGTCGGACACGTCGGCGGCGTCGCTGCAGACACCCACGGTGGCAAAGTCGGGAAAGACGCATTCCCCGGTGCTGCAATCCACCGGATCGTCGGCAGTTTGCTCACCGGTGGGTGTGAGAGCCCCAATGGTGATGTGTCTCTTAAGATCGAGGGCGCGGAGGTACATGTCCCCACCCAGGTCGAGGAAGAACTGCTGAGAGCTGAGGACAGTGAGCCGGGGGATTTCCACTGTGCTGGCATTCGTGGGTGCAAGTCGATTGTGGTATTGGATCGCGCCTTGGCTGACCGTCGACACCAACAAACTCGACACGGTGATCAGTGCGGCGACGAACCCCAAGATCCTGCGGAACTGTTAGAGGCGGGACGAAACACGGACGACCCAGGTCACTTACCCTCCTTTGAAGGAGAGCAGTAATGTCAAACCGCTAATTGTGCCGCGAGTTGCCGCATCAAAGACCTCCAGATCGCTCGCTGGATGGGCCCTGTGAGAATACCAGATCCACCGCAGCTGCCCGATGCCCTCGGTGACGGGAATGAGGAGCGCGGCCTTGGCGAGAGACGCCAGAAAGGCTAGAAATGTGTTCAGGGTTATGCCGACCGGCCATGCTGGGGGCTCCTTCCCGTCGAATTGGGCGAGAACAACGACAATCGCGACTGCACAACCAACTCCAACCAGACACCAGAGAATCTCAATGACCCAGAACCGCCGAAGTCGCGCGAAAATCGGTCTCGAAGCGTCGCGGAGTGCAGCGGCCTTTTCCTGCTGCAACGAAGTGCCCCGTGGTGTCGAAGCGAATCCGAGTGTTGCCAGGACATCCGAGTCCCTCACGTAAGAAGCCTGAGTGCCAGGGGAGTCAGGCATCGGATCCCGTTCTCCGTCGTGACGGACGCTTCTTCTCATCGCGCCAATATATGTGGGGAGATCGTTTCAGTGAAAAAAACTTGAAGATGGGAGGTACGACAGTTCTGGACTCCAGACGCCCTAGAAGGCTCAGGAACCTTGGCCATCGTCTCGGTTTTGGCTCGCTGATGAGCTGTCCAGTCACAACAATGCCTTTATTGACAATGCATGGGGGATGCATCGCCGACACTGCCTCAGCTTACAGCTGTCAGCACTCTGGAGCTCAACAAATCATAGCCACTCGCAGGGTTCCACCACCTGGGCGGCCCCTCCGAGAGCACCACCAATTTCACGACCGCATTGTCTCCGATATGCAGCTGCAGCAACTTGTTACGCGGAATGGGTACCACCTAGGCATGTTAGTACGTAGAGACTTCAATAAGCCTGAGGTCCCATTGCATCTCAAAAATCTCCTCTCCCACACACTACAGTACGTAGTGTGCAGGAGTTGGGTTGCACAGAGCTCCAAGTCATTCCGCAGCGCCCACCCTTCGACCGTGTTCAGCTTGAAGCAGAACCTGTCATTCGGATCAAACTTCTTGATCTCGGGCATCTTGGGATACACGTCGGGTCGCCGCTTGTCAGCCTAGCCGGGTACACATTCAGTCTAAGCCAGTTCCCGTCACTTCTTGATGATAAGTACCCTGCCAAATGCCTAAGAAAAAGCGACGTTGGGTGGTGTGGTCCGGCAGCTGATGTTGATGAGGACAACATTCGCCAGGCGCACCAATCTGGAAGTCAAGTAGCACGTAGATCCTCATTCACACCTACATAAATTACTAGCATCAACTCCTGACTTGATTGGTCAAAGCCCCTGATAACTCAGCCGTAAAATTGAACAAAATGACGCTATCGACAGTTTACAACATCTCCAGCCATGAGATCCTCGATCCTCCAACTCTGTAGACAAAACGGCAGAACAGCATCGAGCCCTTCATTCGCAAAGACTGACAGCGATCAAGCATCCCTCTATGGAAGTCCTTTGTGTGTACTAGGAACATGAGCCCTGCAACGTGTCTCAAAATTTAGTGCCAAAGGGGTTTACTCCGCCACCGTCTTCCCCTCCATGTCGCGACCCCGCCGACAAGGACTCGTCCCCCTCAAAGCCCCTGCGCGCGGGCAGTCAGATTGGCAACTGTGGTGGCACTAGCCGGCTCCTAGGTAAAGTTGGTATTGTACCCAAACGACGTGATGTAAAAGCTGTGCACGCCCTTGGCCGCGATGGCGTCCACATGAGACTGCAATGTCGACGACGACGCGGCCTGAGATTTAGTGTAACCCGTCTCGATGTCTATGACCGCGTCACCGCCGTGAGCTAAACGAATTATATTTTACAACATCACCGCTGACGTGGCCGCACCTTATTTAGTATAGTTAGCATAAAACCAAGGAGCGCACCGGAATCTCCAGATGGCAACTTTAATCGAGGGTCCAAAATTAGGCCACACGGCTGTGCAAGCTAGGCTCACCCATAGCTCACCCTAGCTCAGGAGCGGCTCAGGATCACGCACGAACATGGAAATTGCTGAGGGCAACTTTAGGGTACAACAATAGGCTGTTGCACACCTCAGGTAGGCAACCATGGGCCAAATTCCAACACCTCGTTTACTATGAGGTACAGAAATTGTTAGAGTCCGTGACGCAAACAACCCTTGGGCTGATCTTGACAGGAGAACATCTTACCTAATTCGCCACCGCCGTCGGGAGTTGCCACTCGAGCATCCTAGTTCGTGGAAGCGACATTGAGGCCCGAGGCTGGGATATCCAACAGATCTCGATCGGGTAGGGGCATTGTCACATCGTGATGTATCCCGGTTGATGCGCAGCGTTCCAGAAAAAGAAGGCGGTGATAACTAAACTCTTGGTCGCTACGGAACAGGCCCAGTTTTCCAGGCTTAGAGAACGGCCACACCCAGAGATTTGGGTTATGCCTTATGATGTGGGGAAAATGAGAGAGACCGTGCCTCTGCTTGGGAACCAGCACAGTCAGTGAGGAAGCGGCGCTTTCCTTAGGAAAATGCGCTTGTCATCAATGCGACGTGTCAATCTCCTATGAAAGGAGCAACCCCACAGCCGTAATCAGTTGTTGCGCTACACCACCACGCCGCCCTGAGTGCTTGTTGCTATTTTCTGGTGTGCAACCACAGTGTGCACGGCGGCAAGAGAAACTCACGAAGCCGATGTTCCAGTCCTGTTTGTTGCGGGTCTAAATTGCACCAGAGTCAAATCGATGTTCATTGCTAAGCCCTCGATGGAGTTCACACTAGCCGGCAGGCTCTTTTATACAGCGCACACATGGACTAAAAATCAACAATTTAATACCGATATTATCTGAAAAGTCCCCAACAGGCGCGAGAGCCTGATGGAGAGAGGTAGTTGAGATGTCTCCTGCCCCACCACTTCGCGCAAATGTGATCCATAGGACCAAGAACTCTCCATGCAACCTAGGCCAATGTCCCTCCCCCCTGCAAAACCTAGCCTCCTTAAAGCCGATTAGGTCTGAATAGAGAAGCTATGCATCCCCCCCCCAAACTGGTCACACACAAAGTTGTTGGACAAGTCAATAATGCCCGCGGCGCCGCTGCAGTCGGACGAGGCAAAGGCAAAGATGCGCAGGTTCCGGCCAAACACGTCTTGACCAACAGCTTGGCGCAGGCTCTGGAAGCCGCTGCCGCCAACCTGGTTGCAGAAGCCTCCCTTTGCTTCGAGTTCAAACGCTTCGGAGTCGGTCGCGACCTGGTTGCAGCAGCCGCTGTCTGAGAAGAGGATAAGGTTGACCTGGATGACGTTGCCCTTGGATGGTGCTGGGCTGGTGCAGGTTTGTCTGGGGACTAGCAGATTTTCCCCCTGATCGCGTGCGGCGAGGTCGCCGCTGAGGACGACAGCGTAGGCAGCGAGGCCGAATGCCAAGGCAGTGAGGAACTTGAGGTTCATTTTTGGGAGGTGGAGCGTGTTTAACGTGTGTATTGATGCAGGAGGAGCGAAGTGCAGTAGCAAACAATCAGTGTGATGAAGCAAGATAGGAGACCAGCCAAGAGGAGGTCTTGGGTCTCCTTATATATTTGGCCAGTGGCTTGCATGATGTCAAGCTCGAAGCCATTGACGTGCACTTATCCCTAAGTCAGCGGTCCCCAAGTCAGCGAAAACGAAGCCCCTGGTTCGCTGGGAAGAAAAGTTCCTTTACCGTGCAACATTAAAAGTATCTTTCGGGGGGTCTACCCGAAAGCCCAGCTTGATGTAACGTTGGGATCCCCTCGCATTCCCTACCTACTTCCTAAACCGACCAGATCATCATCTAGATTGGCCCATAAAGGCCTGTGGGGATGGAACGCCGCAATGCTGTGAGAAAACTGATAATCAGATCAGGAAAATACCTGACTGTTGTTATTTCCGAAGTGGTGTGGCTTCGGGGTATGAATGCTTGATGAATAAACTTTAAATCTACAAGGTAGTTCATGCCGAGTTGACAACTTATCACGCGCCTGCTAGTCGCTAATAGACCCAGTATTTGGTCAACAATGGTGCCTATGCCTATCCTCTTCAGCTTGATGAGTGATCAGAGGGCTATAATTATTTGCCCCCCTGGCCCCAAACAGGATTTGTTTGTCACATTACTAGACCACTAACTACTCCGAGGATTCATCCACGATAGACTGAACTTTGGCGACGAAATGTGTTTAGAAGCAGTCCAAGGTGCGCGAAGAGCCTTCAAGTCCACTGCGCGAGTTCTATCTACACAATAACGGATCTTGAATTGGCAGAATCAGCATGAGATCATCACGGCAGATTGGTTTGTATGCTTTATGCTTCAGTTAGCCCTTAAATTCGCCCTGCCTCCACGAACTAAAATCTGGCATTAAGATGACGCCTTTTTTCACTCACCTGTAAAGCCGCATGCCATCTCTGCTCCGCTTTGTAGCTCTTACATCCTACAAAATCCGCAACTTAATTAAGCCGCTATTTGTCAGAAGCGCTGCACACTGGATTCGGTGGATTTGAGGGGTTTGTAATTGCTTGATTGTATTGCCCGTCCGAGATCTGGCTTCCAGCGACAACCCTCTTCTTTGTAGACCTTTCTATAGAATTCAGGCTTCGTCATTATAGTAGCTGAGGCTCACTGGCGCTCTGGCAGCGCCAGGCATCCAGTCAGCTCCGATAACTGGAAGCCCAAGGCCCCTGAACCCTTTTCTTTCTGACAGGTCCTTGTGCTCATCTAGAGATTGCCGGGATTCATTCATCTTTTCAGGCCGACCATACCCGGGGCAATATCCATTTCCATATCCATATATCGCAACCAACTTCACCAACCAAAGTTGAGACGGTCGTCCCTGCCAACGTTCTCACTGAGTATCTCCAAAACCTATCAGC
>Ga0247780_1000648_pt1 | contig 30236 bp, 26 predicted proteins | sample UWRJL079202R5_FD_179927 | JGI IMG/M metagenome (GOLD analysis project Ga0247780, IMG submission 179927) | Plant litter microbial communities from Arlington Agricultural Research Station in Wisconsin, United States - UWRJ-L079-202R-5 | ecosystem: Environmental > Terrestrial > Plant litter >... | reverse complement strand
AAAGGTGTGGGAAAGGGAGCATGCGGGATCTCGGGCTCGAGGTGTGGACTAGCAGAAGTGCAGGGTGAATTTGTTTGAATTGAGAGAAGGGAGTCTGTAGACGCAGTTACCAAGCAGGATAGTATATGTCATACAGCCTGGAGCTCATGTTCTTCTGTGTGTTTGCGCCTAAAGCGCTTCGAAATCGAATCCCAACTGCTGACTCTTTGAGAGCTGGGTGTAGGGGGGTAGTGCGGAGGTGGGATGGTATAGCTTCCTGGCTCCGACCCTGGGAGCTCAAACGCGGTCGTTTTGCTGGTCAAGGCACGCATCGCGGCGCCGACGGAATATCTAATCCCAACTACGAGAACATCGAAAGCCGGGCCCACATAGGTGCTCCATGCTGGTTTGATCGCGTCCGACCACCTTAATATGAGGAAGTAGGCAGTGACATGCGTCAACAGTAAGCCGACGAATAAAAACCCGAATGTTAACACGCTCAGGCTAAAAGGGAGACCTTGCATGTTGAACGCTGCCATAGCCTGAGTGAGCGGCGCAAATATGATGGTAAGCACCGCCAATATATGGACGTTGATCGTAGCATCGTGGCTCTCCAACCCGATCGTCTTGTTTATCTAAAACCAGAGCAACCGTCAGTAACGCGGGAGTTAACATATTTTGGTAGTCTGCTACGGAAAATAAATGGGCCCCGCCTAAAATGGTTAGCCTAAAATCAGGCTCGCTTTACCCCCGGCTCAGCTTCGGCTCACTATTACTTACCCCACTATGAAAATTGGCAAGTTTACGCGACACAGGGACCGATTTTAGGCCTCACCTCCGAAGATAAGAGGTCCCAGAATAGGACCCCCTATCCTAACAAAACAAACGCAGCCTTTAAAATAGAACCAAGAAATAGATTCAAGGGTAATGTGTCACGACCCCACGGTCATGACAATGGGCCCAGGCTGCCTGGGGCAGCCATGGGCGGCCAATCGTTTGAAGCATAGTGGGGACAGGCATACGACTGATCAAAAGGGACCCAAGGTCCCGAGGTCCCGAGGAGGTTTAGTCCGGGATACCGGGACCACGGGACACTACCCTACAGTACGCAGATAGCTTCTATAAAGATAGGCAGTACCCAGCACCTAAGTGAGGAACCACTCTTATTCCTTACGTAAGTAATATTATGTTCCTGTCTATAATCTTACAAGCCCCCTACTTAAGCTCTTTGTAGAACATCCTGTTAAGACAGTAAACGATACTGTCTAGGCCTTACGTAACCTTCGTTCCCCTACTGTTAATATCCCCGCGGCGTACTGCCTTGTAGTCTGATCCTATTACACCTTGAGTCACTGCTGGGGCTCGGCCTTGGCGCCACCCCTCCAAACAACAAAAGCCAACATCGGCGCCAACCTCTACAACATCCCTCTCACCTCTCTGCCCCGCCTCTTCCTCGACGCAATCAACCTCACTTCCCGTCTCGGCCACCAATACCTCTGGATCGATTCCCTCTGCATCATCCAAGACTCCGCCGAGGACTGGAACCGCGAATCCTCCCTCATGGCCTCTATCTACGCAAACTCAACCCTCACCATAGCAGCTATACTTGCCTCCTCATCCTCCTCCCCCCTCTACTCCATGCAAACCTCAACATCCATCTCTTTCGGCCCATTTACGCTTTACGCCTGTCCCGCTATCAGGCATATCCACCGGAACCCAGACCCAGAGTCCTTCCCCCTCCTCACCCGCGCCTGGGTCTACCAAGAACGTCTCCTCTCGTCCTGCGTGGTGCATTTTGGACCCGACGAGCTCTCATGGGAATGTAACCACAGCACACGCTGCCAGTGCGGTTACTTTGACCGAGAAGATCCATGAACCACATTCTTGGCTGATCCCAGGTGGGGGGTGAGTATCAAGAGGGACCATACAGTCTCCCATGTTCTCAAGGCTATGGGTGTCGAGGATGGTAAGGAGACAGTACATGCGCGTTGGCGCAAGATTATCACGGAGTATTCACCGTTAGCTTTGTCTCAGCCGAATGATCGTATCCCCGCGTTATTAGGACTCGCGAAACAGATGCAATTCATTACCGGGGGTAGATATTTAGCAGGGCTGTGGGAGGAGAGTTTCGTCAGGGACTTGCTGTGGGTTGCTGTGGCAAACCCGGGTGCGAGGACCAAGGGTGTGGCGCCTAGTTGGTCTTGGGCTTCGCAGAAGGCAGGAGTGCGGTACACAAACGGGCAGCGGAAGCAGATTGGTGGTTTGGGGACTTATAGCCCTGCTGAGCTGGGGAATTGGGGAGATGTGGAATCCGAATTGCTCGGCGCGAGTTGCGAGCTTGTTGCGGCGGAGTGTGCGGCACTGGGTGCGGATGATACGGGGAGGGTGGAGCTTGGGTGGGTCAAGCTTAGGGGCTATGCTGTGGATTTGGAGCCTTTAAGTGAATCGTTGTTCAAAGAGGAGGATAGATGGACTGTGCAGGTGAACGGTATCAAGTCCCGGGACGTGTTTTGGGATGCGGCGCCTGAGGGGCTTGAAGAGGGTGGTGAGCTTGAGAAGCAGCGATTTTGTTTGTTGAGGTAGGATGTATACCTGCCATTGGGGAGGGACCACCGTATGATGAGTGGTCGCTATTATTGGTATGTTCCGAGACTAAGATTATAGCCAAGACTAACACAAGACAGCGCCAAGTTAACGAGAATGTGTTCGAAAGATGCGGGATTGTTGGTCGTTCCAGGCGACATCAAGGTAGTGATTCTGCCGGGGGCTGGAAGGAGTATTGAGAGCATACGCACGACACCAGCGCTTGGTTCAAAAGTGTCAGGGTTCCCATCGTTGTTACTATCATCTAAGCGTCTTTAATAGAATAGCTATTCGGGATTTGTCTTTTGCAATAGGCAAGCCTTTGCTCGTTTCCGCACTGTGGACAGCTGCCCGAGCGCATAGGCAACCCGCAAGAGCTTCTTCCTATTCTTCATGCCATATAACCTGGTGAGAACCTAATGTCAGTCAGATCTTGATCGACCCTGAGTGCGGAGGGAAAGATCTCCGAGTGTGTGGTGGCGGGCAAGATGTAAAGGTGTTCTACGTCTCGCCGATGCGGAGAATGTTTCGAATCCGTTCGGTTGAGGAAGCATACACCGTGAATGTTTGCGTTTCGACGTTTCTGTTTAGTATCTTATGGTATGCGATTTTTTTTCAATCTTATGGGACTTACAATCCGCCTTGGACAAAGGTGTTTGGGTAAAAGCAACTTTTGGAATTTATATTTGGGGCTATGTTCATAGATTTTTAATTTGGGAAAGCCCTTCACTGCTCTGACATTGTAAATCCATACAATAACTTGAGTAGAGAGACGAGAATTTTGACATCTTGTTCGCGTCCCTCTGGGCTCCTGGGACGTGTATTGCGCCATCTGCGGTTCAACCACAAGCTATTTTGGGTCCTTCCTTCTGACATTATCACCGGCAGAAAGCAACCCACAAAGCCGAGACGGCCTTCAACCTCATGCCCCCAAAACGCTGGTCGGCCACTCCTCGACCCTAAACCATGTCAGAAACACGACAGCGATTCAGTGGAGTTATTGGGTTTGCAAATTTTGGTTGTTCTTGTTCCTCGTGCGGCCTTCTGGCTTGTGGCCAGAAGGCCTCTATTTATCGTTGTGGATTGTGGCGAGCCATTACGTGGCTGTGGCCACCTCTGACAAATCCACGGTTTCTGGTCACTTCCAGAACCACCCACTTTCTGACAAACCATGCCCTAGCCTGTGCCTCGGGAACATTCGGGGTCCCTGGCACGGCCCGCCGGGAACTTTTGGCCGCAGACTGCTGGGTGCTATGGACAAAGCGATTGACCGTTGTTCCGTGGCCCGGCCCGTTGAATGCATCTAGAAACATGCGCTTCTCTATCGAAATGTGGCTGCCGTCGACCGCGTGTAGATACGACAGCGCCAGAGCCGTTGGGAAGTTTGCCAGATGCATCCCGTACACTCCGGAGGCGGGGTGGAGAAGTACAGCGACGGCCTCGGCAATCCTCCGGCAGTATGGCCTTGGGTCTGTCTGGGACAGGAGCTCTGGATCCGGGCCGGATGCGATGCGCAGAGTGCTGTACAGGAGGATGCAGATGGACCAGTACAAACATATCAGGTAGCACGCTGCGAGGAGTTGCATTGATGGCGGCAGTGCGCCGTTGATCCGGTATTCCGGATCGGGAACACCGACCTCGGTCCGCCAGCGAGCCAGCGCGTCTTCATGAGCCCGACACTTGCGGGTCAGCTGATGGCGCAGCTCGATTTGACGTGCCGCATCCGTGCAGTCGAGCATCTCGTCCAGCTCCTCGAGCAAGGTGGGCATCTCGACAAAGATGTCAATCAGGAGATCCTTGGGCGACTTGGGAATCTCTCGCCACGGTGTCGTCTTCCACGCCTCATCGCTGAGGATGATTCGTTTGCGTAATCGAATGGCGCCCGTCGTCTAGAGGTCAAGTATTAGGCGGTGACGAATCTTTGCACACGCGAGAGAAGCCATCTTACTAGGTGGAATCGACCATCAACGAAGAACTGGTGCCAGTATCCAGAAACATAACTCTCGGGAGGCTCCGACGTGATGATGGCGAGCTCACCGTAGATGTGTTTCTCCCAGTTCAGACCTTGCGCTTTTGAATCACGCTCGTCGTGGCCGTAGAGTATCTAGAAACCGTGTGAGCATGGGCCGATGCACGGGTGGGATATGGGCGGCTTGAGGGAGTTGGCGATAGGGGAGGGGAGAGAGGGATGGGGGGGAGAGAGGGATGGAAGGAAAGAGAGGGATGGGAGGGAGAGAGGGAAGTGCACCTCATGAAGGCTATACAGCCTAGAAGAGAGAGAGAGAGCGAGATGGTCGACCCCGCTTGGGCGGGCGAGGGCGGACGACATGTCGCTCAGAGAACTAACAAAGTACCTTAGGCTCTCGTCCCTTTCCCGCTGCTGGTTCCACTCGTGGCTGGCGATTCTCAGGCACATGGCAAGCAGGATCTTCCGGATGATGGGGGACTTTTGGGCAAGGGTTGGCGGGGCGTTGGTCCAGCCGCCCCTGGTGTACCCCATAACGTCCGAGGAGATATGCCTGCCGTGAGGGAGATATGCATCCCAGAAAACGGCGAGATATCTCTCCTCGTAAGCTGATGAGACGAGACCGGCGGTATGCGTGAGGGCAGTGGCGTGTCGATCGCTGTTGGCGTACCGGTCATGCTGCTGCTGTTGTGTTACATGGACGAAGACTCGTTCCTGGTTGTACCCGTCGCATACCAAGCCCAACTTCTGGCATTGGCCGCAGGCCGGGCGTTTCATATCGCACTGGCAGTGGGGCGAGGTTATTTCAAAGTCGCCGACCTGCAACGCTGACGGGGGGACCTACTCCTCCTTTCCTGCGGATACGGCAAGTACCGCAGCTCTTGGCTCTTCCTTTGACGCCAACCATGTCGGGGGCGATGGATGCACAGCCTCGCATTCGGCAGCGCCAGGTCAGATTAGCTCTTGTGCGGATGCTGCTCCTCTGCAGCACGGCTGGTGGACAGTAGGGCTGGGAAATCGCAACGGCTTTTATCTGAACCTGGGCTGTCGCGCGCAAACGCAGCAGGCACCGACATTAGGGGGTAAGAGGGGCGGCGCAGGGCGACGAATAAGGAAGCACGCACACATGGGACGATCCCGTTCGGTGCCAGGCAAGTGGGTGACAAAAAAAGAGGTCCACACAACCAGATCCTACAAAATATTCCAACACCACCAAAAACTATCACGGGCTCTGGATCAAGATTTCTATGGCAAATATACACAAAAAACAACCCTCAGGCCCCTGGCATCTTTCCTTCCAGCTCAATCGTATTCTTCAAGATCTCTGGGATTTCATCAACCCAATTATTAATGGATTTTTGATCCAGTTCGTGCCAGCCATCTTACACGGCCTCCACCAAATCTTCATGGGTCAAACACATTCGGCTTTTCACCGTCGACTTTGGTTTTCGCCAACACTTCTCAATCGGAGGCCAATCCGGGCTTCCAGGGCAGTTAAAATAGTGTTTCAAGCCCGTTTTCTCCTTCCATTTCTTCACAATATTCTGGCCCTTTGGTCCATGGCCGGAATCTCTATCTTCCTCTAAAATGAACGAATCTCTCAATCTATTAGAGACTTCTTCCATCCACGGCTTGACGATTCCCTGGAGGATATTATTGTGATAGAATTGTTGAGTTATCTTCCCGTTGGAATTGGTTGGTATCTGATATTCGAACAGATTTTCCATCTTAAAATCGTATCCAACCGCTCCCCAGAAATGGGCTGTGTGTTTATCCTCCTCTTTCTCAGGCCTTTCCATAATACATTCAGGGTAATACCGTTCACCGGGTTTTCTCAGTATCCAAACATGCCCAGATGCCCTAGAGGATATATGGAATTCGTCAGAGAAATAAATATCTTGCTAATCTTCTGGACGGGGTCGAAACTCTAGAGATTTCCTTGCCTCCTTAACCCTCCGTTCAGCTAGTTTCTTGTTAACGAAAGACCTCTGGCAAGTAACACACCGGCGCTAATCTCTCTGCCCTAGAGCTCGTTGAATTGTACGGGTTGAGACTTCCTTTTCGATGCCAGATTCCTAGAGAAGCTCTTGGTATGAGAGCATTCTACCCTTAATTCCATGGTCCCAGAGGGTTTTCTCCATTTTGTTAACATCTTCCTGTTAAGATCTTCTTCCGGCCACGCGTTTCGTTAATAAAGGGGTTATTGTGGAAGGAACGGCTATGATCTTTTAGGATCTTCTGGCCACGAGTGTGGCTAACTCCATTGGCACGGAATATATCCTCTTTGAAGAAGGAAACCCCGTATGTGCGTTTTTGGAAGAGGGCGAAATTGTAGGCTTCTTGGACCCTGGCTTTCTTCGGCGTTTTATGGTGTTGATAGCCCATTATAGTGGCTTTGGCTTCAAAATGGTATCTTAATTGCTCAGAAATAGTGGAGGAATTGGTGGTTACGATGGTTATGTTGCAAACCGGATGGATTGATGAATTTGATGACGTAGTATAACGATTATTTTGTAGGAGGCCGAGGATCTTTACTCTTTTTTAGTGGGCTAACGTGTTGTGTGGACCTCTTTTTTTGTCACCCACTTGCCTAGGTACTATTAATATCTTATAAAATTGTAAGTGTAATATATTACATCATTACACCTTTTAGCGTATATTTTAAATAAACGTGCCGCGTACTTTTAATAAATTTACAAGCGGTAATGTTAAACTTACTACCAAGCTATTTAAATTGTACGGTAGGGAGATCAAAGCTATTAATATGCTAGTCAGGTCGCACAATAAGCCCGTTATCCCCAGCTTCGGCTTTAGCAAAACGTCTTTCTACATTTTTATCGTTATAACTTTATACCGGCTTAAAAGTAACCGCTTTATCACTAACTAGTAAAACACCTAGACGTACACTAAAAAAGGACTTTGTTAGGTGCAGTAAGTTCAAACACCTGGAAACGGAACACTACCAGAAGCGGAATAATAGCGCCACACAAAACCCACAAATTCCTACCCCCACAACATAACCATTACGTAGTTAATTAAGCTCAAACTTTAAACATGAGTTTTTATATATAAGAGTAATATAAAAACAAAGTTTTGGATTTTTAGATTTTTTTTCCATAACGAAATATCAGTTTTGAAGTTATTACAACCTGCACCCGACACAGGCCTTGAGAGGACTGGCGCGGGTTAAGACAGAACGTATGGCAGGACGCTAACAGGTAAGGGGCGTTCCGAAGACGGCTTGTTAAGCTAGCACTCCTAGACAGGGGGTTTAATGTCACTGTAGGTCGCTGTCACTATAATGTATAGAGGTAAGTCTGAATAGTAGGACATAAATGAATAATTGAATATTAGCGTGAGGAACCAGAGTCCCTCACGGTGGTTATGGGCATAACTATAGCTATTTATACTAATTAACTGAGAGGTACTTTATACCTTGATCACTGTGCTTACTTAGTATAAGGAGTGATTATAGTGATCAGAATACCCCTAATCACTATGATTACCGTGCTTTTAGCGAGACTAGAGTAATCACTTAACGATTAGTTGTAAGGGCTTCGGGTCTTTACACCCCTGGCCTAGTGTGCAGTACCGTGCGTACTACCTTCCTGCACTGTTCCTTCTGTAGGGGATTTGTTAGGCTGCCCTGGCTTAAGTGACGGCCTGTAAGGTTATTATACGATTCCCCCTCTTTAACGTTCTTTTTCTATAAAGAATTACTTATATATTCCTTCTTCCTTTCGCTAGTTATTATGTCGTTTAACTGGGTAATTAAGAATAGGAGAAACGTAACGCCTTCCTTAACTGAACGCTGTATTGCTAACGCTGAGTTTATTCTTACTTTTGGGATTGTTATGCCTGTGAAGTGTAATTACTGTCGCCGCTTAAACTTACCGGACTGTAAGGTAGCTAGTAAGAGTAAGTTGTGTGGCTACTATGTAGTGGCTAGTGGGACTGTATACTTATCTTATAACGTTTACAGAAACGATCCGTCTGTTCTGTGTAGGGTTTTAGATAAAAAGAAACGCCTTAACGCTAAGGAGTGTGAAACCGCTCTCCTCCTCTACGACACAGCCTTTAAGCTTCTACGCCTTAAGGACTAACAGAAGGGACTAGCACAGTAGGTAGACGAACTTTTTAGCCACAAGTTTGACATTATGGTGGAGGAGGAGCGTAAGGTCTAGGAAGCGACTGTGCCAGTTCCTAAGTTTGACTGGGGAAGCCTCCTGGCAGAGCTGGTGTGTAGTTCCTTTTCCAAGGGGTTGTTGTAACTAGCGACTTCTTTTTAACTTAGTCTATTACTGCTTGTTTTTTTTTTTTTTTTGACAGTACCTGTTTTTATACAGAACGTGCTAGGAACTCCAGAGGGGGCCTAGCCTCCTTATTAGGTCTGAGGTCCTTTTAACCCTGGTTAAGGTTTCTGATAAATGCCCTTTTATACCTATTAAGGAGTTTCCTGCCGCTTCTTAAGCTTTAAGTCCTACGGTAGTCTTACTTTTCAGTATAGTAGTTTAGATATTAAATCTTATCTTATTTTTTCTAGTTCTTATTATTAGTTTTAGTTAGTCTGGATTCTTTTAGTAAAACTTTATAATTAAGTCTGGGTATTTAAGGTTCTTAACTAGTTTTTATAAGTTGCTCTTAGGGCTGTAGTCTAGCTACTTAACAAGATATTTAAATATGTTCTTTCCCTTTTGTAAATTTATAACTTCCTCAACGTTGTACTTATCTTTATCGGTGTTAATCTTAATCTTCTTTTCTAAAAGAACTCCCTTTAGGGCGGGTTCTAAAAGTGAGATGTGAAAAACCTTAGTCTACACCTTTATACTAGTAGGTAGGTCTAGTTTATAATTAGAGGTAGCGACCTTTTTCTTAACTTAGAACAGTTTATACCTTTTAAAGTTAAGCTTTTTATTAGGTTGTTTTAAATGTAGGTTTTGCGAAAAAAGGTAGATATAGTCCCCCTCCTGAAGAGTCGGTCCTTTAACTTATTTACTATTATAATAGAGTCCTTTTTTAAGTACTAGTTACTTAGTTTAGTGTTTGTTAGTAAACTTCTTTATTTATTCGCGTATAAACTTAAGTTTGGCTTATAAGTGGTTATATAGTTTTTACATTTAGTTTACGTGGATTATAGCTTAGGGGGCGCTGGTAGGTGGGCTTTAACAGAGCTTAGGCTCCTTACTGTAGTTGGTGAAGAATAGTAATATACCTGTTAATTTAACTAGTGTTATGTTATAAGTTATCTGTACTATTAGTAACAGTTTAAGTTAATTATCTTATTTAAAGTTAACGTACGTTTAAAGATATATTATAAGTATCTAGTTAACTTACTCTATTTAGCTATCCGTTTATAGGTAGAATATTATTAAAAGTTTACTTTTTACACCTATTTTTTATATTAGTCCTTATTAGAACTTTAACATAATTAGTTTATCTTAATCTGTAACGATATTATTTAGTTAAAGGTGTTATAAAATTACTTTTTTTTTAAAGATATAAGTGAGTTACTTTACTATTATATTCTTTAAGGTTAGTAGAAAGTAAGCTCATTTTATTAATCTGTTAACTATTATAAGGATCTAATTATAGATAATTCTTATAATAGGGTCCTTAGATTTTAGGATCTTAGTGATAAAGTTAAATAAGATGGAGTTCTATAGCGCTTATAATACGGGGAGTGGTTTAAAAAGTTTATACGGTTTATAATGTCAGTTCTACTTCCTGTAATAGATGTTACAGTTATTAACTACTTTTTTAACCAGCTTCTTCATTCCTAGGAAGGCGTACGCTTATTAAGCCTGTATTAAAGTTTTAACTTAGCCTATATATCCTTTAAGTTAAGACTTATAAACCTGTTAGATATACTTCTTTCTTTTAACTAAGTTATAAATGTACAGTTTCTCTTAATATTAAAGCTTTACTTCTAGTTTAGGTGTGCTATTTACACCTTCTAATAGCTGTTCTAGCTAATAACCAGTTTCGTTATAGTTTAGATATATTAGGCACTTTTTCCCACAGTTTTACATATACTTTAAGAAGTCTCCTGACAGGCACTTATATTTACAGGTTCCTTCCGCCAGCCTTTTTACTTAAAAGTCCTGTTATTATTAATAGATATTATACTCTGTTTATAAGTTTATATAAATATTAATAGTTTATTTTAATATTTAGTTATTTAACACTTATAATATATATTTTAATATGCTGTTCTTTATTTTATTAAATATAATAATAGGGATTAAGATTAGATTAGTATCTTTATAATCCTGTCTCTAACTGAAAGTATTAGCTTACTTATTATTTTTTCCTTTAATATAGTGAATCTGGAAGTAAAACAGGGTTATTAATTTTACTTATTATACTTATTATAAGTTAAGTTCTTTTATTAAAAAGTATTAAAGGTTATTATAGTTTGAAAAGACCTAAACCAGTTCTTCCGTACCGTTTAGATACAGCACCTACTTTATAAAGTATTAAATAATCACTATCAGTTCTTTATTATGGATTAGATATTATAAGGCTAGGTTATAGATTCCTTTTAATAAAAAGGTAATTAGGTAGCGTTTCCTATTATCTTGGACTTAGCTAAGTTCTTTACTAATTACGAACTTTAAAAAGTCTATCTTAACTTAGAAGGGCTTTAAGAAATCGGAAAGGGTTAGGACTGGCACTGTAACGAAAGTATATTTAAGGTTTTTAAACGCCTTTTGCTATTTATTAATTTACTTAAATAGCTTTCCCTTACCTGTAAGTTTATAAAGTAATCTTACGATTTTCGTAAAGTACCTGATAAAATAACAATAGAAGTTTATAAAGCTGATAAAGGTTTATAACTCTTTCTAGTTCTTTAAAGTAAGTTAATCCTTAATTACCTTTATCTTCTCCAGTTACATTTTAAGCTTTTTAAAGGTTACCCTAAACCTTAAATAGTTCAGTTCCTAAATATGGAAGTAGCTCTTCTCTAGGTTTACTGTTAGTTTTGCTTTTTTAAAAGCTATTAGAACCTGTTATATATGTTTTTAGTGTTTTTTTAAAGTTTTAGAATAGATTAAAATGTTGTCTAAATACATAAAGATAAACTTATCGAGGAAGGGGTAAAGAACACTGTTAATAAGGTTTTAGAAGGTTATAAAGGCGTTTATTAATCTTATTAGTATGATACAGTACTGGTAATACCCGTTACGAGTCTGAAAGGCTGTTTTATGCTTATCCTCCTCCTTTACTCTAACGTAGTTAAATCTTATAGGGAAATCAAGGTTAAAGAACTAATTTACCTTAATAATCCGTTCTTGTATTTCTATAATAAGTAGTAATGGGTAATAATTCTTAATTATATCTTTATTTAATGTTTAGTAGTTAATAACTATATATAACTTACTGTCTCCCTTTTATGGGACGAACAGTATTAGGTATCCTGCTAGTAACTAAGATTTTATAATAAACCTGTTTTTTAAGTTCTTATTAATATACTCCCTTAAGGCCTTAGCCTGTTAGGGGTTTAGGTAGTAAAGCTAGAAGTTACAGAGTTTTACTCCCAGCTTTAGTTTGATTTTATGGTCTTATAGTCTGTAGTCCAGTAGTTACGGTATCTTTTTTCGAAACAGGGTGAACTTCCTGTATTTAACGGGTATTTTAGATAAGTTAACTTCTTCGCTTATCTGTAGATTAGCTTTTTGCTTCTTTCTACCTTTTAAATTGTCATTTAGGTAATGTAGTAGACCTTTTAGTCTTTTAATTATTTTTATAAACCTAATTTAAACTATACTTAATTTTAAAGGTTTAGTGTGCTTTTAAGTGCTTTATATAACTCTAGAGCGGTTTAATGCCCTTTTAACTTTCTTTAAATAGTAATTACAGTTAAGGGACTTACTAAAGGTAAAGTAGTTACTCCTTTAGTTAATTACAGGGTTATATTTTTCCAGCTAAGGTAGACTTAAGATTATATTATATCCTGCTATTAGTGTAATGTTAAAGTCTATTTATTATTTATCCCTATTTACTTTAATTAAGAGTGGCAAGTAGTAAGTAACTTTACCGTTATTATACTAGTACAGGCTTCCTTCTTTATTTTAAATGGGAATAACCTTTTTATACTCTTCGTTAAGGAGTTTCCTTTAGTTAACTAACAAGGGGTGTATTAGGTTAGAAGCACTCCTGTTATTAATTACTGTTTTTACCCTGAATAGCCTCCCTTTTCCGTCTATTATATTAACACTAACGGAGTAATACTTATGCTTTTTTAACATCTAAGTTATAGTAATTATCTGTCTTTAAGGTCTTATTTAGCCTAACCTTTAAATACCTCTCCTTCTTCTTAAGGTTTTTACTAACTAGTAAATTATTAGTTTCCGGCCCTTTTAAAGGGCCTGTAACCTTTTCCTAATTCCTTCTGGAAAAACAAGTAGCTTTAGTAAACCTAGCGATTAACCTTTCCTAGGTTTTTACACTTTAGCGTCCAGTTGACTTTAAACAGTATAATGTTCCTGAAGTCTTTAACGAGTTGATAATACGCTTTATAGGCTTAGATTACAGTAATGTCCCTTTACTCTTAGATCTGTTAGTAGTTTTCCTGCTTTTACCATTCTCTAGCTTTCCCGTTAAGGTGTAATAAGTATATTACAACTAGGTAGTTATTAAGTACCCCTTTTTATTAGCACGTAGTAGAGGTTTAGTTAACTATAGTAACTTTTCACTTATTACTAGATTCTTTTATTAAGGAATAGGAGACTTAGTAGTGAGCTGGTTCTAACTTTACCCTTACGACAGTGTAGTCCTGTCTTTATATGCTTAAGAAGTGGTTATAAAGGGCCTTAAATCTATAATACTAGTTAAGGGTGTAGTTATTATATACGTAATCAATCCACAGTATATCTTTATAATTAGGGTGGTTAATGTTAACTGTTAGTGCTGTAATAGTAGAGTATAGAATAGGGGAAGTGGTACCTTGTCCTTTTTTTTCCTTTACTTACTTCCGTGTGCGTTATTTCTTTTAAACCTTTTTTTAAAACTTAGGTAGTAATAACTTAACTTATTCTTTTATAAAGTAGTTTTCTTTAATAAGTTAATGTTTAAGTTAATTAGTGAAGTGAACTCTATTATGGAGTTTTAACCTAATTTCCACTGCTTTATCTTTAGACGTTACAGTAAGACCCTTAGCTTATAAGTCCTCTACTTTATCTACCAGCTCTTGGTGTTTCTCCTTCAGCTCCCAGACCCTTTGTTAATGTGCTTATTTTATACCCTCTTAAAGGACCTTTAAGGTACCAGTTTAAGGCATATTAGCTTTAATATAAGGTAACTATCTAAGCTGTCCTTTTTTTAAGGAAGTAAAGGTGCTGATTTACTTAATGTACTTAAAGTATTTAAGAGTCTTAAAGGGTATTGTTAAGAAGAACTTTCGTTTCTTTAGTTTAATTCTTTTAGTTTGTTCTTTTTTACCTTTTAAGGCTTACTTTACTGCTTAGGTAGCCTAGAGGGCTAGTTTTTTAACTCCTTTTACTATCCTAGTAAGGTTTAAGTTAAGGTTTTTCTTAGATTTCCTTAGTTCTTAGGCTTACAGGGTGAGGTTTTTAAGGCCTGCTACAGCTAACTAAAACATCTCTTCCTAAAGTTAGTCTTTTATAACCTATACCTTTAACAGTTCCGAGTTTCCACTTAGGAGTTGGTCTGTAATAACCTGCACCTTTATAACTAACTTTTCTAAAACACCCTTAAAGACTAAGTACATTATATTTTAAGGTTCTTCTTCTTTCTCTTCCTCGTCTCCTAACTTACACTTATTTATTTAAGTGCAATCTTCCTCGTTACCTGCTATCCTAATATAGACGTCTCTTAAGTTAAACCTAACGTGCTTCCCTCCTTTTAAAACTGGCTTTTAACTGACTTATTTTAGTGACAGGCACTACTGTGCTATATAACCTTTCTTACCACAGTTAAAGTACTGGACCTGGGATAGGTCTTTAAACTGCTTTTATTATTATTGTCGTTAAGGTTTGTTACGGTTAGGTTAATTCTAACAGTTTACTATACTAATATCTATTAATCTAGGGTAATAACTTATTACAGTTAACTAGTTTCCCTTTTTAAGCTAGTAAGGGGTCCGTTCTTTCTAGAAGTTCTTTCGGTAATGGTAATTATAGTACCAGTTGTCAGCTTTAATAGCCATCTTAATTAGTTCTTAAAGGCGATCTAGTCGATCTTTTTAGTAGAGGTCTCTAGTGACGTGCTCCTTCAAGCTGCTCCAGAACAGTATTATTAGGGCTTTTTAGCTAAGCTTAGTCTTTACTACTTCCAGTTTAAAGCATGTAGAAAAATCAAGGACTAAAGATGTTTACCTTAGGGCTATAAGGCGTTACTCAGCCCGCCTAAGAGTATTTAGTTCTTTAAACTTAATTTAGAGTTAGTTAATGAAAACGTTAAAGTTATTAAATAGAGCTTAAGTCTTAAGGGCCTTTTTACGCGCTCTATTTATAAAGAGGTCGTTAATTATCTTTATATAAGGTTTATATTAGCGAGTAGTTACTCTGTCTAATAGGGCTCTGGTAAACCTAACCTTTCCTTTTTCTTTAAAAAACTGCTTATTATAATAAGTGATATAACTTTAAAGTTAGGCTATTTAAGACTTTAGCTATATAGAGTCTCCCTTAAAGCGTAATAACGGGGGGAGCTTTACTTATTTCTTTTATAAGCCTTTAAGGTTATTATTCTCTAGCTTAATAACGTTAAGTTAGGCCTGGAGTTTTTTAATAAGACTAATGTAGCTTTTAGTATCTCTGGGGAAGGCTTTATTAAGTTCCTTAACTAGTCCCTGTTAGTTAAGGTTTAAATTTTTAAAGCGTGTAGTTAGTTTATTAATAGTAAGGAGCTAAGGCTGGGTTTACACCTCCTTAATCTCTTTACCTTTTCCAGAGGTTAATATGTTAATGGGAGAGAGGTGGTGTCTGGGAATTTAATAAATAGCGTTTAGAACTGAGACGCTAATATCGTATTACAACTTACACCTAATACAGGCTTTAAAAGAACTAGCGCGGGTTAAGATAGAACGTATGGCAGGACGCTAACAGGTAAGGGGCGTTCCGAAGACGGCTTATTAAGCTAGCACTCTTAGATAGGGGGTTTAATATCACTATAAGTTACTGTTATTATAATATATAAAGGTAAGTCTGAACAGTAGGATATAAATAAATAATTGAATATTAGCGTGAGGAACTAGAGTCCCTTACGGTGGTTATAGGTATAACTATAACTATTTATACTAATTAACTGAGAGGTACTTTATACCTTGATTACTGTGCTTACTTAATACGAGGAGTGATTATAGTGATTAGAATACCCCTGATCACTGTGATCACTGTGCTCTTGGCGAGACCAGAGTGATCACTTAACGATTGGTTGTAGGGGCTTCGGGTCTTTGCACCCCTGGCCCAGTGCGCAGTACCGTGCGTACTACCTTCCTGCACTGTTCCTTCTGCGGGGGATTCGTCGGGCCGCCCCGGCCTAAGTGACGGCCTGCAGGGTCGTCACAGAAGTCTTCAAAGTTAACATCTGTTAAGACTTGCATTATATGTATTACGTAAGTAAAGTAAAATCTTTCCATGAAAATGAGTATTTAAGTACTTAAAAAATAATATGTTACTTTTCTTATTTTTATAATTAAATTGTATAATTTATTATATAATTTTAAATATGTAAGAAATTATTAACTTTATAGTAATAAGATTATTAAAGTAAATAATATTAAGAAGAAGAATGATGTTATAATTAAATTAATGTATTTAGAAGTAAGAAATATGTAAGTGAGAAGTATTTATAAACTAGTTATTTTATTATTAATATAATTGGTTTTTTAATACGGGTATAGATATAAAAGAATTAATAAAAATATCACCATAATTGCTATATGTTTAGAAACTTATATATAGTAATATATCTATTATAAAGTCTTAAAAACATTTTCCATTTTATCTTTACTACTTAGTTTAATAATATTACTATTTTTAACTTATTTTTTTCTCTATATTTAAAATTATATAATAAATTATACAATTTAGTTAGAAATAAAGGAAAAGTAAAACGTTATTTAAAAGTATTCACATATTAATATATATATAAGAAGAATTTATCTTACTTACATAATACATATAATGCAAGTCTTAACAGATGTTGACTTTCAAGACTTCAAAATTGACATTTCGTCATGGAAAAAAATTCTAAAAATCCAAAACTTTGTTTTTGTATTACCCTTGTATATAAAAACCTATGTTTAAAGTTTGAGCTTGATTGACTAAGTAATGGCTGTGTTGTGGGGGTAGGAATTTGTGGGTTTTATGTGTCACTATTGTCTCGCTTCAGGTAGTGTTCCGTTTCCAGGTGTATGAACTTACATAACGATAAAGGATGTGCTAGTTCGTCACTTTCCTGCGCTAAAGGGGACTTTAAACAAGAGCAAAAATACGTTTACACCTAGGTAAAGCTGAGCGAATCGGTCAACTAAATATCATGGGGTTAAGACGAATGATGCTGAGAAGTAATAGCGGAATTGGATTACATTGACTTTGAAACCTTGGGAACCTTGATGCACATATTTTACTACATCTACGACCCAAGAAGTAATTAGGTGGAAGGTGTGTTGACATGAGACCCTGATGAAACCTCTCAGGTAGAGGTCATGAGGATGGCCCGCCTCGTATACGTATTGACTCCCTCCTTGGCCAGATCTTCGTCGTCGACGCGGTCCAGCGTCCAGCTCGGCGGGAACATGTTTTTGAGCCACAACATGCTCGCGGCCAGGACGCGCATCGTCAGCTCTTCAATCTCGTCGTACCAGAACCAGCTGGTGCCCATGCCGGCGGCCGCCAGCACCAGCGCCACGAAGCTCGGCACCAGCGCGGCCGGGTCCGGCCACCGCGTCACGACGACATAGATGGCCGCAGCCGCGGCGCCGAGCCAGAGACCACCCATCACCAGCAGCAGAAAGGCGCAGCTGAGAAAGACGAGGGCCAAGGCGGCGCTGACAACGGTGAGGAAGAAGAAGACGAACTTGGCGATGGCGCGGTTGCCGACCGAGTTGAGGCGGTGAGCGGCCGACCACGGGCGCGACGAGGTGAAGCGGTTGAGCATGGTGACGCGGCAGTGCATGGCGAAGACGCGCACCGAGGGCGAGCGCATTGTGCCGCGGACGAGGTAGACGGCGAGCGCGGTGGCCAGGACGCTGACGCCCCAGGTCCACAGCGCGGGCGGGTCCGCCGTCAGTTCGCGCACCTGCATCGAGAAGATGGAGGTCACGAACGAGAGCGGCACAAAGAGGAAGGCCAGCTCGGTCAGCTTGTTGATGCCCGACGTCTGGTCGATAACGAGCGACGACTGCGCGAGCGCGGTGGACTCGAGAAGCAGGCCCAGCGTCTCGCCTGCGCGCGCCTGGAGGGACTGGACGTGCTCGACCAGGGCATCCGACTCCGCGGCCAGCTGTGACGTCGACCAAGACGATGACGGCGGGGGCTCGGCTAGGTGCTTCGCCCATGCGAGGACGTCGTGCAGGGCGGAGCGCATCCAGCACAGGTTCTGGCGGGTCGTGATGCCGATGGCCTCGGTAAGGTGGAGATTGAGGTCGGCTGCGAGGTCGCCATCAATATGATCGAGCGTCAGGTTCATCTCGGCCAAGAGCTGCCAGAGGTCGTCGAGCGCCAGACGAGCGAGCATGGCGGGTAGCGCCGAGCTGTCGTCTCGCACCTGGCTGGTGCTGAGGGAGGCCATGCCGCGGAAGACGAGATCGTGCGTGGCCAGGGCATATTTGCGCGCGTAGTCGCGGCTGCGCGTGTACGAGTGTGGATTCTCGTAATCCGATCGCAGCTTGGTCTGGTACTCCTCGTCGTAGTCGGTGTCGCTGGTGTAGGAAGATTCCGATTCGTAGGCGAGGTCAGGAGCCCCCAGCTTTTGGTGGCCCTCCTCTGTGTCGCCGCCCCCCCACCCCCCACCCCCGCCTAGCTTTCCCCGCAGCCTCTCCATCTTCTCCTCCCACCGCTGCTTCTTGATCCCTTTCTTCTGCGCCCTCAACTCCTTTTTCGACAGAGGCGGCGGGTGCGGATCCAGATAGGTCTCGTCGGCTTCGGCCGTCCGCCAGAGCTCCTCCTCCGTGTACGATTCGATCTCTGCGGCGCGGGGCATAAAAGTCAGGGCCGGCGTAACTTCTTTGGTCGTTTGGTGCTCCATCTTGCGAATCGGGTCAAAGAGCATGATGACGACCTTCCCTCCCGCGTCGTCCGTGCCTGACCAGCAGCTGGCCCCTTCAGGCGCCAGCACCCTCAGGTCTCTGTTCGTCCAGTAGTAAGGGTTCTTGGGCAGGCTCTCAAAGCTGCTATAGGCGCGGTAGACATTTGTGGTTTTGGCCCTGATCGATGTCTCGTCGCTTGGCGGCAGCAGCGGCTTCGGGTCCTTGTCGTTCTTCGTCTTCTGCTTCTTCTCCTTCTTCTCTCTCTTCTTCGCCTCCCTCGCCACCCTGGACTTGGTCATCAGCAGCCCACGCTTGTCGAGCTGTACGTCACGCTCAGCCATCCACCGACCGTCGGCGAGGCGCGTTTCCAGTTCGTCCTCAAAGAAACCCTTCCTGCCCAGATAATTGAGCAGGCCCAGGCGGCCCCAGCGCAGATGCACCCAGGTGCGGTCCCTGGCGCGACGGGGGAGATTCCACTCGGTGCGCCGGCCGATTCCGGGCAGCGCGCGATGGCGGAAACGCGTCTCACGCTCGGCCCAGTTCATCCACACGGCGTTCTTCAGCTTGAGCCCGCTGTCGCTCGCGCTGTACCCCGAGTCCACAAGGTGCTCGAACCAGAACTCGGGGTCGACCGAGTACAGCTGGCCCAGGGCGCCCATGACGAAGCGGCTCAGGTCGCTGACCATGATGACCCGCACCTCGGCATCGTCGGGGCGCGCCTGCAGCGCTGCGGCGAGCGCTCGCTTGTCCGAGATGGGCTCGCCCCGCCGCACCGTGTCGCCGGCCAAATAGTCGACAACGACGACGGTGGCCGACGCGAGCCCTTCAAAGCGCTCGCGACACGTGACGTTGAGCCAGCGAGGATCCCACCGCGCGTGGTTGTCGAGCTTGTTCATGTAGAGCTCCGCCAAGGCCTCGAGCCAGTGCGTCAGGCACGAGAACTCCTCTCGCTCCCCGCCGTCGTCAACCGCTGCCCGGGCGGTGGCGTGCGTAATCGTGTCCACATCCCGGGTGCTTCGCACGTACGCGAGGGACCGCGACGTGTCTGGATGCATCAGACGGGGATGCCGCGATTCGCAGCCGCTGAGCCCTAACAGCGGCTCGTCCCCGAGCGAGTTGCGCGGCACGCTGTAGTGCGGGTTCCAGCGGTCAGAGGTCGGCCAAGACAACGGGTAGCCGCTGGGCTTGGCCTCGTCTCCGTCGCCGCCGCTCGGGTCGCGCTGGTTTTTTTTCCTAAACATTTTGTGTGAAGAGTTAGCAGACCATCGGAAAAGAATTTGGACGCGAGAACAAGGGACAAGGGGGAACATATTTCACCACGCCAAGCGCGTGGCCGCGGGCCGTGCCATGCAGGGGTACAAGCAACGGGTCGGTCAGCAGCCCCCAAATTTAGAGCCTTTTCCAGGAACTGGGGACAGTTTCAGGCCCACGCGGGGTCACGAAATCGATCCGACGTGATGAAAATAAAGTGGGTCCAAAAAGGGGCTGAAACAACCAGCTTGAGGTTTCGCTGCAACGGTCGGACATAAGTGTAATCGCCGCCCCCTTGCCAGTGATTCGCTTAAGCAGAAATGCCATCTTCACAGCACCCCTAAGGTTATCCTGTAGCTGTCTCAGAATGGGACATTTCTCAGTCTTAGTTCGGTCAAACCAGTTGGCAAATCTCCCATTGCCCAAGGAGTAGATGGCGTCCATCTGCGTGGCGTCAGGCATTTGAGTCTCGAATTGTACCTCTGACAGCTCTTCGAGACCGTAAGAATACGCAGGCATCCAATTGTCCGGCGAGTGTTACTAACTCGCTAAGTTTTCTGCAATCTCACCACTACACCTCCTCGAACAGGAGTTCTATAAAATCCTGTTCTCGCTCTCGCATCGCCTATCGGCAGCCCCGTCCTCTCGCCTCACTCTCAACACCACCGCCTCGCTCCCATTCCCACCCCCCTCTGTTTCTATAATCCTAACCACCACCATCTCTAGCTCCTGCCCACCAAGTCCCAATCATGGGGATTTGCTCAACGACTGCTGGTGCGTACGAGTTGAGCGGGTCAAATGGCACGGCGAGATCGAATACCGCCTTCTTTCCCGCGGGGCTTTCGATGAGGAACGACAAGGACGGGAGGGTAGGGAGGACGTCGAAGCCCTCTAGTTTGGGAGTTATGAGGATGGAGTCAGGGGCACCGCCGAGGCGGACCGTCGAGTCGATGATGCTGACTTTAGCAACTGCGCCGGGTGGCACATCAAAGAGCTTCTTGGCTAGAGCCGGAGCTGCGGCTCCAATGGCGAGGATAGAGCTAAACCGCATGGTCAATGTGGACGATTTTTTCCTCGTCCCTGCGAAGCTCCCACTGGTAACAGATGGCGTTATATACCGCTGGGGGATGCGAGGGATGATGACATTGCGAAAGCCGATCACCTCTGCGGCAATTGCGTATGCTCTGCCTAGTTGGTCCCAGGCTCACTTCCTCGAGTCCGAGCTGTCCGGCATGCGCAGCCACGAATAATTTCCAGGCTGCATGGGACGATGCATCGGATGTGGCCCCCATTGTCCCCGTTGGTAAAGCTGCAGCGTTGTTAACGGTTAAACTGTGGATTGGTATAACGACAGCTTGGAAATCACGCCGACGCGTCTTCCCGACACTGTCAGCATGCCGTGATGTTGGCGCAAGTGTCCGGCACAGCCCGACACGCGTATCAATGGCCCCACAGCTGGGACTTAGCACCGATCTGGGATTTGTAAGCCCGCATGTCCCGGTCCAATTTTGTATCCGGATGTGACCGCAGAGCTCCCCTTTGTTGGCTCGTCGTTTCGAAACTACGCTGGAATCTAGAGAACCCGTACTGTCGAGACCCCTGAACTTTCCGGTTCGGACCTCGGGATATGGCTCGAAATCTTGGTCGAAAATAACCACTTTTGTGCCTTGTCTGAGAACAATTCGATGCCATGCAGTTCCAGTCGTTTTTATCTTCAAGTTGAAGCATCTCCCGTCTTCAACCCAATTCCAGCACTCTTCGGCCTTCTCCCCTAAACCAACCGCCCAGAACCCTCTTCCCAGAAGCAGCAACGGCCTCATCCACGGGCAGAACGACTTCCCGTGGGCGATACCGATCCGTCGATACGTAGTCGGATCACTTGGGGGGCTGGGTCAGGCAAAGGCACATATCACTCCCCTGATACCTTTTGTCCGGCTCGGTGGACACCGGGTAGGGAATTTGGAAAGGCTCCTGATACAAGTGAAGAAGCGTGACAACCTGGGAAGCCTTGACCTCGGTAGGCCGTTCTGTCTCCATGCAACGTGACGGTGACCAGGATGGATGTGCTGTTTCTTCCTTTTCAAGAGGCCTGAGCGCGAAGCAACTTATTTTACTGGGATAGCCGGTTTGGACAGGCTCGCCGATGAGGGCGTGAATGACACTGCCGCTGACTTCTAGCTTGGTACTTTTCAGTTCAGACGTAAAAGGCAAACCGTGCCAGGTTGTCTCGACTGACAAGACTTTTAATTCCGTCGCGTATCTCTCCGCGTCAACTTGGTCGCGGTGCCATCCATGGGTGTTCGTGTTGCCATCGGCACCGAGGACTGGCAGCCAAGACCACGAAGGAAACTGCGTTGCGGGTTTCGAAGTCGTGGTAGTATCCAACTCGTCGTCTACGTTCCCACCGTATGTTGCCATGGCTCTCCATTAGAGATCGTGGCAGAGAGTCTCCTTCCACAAAACCAGGACGGGCGTATGGCCTGTAGCATGCCGGTAGAACTCCACTAAGCCAGAAATGGCAGGCCCTCGGTCAGTGGCGTATGTCAGACAGCGCCTCGAATATTCGTCGACAAGGCTCCACCACAGGGAGTGAGCGGCGCGAGGGCCGCTCATATCCAATGGGCACTGTGGCCCGTTCAGAAGAGACCTAATCGATTGTTTTGCAGAATACCGTCCTCCAACGCGAAGAAGTTGCGGCACTACCAATAATTACATCTGGCTGTTCCCGAAGCAGAAGACAACCCTTGGGAAGAGAGCTTGCTCCTGGAGCACCCACCCTCGGTGGAGGAACGGGTTTTCAGTCATGTAACCCCGACCAGACGGGTCATGGAACTCTGTATTCAAGTTTCCTCTCGTTCGCATTCTGGCCACGCAATGGGGATCGGATCCGACGGCATACGACGAGTAAACATCGGCGTCCAGGTCCTTTATAAAACCGCCGTGGCAGTGAGCGGAAGCGGCGGCGCCAATGGTGAGATACCTGTTTTGGTAGTACAAGCCAGTTTTTGCTGACTCAACCTGCCAGTCATCATTGTTGTCCTGGACGATGCAGAGCGAGTTGATCTAGAGAAAGCGGATGTTCAGCATGCGAGTCAGTGAAACAGCATCCTTGAAGTTCTGCGGCAGTGATCTGAAAGGGATCAAGTGGCCGAAGCTATGAAGCAGCGATTGAGTTGTCTGGACCAGCGGCAGGACAACTGGAGGCCCCCAGCAATGCGATAAGGTCGCGTAGCGGGCTGTCACCGGGTCCATGTTGGCCGTGATAACTAGCTTGAGGTTATTTCCGTTACCGGGGATCATCTTGAGGTCGAGCAGTCGTTTGGGGAGCAGTCGAGCTGGCTCCTGCGGACTTCGCGCCCAGTGGACAAGAGCCTGGCAGGAGGGGCAGATGCAAGCCTGGTCCAGACCCTGGGCCAAAAACAGTGCTGGGAAGGAACTGTGAGGACCCTAGCATCAATCAGATTGCGAATACAACGTGCTACTCTGGACTTGTATTGAAGCGGGTGGGTGAGGAGGGAGAGGGAGGGTGAGGAGAAGTATGAAAGGATAGGGAGTTTTCACAATCAGAAATGTGAGTGGCTAGTGAATGCTAAAATGTAGGGGGTATCGATTGTGTAGGGAAATTTCCCTTCTTTTGGTTGCTACCATTCCTATTTATGAACAAGTCCGATTCTTCACCCCATCATTTCCACCGCACCAGATATACACCCTTGCAAACGAACCCTCTGGGTCCGGTCGATACCGAGGATTGCACCACCAGCCCGTGGCGGTTGTCCTGTTGGCGCAAAATGTGAGACAGCACTCGGTGCCGTCGGGAAACCACACGTAGCTCCGCGCCGAGATGTTGAGATCGTGGAAGCCCTCTTCTTGGATGATGGGGGTTGCAGAGCCGAGGTACGAGGGCGAGGAGAAGCCCTGGAAGGCAAGACCCTTGTTTGGGGCCGTACCGTTGTTGAGAGTGGGGAGGCGTGTGCTTGTAGGGGAGGGCTGGGAAGTGGAGGGGGAGGAGGTCGTCGCCGTTGTTCCTGGAGGGGGGGAAGAAGAGGTGGAAGAGAAGGAACCAGATGTCGTGGGTGGTGGCGACTCCTGGGACCCAGCTGAGTCGGAGCCTAGTTGGGGGGCGCTTTGTGAAGACGACTTGTTGGAGAGCGAGCCGCCAACGGCACCGCCGATTATCGCACCGAGGAGAATAATCGAGATTATGGCGACGAGGAGGAAGAAGTTGCGGCGCCGGAGACCGCAAATTGTCCGTTCGGGTGGTGCTCCTGCGGGGAGGGTTTCTTGTACCTGGGGGATGACTCCATTCTCTTGGAGTTTCGGAGCGGGGTCGTCGTCGACAACCTGAAGCTTGGGGGTCGGGTCATAGAGGACAGGGTATTTGTCGCGTTCTGAGGGGGGCCATGGGTTGTCTGCCGAAGCCACTTGCGGGGACGCGTCGCGCTCGGCCTCGAAGGGTCTGGGCTGGACGACCTCTGGGAGGTTCTCGTCTGCCGGTGGAACCATGTTCGTCCCTGAATTGAGTCTTCAAATTGGCGCTTTGATGGTCAACATAAGTTTCGCACCCACACCAGATCGAGAAATAAACAAGGTGTGGCGTTCGGGCTTGCTGCAAGGGATTATCTAAGCATATTTGTGGTGGGAGGTGTCGCGATACACCCCTGTCCGTAAGACGGAGGAATCTTCCTGCGGCGAGCTTGCCCTGGGGTTGCATTTTGGCCCGACGCTGTACCCCAAATGAAGGTATTTCTCCTTGGGACCAACCACGGTGGGCGATTCCGAATTGGGGACTGGAGAGCCCCACAGCAATCCGGACGATGAAACACCTGTCCTCGCCCTTTGTTAGTGTTGGTGGGATCACAAAAGAAGTGAGGATGCAAGTAGGGTAGGTTGAGAATCTTCCATGTGAGTGCTAGTGGTAGTGACTGCGAAACCTCTCGCTGACCTCAGTTACTAGGCGGCAACTACCGCCTGGGTCGTAACATTTTTGTAGGCTTGGGTTAGTAAGAGAGGGTTTATCGGGTTGTGTTAAAATTTCATTAGCAGTTACAATAAGACAGCATACTGCACCAACCAGCTGTACCACAACCTCGTCTTGTATGCTCGCAAATGGAGGGTGATTCTATTCCTGCACCTCTGAACTTGTAGTCAGAGAACCAATTGTACTGGTGGTATAAGCCGAACAGAGTTCGGCGATATGGAGCGAGTGAGCCCTGAAAAACAGCCGAGGACAAGGAAAACAGAACAGTTGACTAATTTCAATTTCTCCATGATGCGCTTCCAATGGGTCCAAATGTAGAGTCGCGCTTCTAGCAAGGTACCAGGCATCTATCTCCCACCAGCTCATTCCAAGTCTCTAGCTTTCCTCCAACTTATGGGTCCTGCCCGTAGCCACCCTTACACCTCCCGAACTCTCCCAAGGTACCTGATAGGTATTCAAGCCTCCTGAGGTTTACGGGCGTCCCCCTGGTGGATAGCGAAGGCTCCTTACGTTCGCCCTCTGAGTCCTAAAGCCGGACCAACTGATGTCGGAAGTGTTTCCCGTGCGATAGCCGATAAAGAAAACTAAAAGACGACGCCTTAAACGGCGCTAAAGAGCTTATCAGACCCATCTAAATTAGGAACTGATGTGTCGGACTTTTGAGGCACGGGAGGTTGGTAGTGATGATGCCTAGAAATATCTCGATGCTGCTGAGAAGGTCTGTTTTGATATTTAGCTATACAATAGGGTACGCCCCATAAAACTTTAGGAGCGTGATGGCCCGTATTAGGGCCGCTACGGTGGCTGCAAGCCTAGCCGCTTCCCACTTCAGGATTGTGGCTTGCGCCACGCATCTTTTCCGAGTTCTTGACTGGGATTCACGTGTGCGGTTGGTGATTGCAAACAACATCCTTGATGTGAGATAACAATGAAGACCCCAATCGAATCTCTCGGGCCTTTGTGCTACCTAGTAGCGTTCATGGCGAGGCTGATGAGACTGCCACACCTCGAGGACGGGGTTGGTGACGAATACGACCTTGGCCAAATGCGATGTCTTTCTGGCTAGACATGAGTGGTTGCCTCCCGGAAAGAAAGTTGCACCAAGCAGAGAAGCTATGGTTTTGTGTGTAGGTGTTTACCTTGAAAAGACGTCTTCCTCACCTTGCCATCGATTGTATAGTGGCACCGACACCTCCACCCGCTTCTCGTCGCCCCAGTATTGCACGTCGAACAACGGTGACCTTGCCCTGAGCCCAACTAAGCGCCTTTGTGGGATTAAAACCCAGTTGCGGCTGCATCAATCCGAGTCCCGGCAACCTGGCGCAGTGACATGTCATTATTGAAGGCGGCACGGGACCAGCTTGGCTACATGTCGTGTGCCTCTCTGGTTCACGGACGCGCACTTCTGCGGCAAGGGTGGTGACCCAAAAGGTTACCTCGGTGTGACTGAACGACATCAGGGTAGGGTTATCCGTATTGATGTTCATAGGAAGACAGAAGTTATGACTAAGCATCCCGCGCGAAAGCTGAACTGCTTTCGGTGTTTAGCAATGAGTTGACACAAGACGCGGAACAAAGACCCTCAAATTCGACCGTTGCGTTGAAGTCTGGCCCGATCGAAAACATCCCTGGCAAGTTGCAGCGATCGATCAAAGCGAAACTGGTCGGACCGCCAATCAGAGCGCTTAGTCTAGCGATTGGAGCACTGATATGACCCCGCCGTTTCCTTCTCCAGCACGACTCAAAGGCATCACCATCTCTCAATTGAGCCCTACGTAAACTGTTGTTGATTGTGGAGCGTGTCGCTGCGATGTCCATCCTTGATCAATTTACTAGGCTATCTCTCCCAGATTGTTCATTTGCAAACCAAACCATCGTCATAACCGGCGCCAACACCGGTCTGGGGCTGGAGGCCGCGCGCCATTTCGTTCGACTTGGTGCTTCCAAAGTCATCCTCGGATGCAGAAACGCCGCAAGTGGCGCGGCCGCTATGGTGGATATCAGTTCCTCGACAGGTCGCGACGATGTCTGTGAGGTTTGGGAGCTCGACATGGCCGACTTTACTTCCATCCACCGGTTTGTCCAGAGGGCGTCGGCTCTGGAGCGACTAGACGCCGTCGTTGCTAATGCTGGGGTGGCAAAAGTTCGCCACAGCATGACGACGGCTGGTATCGAGACGACTATCGCAGTCAATGTTGTAGGGACGTTCCTGCTCGCTATCGGGTCCCTTCCACTGCTGAGGAAATCAACGGCACAAACTGGAATCCCTGGCCATCTGGTCATTGTCAGCTCGGGGGTACACAAATGGGTAAGAAATGAAATTGCGCCCCTGTCTTTCTCTCCAATGAGTTAACGGGCCAAAAAGGCAAAGTTTAACGAACGGCACGAGCCCGCTATATTCGAAGCATTGGCAAAAGACGACAAACGAAACAAGGAAGACCGGTACAACGTCTCGAAGCTGTTGCAAGTTCTTGTCGTTCGCAGTCTAGCACAGTTGCTACCTCCGGGTCCGAGCGGCGATGTGCCTGTTATTATCAATGCGGTGGACCCTGGCCTGTGCAAAACAGGCTTAGCACGTGAGGTTAGGCGGTTACAGAAAGTTATCTTCAACCTTGTCAACACCGCCATCGGCAGGACGGCCGAGGAAGGAAGTAAAACTCTCGTATATGCCGCATCGGCGCCAAGAGAGACGCATGGGCAGTACTTGGCCTGTAACAAGGTCGCAACACCCAGTGACTTTGTTGTGAGTAAGGATGGCATAAAGACCCAAGGCCGGGTGTGGGATGAACTTGTGGCTTTACTGGAAACCTTGCAACCCGGAATCAAGGCTATGTTAACAGCATAAGTGCTGTATGAGGCGCAGGCTTGGAATTCGAGGTACTGGGCCTCAGCCATCGTGTGGAAGAGTAGGTAAGTAGATATGGAATCTCCAGGTCTTCTAGACTCGTCATTGCAGTCGACCTATCGTCTTCGTACGTAAAGGACAAGTATTAATGTCTTCAGCTATTATGTCTCCAGCACACTTAATAAGCATCAAAGGCACCAGCATATAGAATATCCCCCGGTTGCCCGTTAACCTTATCCCACAGCGAGCGAGCCTCCAGGTCCATGTCCCTCCTCGCAACCGTGCCATTCAGCTCCCTATCTCCATCCTCTCTCGCTAGTCTCACTGCATCTTTTGTCAGCACAGGTCCCAACAAACTCTAGCCCCATCCCCCCCAAACAACAATTCAGAAAAGAAAGAAAAAAGGCTCACCATGTAAATAAACCGCCGTCCTCTTTCCACTGAACAAAGCATGTGGCACATTCGTCACATTATCTGAATTGGCATCCCCAATCGCATACACCCCCGCAACATTCGTCACCAGCCCCTGCGCCGGATCCGCCTGCAGCCTGCCACCCAGCAGCTGCACGCCCGCATCACGCCCGACAAAACTGGTCTGCTCCGAAGGGAAACTCGCCAGAAACGCCGCCCGCTCCGCCGGTGGCCCCTCGGTAAACTCTACCCTGAACTAATCATGGTCCGCCACGGTCGGCAGACTCGCGTCCTCAGTCCCATCCGTCCCCTCACGGAGTCTAACAACGGCCTTGATAGTCCTGTTATCCACCTTGACGTTATGAATGCGGAGGTACTTCTCCCACCCGGGAAACTTTTTCTCGAGCTCTGCCCTCGCGGCGGGCGTATCCGTGCCGTTGACAAACGCGACGACGTTGGAGTTGAGCGTGACCATCTCCCGGACGGCACCGGGCGCGTCGGTTAGGGGCCCGAGGAGACCCAGGGGTTGGTCGGCGTGCTCGTGGCCGTCGCACCAGGGACACCAGAAGATGCCTTGCCCCTAGTTTTCGCGCACGCCGGGGGTGGAGGGGAGGATGTCGCGGAGGCCAGTGGCGAGGATGACTTTGCGGGCGGTGAGGTTGGATAGGGAATTGCTGGGGGAGAGGGTCGTGGTGAGGGTGAAGAACGTGTTTTGGTTGTCGCCGCCGGAGGTGATTTTGGTGACGGTGCCGTTGATCATGGAGATGGTTGAGTAGTGGGAGACTTGTTGCCGGGCGGCGTGGCGGAAGTAGGCGGGGGTTACGCCTGTGTGGGAGGGGGAGGGTGTGTTAGTGAGGAGGAGGAGGAGGAGGAGGAGGAGGAAAACGTGGGGGTAAGAGTTCAGGTAGGTACCGTCAAAGCCGAGGACATCGTGCATGTGTCGGGTTGGGGCGTTGCGGTAAACCCCTGAGTCGATGAGGAGGACGTTGCGGCGGACGCGGGCGAGGCCGCTGAGGGCGCTCAGGCCGGCAGGGCCACCGCCTACGATGATGGCATCGTAGTCGGTGGTGGTGGATGTTTGGCGAAGGATGACGGCGCCATTAGTCGACGATAGGGCAGCAAGCAGCGCTGTGAATGTCAAAGGCATTTTTGAGCCTATCTGGGTATTGATGAGATTTCTGCTCTTCTTCGAAATTGTGCCGTTAACCTCCTTTGCTTTTATACCCGACAGAGTATCTCGTCAACGGAAGCTCCCGCAGCCATGCAGATGCAGCTTGCCATGCATCAAATCAATTCAGCGCGATCATCGGGGCGATCAACGGACAGTTAGACCAACCAGACGCAGGGTAACGCCCTCACACTCCAACACCCCGCAACCACGTCGCGCCGCAGACCTAACGTTCGAGACATGCATTTAATACCCCGCGCGCTTTCTACGCTTCAGTTAGCTGTGATAAGCATCTTTTACGTCATAAGGCCTCGAGACAACGCTGAGAACTTGCCGGTACACTTCCGAGAGGGGAATTTGCGGTGCTGGTGTCTCGGATGTGGGCAACGAGGGCGTGGAGGGCTCTCTTCGAGTGAATAAAGGCGGCACTATTGTCGACTATTGTTCCAGATATAAAAAGTGAAGCTGAGTTCATAAGGTGAGAATGGAGAGAGAACAGTTAACCAGAGTTGAGTTGCTTGTCAGGGTGGTTTTATCGCATAAAGCTGGCTTGCAGTTTAAGTCTCCTATGTCGTCACTTAGTCATTTTTAAACCTACGCATGTGAAACATAATGGGCGATCTCAGTAGCTCTCAATTACGGGGCGTTTAGGTCGTCGCACAAATGTTGCCTAGGGCATTCTGCCCTCGGCAAGCGATCTTAGTCTTCATCACGAATCAACTTATCACACCCATCGGAAATAGCCTCATAACAACTGATGTTCGTGTTTGGTTTTAGACTTACCCAACCAAGTTAGTGACAAAAAAATAGAGACACCAAATGAGGTCACCCCACCTAAAAGGG
>Ga0247780_1000647_pt1 | contig 30308 bp, 24 predicted proteins | sample UWRJL079202R5_FD_179927 | JGI IMG/M metagenome (GOLD analysis project Ga0247780, IMG submission 179927) | Plant litter microbial communities from Arlington Agricultural Research Station in Wisconsin, United States - UWRJ-L079-202R-5 | ecosystem: Environmental > Terrestrial > Plant litter >... | reverse complement strand
CCGTCATGAACACAACTCGCCGTCATGAACACAACTCGCCGTCATGAACACAACTCGCCGTCATGAACACAACTCGCCGTCATGAACACAACTCGCCGTCATGAACACAACTCGCCGTCATCAACGGACTGAAGCTTCGAATCGCAAGCGCAACGCTAGGCTCGGCCCGGACGGCTCTTACAACTCGCTGTCATGAGCACAACTCGCCGTCATCAACAGACTGAAGCTTCGAATCGCAAGCGCAGCGCTAGGCTCGGCCAACTCGCCGTCATGAACACAACTCACCGTAATGAACGGACTGAAGCTTCGAATCGCAAGCGCAACACTAGGCTCGGCCCTGATGACTCCACGGGCTCGCACAGAATGGGGATAAAAAGGAAGGAACTGCTCGCTCCTGGAGACCATTCTTTTTCCACCACGCAACGCAACACCTGCGCACGCAATTCAACGCACTCGCAATGGCAGCCAAGAAGAAGAGGTTCGTCTGCATCGCTACTGGTTAAAATACGGAGCACGGGGCCAAAAGTAATTACCCTTGGGCTTGCCAAGCCTTTTTGGTGTACAGTAGGCGAAATTCTTGGCACACGTTCCAGACCCCCCTTGCAACCCCCCTTTACAGCCCTAACCCTGACTATTTAAAACCCTAACCCTCAATCTTCAAACCACCCCACCACGGCCCCAAATCCACGAATATACCACCACTTTACGGCTCCGCGCAACCACGGAATCAAGGCCTTTTTAACGTAGTTTCCAGTTTTGAACTATTCAGAACCAGGGCAATTGATTGACACCACTTTTACTGGATTCGGCCTAGTCTGAAAAGACTGGCTTCGCGCGCAAAACTACCCTCTTGCGCGCGAACCCCACTATAATTAACCCTACTAAAGAACCTTGCCCACTAATAATCGTCCACACCAATTTCAACTACCACCAATTTCCACCCCCAAACAACAACGTAATTCTAGTTGTTTTACAACGCAAACCCCAGTTTTCAACTATCCATAACCAGAGGGTTCTTTTCCAGTTTTTTTCGCTCAGTTTGGCCTAGTCTGGAAAGACTGGCTTCGCGCGCAAAACTACCCCTTTTGCGCGCGAACCCTATTAAGAATCAACCCCGCCACCAAGCCTCAACACCAACTTCAACTACTACCAACTTCCAACCCCAAACAACACCACAATTCTACGCTTTTCTACCACGAAAATTCCAGTTTTCAATTCTTCAGAACCAGGGCAGTTGACTGATACCAGTATTTCCAGATTTGGCCTAGTCTGGAGAGACTGGCTTCGCGCGCAAACCCCACCAAGAATCAACCCCACTACCAAGCCTCAACACCAACTTCAACTACTACCAACTTCCAACCCCAAACAACACCACAATTCTACTTATTTTTACCACGTAAGTTCCAGTTTTCAATTTTTCAGAACCAGGGTGTCCTTCCCCACTTTATTCCACAAGTTTTGGCCGAGCCTGGAAGGACTGGTTTTACACTAAAATTACCACTTTGGGCGTGAAAACACTACGAACTTAACTTACACAGCATCACTAAACTACCCTACCATTCCTCTCTACAATTCCAATTCTTCTTCCGTACCTTCCTCTTCTCCTTCTTCTACTTCAGACTCCCAATCTTTCTAAGCCACCTCTGTTTCTTTCTGGGCCTTCAATTTCTTCAACCACGCGTGCCAAATAACATCACCAAGCTCCTCTTTTCCAACTGGAAGCGGCGGCGGCGAGGTCCCTTCTTGATACTCGTTACCGCCAGCCAGCCGTATTATCCACTGTATGTGGCCAGGGATTCTTTCAACGAACCGCTGAAGTTTCTCCTGCGGATACAAACGCCACTATTATTTCCAATCAGCCTCGAGAGTCTTCCTATTCTTCAGTAACTTACACTTTCTAAATAAGGCTTTTATTCTTCCCCAAAGCGGTTCAATCGCGTTCAGGTCCGGAGAATTTAGTAACCAGTCGATTATCTTAAACCCAGATGCCACCTAGAGCCCGCGGTTCCATTTGCTGATATGCGAACTCGCGTTATCCTCCTAAACAACATGCTTAGTATTAGGAAATTCCTTACACAGCCGATGCATAAAAGGAATAAACCTAAGGATCAAGATCTCCTTACAGTAACGCTTCCAGTCGATTCTACCCTTTCCTTCACGCGTTTGCTGACTAGTCTTTTTAGAATACTTCCACTTCGGCTTCCAACCTCCAGGATTCCGTACCAAGTTAACCTGGCGCAGGCCATTCTTAATCTCCCAGAGAGCGTGATCCTTAGCTTTATACGCAATATTATACGCCTTTATCTCCTCCGCATACTTCTTCTTCATCGCTGCTGTTTCCTTCGGCTAATAATAACAAGGACTACGTGCGTTATACGTGAAATAAGCTCAGAATATAAAGGTCATGAAGCCTTTCCACCACCGTTCGATACAGGTATAGAAATCCTTCTCCCACCGCCTTCGCCAGAGCCTCTGGCGGCCTCAATACGTTCCAAGAACAACAGAAGTTTCGTCACTCCAAACAATTGCCTGCAAAGTTCTTAGCGCACTGCCCGTAAGGACCCAGTAGGGTGTCTTACTGTCCTGTGTGCAACTAAACTTTAGCCTTTTAGCACGTTTTGGAGTGTGTGGTGTAGGTAGAATTTCTGTGGGTTTGTGGGCACAGAATGGGGGCATAGAGTCTTGGCTGATCTATTCCTCTTACAGATTACTGTACAAATAAGCTCACTTGAGTTTTTCACACGGAGTCAAGGCCCCCTAGTCAGCCTAAGCAGGGTAATTACTTTTAGCTCTAGGGTCTGTAGTTGCTGACAGCTTAAAGCATGCGCGCCCTTTAAGTGAATAGAGATAACAAAATCACCACTCACACTGTAAACTTCCTACCTATAGATAAAAACGATAGAGCAGCAATGGAAATAGCTGTATTTATACGCTAATGTTAAGCTAATAACTATTAATAAGATGGACGATGTCTTAGTCTGGAATCTTCTAGCGTTTAGATATAAGGTCTACAGATTTGATTCGCTAAATAAGAAAAATCAAGGCTGTTTAGTTAATAAGATAAGGTAACTACATAAGTCAGAGGAGGGGGAGGGGGTTATAAAGTGGTAAAATGCCCTTATAAAGTTCTATAAAGCCGTTTAAAAGTATGGGAGTCTAAGGCGAAGGTAATGGAAGAAGGGATATAGTTATATTAAATAAGTAGAGGTAAGAACGTTATAGTCTGAATAAAAGTATTACGACCTGCACCCGACACAGGCCTCGAGAGGACTGGCGCAAGTTAAGACAGAACGTATGGCAGGACGCCAACAGGTAAGGGGTGTTCCGAAGACGGCTTGTTAAGCTAGCACTCCTAGACGGGGGGTTCAATGTCACTGTAGGTCGCTGTCACTATAATGCACAGAGGTGAGTCTGAACAGTAAGACACAAATGAATAATTAAATACTAGCGTGAGGAACCGGAGTCCCTCACAGTGGTTGTGGACACAACCATGACTATCTATACTAACTATCTAGGAGGTACTTTGTACCTTACTTAATTCACTGTGCTTAGTGGTGCACCACGCAGTTACGGCTAAGCAGTTAACTAAATGGTGCTTAGTGTTATCGGTCCCTGTAGACCACCAAGCGCTTTCTTACTGGTCGTAGGGGCTTCGAGTCTTTACACCCCTAGCCCAGTGCGTTAGGACAGTGTGCACCGTCCTTCCGCACTGCTTCTCCTGCGGGGGATTCGTCGGGCCGCTCCGGCCCAAGTGACGGCCTGCAGGGTCGTCACAAAAAGCCTGTCACATATATTAAAAAACGTAATACTAAAAGCAAAACTGTAACGCTACGGAAAGAGCTATATAGTAATAAAAAGTAGAAAAAAAGATTTAGAAATTTTCCACTTTACATTATTTTTTCTGCTTTTTTAACTTTATTATATAAAATAATAAAGATATTAAAATAAAATTATATACTGAAAACGGCCTTTTAAATAACTTAGCGTATAGTGTATTTTAGTATAATTGATCTATTACATAAGGAGTTCGACTCCTTAATCCTTTTTGAATATTGAAAAAAACGAAAATCTGTGAAAGCTTTTTATATGCATCTCTATTAATAATGCTTCAAATTGAAATCTGACTTCAGATTTAAAATCTACAGATTCAGACTTGTAACAACCCTGCAGGCCGTCACTTGGGCCGGGGCGGCCCGACGAATTCCCCACAGAAGGAACAGTGCAGGAGGACGGTATACACTATCCAGAACGCACTGGGCTAGGGGTGCAAAGACCCGAAGCCCTTACGACCAGTAAGAAAGTGCTTAGTGGTCCACAAGGACTGACAACACTAAGCACCACTCAGTTGGCTGCTTGGCCGCAACTGCGTAGTGCACTACTAAGTATAACAGACTAAGTAAGGTACGAAGTACCTCTTAGTTAACTAGTATAGATAGCCATGGTTATGCCCATAACCACTGTGAGGGACTCCGGTTCCTTATGCTAGTATTCAATTATTCATTTATGTCTTACTGTCCAGACTCACCTCTGTGCATTATAGTGACAGCGACTTACATTAACATTAAACCCCCTTGTCTAGGAGTGCTAGCTTAATAAGCCGTCTTCAGAACGCCCCTTACCTATTAGCGTCCTGCCATACGTTCTGTCTTAACCCGCGCCAGTCCTCTCGAGGCCTGTGTCGGGTGTAGGTCGTAGTAAGACTATCTTTAACATCACTTTTTCTTTTTTATACGATATAAGAGAAGCTTATAATTAAAGAGTGTTTACTTTTTATTTTCACTCGTCACATAAGGTGCCCTTTGTGGCAGTTCAGTCTCAGACTCTATTTTCGTGAAAACCTTTAAGGTAAGGCTTACAGTATATAGCTATTATAAGTCTGTACACCTTAACACTTAGTATAAAAAGAGTCTAAGCTAGCTAAGACTAGCAGCAGTAATTTACAATAGCTTTTATCCGTTACCTATAATAAGGGGTTAAAAGGGAGGAATTTAACTATAGTGTGCGTTAAGTTAATTAAGAAGGGTAGTTATAGGGGGAGTGAAAGGGGGCACCGAGAAGACTGGTGCTCCTCCGTCTCCTTAAGTAACGGTATCCGAGAAAAGCGGCGGCCACATCGGCTCCGTTTTCAAGATCTCCCAGCCCGTTGCACGTGACATGCAGGGTTAGGGTTGATAGACACCCCAAAAATCGACCGCCCCCCATAGCCCCGCTTAAAGCCCCACTTATGTAGAAGCGGGTTCATCACTTTTCCAGTGCCTGTGGTCGTATGTGGTTATTCAGGGGGGGAGAGGGGGTTGTGTGGTTGCGGGAGGTTGGCCGCACGAGAACAGGACGGCGCCAGGGGTGAAAGAACAAGCCCATATCAGATATCTCTATATACCTTCAAGTACTGCATCAAAAACATACGTCGATATACAAACAACACCTTATTACCCGGGATCCAAACCACCAACTTCCTACAGAGACCCCTCTCTCTCACTGCCACTCCCTCAACCACTCCACCGCCCATCCCCCCCAAGCAGCCCTCCACTCCGACCCCTTACTCATCTCAAACAACACCGCATGCGCCAACTCCAACAGCGGCCCCAGCAGCGGCTCAAACGCCAGCCGGAAATCCACCTCCACCGGCCACCACCCCGGATACGGCGCCTCGTCCGCAATATCCCGCACATACGCCGACCGCCAGCCATTCATCCCCAGCCAGATCCGCCTCTCGACTGACACCGCCTGCGCCGCGAGAATCGTCAGCCCAAGCCCCATAGCTATCAACACGCCGACCAGGTCCGCGGCCGCAGGCGGTTGCGCCAGCCAAAACTCCGGGCGGGGCCGGGAAGTCGCGACAGGGGTGAGGACGTTCCGGAGGGGGCGGGGCAGGGAGGAGAGGGTGCGGCGGTAGGCTTTGACGAGGTAGAAGCCGAGGAGGCGGAGGAGGTGCAGAGGGACGCCGAAGATGATGGTCGCGCTGAAGAGGCAGAGGTTGGTCATGTTGCGGGTGTAGAGGAGGAGGAGGAAGATGAGCCAGATGGCCGAGGTCAGGACCTGGCAGATGTAGGGCCAGGGGTCGGCGAGGGAGCCGTGGCCGTGGCCGTGGCCGTGGGTGGTGGTTGGGTCTGGTTGGGGTTGGTCATCTTCGTCGTCATCGTCGTCCGGTGGTGGGTTGGCGTCCTGTTCGGTTTGGATGGGGTCTCTTGCCCGGGGGGCTTGAGACTTGGGTTGCGAGCCGAGAGCGGTTCGGACTCGGCGGGGAATGGGTTCGGGGCCGATGATGGCGCGGTATACGTCGGGCAGGAAGAACTTGAGCAGGGAGCAGAAACAGGCCGCAGAGGGGCGGGATTCCCTTTCAAGCCTTGCGCGGAGGTGCTTCAGCTCCTCGGCTGTTGCGCGGTCTGTTGCTCGTCGTTCTTCCGCCATCTGGGCCGCGAACGAGGCAACCATGTTTGCCTTGTTGACTCGTAGCCGGGTGATGGCGGTTCTGTACTTGAGCCGCGCCTTTTGGAGCTCGGAAAGCTCTTGGGCCAGCTCTTTCTCGCGCGTCAAGAGGTCGTCCTTCTTCTGGTCGAGCTCCTTTTGCTTTTGCACCCACCGGGCGATCTCCACCTGCTCCGCCTCCTTCTCCTGCACGAACTTCTCCTTGTTCGCAGCGATCTGCTTTGCGGCTTTCTCGTTGTCGGCTCGCTGCTGGGCGAGCTTGGCCTGCATCTTGTTCATCTCCTCCTCGGCACGCCTCTGCCTCGCTTCGATGTCTGCGACCACCGAGTCTTTCTTCTCGCGTATGGCCATTTTCAGCTCATCTTTGAGCTTCACCGCAGCCGCGAGCTGGTCGGCGATCTCCTTTGTCGTTTCTTCCATCCTCCGAGCCGCCTCCTCTTGCTGCTGTCTCAGCTCCCTGTCGGCCTTGTCGATCTCGGCCTGTCGCGCATTCGCCGCGGCCTTCGCCTTGGCCCGCTCCTTGTCGAGCTCGAAGTGCTCGGCCAGGAGATGGCCTTTCTCCTGGCTGATTTTGTTTTCCTGGGTCGTAACGTGGTCGATGCGTTCCCGCGTGCGAAGCATGTCGGCATTGGCCATGTCCTGCCGCCAGGCCTGCTCGGAAAAGGCCTTCACCAGGTTCTCTAGCATGACGTTGAAGACGGGGTTGTTACTCGGCAAAATGTCCTTGGCGCGGTCGATGGCAGCCTCTAGCTCGCCGTCGGCGTCGTAATAGGCAGTTACCGTGGGCAGGTACTCGACGAGCTGCTGCAGCTGCTCGTCCGTGAAGGCGATAACAGCGTCGGGCGGGATTCTTGACGTGATCTCCTGGTACTTTTCCAGCGCCTTCCTTTGTTCGGCATCCGCCTTCTCGAGCTCGCGGACGCGGTTCTTTAACGGACTGGCTGTTTTCTGGGTTGTGGCAAAGTCCCGCATCTTTCGCTCGCAGTCGTTGACCTTCTGCTTGAGGTCTGCGATCTGGTTCTTGAGCGCAATATTCTCATGTTGGATTCTCCTGCTCCTCTCCAGATATTCGGGGGCTTTCGCCACCGGCCATCTGCTCAAGGCATCCATTTTCGCCATCCTGGCCAGGAGCCCGCGGGCCTCCCGCTTGATGATATGTAACTCCAATTTCTGGCGTTTATACAAGATACGCCCGACGGTCTTCATGGGCGGGAGGTGCTTTTCGAGCTGGCTGTAATTACGCTTGAGGCTTGAGATAGCCCTTTCAAGTTCGGTTTGCTCTCCGGCCGCCTTTTGGGGTCTCTTCGCCACGTCCACGGCGTCCTGCACGCTCTTCAAAAAGTGGCTGTACTGTTTGGCGAAGGGTATTTCGGTCTTGGCTCTCAACTCTTTGATAAGCCTGGCATACTTTCGTATCCGTTCCTCGTACTGCCTACCCACTTCTTCTATATGCTCAATATACGTCTGCTCGTCGGCCAGCGTTTTTTGCAGGGTTTTGTTCTCCTTTTCCAGCTTGGCCTGCTTCGTCTCGGCCTGTATTGCCCGCTGTTCCAACCCCCATAGTTTATTCCTGACCGTCTTGAGAGTCGCATCAGTCAACCCGAAATCAGTCGCCGTTTCATTGTTGTTGCCATTATTGTTACCATTGTCTGCTTCATTCCCCCCGCCTTCGCGGAGCATATCCAACTCGTCTCTCAACTCCAACTCTTCTCTCAACGCCTTCTTCTCGGTCTCCAGGCTCCAGCATTCTTTCTGGTATTGGATTATCCGGTCATTGAGTTCTGTAATTGCATTGTTTTGTATCTTGATGGTGAGTTCGGCTGGTCTGTTTGCGGCTTGTAGCTCCTTGTAGCGCTGTTGGAGCCCCTCGTGCTGTCGTTGAAGAACTACCAGAGGGTCGGCTTTCTCAGCCTTTATCACCCCTTTACTCGCTTCAGCCCCTTCAATCTGTCTAGACACTCCAGGAACCAGACTTGTCGAGGCAGTCTGCAAAGGCTCAAGGAATTCTGCGGTACTGGGATCAAGCCCCTCCCTCAGCATGTCGTTCTGGTCGCGTAGCTTCGAATTCGCCAGTAAGGTCTCGGCCAAGACCTTATGGATCTCCTGGACAGATTCTGATTTGGCTATTAGAGTGAAGAGTTCATCGTAGGCCCGTTGTTCCACCCTGTCGTGGCGTATCTGCTTGTGGGCCAATATGAGGGCGTCCACAGCCTGCAGCTTGGTTTCCATAGCCTTGTCATAGTGCCACAAAACGCGCTCGTAGGTGTCAATTGCTGCACGGCCGGCCAGCTGGAGGTAGTTATCCATCTCACCTCCCTCCCTGATCTCCTCCAGCATGCCATCGGAGGGCGGATCCGTGATCGAAGTCTGGTGCATGAGCCAATGCTTTTCAGCCATCCGGTCCGGGGGTATATAGCAGAGCTTATCAGTCCTTGCGCGCCTCGCAATATGTCCGACAGGGAACTTGGCGATGTAAAGGTCTTCTCGCCTCGCAACTACCGCTTCCTCGCCTTCGAGTTCCTGAACCTGTTGAAGGTCGGCAGGCGGCGGAAACCTGGTAATCAATTTCCCGCGGTCCCCCTCATCATCGCTGCTGGATTCGGACTCGCCGTCGTCATCATCCGCCTTCACCGCCACAAGACTGTGATTATTTTCTTCTTCCGTACTAATGTCGGCGTCGTCATCGGCATTGGCATCGGCATTGTCATCGGCATTGTCGCCGTCACCTTGATTGGACATGCCCTCAGCCGTCGCAAAATCGCTATCTTGACGGTTGTCACGCTGGCTAGTCCTATGCTCCGGGGCCTCGGATTCCGAAACAACCATCGCCCCTTTATTATTTAACGAGTAATCCCCAAAAATTTCAACTAAAGGCGACTCACCGGAAATCGACGACGCATCTTCTTCCGCAAGGCTCGTATCCTCGGCCTCAGACGGGTTCTCGCCCGTGGGAGAGCGGCCGGGTTCCATGCTGGGACTTAAGTTTGGGCTTGGGCTCAGGACTGGGCTCAGGTCTGGGCTCAGGTCTGGGCTTGAGCCCGAGCTTGAGTATTGAGGCAGAGGGTGTCTGGGTACCAATACGCGGGCACCCCCAGAGGTTCCAACGATTGTGCTTTCGCCGTAGCTACCAGGGCTGCCGCTACCGCTATCTGCCATTGTCACAACGTAGGCCGACCGAGTAGAATAATGCGCAAATGGTTGTGGATCGGGTTTGATAGGTCACAGTCCAAGTAAAGTCTTCGTTGAAAGATGGCGAATTGGGCGACGGATGCTGGAGAAAATGGATTTCGCAGAGACTGGAGAAGGGAGGTCGGCCATATTGAGAAAAGCTCTCGAATTGGCGGGAGCAGTCAAAGGCAACGGGCAGGCGGTAATGCGTCAAAGACATCGTCAAGAATTTGCCGGAAACAGATTTCGTGGAGTCCTGACAAGGCGTTGTCGACACATCTTCGACAAAGAAACACCACGAAGCTCCGAGGTTCCGTCAACCAAGACGGTAGACGGTTACCATACGACAAGCAATGTGCGTGCCAACGAGCTGCCTTATTTCGAATGGCTGATCTACTATACATTTAGTTGGACAGGCTTAGGAATACCAGCCTGTCGCGCCCGGTCCGCTGGCTTGCTCCTCTTCGCGGTGTGGGATCATGGACTCCTGGATAGCGAAAGCATCAACGATATCTTTCCATATCCCCATGTCAATTGACATGATTGCCTGGTGCCGCTCTGCTGCATGCCTAGACTTCGCATTGTTGTTGGTCGAATCTTTCGAGACCGGCTCTGCCAGTTGTCAGCGTCACTCGTAACCGTTCTAGTGAACGACTTCATACCTATTGTGGGAAGATCATTGTCATCAAACTGGAGCTTGAAGGATCCCTCCCGAATCAAGAAACTGACGTAGAACAGATTCTCCACTGTCTGCCCGAATGAATGCGGATTGACCACAAATCGCATCAGGTCAATCCCCCCGGTATCCCGCAGCGCGAGCCTGTCCATGATCTCTCGGGTCTTCTCTGCCTGCTCCTCCTCGGTGAGACCCTCAGCCTCTGCGAGTTTCTCGAGATTTAAAAGGTCCTCCTCCGCAGTGTCCTGAGCAATGCGTTGCACGTCGGAGAGTTGGTCGTATATCTTTTTACAGATTGACGGCAAGTCGTTCTTATCCGATTTTTTCAGGTCCTCCGCTCTCAACTCCTCGGGCCTTACTTCTCTAAGATTGGAGACTTTAAACGGGGCCGATCGTATTGCCGTCTTCCTCGCTTTCTTCTCAATCGATAATGGCCCCATCAGAAAGCCAGGTAGCGCCGGCCGGTGGATGTTGGGAATGACCGCAAAACGGCCCAGGTGTGCCCAGTTCTCCATGTCACCATCGTCTCCCACCTCATCATCATCACTTCCGATAGCACCGCGGGTAGGCTGCCGCCGCTGTCTCTGCGTACTCGAAAGCTCTACTGCCTCGTCGTTTTGTATTCCTCCACCGTGTCGCATGTATGTGATGCACTTGGACACAAACTCGTCTACATCCACCCCGTTCGCCGTGGTTCCCGATGTCAACCGTTGTACGCGGCGGGCAGACAGGTCGGCTGCGATCACCAAACCCCGAGAGTCGATCGTGGCTTCGACCGTTTGCTTGACATTCTTCATTACCATGTCCGATTCCTTGAAATAGTCCATCAAGGCGGTGCCGTCGGGCTGAAGATACTCGTCTGGGTTCTCTTTCATTTTGTGCTGCATTCCGCGGAGAGCTTGCGCAATCTGCCGTCGCTCCCGCATCGACTGATCGGGGTCGTAGGCATCGCGGTCGAGCTCGTCATCCGGTGACGGCTCTCGGGTCCGCTGCCTGCTGTTTGACGACTCCCCGACAACCTCCGATTGTCGCTTCCTCGTCCTAGAACCATTCTCTCTGTTTCGTACCGCAAGCATTCTGTGATTTTGTGGCGACAACGGGCCCCGGTCTGAGCCTGCCGTGGTGCGAAGGCTGCGAACAGGAGGTTTCGTTGTAGTGAGGGATAAAAATCTAGGGTATTTTCTTCCTGAAGAAGTATAAAAGAAAATAAAGACAGCAGGAGGCTCCCCGAGATCCTTCTCGAAGCGGAGGTTGGGGTTGAATTGGTGCTTTCTGCTGACCGTGGTTGATTACGTTTGTGAATATGTATCGAACCGTCGCGTCTTTCGTAGGTGTATAATGGGACGCGACTTTCAAAAAGTGTGGGACCACTTTAGCTTAAAGTGGGCCTCAGCACCTGAAGGTCTGCTGCCAGCAGGGGTGGTGCCTAGCTGAGGGCGGGGTCACGGCAGCTCCCCTGGTCAGATGTAAGTTTCCAAGCTGCCTGAGCATCATTTAGTGTACGAAGTACTCGATACCAACGGGTTGTCACCTGCGCAGTCAGACTTCAGACTTCTGCCGTTCTCCCTCCCTTCCTGCTGGGACGCGCAAACACACAAACATTGACGCTCGTAATGGAGCCGTTTTCTTTCGCCAGTTCCGACTCGCTAGACTTCCCCGTCAGCATTCGCATGTAGGTAGCACCCTTGTGACATTCGCGTCCGGACTCGCGCGCCGAAGACTGACGGCTTTCCAGTATAAATCTCGAGGGCAGCGAACCTCCAATACCCTTTTCCGTCTTAATCGATCGCCTCGACCTCAAACACACTGGATCTAACCAGAGGTATTAATTATTTGCCCTGCGGTTCTCTGTAACAACTAGCTGACGATTCAGCCCACACTCTGACCTCTATGCCACCGTCCAGGTTTGGGCCGGATCCAAACCCCTGACTGTTCCGGTGCAGACGGCATACAAAGCTTTTCGGTCGGAGAGGAGATGGAACGAATGGCTTACACTCCCTGTCAAGTACACGAGCCTCCCCGAGAATGCGCGACTTGCCATCACCCTCTGGGATTTATCTCCAACGGGAGGCGAGGGCGCACAAGGGCATGCGATTCCATTTGGTGGAACAACTTTACCGTTATTTGACAGGGACAACCAGCTGCACAAGGGGCGCCAGAAGTGCCACATTTTCAGACACAAGGCGGCAGATGGGAATGACGATTCGAAAACACCGGCCATCCTCAGCAACAAAAGGCCGATTTCTAAGAAGAGCTCCGCGACAGTAGAGGATAAGAACGCCGAAGAGTTGGACCGTATGGAAAAGCTGTTCAAAAAACACGAGATGGGCGAGATACCGCGGGTGGACTGGCTCGATCAACTTGTGTTCCGCGGGTTCGAGAAGAAGGGCCTTCAATCTGCACGGCCTTCCCAAAGAACGACCCAGCGCCAACAGGCAGCTCAAGCGGGCGGCGAAGACAAGAATGAGTTGGAAAGCAGTCGGGAGCCAGAGTCAGAGCCAGAGCCCTCAAATTTTGTGCTCAACGTGGAACTGCCGAGGTTCGACTTTCCGGTTGTCTTCGCGGACCATGAATACCCACCTCCGCCGATTTCATCATTGCAACATCTTTCCGCGTCGCAGTCCAACATAGTGCTAAAACCACCACCCGAGGTCCACTTTGGACCTGGGATCAACGGGGTAGACGATGACGAGGGTTATGGTGGACCATTAATAAGAGTCTACGACCCCGAGGTTGGGGCGAGAGACAACCCCGCCGAGAGCAAACATCGCCGGCTTGTTCGCAGTCAGCACCGAAACGGGATCCTTGACAAGGACTTGAAACCAAATGCTAAGGTCAGGGATGAGCTGAATCTGATCATGTCGTACTCGCCCACCCACACACTATCTCCCGAAGAAAAGGATCTTATATGGAAATTCCGTTACCACTTGACGAGGAACAAGAAGGCCCTCACCAAGTTTGTCAAATCGGTAAACTGGCAGGATCTGGCTGAGTCAAAGCAGGCTGTCCAGGTTCTCGGGCGGTGGACAGACATTGATGTGGATGATGCCCTGGAACTCCTCGGGCCGACATTTGATAACTCGTCAGTTCGCGCATTCGCTGTCGAGCGCCTCAGGAAAGCAGATAATAAAGAGCTGCTGCTGTATCTGCTACAGCTCGTTCAAGCGCTCAAGTACGAGCACATATCGCCACAGTCTGGGCATGAAGTGGCCCAAGACTCTTCGCTTGCCCGATTCCTCATCTCGAGAGCAACCGAAAGCTTTATTCTGGGAAACTATTTTTGGTGGTATGTCATGGTCGAATGTGATGACAAGAGCCAAGACCAAGGGCAAGACAATCTAGCGATATATCACAAGATCGCCTACGACTTCATGGCGGAGCTTGTCAAGCGCCCGGATGGCACCGAAACGAGAAAGACGCTCTTGAGACAGGCGGAATGGATCTCCATCTTATCAAAAATATCAGGAGAAATCAAGGAGTCAAACGAATCCATCGCCAAGAGGACGGATCGTGTGAAGCATTTTCTCGCAGACCCTAAGAACGAGCTTGTGACAATCGATCCGCCACTTCCGCTCCCGTTGGATCCGTCGGTGGAAATTATCGGTGTTGCTCCAGAAGAGACCATCGTATTCAAGTCTTCCCTTCACCCTATTAAAGTTGCCTTCAAGACAACCTCTGGACGCAAATACCCCGTTCTTTTCAAGACTGGAGACGATCTACGGCAGGACCAGCTGGTTATCCAAATCATCACCCTAATGGACAATCTATTGCAGAAGGAGAACCTTGACCTCAAGCTTTCCCCATACAAAATCCTCGCGACAAGCACAACGGCTGGTTTGTCGCAGTTCGTACCCTCGATGACTTTTCAAGGGATTGCATCCAAGTTCCGTAACAACCCGGCACTCGCCTACCTCAAGCAGAATAACCCCGACAGCCAGGGGCCGCTCGGCTTACGCAAGGAGACGCTCGATACATTTGTCAAGTCGTGCGCAGGCTACTGCGTCATCACATACATTCTGGGCGTGGGCGATCGCCATCTGGACAACCTTCTTCTGGCTCCTGATGGTCATTTCTTCCACGCGGATTTTGGCTACATCCTCGGTCGTGATCCCAAGCCTTTTGCGCCGGCAATGAAATTGTCCAAGGAGATGGTGGACTGCATGGGCGGGTCTAGCTCGGAGCATTACCGCCAGTTCAAGCAGTATTGCTTCTTGGCGTACAGCGCGCTGCGCAAGAATAGCAACTTGATCTTGAATCTGTTCAGTTTGATGGTAGATGCCAATATCCCAGATATCAAACTTGAGCCTGATAAGGCGGTGCTGAAGGTGAAGGAAAGATTCCACCTGGAACTAAGCGAAGAGGATGCGATTCGAACATTGGAGAGGATTATGGATGACAGTTTGAGTGCCCTGGTACCTGTGGTTATTGACAAGCTGCACGAGATTGTGCAGCATTTTAGGGCGTAGTATGAGATGGCTCTGGCTGAAGCTGGAATTTGACAATTTATAGCGAAAGAGGACTTTGTGTCTTTGGTATTAGCGAGACGTGATGGATTTTGTATTTCGGCGGTAGAAATAGCTATAAATGCAGTTTAGTCAAAACTGAAACCGTAGCCAAATCGCTGGTGATGTCCCTAGCATTACGTCCCATCCCATATTCTATGTCTAGGGTCTATGATACAATCATGATACAGCATAACAAACTCACGGCGACAGTAGACATCTACGTGTCACGAAAGACAAACAGTCCCTTCCCGCTCCTGAATCCCTCCAGTGTCCCCTGTACTGCCTGCTGTAGGGTCTTCTCCTCGGTATCCCAGTCCCATTGTACCTCCTCTACCGGCGCAGCCTTGAACTTGCCGTCGCGCATCAGCTCGACAATCTCATTGATCGTCCTACGCTTCTCGGCCGGGTTCTCCTTGCTCCACTCGCTCAGCCAGAACCCCTCGAACCGCAGGCGCTTGAAGATCTGCGGGCCGGTAGGGAACGGGAAGCTCTGCCGCGACATGCCACCGTATGTCACCATGGTGCCCTTGGGGCCGAGGGACCTTACCACCGCGGCGGCGGATTTTCCACCGACGCAGTTCAACCCCAGCAGAACAGGGTCACGCCCGCCGCGGGTGAATTCCTCGCGGAGCCGTGTGCTGAAGGCACGGTCGAGAAACTCCGCCTCGGTGAGAACTACGGTGGCGCCGAGGGACTGCAGCTCGGACTTGAGCGTGGAGGTTTCCTCTTCGGTGGGCCGCTCCCGGATGATGTTGATGCTGCGCAGGCCCCAGAGGGCGCCGAGCTGGATGGCGGCGCGGCCGACGCCGGAGTTGGCGCCGTTCTGCAGGAACCAGGCGCCACCTGGGGTGGCGGGATCCTTTGAGAAGCTGGCGACGGACTGGGCGATCAGGTCGACGTAGTCGCGCAGCATGCGATAGGCGCTGCAGGGGTTGACGGACACGGTGGCGACCTGGGCTGGGGTGAGGCCGTCGATGCCGCGGTCACCGCCGATGCGGAGGAGGCTGCGGTCGGCATGTTCGGCCACGACGTGCGTGCGGAAGGTCCCGAAGCCGGTGGTGGCTGGGATGGCCCAGTCACCGCGGTGGAGGGTTTTGACGCCCGGGCCGACCGCGACGACCTCGAAGCAGCCCTCGTTGCCGGGGATGGCGGCGGGCTCTGGGGTGCCGAGGAGCGGGGAGAACTGCGGCTTGACGCCGTAGGTGCCTTGGATAGTGTTCACGTCGGAGGGGTTGACGGGCACGGCGAGGGAGCGCAGGAGGACGGCGCCGTCGGGAAGGGTGGGCGAGATGGAGTGTCGATGCAGGTGCAGGACGTCGGATGGCTCGCCGAACTTGGAGAAGACCAGAGACTTGGCCTGTGTGTAACCATAGGGGCCGGAGAGGTGGCGGCGGGGGGTGAGGGGGCCGAGAGACCGGGGCAGGGACGGCGCGTGCCGGGAGATCGCCACGGCCGAGGCCGAAGCAGAAGCGGGGACGGAGCGAAGAAGCCCGCGACAGCCGCCTCCCAGATCGAGGGAAGCCCGGGGGGCCATGGACAGCATGATTGACTGTGCCGATTGGGTATTCGCTACTTGGCTCAGATGGTGCCCGTTGAAACGCCTTTGCGACGTTTCTTGATTTGGTATCGGCGGAGCCAACCAACGACGATGACGTCTGAGCTTGGGGAGCTCAAGCTCCTTAGAGCTCCGCTTCCGCCAGCTCCAAACTCCACACCACCATCAAAACGTCCTGTAAGACATGATTGGTCGCTGAGGTGACTGCACATTTCAGGGGGTTTATTTTCTTTGCTTTTTCCCTAGCACTTTTCCTTCTACGCTTTACAGTGGTTCCTGCCATTCCCATTTGCCCATATCGCAACCATGATGAATAACGTGCAGTAACTGCATCCTTCCTCTGCTAAATGGCAGGTCAGGTGGTGTGGTCAATTGGCCGAAAGATGGGCCTTAAGCCCGCCGATATACCCCGCGATAAAAAAGAAAAGGGGTCAAAGCGGAATGCGACCACCTTGTGGCACGCTCTGGCTATCATCCTGTTTGCTCCCACGACGCCCCCGCCCTCTTGAGAGTCTAGTGAGGCCCCAATCAGTCTCATGCACGTCGCTGACTCTGTATAGTATGTAAGGACTGGTTTGGTGATTAGGTATATTCGACAATGTATGAACTTGGAGGGTAAGGTATAACGAATTTCTTGATTTTGTAGTCCAACAAAGCCCAGCATCGCCTGGCCCCTCAGCTTTCAAACCAGGTGTGAGAATAGTGACAATACAAAGCAAAATTCGCAGCCGTAAGCCAGTCAGTCGTCATGCGCAGGTTTTCCTCTTTCCTGCCATCTCTCGTCCCACAGTCTCTGGCCTCGTCGAGGAGGCCGTCCCATCTAGCGCACATTATAAGTATGTACCAAAAAAAACACAAAGATCCATCTAGCTCCTCATATACACGAGAAAGCGACAGAACCACCCGAGGAAAATAAAATAAAACGCGCCCACTTTAGTCGTGCGCTGCGTAAAATCCCGAAAGATATCGCGAATACAAGAAATAGGTGTGACAAAATGTTGACAAAAAGGAGATTTCTCGTGAGCAAATGAGTGAGCCCGATGAAAGAGAGCTGGGGTATCTTAGATCGACGTTACCAACCACATACGTCCCCTTGTCCTCCGCTTCAACTCCTCGGTAGCCTCTGCGCGCTGTCCGCGCTTTCGGCGCGGCAGCAACCCTCAGGCCAACCTCATCCTGTGGAGACTTGGAATCCAGCATCAACCGCCACTCGGCTCAGGCTGGGGGCGACACCATGCGGTGCAAGGCGTGTGCCCCTGTTCAGCCAGAGCAGGTGGTCGAGATTATTTTATGTTTTTGAACAGGTCCCTCCCAAACTCGCCATCTTCCAAGGCCAACTTTTCCTTTATCTCGCGCAACTCGGGGATCATCGGCGGCGGTGGTCCAGTATCCTTCTTCTCTTCCGTCGGTGACACGACCGGCGCGCTCACGCGTTTGCTGTCGCTGCGACCTAACCGGCTGAACCATCCGCTAGACCTTTTAGTCTTCCGAGTCTCCACACCGCTCGTGGTACTGCGACTCGGGGGCCGCGCGCCATCAAATCCCTCCTCCCCGCTCGCATAGGCGTTGCTCAAGAGGTTCCGGCTGAACAGGCGACGAATGCTTCCGGGGCGATTGGATAGGGTCGGCGATGACGGATAGTCGTCAGCTGATCTCTTGAGGGCCCCCGTTGAGGTCTTCGATATCTTTGATCCTGGCGACACAGGGTCCAGGTTGCCGTTAACCGCTGAGAGACGGCCGGCTCTCGCGTCTTCCTTCTTAGTGACTCCGTTTGGTGTCGTCGGCAGCGCCGGTTCCTCCTGGATCGGCGACGGGAGTGGTGGTGGGATGTCGGTGCCGTCTGTCAATGAGGCAAATTTGAACTCCAGGGCGGGGAGCTCAAAGCGCTTCACGGGGACTGTGCCCGTTGGCTTGGTGGTCGTAGAATTCGTTCTTGACGGCATCATTGCGGAGCCACAGGGTTCGCGTCCAACCTCTGGAAATGTACGAGCTCAAGGGTTTCCGAAAGAGCTTCTACTCAATGGGAACCGAGCTTGTCCTGTCGGCGATGAGAAGAATGTGAACCAAGATCTCGACGCGATGGCAAAGGCAGGCAAGCCTGGGGGTCTGAGCGAGCGGATGCGCAAAAGGGTGGCTTGGAAACAACGTTTGGGGGCTTCCAACGGGGCTGGTGCCGGCAAAGAAAAACGTCGGGTGAGGAACGGCGATCGACAATCGCTCGGACAGGGAAGATGCAGCGAAATGCCGACGTTGCAGGCTGCACTCGGATCCGTGCAGCTGGTAAAAGGAATAGCCCTCAGCAGTTCTCTTTAGGATGCAATGTGGAGAGGGAGAAGATGAAGAAGGGATCCCAGAATCCCACTTCCTGGTGTCAACGGCGAGGGTGCGCTAACGATAGTTGGCAGTGGAGACGGGATGGAAGGAGAGCTGCCCCCAAAACTGGCGAACCTGCGCCTTGACCTGCCACAGGAGGGTCTCGGCAACGCCAGATGTGGCGCATGGGCCAGCACTCCGCTAGCTCTCTTCAGACTACTACCATGGCCGGCTGTGCCCGTTTGGGACCACTGTTCCCCACGAGCACACCTTGTCGGCCTCGCGCACACACAGTGGAAGCACCAAGATTTCTCCTCTAAGTAAGGTCACGGGAGCCCGCAGATGAGGGCATCTAAGATCTACCGACACTAAAAATTATGCGAAACTCGTACGAAAACCGGGGCAAGCTCTGACGGGACGGAGTAGCATAAGGAATGCAACCCTATCCGAAGGCGGATCTGTCGATTGGGTTATGCTATGGAACAACAATCCTCGCAATATGAACCTCGCGCTCGTCCCCGCCCCGCCCCCCCTCGATGCGGCGCCCGGGAATACGTATATTGTTTGGTGCTTGGTCACCAAGGATGTTTCAAGCGGGGCCGGTGTCCGGCTCGGTACATACGCGATCATAGTCTTGTACAACGCTAAACTACATGACTGCCCTGTGGACTCCTTGGACAATTATGGTCTCGGGCGGACTAAGCGGGCATTTATTAGCACCTGGAACAGCATGTCCGTCATGATTCGTTGTTTGCACTTCCGATAATTTCCACGGCGATTGGTACACGTGCCCAATATTGGTGTCAGATGAGACAGCACTGCTTCCCGCGTTAGGTTTCCTGCTTTTCATGAGATGTTCACGGCCAGGCGGTGGGAAGTGATGGTCAACAATATTTGCCCAAAATCACAGGGCGGAATACGAACCTGAGGCTATGCGATATCAACATATATACCTAACGCCAAGACACCGAAGACCAGAAAGGAATGAAAAGCCTTATGACTCGTCGGGGTATGTCCGCTTGATCCTAACCAATCATGCTGATATGTTTCCGTTGTGTCGTCCGAATCCAGCCAGTTAGTCATAGACTGGCTTCCTCGGCCACCGCTGTTGTATCACCGCATAAATAAATCATGTGGATTGCTCCTAAACTCCACCAACAGCAACTGCCCTTCACCTGGCTTGCCTATCTACCTCTGTAAGCCATTCCATCTCCGTCTAGGGTAACACTACTTCGGAACTGCATGTTTATTTGTCCATTCTCTCGCAGTCGCGATAGCAGCAGCCTCATCTTCCTTCCAGGTTTTGGCCACATCGGGGGCAAGAGGGTCATCCGGGTTGGGAGCACCTAGCAGTGCTTGAATGGATAGCAGAATTGTACGGATTTGCAGCGCAGGCGACCAGTTATCTATCGAAGGTGGTTAGCGTCGTGCCATCCTCAGTCTTGCATGTGTGGCTCACTCTTGAGAACATCCAGGCAGATGCGGCCGAGTTTATCAACGTTCGGGTGAAAGATCTTGGTGAGAAAGCGAATCTTTGGTGGAGTCATCGGGTAGTCATCAGGCAAGAAGAGCTCTAGTTTGAAGACACCACCTGCAGTTCCATGTTAGCATCCCTGACATCCTTTGTGTTGCTGTCGGGGTATGGACGAACCTTCATATGGCGACTGTGAAGGGCCGTGAATCTCGACGTCAAAGTAACGAAGGTTGTCCTCGTGGGGAATCGCACTAATACCGGGTACTCTATGGCAACAGAGAAGTTAGTTGACTGGTCGCATTCCACCGTCTACAGGTCAGGGGACGGGGGGCTAACGGCTCGGCGAGCAGGCGCTCTGTCTCCTTGATGATTCTCTTCGGGAGGGCCATTGCGGATCGTTGAAAGGTGTGACTGTCACTTGGAATAGAACACAAGATGGCAGGGGGAGGCCGGTTCCGAGCCCTTGCTCGTGGACAATAAGGCTGCCTGGGGATGGGCCTGGTGAAAAGGAGGGGTAACGACTGGACCACGGCAATGGAGGAATGTCGACGGGTCGCCCCAAATCTATCGCAGCTTGAGAACAAAGATGCTATGGCTCAGAGAATTTAGAACGGTAGACAAGAACCGCGCGATCTGAGACGATGGTGATGCGACGAGGGAAGGTAGTCGGTGGGGTCACAACGATGAGTTGCAAGGCGGGACAGTTTAGCATGTCCACCACCAAAATCAACGCGATAAGCGCACGGGCCACAAGAACGGCAGCCCCACAGCGACACAGGAATTCCAGAACTCAACCCTGCCTGCTGATGAAAGCAGCTCTCAACTGACCGTTCCCAGCTGCGCGCTAGCTTGTACCGAGAGCTTGACAATCCAGGTCTCAAGTAACAGCTTCATCTCACACGCGACAGGATATGAACATCCCGTCTTCGACACCCTTCCGGAGACCATCCACGTGCCCAATCACCAGACGCACACTCCAAATCCCGATGCGTATCTCCAGCCTCCCTTGAGAAACTCCCATCGCGCCTTTTTGCTTGATTATTACGGCATCCGTCGCATGGCCCCGACGGAAGCGGGTCGCCGGCGCCAATGCTGTTCACTGAACGCTGACGATGCCTTCCTCCTTCGACCGCCTCTCGGATCCTCCAAAGAAAGGAAAGTCAATCAAGTCGGCATATGATAGCGAGAGCTTCGATGCCGATGCCACAATCCACGTCGACGGACTCGTGGGCTCTGCAACCATCTCCCCGTCAGGACGAGATGTTGCGCTTGCATCGTGAGAATGGCCGCCCCCCCTGCACCGTGTGCCGCTGCTGAAATGCTGGAATAATAGCCCCGATGGCCTGGCCATCATAGATCTGGACTCGCCGTGGAGCCCGCCTCGCAGGTTGAGCAGCCACGGGCTCCCATGGCTTGTTGTCGACGTCCAATGGTCGCCCTTTGCTGCTCGAGACTACTGGGTTGCCTCAACTGCCAACCACCGCTGCTTGGTGTGGAACCTCAACTTGCGGGATGACTCTCCCTCTGGCGCCATAGAGCATTCCCTCCAGGCCCACAGCCGGGCAATCACCGACATCAACTTCTCCGCCCACCACCCTGACTTCCTGGCAACTTGTGCAGTAGATGGATATGTCCACTGCTGGGATCTCCGAAGACCGAGGCAACCATCGCTGACGTTCTGTGACTGGTATGCCGGCGCGACACAGGTCAAGTACAACCGCCAGGATCCTCACATCCTGGCATCTTCACACGATCGCTGGTTGCACATTTGGGACAACCGGAAGGCAGCCACGCCCCTGCAAACGATCAGCGCGCACACTTCTAAAATTTACGGCCTTGATTGGAATCGCACAAGGTCTACCGGTTTAGTGACATGCTCCCTGGACAAGAGCATCAAATTCTGGGACTATGCGAAATGTAATGAGATACCCGAGAGAGTCATTAGGACTGATTTTCCGGTGTGGAGGGCTCGCCATACCCCCTTTGGATGGGGTCTGTTGGCCATGCCTCAAAACGAACCGGGCAACCTTTACCTCTACGATCGACGGACGGCGCCTCAAGTTCCGGTGGACGGGCCTGTGAATCCCGTCGGCGTTTTCGAAGGTCATGGTAACCACAAAGTCAAAGAATTCCTCTGGAGAAGCCGCGGCGGGGTCGGTACCGACGATGTCGACAACCGCGAGTTCCAGCTGGTGTCGTGGGGAGAGGACAATGAGCTGCGACTTCAGAAGGTGGAGCATCAGCTTCTAGAGTCCGTTGGCTATGTTCGGGGTACAACTGTCAGGAAAAACCTAAACATCACTCGGAAAGGCGCGACTTACAAGACGTTTCGCACCGTTGATGATACGGTTCGCCGTGATCGAAGAAACGCTACTATGAGCGACCCGCGGCCAGGCAGCGGCGGCCAGTATCGGTCAAGCGCCCTCAGTCTGGGCCTCCACTCGCGCATGCGCCGGGTTGGGCCAACCTGGAGAAGCACCTCCATGAAGGCGAAGACTGGTTCTGGAAAGGATGTGGACAAAAGCCAGCTTCAAATAGGATGGATGAAGGGAATCACCATGTCCAAGAGGAAATCGAGCACCGATATGCCCATTCGGTCCGGGTCCAAGGATTTGAGCATGTTCAGCCCCGGGTTCGACGATAGCTGGGCCGAGCCTGAGACGATACAAGACGAGTTCCTCCGCATCAGCAACCAGCTTCCAAATGTAAAGTGGGACAACATTGATATGGACACTCTCCTACTGAACGCCTCACTCAGGGGGCCGTGGGGAATCAATGGCGAGACCATCTTCATCAAAGTCAAAGTTGACATCCCCACTAGTTACCCTAAAGCAAAAGCCCCGAGATTCATCGTGGAGAAAAGCTCTTTCATGCCAGAGGAAATCCACAAGAAGATCGAGCGGGAGCTGCAAGAGCTGGCCACGCGTTTTCTGAAGCGGAAGCAAAATTGCCTTGAGTATGCCTTCACATACCTGCTCGGCGAGACGGATCTCGAAACCAGCACGACTTTCTTCAAAAACGTTCGAGACTTGGACGATGAGCTGGACGCACTCGCAGATGAGAGCTCCAGCGAGGACGACGATGACCAGGACATCGCTACTGGGGGTTCAGCATCAATGTCGCAGGAACTCACGGGGAGCACGGAGCTTGATCCCACCGCTACCCTAGCCTCCGCTCAGCGTCTCGTTATGCCCCCGCTCCCGAGGTACTGTGGCGGCAGGTTTTCAAATGACGGACGGCTTGTTTGCTTCTTCCCAACCAAGGAGGAAAAGGAACGGGCAAGAGCCCTGTTCGCAGTCCCTAACGCGGACTCGTACCGTGAACGACCAAGGGGAGAACCAACCTTCGCCGGGTTTGGCCGCCTTGCTCCCAATTCGCCACCTCCTAAACAGCCATTCAACGACGACACCTCGGCGACGGAAGCCCAGTCTGAAGATTCGGACGGCACAGACGCAACCTCATCTAGTGACTCGGAGCCTACAACAGTGCATAAGATCCTGTGGTATCGAACCGGGCATAACTTCAGAAAGAGTTGGAGCGCCAACGAATCCGTGCGTTCAAGCGGAGGGGGGACAGGTGCCGGGACCGGAACCGGTACGGGAACGAGCCGGAAGAGGCCAGGCAAGCCAAAGAACACGATTTCCATACACGACTTGCGTGCCGAACTACCATCAAAAAAGCAGTTTGCCCATGAATACGCCATTTTTGGTGACGGTGCCGATGTCTGTACACACAACGCTGCTGTCGCCGAGAAGTATGGCTACTCCGATCTCGTCCACGTCTGGAACTACGCGGCTCTCCTCCTCCAGAAGAATATTCCACTAGAGCTCCACGAACAGCAACGCAGGGGTGAATCGGTCCTTGTGATAGCCAGGGATGCTGTTGCGCGTGTCAGAGAAGATGATGGTGAAGGAAGTCAAGCCACAAACGTGGAACTCGATCTCTATGGCCGAGTCAGGTGGGGCTTCCATCCTCTCGCCCAAGAACTGATCAATGATCTATTTCATTATTTTGAACACGTAGCCGATACCCAGATGCTCGCAATGCTGTCATGCATCTTTGGAGATTCCTCTACAGAGGACGGTATAGCTTACGCGGAGTCACACCTCACGCAACCACAAATGCCACTTCCGATGAAAGCGCCGTCGTTCTCGCTTGAATACTTCCCATCTGACCCAGCAATGTGGAACATCAACTTCAAAAGCCAAGCCAGTTCTGCTATCACGACCCCAAGAACCGCACACACGCCGGTTATGTACTCGGATTCACAAGGCTCCGAAGAGGCTGGAGCTTTGATTGAGCCCGGGTCAAACTCTTACTCCTGCGGCGAGACACCTCCAAAGGGAAGCAGAGATCTCCTGCGCGATATTGACCAGACTCAAAGTCTATCCACCTCCCCAAGCAACAGGCTTCTCCACCGCTCCAACTCAACAGTTGCTGCGGCAATAGCCGCGAGCCTGCCCCGAACGCTTGCTGGTATCGTCTCTGGGTCACCGCCAGAATTCCCACGAAAGCGACCCAGTCCTGCTGAAACGCTTTTGGGCAACCTCGCGCCGAGTACCATAACGTGGGGTGCCTCCACAGTGTTTGGGACCGCCCCCGAAACTCCCGGAACCGCAAGGACATCACTGTCGGATGACGAGTATCGGAGGGATGAACTAATGTCGATGATTCCATTAGGGGTGTCTTGCATCCCTGAGAATCAAGGACTCTTCGACGACGACGGCTGGATGTCAACGCCGATGCTTGACCCCAGCCACAGCTATCTCTACTCCAGCTATCGCTACGCATATGCCGAGATGCTGCAGATGTGGGGCCACCCGCTCCCTCGACTGGAGATCATGAAGTTTAATGTTCTTAAGGAGGACGCCAGAACCAACTTCTTGAGCGGCACCGCCGAGAGTAGCTACCAAGATCCTTACCCTTCGGCAGATGTCAGCAATCCCCATGGAACCGGAACGACATCGCCGACGGCCACTTTCGGCGGCCGCAAGGAACAACTACAAGCGCTTCTTGTGTCAGGCCGTGGTCTTGACGTCACGGGGATGTGTCACACTCACGAGACACAGCTGGACCCTGTTGAGTACATCCGCGCCACCAACGGCCAGGTCGGCGGCGCCGTTGGCATCTGTCACCGATGCCAGTCTCATTCCAAGACGCCGCAAACCCAGTTGCGCTGCGTATACTGCCTAGAGCCCGTCGACGCACTGTACCCACCATGCCTCAACTGCGGCTGCGCATCTCACGAGGCCTGTCTGGCCGAGTGGCACGCTATGGGCGAGACAGAGTGTCCTGCCGGCGACGAGTGCAACTGTGTGGAAGAGGCAAGCAATGGACAGGTGGAAAGCTGGCCGGCGTTGCAGGCAGCTATGGCGGTCGCTAGAATGCGAGCCGGTGCAGCATTAGACAAGGCCACAAATGCTAGACGTAGAGCCGCGTCGCCTCCAAAAGTGGGCACAGGCACAAAGCAAAGGAGGAAGTCGGTTCCCGCAGATTTGACCAAGTTTGGGGGAGTGTATGAAGATATGAGGGGCAGCATTGGTGCTAAAGTTGGGATAAAACGGACAAACACAGCAAGTGCAGCGCGTAGTCGTGAAGGGGTCGATAGGGAAGACTGGGAAAGCGTCTCTCAGGGAGGCGCATCGGCATCGTCAGGTCCCGGAACAGGACTCGAGTTCGGCGGCTTTGCAAAACCACCGCCAAAAGGGGACGAGCCAGTTTCAGCGGCGAGGTTAAGCTTGGGGAATAGGCTGAAGAAATCACTCGGCGAGTCTGGACGACCAGGGGCGCTGAGAAGAAAGTCGGGGGGTGTGGCCAATTGGAAAGGGGGCGGTTCGTAGAGCTGTAGGACGACTGGTGTATAAGATGTATAATATGAGATAAGAAATCGGCGATTAATGGGTGGACGGCAAAGATGAGGAGGCATTCGATACTAGCAAGCTCTATCCTGAGCCACTCGCATGTCATGCGTATATCTGCTTATCTGGAGTAGTCCCATGCGCACTCTGCTTCAGCCAGAGCGCTGTATAACCAAAAGAGCTTCACTTCCCAAGAGGGCTCCTCACATACAAGGCTGCTGCTTTGCCGATCCGGGGAGCATATGGGTTGCAGGATAACCACGGCAGCTGATTTACTCTGCATGTGAGCCTCACGTTTCCTTGGCTGCTATCCCCGGAACCCGCAAGATGGGGGATATCGGTTGGAAATGGCGGGATAGTGGGATTGTTCCCCTTTTCTCACGACTGGGACGGAAATAAATCCCCTTCAGAGACATTGTCCCGGGGGCACAACACCCAATCCATATCTTGTGACAGGTATTCCACCCGGTCTTCTAGAACCTCGATCGCCTTGGCACGGCTAGAAGCATCAGATAAAGGATGACACCCTCGGACTTCCTACCATGTCGTTTCCCACCCGCCGCTCCGTCCCCTTGATCCTGCCAACCACGTCGTTCGCTTTGGGGACCTGTCTCCGCGCCATGGTGCATTTTCCATCTGTCATGGAACCTCGAGCAGGGCCGGTCTCAATCCACAAACAAAGGCACATGAGGAAAAAATTCCATGTGTCCATCCACACGACCAAGAATCCGGGACCTCGGTGACCAGAATGGGCATTCAACCCCCAACAAACAGACCCATACCATCTCATGCTCATCTGTTTTAGCACGTTGTTGCAGCGATGCAGTCGCGGCACTGGATAGGTAACTAAACGACGTCGGTCAGTGCCTGTCCAAAGAAACGGATAGAAACCATCAAACATACAACAATCCGTAGAATCTGTACCTTAGGTATCTACCACGGTGCACCTGCACCCCTCAGCTTCACCACAGCTTTTTTACCTTGAGCCTACCCGCCCACCACCACCCCTGCCGCCCACCTTCCGCCAGCGCCTCCCCAAAAACGGGAAGGCCGAACACCTCCACTCCCTCCAAAACCGGCCCACATCCCTGCCAAGGCCCAACCTGTGACCCCAAATCATCCCCCACCTTTTCCCATCTCCCATGCGGGGGAGCCGACCAGAGAACCTCGCGAGTCGCATCTCGCAGCAGCAGCGTGGGGGAACCCAACCTGGAAATGGGGAATTTTGACACCAAAGTGACTAGTGACCACATTTCGAATGAGAGCCCATTGACAATCCGGAATGGCGCAATTTCTTTCACGTAACACCGGCGATTGTGTTTAATGTACCTGTTTGATAGAGATATCGTTTTCTCAACGAGTTTCGTCACATGCTGGGCTATCAATTGTTCTGTTCTCTTTTCCCCCATACAGACATAGTGCTGAAGGTCATCTCCCTTCCATGGGGGAGAGATTTGGTCAGAGCGGGTGCGGGGACCCTAGCCGTGCAGAGCTCGCTCACATATGACCCGGTCCCATCTTCCAAAAGAGAACAAATGACCGGAATTCTGTTGGTGCTCTGATAAGCATGCTCGCAGCCCCTGAAACTGACCGGTACACGGACCGGAGGTCTTGATCACACCGAAAACTAGTGGCCAAGTGCTGACTGACGCCTCTCAACGCAGCCTAGCAGGCTGACGTCTTTGGCATTTCATTTCATCAACAGTAACAATTACAGGCTCTCTCTCCACTGTAACAAGTACATCCACCGGCTACCACAGCTCACTTAGGCCAGATGCCTGTAGAATAACAATATATGCCAACGCTATGCAAGTGACCAAGCCTGAACACTTCCCCAAAGCATAACTACGCCCTTGATGGACTCTGCATCCTCGTCTTCCAGATATACTTCTGGCTATATCCCGTTGACAATCGCACAAATCTACCCAGCCCACCATGTGCTGGGACTCTAGCGCCCATCGCCTTTGCGCGCGTTTTCTCGTTCCAGGATCAGGGTCAGCTGGCTCTTTGATCGTCCAAATGGTATTGGGGGAGCAGGATTGGGTGGTGTCGGCGTGAACTGCAAGTCAAGGAGCGCCGAAGCTGATGGCCGCGAGGGAATGTCTCGGGCCTTAGGAATGGTTGACGTTGGCGTGACACCCTCTGAGTCAAATAAGCCCTGAGCTGTAGTTGTCGAAGTCGCGACAACTGTTGTCGCTCCAAGCGGGAGACGCGCGGCACTTGCCTCCCGTGACATCTGTGAAGCCTCAACATTGGGGCGCAACCGTGCCATCGTCGGTGTTCTATTCTCACTCCCCTGGTCCACCACGAATCCCGCCACGGGCACGAATCCCGCCACGGGAGGTGGAGGCCCCCGGGTTCCTCCGACCCGCCCTGGAGCCCTTTCTGGTGTGACAGCCGTGTCCCAGGTTGACCTTCTCTGCGGCGGGACCACCACCGGCGTTTGCTGTACAATTGGAGGCTGGCTACCTCGTTGCACTGGGACACTTTGATGGGTAGATCGATGTCTGGGGGCTTTCGCAGGTTTCTTTCCAAGCGCCTTCATAGTCAGCCCTGAGGACTGGCTGGTTTGTGATGACGAAGATGCCCCGCTCTCCTGGGAAGTGGCTCGCCCGGTTCCCGGAGAATTTAATACCGCCCTTTGCCTTGCTGCAGCTGTGATCGCAGAGACAGCTTCACGTGAGCCACCGTCTGAGCCTGCAGATGACTGTGAGCTCGCCCTGCGTGACATCACGGGTCTTCGTCTCGAAGCTGCCGTCGAGGCCACGATCTTTCTGGTCGGTGTTGCGCCCTTCTCCCCCCTTCCAGTTGAAGAAATCGGGGGCGGTCGCATATCCGCTGGGGATGGTGGCATTGCAGTCATGGCCGTCTTCTCTCGTTTTATTGTCGCTGGTAACGGGGGCGGAGCCATCCCGGATAATGGCTTTTGTACTGGGGCAATTGGCGCCGCTGCTGAGGCTGCTTCCTTTCGTTTGACAGGAGGAGGCGGTGGTGGCATGTCTGATGAGACGGCCGTGCTGCCAGAGGATACCTCGCCCTCCTTAACATCTTCATCGTCCGACCCCGCGGGGGACACGAAGCGAGCAGTCGGCCGCGGTCCCGAGGTAGAGGGACCCCTGGACTTTTTGAGTATCGGGTGGGTTGGTGGGGGCCTCGAAGACGAAGGGGTTGGATATTTTGTGTTCGACTTTGATGAGCTAGACTCTTGTCCCTGGTCATGGCTTGCTGGTGGGACGGCGACTAGGTTGAGCTTACGGGGCTCCTGCTGAACAACCCTACGTGTCTTGAGATTGTCAGCAACCACATGAAGTTCAAGCCGGAAGGTGTGGCCTCACCGATGGACCTTCATATCTGTTTGCAGGGCTCTTGAGCGGCACAAATGTTGGGCCTGTTGTAAACTCCTCGAAAAGTCTCGCGAGCTCAGGTCCACTTAGAAAGCGTCTGTCGCTGCCCCAAACATGCCACCAGAAGTTCTCCAGGCGGTATGCTGTGGGGTCAACTAGCCTTCGAAAAGTAGTTGTGTACACTAGTTGACATGCGTCAGTCTAGAGGCTTACAGACAGGTCCATGGTGGCATCCTCTTTCACATACCGTTCCAGTACTGCCAAATCTTCTCTGGGGGAACAACGGGATAGCTAGCGACCTCGGCGTAGATCTCACGTGTGTTCTCAAGGATGCCCTTGGGCAAAATCATAGCCATGATAAGTGACCAGACGGCAAGCGCGCGAGAGATCGCGCGCTTGGGTCTTCAGACGACAAAAACTTCAACGCCGTCTGCCGAGCATCGCTCGTGCCGAAGGCGATCAGCCCGTCTCGGACAGCAATCTCTCTTTGGTTTTACTGCAACGAAGCCATGGGGCTTGATCGTGCCCGAAGTAGCTTTAGGCGAGAGCCCTAAGGTAGGGTGACCACGGGAGGGGCCAGGTATTTAACTGGGAGACTGTTAGAGTCGTTCATGACCGTGCAGACCGTGGCTAAGGAGCCGAGGCGAACGATTCTCTTGGGGTGTAATTGATGTCAGGGAGTCAGACTGCCAGCCGTTCCACACAAAGCAAACATGAAATGTCTATACATAGACGACACCGGATGGGTGGGCCCGATCTTATAGACAGACACGACAGTGACTGAAGGCTGGTACTTCCACCCGCCAAAGGCTACTGGGTTGAAGACGTGTGATGACGCGCGATGTTCAGCACCCTTGGACTTGGGAGGAGGCCGCCGATTCGTAGAGTGCTGTGGCACCTGGAACATCACGTACCATGCAAGGGAGAAATCCGAGGCGGGAGTCGTGAACACCAGGTCTGACTGAAAGGACTTTTACTGCCGCTCC
>Ga0247780_1000646_pt1 | contig 30412 bp, 33 predicted proteins | sample UWRJL079202R5_FD_179927 | JGI IMG/M metagenome (GOLD analysis project Ga0247780, IMG submission 179927) | Plant litter microbial communities from Arlington Agricultural Research Station in Wisconsin, United States - UWRJ-L079-202R-5 | ecosystem: Environmental > Terrestrial > Plant litter >... | reverse complement strand
GAACCGCAGCGCCTGCAGACATCGTCTGGTACGCACGAGTCGGGAGTTAGGTCAGATCCCCTGTGTCACAAGCGCGAAGCAACCGCCATGTTCATAAAGATCCGATCTCTATTTACAAGTCACTTGAACCAACATGACAGTCGATCTCTTCCAGTCCGTTTCGCTTTTCGGGAACTGTAAGTTGGCATAACCTGGCGCCTAAGGCTTCAGTTAAAGGTGAGAAGTACCTAAAGAGCTTGCCTGTGGCTTATAATTAGGTCGGCTTCAACTTCGTAGTTTCATGCAGTACAATCAGGACAGTGTCTCGAGAGTACAAAAGGTACTCGGCCAGGGCGTCGAAGAGCCCTCACTCCTCCTCCCGGCTTTCCTAGTCTCCACGTGGAAGGGAGCCGGTCTCAACTGGCAGTCCAATAGATAGGCAGTGGGGTTCCACTTTCAGCTTCTGGCAGTCCAATAGATGGGCTTAAGCGCTGTGACCGCTCTTCAATGGAACCCATCCCATGCCTTTTTGGTTGACAATTGACTGCGTTACTGCTTGACAACGTGAAATTCCACAGATAGGGGCTGGGTTCGGGGCCATCGCAAGGACCGGAAGTATCTCAGCCTTGAGGAGACGGGAGATTAACGCTGGATCTAAAACAGATGTTTAGTGTGCTTGCGTTTTGTTTTTGTGTCCTGATGGCATAGCATAATTTTTCAACTTGGGAAGTAACGACGAACAGTCCTCTTGCATGGTAATCTAGTAGGTAACTATCCGTTTATAAAACAAGACGTACGACCAAGGGACAAGAATCCCCGCCCAAACTTACTAACCGTCGAGGAAATTCGCCTAGGCAGGATGACTGGCTCGCAATAGAGGGGCTGTGCTATGTCATGTCTTCCCGTGGACAAGAGCTCTAACCTACGCTGCTCGAGGCGCTGCCTGCCACCAACATCGCCCCATTTGAGCAATTCCGCTTTCAAATCCTCCAAGAGCATGACCGCTCGGGTCCTGCACTCGCGATCACCGATACCGAGACGCGAAATCGCACTGTTTAGATAGGCGCACCATCCAGCGCGGTCACCCTTCTCGAGCGCCAGGTTCGCGAGCACCCGGGAGGCAAAAGCGTAGGACTGCGTCTCGATAGACCATTGTATCTGCCCGTTTGCAGACGGCAGGTCCGCCGTCCTTGCAAGCAGGTCCTCGGCTAGCTGCGAGCATAATGCCTTGTCGTCGTAGTTGTAATATAGGGCAGGGCGTAGGTGAAGCTGTGCAGGGTTCGGATGGCCATCTCGGAGCACCTTCCCGACCGGGCTTCGGCCGCCCTCACTAAGTGGGTGAAGTTCGCCACGAACCGGTCTTGGTCACAGCCCTGCTTGTCCCAGTACTTGATGTAGTTGGAAACCATCTTCAGCACAATGGCGTGGTCGCCGCCCACCATGTCCCCGAGGCAGTGGATGGACTTGAAGTAGCCAAGACGGAGCGTGTCCATCATGTCGTGTGCCACGCGGCACAGCCCATCCAAAAGGAGGCTCATGGGGTGCTGCGGGCCCAGGCCCAGGCGCACGAGAGCATGGAAGAAGCCGAGGAAGCCGTACAGAAGCTGGTCGTTCCCCATCCGTTCGCAGATGCCGTGGATACGGTGGCAGATGGGCCAGAACTTCACCATGACGTGCGGCTCGGCGAAGGCGGCCAGGGATTGCAGCGACTGGAGGATGGCATCAAGGGTTGCGAAGCCGTCTTTGACGGAGTCGCTCTCGATGAGCTCTGGAGGAGACGCGGCCGCGGCGGACGGACGCCACCAACTGGTGCATGTATCGGGAGATTCTCCGCCTTAATCTTGCTGGGAACCGCCTTGCTCTTCGGTCTCGTGCGGGCTGGGTGACCACTTGGACGGGTCGGTCTGGGACGCCCTGTACGCCACGCTTGGTGTTTTTCGCCAACCCCCATTTCTTGAATCGGGATTTGTACATCTTTTCACTGATAGCCGCCGCGCGGGCGGGCCGGTGAGCAGAATGCCAACTACCTAGGTAGACCGCAAGGATGCTTTGATGTCTGGGACTCACGTTGCCTTGAAGTTGTAGACGGCAGATACGATGCCGATGACTTGTTCCAGCGACTTGGCCTCGTCGAGGTACAGGCGGCAAATGGCGGGCCGCAGTCGGTCCCACTGCTCTTCAGAAGTGCCCTTCTGCTCGAACGCAGAAGGATCCTGGCCTCGCTCGGGAGGCGCTATGCCGATGCCGATATGGATGTCGTCAAGGGGGTCGATTTGACAGCTGCTGCCTGTCGGATCAGACTCTAATGCGGCCCCTGCGTACTCTGCCGCACCCAGCACATCTGGTGGCGGTGGCAGCACGACCCTCATGGTAGCCTCTGCATTCAAATGGGTGGGTGGGTGCGACAAGCTGGGGTAAAACAGGAAGGGGACCGGCCGCCCTTGCTGGCCGCCAGGGCAGACTTGGGCCCCATCTCCATTATATGGGTCGCCGGGTGGTGCCAATACCGCCATAGAGGACCCTCCTGTCGCAATATCCTGGAACGGGCCCATGGTGCATAGAATCGCCTGTTCCGCGCGACCGCGACGGGTGAGCCGTGGATCGGGTCTGGCCATGAACAGTGAGGTGGGTGGCAACGTTGTGACACACCCGCATTACGCCCCAACGCAGCGAGACCGGCACGGGCGGGGAAACCCTCCAACGAGACGCTGTGTTATTGGCCAGGGCGACTAAAGGTCCTCGCAGTCTTGGCTTGCAGCAAGGCTGCATCCTGACGCTGCGGGGATGCCTCTCCATTCGTCAAATTGGCCTGGTTAGCCTGATTCGTCCGGGAAGTCCCCGTGTCTTATTTCCGACTGCATTTGAGCCAAGGCGCGCAGCTACGTGCAGAGCTCGGTGACGAGGATACCCAGGAAGAAGACAGGGAATTCGAGGCGGTGCTAGCAACACACCGTGACCAAAGAGAACGTCAAAGGCAAGCTCCTGGACCGACTTGAGCTGCTGGGTGGGCTGACATGGATAGCGCTGACCGGTTCATCGCCAGCAGGGTGTCAAGTGTCGCCTGGTGCACTTTTTGCGAAGATAAGAAGCAGGGAAGGTCTGCCTGTTCTGTGAGAGTGAGCTTAGTCTTCTTTCAACCACACATCCGTGCGAGAAAACCTCATTGCCTGGGGTGTTATATATTCGGTCACCACGTCCCCAAGGGCCCAATATACAAGCAAGCCTCCCACACGATCAGTATTTGCACCATGAGCGCATCTGGTGACCGGGAAGAGAATACAGAGCCTGCTAGAGGGTAAACTTTTTGACCTTTCCGTTCGTCGCCAGAGCTAACAGCCCAACAGAGATGACCTCCACTTGATGCTGACCCCTTTTATTTACGACACAAGCTCTGTCCAGGACAGGCTTATTCAAGCAGGCCAGATCAAGAGCGGCCTATCATCCAAGTCCCCTTATGGCACCGGACGAGAAAAGCACACTGGGGGGAGTGCAAACACGAATCTCAACAAAACAGGGCAGACGAACGTGGTGATGCCGAGAAAGTAATTAAGCGTTACCTGGGTTGCCTTCAGAAGTACCGCATGACAGGGGCGTAAGATTACATCCTTTTGGTCTTGTTTTCTCCCCTCTCTGAATGACAGAAGAGAGTTGTTTTATAGTTCTGAGGTCTAGCCTCGTAGTACTGGAAAATTGGGTGGTAAATTGGTAATGGCAGTCACATTCTATTCTACTACTCCTTGGTTAATCACGCGTGGTATTTGGCGATTTCGTAGGGGGCGGTATTATCTCCGCAGCGGTTCCATCGGTCTGGACCAGGCTGAAGAAAGCAATTCGACTTGCTTTCGATCCCATGCGGTAACGTCATTTCCGCATGGGATCGAAAGTGAATCGAAAGATAGCGGACTCCTGCAACATAAACCAGTCTCTTCGTTGAATTTCTTCATTTCTTCTATCCTTAGACCCAAAATGTAGCTCCGGTTGGCCAATAAAAATTGCAAGAGTCGACAAAAAAGCTTGTAGCACGACCTGGCCATGCCACTGTTGCAGAGTTGTAAAGCTTGGGCTGGGTGAAGTCCAATGCCAAACGATGCTTTCATCGTACTAGCTCGAGCGAAAAGAATGAACGGTAAGTTGGTAGGTATCCGGAAAAGTAACATGTGTTCTTGACTCCATGCCACTTTTCTACGTTGAGGTATATTTAAGTAGCGTGTGCGTGGCGAAATTCTCATTTTATCTATACACCGGTAACTACTCTTCCTAAATTTAGCGAATGGAATACTCCCAGACGATACGCTATCGACGTGGTGGTGGCGATGAGAGCAAGTACAGCGCCGCAGGCTGCAAAGAATCCCCGAATCCTGAGTGTGCTACCGACCGCAAGGGCGAAAATAAGACTGGCGTCGAGCGTTACCACGCAAGGGTAGAGAAAAAACGGAGACATCACCCAAAAGCCGCTGATATAGGAGGTGAATATGAACAGGCTGGCGAACCACCACGGGTTCTGCTTGACCGACCTCCGGAAACCCCTCCAGAGGCCGAAGTCGGGGGCTAAGGTCGCCTCGGTGACGCGGATCCTCCCGCCGTCGAGCTCGGCCGCAATGCGCTGGTCGAGCGTTCGTCCGGTCGGCAAGTTCTCCCACCTGTTTCTATTTATCGCCAGCTCCCAGTTCACGTGCGAGGCGAGGTCAAGGGCGGCCTGGTACCTGCTCGAGAGCCCGGCGTTGCCGCGCTGGAGAAGGAAAAGGTGCGCTTTAAGCCAGATGAGGTATATCCCGGATTCCAGATAGCGAGGATGCTAACGGCGGTGAATAGTTGCAAATACAAGAAGCCCCATTGGTAGTTCTGTTCGGCAAGTCAAACAGCCATTGGGATCCGCGCGAGTTTTCATGCAGTGAGAGAGCATAATGTTAGTTAACGTTACACGACGTTGATGCTCAGCTAAGCCAATATGATTTGACGACAAAAGTTACTCGCAGCTGCCTGGGCCAATTAAGCTAAGCAAGGGCTTATGCACCGCTGCCTGAGGCCTTTACACATCCTTGTCGCATCTGGCACTGGTCAGATATGGTCAATCATTATCAAGGTTCTTGGGAAGACACCGTAACCCCAACCGTATCTAAAAACTCTTTATCCTCTGGTACTTCCTCTTCTAAATTGTACTTGTGTCATGTGCAGGTGAGGTTGCATCAAGAGGCAGAATGAGATAGTTAGGAAGGTGCCGAACACTTCCCCTCGTGATATCTGGTTGTCCCCATTCTGGGACGTTAGATTTGGAGTGGCGAGGGGGTTGGTGCGGTTCATGGTATGGCGTTTCATGTGCTAGCAAGAATCTTTGTGTTTCTGTCAGGGCACGGCTGACTGGGCCCCTCTATCAGGTTGGGATAAGCGCCTTAGAAAAAAAACAGCACTCGGGGGAAGTACAGCAAAAAGTGCAACATCCTTATCGCGCGTTCCTCATTCTCGCCGACTCAGAAAACCGTATATCATGGAATCCACCTCTATAGGGGTTCATATAACATAAAACGATGTGGATTCAACCAAATCCTCACAATAAAGCTCATCAACCATCTCGCCAGCCATGATTCCGCCCACATATGATACCCCGATCAATGAGTAGACCCCCTCCTCAACGCCATCCACTTGTATAGATTGGTCAGCCGGGCGCAAGACAAATGGCACAGGCGACCCAAACCAAAGGGCCAAAACATCTCCAGGACGGCCATCGGCAATACAGGTCCCAACAAACCCCTTCTCTGTCGTAAACAAGATGCGTGAGCCAACACATTGTGCCAAGCAATTCTCATACTCATTGGAAGGTTTGTGGCTACTACCAGAGGGAAGGTCCTCCCTAGAGAGAAGAGCCTGATGCATATCTTCGTAGGTCCCCGGCGCGGTTTCATACCCCGACATCCAGCACTTGTTATAGACGAGAGTCCTCCACAGGGGTTCTTTTCTTTTGAAACCATCCATGAGAGATGCAACGAGAGGTTTTTCATCCTGAAGACAGTAAGGCCGCTGCTTTGCGGCTTCTGAAACAGACTCAATATGAGAGAGTCGGAGTACCAGCTCACCGAAGGACTTTCCCAACGGGATGACTTCGTCGATAACGTCGATAAATAGACCTTCTACGCAGAGTGTTCGTTTATCGGATAAGCGTCGTCCGTTCATACACTCGGCCCCAACACCAGATGCGCTCATGCTTGCTGGTGGGTGGAATTGCACCCCTGAGGGCTGTGTCGCTGTTTCAGCCGTTTGACACGAGAAGTCTGGGACCCAGGATGGGAAACCACCGTCTACTAATTTGCCAGGAAGAAATACCCCTGAGAGGAAATATGGACCCTCTCCCCGAGAGAAGATATGCGATACCGCATCAGAGTAGACTTCCCATGTTGGCTTGCGATAGTCGATCGGAACGGGGATGTTGTTAGGTCCTGATGTTTCGTCTGGCGAGAGGAGTCCGAGGAGGCCGTAGACTCTGTCTTTAGGATTCGTTGACTGCGATGTTCTTGAGAGAATGAGGAGCCTTCTCAGGCTCTCACCGCCTTTGGAGCGTCTTGAGTTGAGAAGGTCATCCAAAACGTCCAACTTGGTCTTGGCGAAGACCTCGACCCTGTCTTTCTCAGGTACTGTTTTCACTTCCGGACCGTTCTCAATCCCCAAGACGTCATCTTGGCGCTTGAGAACCGGTCTCCCGACGAAGCCCCTACCCAACTCAGTGAACATATCCCTTGCTATCGCCCTCCACGCATTCGTGAGTGCCGACCACGACACGCTCTTCCACCCACAGACAACCAAAGGATTGGTCTTGGCCATGGCCAACTCCTGAAGAACCCAGACCCGGGAGAACCATGGTCGAGAACGTGAATCTGACAGTGCGAAGAAGAAATTGGCACATTGGCGCATCAGATTCGTCCTCTCTTCAGTAAGCTTTCCATCGTGAAAATCACCCCTGATGTTCTCAAATTCTTGGATCCTCTCAAACACTCCGTCCCGGGTGGTTTCGTCATCCTCCCCAACCCAAATAATGACCCGCTCTGCGGATGCATAAATATCCCGCATAATGGCGACTTGCTGGCTTCGCTCGTCGAGATCGGCTTGGTTGATGCATATTGCGTCGACCCAGAGGGTCATGTACCGGCCTGTTTCTGGCGAACGAAGATGGCGCAGAGCGGAAAAGAGATTTGGGGTGACTGGGAAATGAATATTGTCGAGCAGCACGACATTCTTTGGGTGGTTGGAGCTCGTGGCATCTCCCCAAACGTAGGATAATGCGTTGTAGGTGGGGGGAGTGTTCATTTCGTGTGTTGTTATGTGGCAGTGGATAGGATCGTCGGGTGAGCCTGGGGAGAGGGTGAGAAGGCGGATCTCTCGACGTTGAGCGTCGAGCGGGGCGTAGGAAAAGGCCGTGGCTGACATGGTTGAGTCGTATTTTCGATTGAGTTCTGTGGGGCAGCGTTTTGTTTGTTGGCATGAATGGGTAGGTACCAATTCCAAGCGTTGCGACAGCAAATGACACAGAATCGAAAGGGTGGCATTTTTGATGCGAGATACAATCTCATATCACGGGGCTCTAGAGTTTTTAACAAGTTCCGGCAAGTGTTTCAGCTGAGCACCCAATGGCATGGCATCTGTCCAGATGGTTGCCTGTCCCGAAAGTAATCTGCCGCCAACACCCCACTTTAATAGGGCGGCGCGGGTTCCCACCCACAGTCGAGAGTGTCCGCCCCCAGTTCGGCCAGTTATTCCGCAATCTTGACCTCTACCTAGTTTCCTATCAAAACCGCCCTACAATTCAATGCAAAGAATTATAACCATGAAATCTCGAATCTAGGAAATCATGGCTTCCATATGGTCAAATTCCGACTCTCGCATCGCTACGGCTGCCAGGGAATTCGAGGTTCTTCGCGCCCGGCTTTGCCGTAGGCTCCAGGGCGCCTCCCTACGTGGTAAGCTGGAGAATCTCTGAACGATTGGTTAGACTTAGCCGGCGTTCGCCACAACCGCGCCAAAGTCGTCATCGCCCTCCGACTCGCTCGCTCGGGACATTGCCGCAACCGCGAAAACCGACGATGTAGGCGCATTAAGTTTTAGGGGGATACTCGTAGGACTCCAACTCCCCCCTGGTTGTGCTGTTATCTGCCCTGCCATTATCGTCTAGTTTCAATTGTTAGGGCAACGATCCCCTGGACCTGGACGGGGAGAGCTGGGTTATGGGTCCTATCGGCGGGGCTTTAGCTAAAAAGTCCCGAGGCCTCGCCGCCCTAAATAGGCTGCAGAGCTAGCTCGACAACCCTGTGTGCCCCTGGGACAAGGCGCAATTCGTTCAGGGTCAGCAGAGGGCTTAGTGGGGGAGGGATGAGTTACCTGGGGTGTGACGGTCGAGTGTGCGATTTTGTTGGTTACTAGAATAGTAGGGATCGACGGATGTAGGTACTAGGAAGCAGTGACGATGGTTCCTTCTAAAACTGTCGAGAAAACCGCTTGACGCTGTGTCCCTCGTCTTTTCTCGAGAAATCTCGTCCTCCACTCTGGGTCTCAACCCAGATGCCCCCAGCCGTAGCGGTTCCGGCGCCCTGGTCGTCCGAGGCCTTCTCGGCGAGGGAATCCCACTCGTCGGCCCAATTGCTAATGTGAAATCAGCCTGGGATGAGGCCAGACGTATCGAAACAGTTGGTGTCCAGCGCAACTACGATTGTGGGAATCAGGGGACTTCCAAGAAAAGGGCTATGGATTATCATGATAGGGATGGGCTTTCGAAGGGCAGTCGCGGGACCAAGAAGTCGAAGATAGGCTGGACGCGATGAGGTGTGTCTAGGGCGGGGATCGGACATGGACACGGATTTGGAACCAGAGTTAGTGTATCAACGTCGCTGACACCCCAAGAGAGGCTATCGGCGGGATTCTCAAAGCTGTCTTGAAAACGTCGAATAGACAATCCATCTTCCTCACTTGACATGCCAGTGACGACTGTCTAAAATGTGACTGACATGACGTTTCTGCAAGGCATAACCGCCACTGTGGTCTGCCGTGCACCCGTGGAATTCTCTCTTGGCAGTCTTCAACATCTCACCTTTCAGCTCGTCTGAGTGGAATGCGAGACAAACCCAGCTGAAGGCACCTACCATTCGGCCTGACCCGAATGAACCTCAACCCAGAAAGGCGCCCAAGGAATTCGGCAGGACGGTCAGGGATATAAGACCACTGGCATCCAGCTATGTTGTCGTTCGTCGATCACCTCACATCCTTGTACCAAAACATATAACACCACAATAGAGAAAGGAACCGCTCCAAGCTTCCGCCTCCGACCCGATATCGGGGGCAATTTCTGTACCTATACACCTACCGAACACGGCAACATGAGACTCGACGTCCTTCCATCGCTTTCTTTGTGGCCGTCGCGATGGCTGCCCCAGGCAGTGGTGGTTGGGGCTTTGGCGGCGGTCACGGCAGAGGTCGTGATGGTGGTCACAATAGTTGGAATCGCCCTCTCCTTGGCATACTGCCGCCTTCGCCTGTCAGAGGCAGTTCGGGCAGCGGCGGAGGCGGAGGCGGAGGTGGAGTTGGGGGTGTACTAATTTGCAGGGGTTGGATCGGGCGGCGGATCCAGAGGGACCCCGAGATGCACGGTCTCTTCAGCGGCCTTCAATGCTGCTCCACCGATGTCCTGGGGGTTACATCACTTGGCTGTTCATCTCGTAAGTTCAACACTCCTTCAATCTCACCTCCTCTTGGAAATGCTAACTGTTCCAAGCCCTGCCTCTGGTTACCCATCCAACAAAAGCCCTCGCTGCTACGTTCTGCCTTTAGTGAGTCTTAACTTCCAATCTCGGAAAATGGCGGCTAACATTCCCGGCTCCAGCTCGGCCAAGGTCTTCTTTGCCAAGATGCGTGAATCGGTTTACTACCTACCTAGATAACATACCTGATTTCCTTTGGCTAGCTGGTGTAGGTGGTTTGGATGAGATGCAAGGTTGTGAAACAAAAATTAGAACAGCATCCAGCCAAGTTCCAGTAAAACCCCTCATTGGCCGTGGCAGTCAGGTTGGAAGTCCGTTTTAGGAAGTAACCCCTGCCGCTGAATGTGTTTCACTCTCCCCGCACCGTCGACTTGTTCCTTTTTCCCTACTTGTCTTCTCTCTTCACGTTGCGTCGAAGAGCAAAACTTCGCAACTTCGCCGCGACCCCGTTTACAGTGCCAAAATGCCCACCCTGTCTGCAATTATTAGTTCGCGCTGGTCGCTGCTTTTCCGATCTTAGACGCAACGACGTAAGCAGGGCCGTACCTACCACCTTTACAAACCCTGCAAAGACGTGTTCAACCATCTTTACCTGTATAACCCAGACAACGGGGTAAGGTGCGATAGTCCCACCATTCAAGCAGCTGTTGGCCAGTTCAGGGACATTAGCGGATTTAAAGTGGTCGGAAAGGACAAATCGTTGGAAGCCAACATGCAAGTAGCATTGCAGAAAGTGAAAATGGGGAGGCCTTCAGCATCTCTCACAAACTCAGATTGGTTCGGGACAGGGCTTAAAGTAGGCGGCGCGGGTTCTAGTAGAACTCACATTACATCGCAGACATAGCCCGTATTATGGTGCTTCACGAACACAAGACCTCTGACCAGTACGGAGAGTTGGTCTTCGGCTCAGTTATCGTTGAAGGCTTCATGCGCCGCATTGTGTCGGTCATGAAGCCAATTCTCGACGAAGAGCCCGATGACGTGGGCCGCGAGTACCGTCATCTTTACCTAGATGGGCGGCTCGATAGTGACATTGCTCGTGGGCCGACCGGTTTTCAGCTCTTTGGGGAGATACCCGACTAGTTTCATAGCTTTGACCTGGTGGGGTACCATGGTCTCTTTCTCGGCGCGACATAGTTGAATGAGGACCACGACCGTTTGCTGTGTGCGTTGCTACTCGAGCCTATGACCTCGGGCATGAGAGTCTTTCGGCGCGTGGGCACCATCAACCTCCGCGGTCGGTGCCCGCTGGAGATGCGATATCGGTGGGTCATGCCAGGCGAGTCCGACGGGGATGCTGCCTGGGACCGTCTCTGGGAGGCCGTGACACCCAACTGGGGCGATCCGGAAAGGGGACCCCACGAAAACAGCAAGTTGAGTTATGGGCCGAGAGGGGCGCTGCCCGTAAATATCAGAAGCAACAGGCCATTGGCTCTCTATATACGAGTTTGACGGCGACGTGGGGGACGCGGTGCAGGGCTTTGAAAGGCTGAAGTTGAAAACCATCGTGTTGGTATAACTCGTAAAATCGATCGAGGTCGTCGCCAGTGTAATCCCAGTGCTGTGACCTGTGTGGCCGGATACCCAGGGCGTGGCGAGGGTTGTGTTGTGAATCCCGATTTGGAACGTGCCACCATCAGCGGTCGGACCCCCGCGCGGAACACGGAAGTCACGGACCATCTTGTCCCACTTCATCCCCGTCACGTCGATTTATTTCCATTCCTATCCACGGCCACGGAAATCTTCCCCGCACCTTCGGTACCTCGCATTCCCTGCTGTACTCAATCCAAAATCAACGACCTCAGTATGGCTGCGGCGCGGCGAAACATTCTCGTGGTCGGTGCGACGGGCAAGCAGGGCGGTGCCACTGTCCGCGCGCTCCTCGCTCCAGGATCACCCCCGGACTTCCACGTGTGGGCTTTGACGCGCAACACCGCATCGCCGATCGCTAAGAAGATCGCCGACTACGCCGTCGAACGAAAAGCCGCCGACCGAGTTCACTTGATCCAAGGCAACCTCGAAGACGCGGCCGGCATCAGGAAGGTCTTCGAGACCATCGCCGCCGAGGGCGGGGTGTGGGGCATTTTTGTCGCGATTGCCTTCCCCGGGCTCGGAGTCAAAGATGATCGGGAGAAGGACCAAGGAATTGTGCGACCATCACGTGTGACCCTCGTGCGATGATTTTTGTCTCACGTGCTGACCACTGCTCCATTTTGGGCGCAGATGCTGGCCGATCTGGCACTGGAACTCAAGGTCGAGGCATTTGTCTACTCGAGCACGCTGCAGCCAGCGGCGGATGCGAGCCATACGCCTGAGTACTCGCGCCTGTCGAAGCAGGCAATCGAGAAGCACTGCCGGAGCCTGACGGAGAAGGGTCTCAATTGGGTGTGAGTGATGCCACCTGGCGAGACCAACATGGCGCGGATCCTAATTTGTCTCGTCCAGCATCGTACAGCCTGGGTTCTTCATGGAGAATCTCGACGGGATTATCGGGTCCATCGCCATTGCGGTTTTCCGGGAGGGACTCAAAAAAGACACGACCATATGCCTGATCGTGAGTTGGCCGTTGCTATTGACGTCAGCGGAGCTCAATGCTGACACCCCTCGACCCAGGCATCGGAAGATATCGGGAGAGTTGCGAGCGGTGTGTTTGCGGTACGTAATATCTTTCCGTGGAATGATGAGGGTGGAGATGCTAACGCTGTGCCCAGGACCATGGGAAATACATTCACAAAGTCCTCGGTCTCTCGGCAGACCCACTCACCTCCCAGCAGATCATTGACGCGTACCAGCGAGCAACCGGAAAGCCGATGACGAGAGTACCTCCGGTGTTGGCAAAGCTGCTACTGCGACTTAACGCGGATGCCCGCGGAATGTGAGTCCAGAATTCTTTCCGCTCTTCCTTCGCATCAAGTCCCAAATACACGCTCGGCGCAGTAGCTAACAGCCATCCTCGTTCGGCAGTCTTGTCGACCTGGAGATTCACCAAGAGACGCGGAACACGGGCGCATTTGCGACATTTGAAGAGGAAGCCCGCCTTGGCAGGTCGGTGTGCAAGCTGCAGACATTCGAGGATTGGGCGCGGACGCAGAAGGAGAACTCGGAAGCAGCTGCGACACAGCCGGGGTGGAACAAGGTGTCGATTGTCAAGCTGCTGACTGGTCGGTCCTGATGGCTGTCGGGTAGCGGCCTGGGCAAATCGGGGTCATGGTTCCTTCGCGGCCCCTCGGCAGGCGATGTTCTGGCGGATAACTCTTGGGGAAGGCGCAAACACGAGGGCGGTGTCAGTGTGTGGAGATTGTGGTTTGCGCAGGTGACTTTTGCGACTGGCGCAGCGTAGACACTCGGATGAATTATGGCGATAAATCGGTATTATTGAGTGGGTTCTTCGGTCTTCTTGTGCCATCCCCTGCCTTGCTTCTCTTCGGCCTTGTTTTGCTTTGTGTCGCTGTCGCTGGAAAGAGGTCGAACAAAAGCTGAGGCCGTCCGCCGAAGCAGGTGGCGGCTCCGCGGAGATATAGCGTCTGTATCGTCCCAAGGCGCCTTCCAAGCGAGACTTGGCTGGCAGACTGTCCCACCGAGGTTAATACCGCCCCGGCCGCTAGTCCCAATCGGGAGTTTCCCTTAGCAAATCTGACGTACCCCGGCCCGGCGAATTCAGACCAAAACATCACCGTGTCGGCAGCACCCACCCCATCCGTTGGCTCTCAGCGCAACCTGTTAGTCACAGTTTGCGAAAGCGCTGCCGCCGCTCCCCTTTATGCCACAATGGCGCAAATCGCAACATGCGGCACGACCCTCTGTAATATCGGCCGTGCGGATGAGGAGCCCACGCGCTGCCTCCTAGTTTTCCCCATGACCCGCCAATTGCTTTCCGGGTTCCGCTGGGATGTGCGGCGCTGAAGATTAAAGGTACGTCGCCTTCTCACCTGCGCCTTCCATCTGCGGCTCCTTTTTGAGGCCTTCAATTTCCGATGGGAAGGTGTCCCCCAATCTGCAATCCGGGGTAGGCAGGCCTGCGATGCAGTGACCTCCGCGCGCCGAACTCGAACCCACTCCCAAGCTGCAACGCCACGTTTTCTCCGGCCTTGCGGCTTTGCCATTTGCATCTCCTCACCTCTCTCATTCTACTCTAGCATGGGTCCACCCAGGATGGCAGCGAAGGCGCCTTCCGGGCCGTTCCGTTGGCACGTCGACATCGATCGGTATCTCAACCCGCTGCTTCCGCCTTCGATCCTGCCCCGATTACCGCTCCCCATCGCCCACTTTCTCGGGTACAGGTCCCACCCCTCCGCGACTGGACACATCGGAAATGTCGCCGTCGTCTTCTGGGCTGCCATTGGCGTCTTCTCTAGCCTTGCCATCATCGGCGCCGTCGCACAGCAGGTCCCCTCATTCTCGCACCATGCCGTGCCAACCATCATCGGAAGTTTTGTAAGTCACCCGACCACCACTCACCTAACAGTGGGCCATACACAGTGCCTGGAATGACAATTGAATGGCCCGTTTCGCTGACGCGCGGGGGGCTTTTTTCCCTTCTTGGCAGGGCGCTGCAGCCGTGCTTGATTTTTACGCCATTGAATCGCCACTGGCGCAACCCCGCAACGCCATCTTCGGCCAGCTGATCTCGGCTATCATCGGCGTGGCTATCGCCAAGCTGTTCGCGCTCGAACCGTACTTCGCCGGCGTGCGATGGCTCGGCGCGGCGCTCTCGTGTGCGGTGGCCACCGCCGTGATGGGCCTGACGGGCACGATACACCCTCCTGCGGGCGCGACGGCGCTCATGGCCGTGTTGGACGATGACGTCGTCAATCTCGGGTGGTTTTTGCTCGCGCCGGTCATGCTTGGGTGCGGGTTGATGCTGGTCACGGCGCTGCTGGTTAATAACATACAGCGGCGGTTCCCGTACTACTGGTGGTCACCCGAGGAGATGGGGGCGCGGTGGAAGAGCAAAAAGAAGGAGAAGCAAAAGGTGGTTGATAACGCGCCGAGCACCGACGATGTGGCCTCGGTTGGAGGGGAGAGGTCGAGCTCTGGGGACCTGGAGGCACCGGAGCCACAGGCGACGGTGGAGTTCACTGACGAGCAGAGGCTGGTTGTGACAAAGGGTCACGTTCGGATACCAAACAGCATGTATCTTACGTTTGAGGAGAAGCTGGTCCTCGAGACATTGAGTCAGAGATTATGACACAAGCAACGTTTACGCTCTATCCCCCGGTTTATCTTGTTGATGCGTAACAGCGTAGAGTTTTTGGTGCAAATTTGGAATGGGCGTCTCCAGGGGAGGTGCGGATTCCATGCCTCGGATCGCCGGGTAGCGAGTTGTGGGCCTCGACCTTCGGAATGACGGACGCTTGATCGCCTGGCGAACACGAATGCCGAATTCCCGAGCGTCAGCCTTGGAGAAAACTAGCAACAAAGCGAGGGCACAGCCGGCCACGTTTTCTTTTGCGTGGCAGGCAGCATAATTGCTATTGTTGTCTCACACACGTCATCTGTAGGGGGCGAAGCTTCACCGCTGCCCCAACCCCGGGATCTTGACGACCGGGTAGCATCCAGTCTCGCTGTGATCGGGATGCGAACAATCGAGGGGAAGGAATTAAAAGTGATCCCTGGGCCACGGCAGCATTAATCAAGGTCACAACGTCAGAGCTACTCGTGGTACAGAGGCAATATCAGGAGCATACGGTTTTAATTTCTATGTGGCAACGACTCAAGTCAGCGAGGTAGCTCGCGGCTGCGATCAATTTCACGAGCCAATGAAGCACACTGCAGCTGCGAGCCATGAATTAGGTCTCGCAATCCAGTAAAGCGGCCTGTAGAGACAGAGACAGGCTTGACCGGATTTCAACCGGTCCTTTGGCTCCATGGGGCGCTGGCTACTGTGGCTGCCCTTGTCACCTGCGTACACCGTCTTTTTCCGACCTGAGTGCTGGTTAAGTTGGCGTCTTGGCAAAGTTCCATGGCGCGCTTTTGCTCCGCCTCCGTGGCGGGCGGAGAAGAGGATAAGACAGGCGTGGATAATGTCGAAGGTGGGTGTTATGAAGGGGAATGAGGATGCCAAGGCGTTGTATGAGAAGGCAGGCTTTGTTGTTGATACTGTGGCGAGCGAGGATGACGGTTAGGACCTTATGTATACTTTCGGGTTTCCACCACCTGTAATATCTTCTTCAAGCGCCGGAGTTCGCAAAGTTTCCTAGTCCTCCTCTCACTCACTCGCAACGCAAAAGATGAACGCCTGTTCAAGACCCATGGCGTGACTGGAGGGTGCAAGGAATGTCACCAATCAGGTCAGCGCATCGGCGCCACTTCTGGCGGGGCGCGCGATCATGATATGATCATCTCTCAGCTCGTTCAATCTCCTGCTCGTCTCTGCCGGATACATGTTTCTGGGACGCGAGATATCTTTGGGGCTTTTGTCCGTCTTTTCGAGTTTGAAAGTTCGCCAGACCTGGCTGACAACCAATTGCTAATCACTTCACGACGGATCAACACCAATTATTTGCCAACCATGCCGCTCGATCTCCATCTCGAATCACTTCCCCGCATCTACGAGCTGAAGCTGGGATTCGACCGAACGTGGACATCGCGTAAGATGGAATATCCGGAGCGGGCGAGAGCGGACAACGCTCATGTGACCTTATTTCTCTTCGAAGGGACCAGCTTCAACCTCTTCAACCCATTCGAGGCCGCTTCAACCTTCCCTCTTGCAGGGCAGCGAGAGGCCATCCAGCGCCATGCCGAATGCAACTACCTCTCGGCCTTCTCCCAGGATGAAGACTCTGAAATGGTGTCCCTTACTTGGCTCGCTGCCGCCCGCCAGGAGCTGGAGATGGCTGACATCGACAAAAAGATCTTCAGCCACCGTGAATGGGACTCGCATGACCGGCAGGACCCCGCGAGTCGGCGGTTGGATCATATCCGGTACACCCACAGTTCGACGCCTTATCGGCCATATCAGATCCTACAAGAGCCGGGGGAGCTGGGGGAGCCCATCATCCAAGCCCAGCGGCAAGGTGTAACTCTGTGGTTGGTGAAGAAGGGGGATCGCCTGGTCGGCGAGTCTGGAGTGCCAAAGACCTCGCGGAGATTAACTGACGGGTAGGCCCTAGGCGTATGCATTTTTGACCCTCCCCGGGAGATCAACTTCGAGACGCTGCACTACGACTTTTTCCATAAGTCGCGACCCCCGGTGGCAAACACCAAGACTAAAGCAGTGTTTCTCGGACAGCAGAGCCTACGATCCCTGTTTATCACAAAGATGCAGCAGTCGGGAGCGGGCATGTCACGGTGGCCCTCTGGGCAGGCTGTCGCTGATAGCATCGCCCGCGAGATCAAAGCCGCGACGTGTCGCTGGCTGATCGACGACGAAACGGACATCCTCGACAAGCTCAGCGAATCCCTCGACCTCATCGAGCTCTGCCTGGCTACGGGCGAGGTGAATGAGATTCGCGGGTCGCTGCATGCATGGAGAGAGTTCTTCCACCGATGGCAGAATACTCTGTTCCACCAGGAAGCCAATTTCAACCGCATAAAGGACCAGTTTGGAGATGGCTTATCTCTCGCACGGATAAACACCAAGGCATTTGAGGTTCTGATAAGTAAGAGCGGTATTCTCAAAACCAGGCTGAACACCGTATACCAGTCGGCCATGGCTACGATGCAGATTGTGGAGAGCGAGCGATCTATAAAAGAGGCAGCGCTAGCATCGAAACTCAGCATGCTGGCCTTCATCTTCGTGCCGGTTACGCTGGTGACCGGCGTGTTTGGAATGGACCTCCCGGTAAACTACCTGCCTATCTCTAAATCAACCCACCAGTATCAACATTCTTGAAACTAATGCCTGATTCAGGAATTCTCTGGACGACGAACTTTCTGGCTATGGGGCGTCCTCTCCTTCGCCGGGTTTCTTCTCTTCTACTCACTTCTATACGCCAAGGAGATTGCGGACAAACTGTCTGAATCCCCCCGAATGATCAGGGGCGTCGACCTGAGACGTGCATTTCTCAGAACGCTGGTCTATTTATTCAACGCCGAAATCTGGTTCCCTGTCACTGCCATCATGTTTTTAGGTGGTGTGGTCGTCGGAGCATGGCAGTTGGTGGCGGTGCATGGCCTGCCGGGGATGGCGGCTCTGCTGTCCATGTCCGGGTTAGCGGTGCTGGTGGTTGGCGTTTGGTGGTACATGCTGCACCAGCTGGGGCGTGCAGGGGCTTCTCGAGGTTTTCTAAGCGAAATCGGGCATCACTGACGCCTGACATGGCTGGTGCTCATTGTGGCGTGTTGTATTTACCTAAAGGCTAGTGTTGTTTCTTCAACATCACGTGGGCGAGGTATAAAAAGGAAATTTTATATGCCCAGATTCGTCACACAAAACAGACTGTTTCCTGCGACGAATCTGGGCACACTAAATTTCCTTTTTCGTCCGTCATCCTAAGCTGGGGTAAGCTGTGGCTGATTTGTCCTGAGCTTCCCCTGATTCTTCCCTGAGCTAGGGTGATCCCATTCGCCTCTGCAGCACAGCCTCAAAGGCCCCTTTTCAGTCACCCTGGCTAAAGTTTCCTCTTGATGAAAGCAGACGAGGTGTAATCTGTAAGGGTAGCTCCCAGGTAATAATTCCAGTTATAACCTACACGTGTACTGGGTATATGTATAACTTAGCTTAGCTATTATTAAAGTTAAGTAACTTATACTTATTAAAAACTTAAAATAAACTAAGTTAAGAATTAATAGCATTAGTGTATTATCCTGTCCGGAGGACAATTTGTTGTAAGGGTGGTCCAAAAAAAAAATTACTATGGGAAATTCAGTCAAAACTGATAAGGAAATTCAACTCGACCTAGGACTGGTCGGTTCATTATCAAAAGTGGGTCTGCTCGGGCCCCTCCGCTCGGGCCCCTACTCGGGCCTCAAATCACGTGATATGATATGTTTTCAGATACCTCACGTGACCAGGATTCCAAATCTGAAGTCAGATTCAGGGTTAGGGTTACGGTTCAGGAGTTATTAGCGTTTGAAAAAATTAAACAAATGTGTATTTGGAAATAAAAACAAAGCTAAATCTAATCAAAGAAGGTAGTGTTATACGTAGATTTTTACCTAAAATTCAGAACTGGAATTCGTTTTACTATACGGCTTATAATAAAAAATAATTATTTAAATAACAACCTGTTTATAAGTAATGTAATAAGGATTATTACTTACGTTTATTATATTGCTTATTACGTAGAATCCAAAACTGAAATCTGTTTTACTATGTTGCCTAAAGTGAGAAAGATATTAGTGTTTAAAGTTGGATAATAATAGTTATTATAATAATATCCTGTCAATAAGTAGCATAATAAGAAGTTATAATTACGTTTAACGTGCGTGATAAGCGAACCGATAATACAAGCGAGCTGATAATTTTTTCCCCATACATAACCCTGGAAAATATTAAATGACGTGCGGCGGCACCGAGGCCGACTGCGCGCCGGGAACCTGCTACGAGGGGGCCTGCCCGGGCGACCGCATCTGGAGCACCGACGGCACATGCGGGCCCAGCTACGGCGGCCGCCATTGCGCCGGTGTTTGGGGCGACTGCTGCAGCCTGAGCGGGGAGTGCGGCACCGGCGCCGGCTACTGCGACACGGGCAACTGTTATTCGGGTGAATGCGATGACTTTCCGACTGCTGCGCCAACCTCGTCCGCGCCGCCATCGTCGACGTCGTCGTCGGTGCCTTCGGCGTCGGCCACGCCGCCTCTGGTCGTTGACGCTTACCGCATGCTGGGCTGCTTCCACGACAACCCCAGCCGTCGTGTCTTGTACGATCACATGGACCAACACATGTCGGCTCTGACGCTTGAAGCTTGCAAGGAATACTGCGTCAACGACCGCGGCACCCCCTTCTTCGGGGTAGAGTATGGGGTAGAGTGCTACTGCGGTTGGGACACGGACCGTTACGTGCAACGTGCAGCCAGCGAGGATGAGTGCGACATGCCTTGCGCCGGCGATTCCGGCCAGATCTGCGGCGCCGACCAGCGCATCAACATCTTCGGCCCCGAGGACACGCCCGAGCACGTCTGGCAGGGTTGCCGTACGGACACCGACCCTGCCGGCCCGGTGCTGGACGCTCGCTCATTCCCGTCTTCGAGTATGAGCAACGAACTGTGCGAGGTATGAAAGTTCCAACTTGGTGTTCATTGCCCACAGAGAACTAACCGATGGAATTTTGATTCTAGGCCCAATGCACAGCCTGGGGGCCGTTTGATTACTTTGGTACCGAGGCGGGCAGCACCTGCCGCTGCGGAGACAGCTTCCGCACGAGTTCCCGTCCTGCCCCGCTTAGCGATTGTAATATCCGATGCCTGTAAGTCAGCCCCAAATACCCGTATTTGAACGTAAAGTGACTAACGGGTCCAAGCGGCGACACTTCTCACGATTGTGGTGGGCAGAACCGGATCACTGCCTTTGGGCCCAACCGCTTGCAACCCACTCCAATTTATCAGGGTTATTTTACAGATGACGACCCGATCGAATACGCTCTCGCTGACATCCAAACGTGGAACCCAACCTCCAACACCCCCGAGGAGTGCGGCTGGTACTGTCTGTACGAGGGCTACTCCCTGTTCGGCCTCACCTTCAGCCACGGCTGCTACTGCGGCAACTGGCTCCACCATGACTCGACCCAAGTCGCTCAGAGCGAGTGCAACTACCTCTGCAGCGGTGACAACATCCAGACCTGTGGTGGAAATTGGCGCATGGCCTTCTACCGTTGGGACTGGTCCAAGTATTACGGGTCGCCCCCTGCTTCGTTCGCTCGCGGCAGCGCGGCGTCCGGGCCAGAGACTCTTGACCGCACTGGGCTCAAGCCCTCGGTCCCGGTTTACACTGCTATGCCGGAGAAGAACAAGGCCCTAGGTCCCCCTCCTTTGGGCTAAAGGGCCTAAGGCGGTGATTTGCTGGCATGTGTCCTTTGATTTAGTAAGATGTTGGTGTTTCCTTAGAGCTTACATATCAGTTTATACTTTCCTGTATATAAATACTAGTCTTTGCGCCTACGCTTTGTATAAATGTTAATCCCCGGCTATCATCATCCACCCTTAATCAGTTGTTCGCGCCAGGTGGCCATAGAACCTTTGCATCCCATTCTTTCATTCCCTTCCACCCTCATCTCCTCAACTCCTCCAAAATCCCCTCTACAACCTCCCTACACCCCTTCAACTTCTCACCCACCTCCTCCTTGCTAAAACCACCAGGAAGCCACCAAGGCGCAATATTGTCCATCAAGACGCCCAACTTGTGCTCGACCATCCACTCTTCCCAATCAATTCCATCCAAAGGCGTGGCCACCTCCATCTCCGCCAACCGCTTCAGATAAGCAGCATATGCGACCTCACACCAATCCCCGCCGTTGTCGACGTAGTCGTTGACGAATTCGTGAGACGGGGGGAAAAAGCCGGAGAATTCCAAATCAATTAAGCCCGTAATCTCAGGGGTACCCGGCTTGCCGTCGGGGTCTGTCGGGATGGTAACGAGGGTGTTGCGCGGCGAGAGGTCAAAGTGGGTGAAGATAAAGGAGTCGGATGCCGCTGGGCCTGGGTAGAGCTTGGGGAGAGAGTTGGTGATGAAATCTGAGATCTGCGGAGCCAAATCTCTGTTGGGCGCATATGTGTTGCTCGTTTGGAGTTCGCGGAGCTTTGCCTGCAGGCGAATGCGGTGGAGGTCAAGGACGGAGGTGATTGGATCCGATGGTGGGATCCCATCACCGAGGAGACCGCGGACGATAAAAGCGTCGCCTGCGCCGGCGGGCCTGGCCTCTTCATGCCTAAGATCGAAATCGACGATGGAAGCGTTGTCGGAGTCGCTCGAATGGAATAGCAGGTTGCCGCAATAACTGGTATGAGGAACGTTCAATCGCCAGGACGTAACCATCTCAGCCAGCTGTGCGCCGATGGAACTCATGGCTGTATCATCCAAGGTCAGTGACGAGACAGCCTCGCCTGGGAGCCTCGTCATAAGAATCCAACCCGGTTGCTGTGCGGATTTGTCTTCGATGGGGATCGGGACCTTCTGGCGCGAGGTATAGTCTTCATCCCACGAGGGGATCGTAATCGTGCGTCCGTCGTCAGACCAGGCAATGATGCGCGGAACTGGTAAGTGCGAGCAGTATTGGTCGAGGATCCTCAGACATGCGACCTCATTCTGGATCTTATCGGACCCAAAGAATCGTCCGTTGACCTTCAAGATGAGCTCTCTCGTCTCCGGTGGTGCTGTCGATGATGTGGATGGCTGGCCGACAGACAGGGAGTATATCCTGTTGTTGTACGACTTCCCAGACTCCAGTTGGCTTACCGAAAGCAACTTGCTGTAAGGGTAGAGGGCGCCAAAGATGCTGTCGATATGTGGTCTTGCGAGCCTGACACCGAAAATGGGGTGATGAGGGGGAGTCCCCGGTCTGGGAACCGGATCGAAGGACATCGTTGCAGGGATCGAACCCTCTGGCGGCAAGACTGCTGTATCGACTCGAAGTTGAGCTGTTCTGAAGGTCGCTAGGTGAAGGTTTTAAGTTGATGATGTGTTGGGTCAAGTCGAAGAAACTTCATGACTCGGATCAAGCCAAGCGCCTGACGTTCCACGAAGTCGCTTCCCCGCTCGGTTACCGATTTAGCCGAATGACTCAGACCGTAACCTGGCCATCGTCCAGCGTAGCCTCTTGAGCGTGTAACCAAGACGCAAAGCGTGATGAACCGCTCCGCTGCCCCTGATGTATATACCCCTTGTCGCTCAGTTGTCACGTAAACAACCCGCCCCACATGCCCACAGCAACGGACAGAATCACCGCCCACCACTTGTACTTCCACACAAAGAAGACACCCCAGACAGCAAGCATCGTCGGTAGTGCTGTTACCCAATACTGCCAGAAGGAAGATCCATCTGGCCCAAAAGCCTCCATGCCGTATATCCCCGACACCCAACTCAGGGGGGGCGAAACACATGGCGACGAAGGTCAAGGCCTTGGCGGTCTTGGCTTCGTCAATGCCCAGGCGCCCCGAGATAATCCCTGCCAGAGCAGCAATGGAAGTGGTGATTCTGTCGTAGTCTTCACGACGAAGGGTGAATTGTCTGTGCAGGAAGATGAAGTCGTTGATCGGGGACCTCCAATCGGATGCATAGTGCGAGATCGGCATATGTCCAGCTGTGGTAGTCCCTCTTTTACCGTTGAAACTATCGTAAAAGTACGGCGGTGAGTAATGATCATCTCTGCCGACACCGAGTGTATCGAGCATGGCAGCCAGGGCCTCCAGATACTCAGTGCAGCGGAAACGACTCCAGGCCGTCTCAACCTCCTGTGCAGCTCGGACCTGCTCTGCTGTTTCTCGCCGCAAATTCCACCCCGTGCTTCGCATCTTGGCTGTCTGAAAGGCGACAAAGTCGTGAACTACACAAAAGTGACTTGCGATGAGCTTAAGGGGAAAGATGGTGACACATGAAGGATAATCCCGGCTGTCGATGATCTTGGCGTGTCTGCAGAAGTAGTAGCGCAGATCCTCAAACCTGGAGGTCCGTGGCGGCAAGTGATGATTGAGTTGCTCTTGAAGTGCCCTTCTTTGGGCGTTTAGATCATGGCGTTTGCGAGCTGTCCGCTCGTCTTCCCCGGGCACTACGGGGACGAGATCGAGTTCTTGACAGGTGTCGTCAGATACTGCGCCTCTTTTAAGCCCAGCTAGAGGAATGAACTCTCGGTATCCTCCGTTGAAGGGAATGCGTCTGGTAAGGCTCACTGGCCCGCCGCTGCCGTTGACCAGAGCATACGATGGTGGAGGGTCGCACAGAATCACCGCTGAGGAAAGCAAGTGGTGTCAGAATTCGACGACACTGTCCACAATGATGGGGAGAGCTTTTACTTGCTATCTTAGCTGCTATCTTTAGCTATGCTTGACTAGTACGAACACCGCTGGGGTGCAATCATGAGCCACCGGCTTGGCTAGAGTCGAAGTTGTGCATGCTGTGGCGCAGCCTTCCGAAAATGGCTCTTAGGGTGAGTAAGCCTGATCAAAACCTGAGCCAATCCTGAGCCGGGCCTGAGCCGGGGTGAGCAACGTCACGTGGGCGAGGCACGAAAAGGGAAATCCTGTGTGCCCAGATTCGTCGCACAAAAAGTGTTCCGTCGTTCCCAGGTGACTAAGGGCCAGCCACGCTCCCGTAGTCTTACTTCACGGGCTTCAGCGTCCGCCAGTCGAGAGGTCAATGTAGATAGGTACGCGATGCTTCTCCTTCTCCACTGCGCGCAGAGCGCAGAGCTCGCTCGCCCAGGAAGTGAGAAGCAGCATGCGTGTCTTCTTAGCATCAGTATCCTTATCCAATGCACGAATAGCCGTCGCTACGGCAATAATTGGTTCGGTATTCTTAACCATGATGGCGCGGCCTAGGCCCAGACGAGCAACCGAATCGAATTTGTCGATGCTATGCTTCGGCAGCACCGCTGCCCAATCTTTATCAGGTGCGATGTATATAGCACTGAAAGGCGGGACACGCTGAAAATAAACTGACCGCCTTGCAATGGTTGCAAAAAGACACGGCTGAATGGCAGGAGGGGGACGCGCTTCCGAAGGGATAGCATAAAGGTACGAGTACCGCTGACGATCCGGACATAATAGCCCCTAAGATTGCCACCGTCCCTATGACATACTTATATAGATGCAGCCCAAATAAGTGGCTCTTAACGCTGGAGGCGAGACATGCTGAAAGAACATTGCCCGCAACCGCAATAGATGCAAGAAGGCGCCGTGTGTTCTAGCAATTTAGGGATGAACGAGTTTTTCCGCCAACTTAAGGTAGGTAGTAGGTAGTTTCCTTTATATAGGTACCAAGTACTGAGGCACAAGTGCCTGGCCTTCCCCACGCGACTCTCGGGCCTCGTACCTCATAACCTCCTCCAGTTTTGATCTAGCTATGCTGATATGCCCTTGAATGGGCGCTGCTGTCGTGGTTGAATGAAGTCGATCCGCCAGCCCAATTGACATATTGGCCCTAGGCCCATGATCTCGGAGAGAACCGCATAATCAGCGTCCCTGCCCAGAATTAAAGGACGAGATCGTTCCGTCATCTCCGAAAAGAACTTGCCATTTCCGCCCCAATTGACAGCGCGAACACTCTAACCGGACCAAGGGGGAAACAATGCCACCACTACGGTACCCGCTGGTTAGCATATGGGACATGCCATTCAGGAAGGCAATTGGTTTGCCTACCTCGAGCTCTCAGCTCTCTGCGGATGGCCAGGTAAAAGAGCTGCTCATCGCAACATGGCTCGCGAAGAGCAACTTCCGCGGCCTTTCCTTTAGTCTCCAGGTGTAGTTTCCCGTGTACCTCCCAGGTCGTTAATAGATGGGCCTATTCCTACCACGCTATTGACCAGTTGATATGCTTGTGTCGCATTGGGAAGGAATGTGACGTAGGTAGTCTCAGGGAGTTGGTCAGTACCTAAACGGAGTAAAATTTGTCTTCGACAACGACCATTGAGTTGGAAGGGAAGTTGTCCTCGGGCAAAATAAACAAGGCTTACCTTCGGGCAGTAAGATTTATATAGATACTCCGGTGAAACTGTGTCGCCATCAGGCGTTGAAGTGTTCTACTGCTCTGGCCAAGAAACATTTCCCGTGTCAACAGAGCAGCTGGAGAAATGGACCCCCCAAGATGGAGACCGGCAACCCTCTGGGCGGGTGTCGTAACAGAATACCAAACCCAGCGACATCCTCAAGCAGCTACTCAAGGTCCCAGCCGGGATAAGAGCAGAATTTGTATCCCCTTTCGTTCAGCTCATCTCGTGACAGTTGAACTCAGGCCAGCTCGAAGACGCATGTGATAAGGCGCAGAATTTGTTGGACCATATAGAATAGCTTGTTAATAGGAGGATGGTCACCGTGACTGCGTCTAAGTGCGTCACGGTCAACTCGAAGCCCAATTGACTGATCTCCAGCCCTCTGCCCGGTGTGTGAAATTGGATGTATTGAGGAAGAGTGCATATATAAAAGCAGCCCAAACCGGCGGCTCTGTGTCATTCACCAACCAGCGTTTCTCTGGGGGTCGCGGGTTTGACGGCAGGCTCAATCAAGGGCGCAAGGCGCAAGCAATGGGGGTGCAAATTGTAGGTAGAATTATGTTGTGAATGGGGTAACCTCCTCATACTCTACCAACGCTTCGTGATGGTTATTATCCCCCTCCTCCTTCCATTTCACAGCCCAAATGATCCACGCTCCGAGGTCCCTCAACACCATCGGCCTTTCGGGAATTTGATGGTCATGGGGTTTAGTAGGACCTGAGACCCGTGGCAGAGCGGACCACTAGGTACAGCACCCGCCGGTTAGCCTGATTCACGCCATTCAGAAACAGGTTTACCTACCGCGCTGACGAAGGTCGGCCACGATAGCCAAGTAGAAGAGATGCTCGTCCGTGCCGGGCATCCGCGCGCCTATGTTGGCGGCCATCGCGAGGGCCTCTCGATACAGGATGCCGTGGTGCTGTCCATTTTGGACCAGATGGTCCACGAGGTGACGAACCTGGGTGGGAATGTCGATGAAATGGACGAATTCTGTACGCGAGGCGTTAGCAAATGTCACGAGATTCCAGTCAGACAACAAGCCGCTGGATTGGGAAGGACATCTACCCCCAATCCAATGCGACAAGTCCCGCCTTCAGACACAACAGTGTCCCCGAGGCGGAAGGAGCCCTCGATTCTCAGCCCGCAGACATACCCCAGCACTCCCAAGGACATCCCAGATGCGCTTGGAGGAGAGCCGGGCGAGGTTTGTCGCGCTGGCTGTTCCTCGCGGCTCCCTCACTTCGCCTCGGTCATGCCCGAGGCCACGTTCTCAACTAGATCGCTCTTCGCAGAGCGGCGACCAGTTGATCTGCGCAACTTCAAGCTCCCGAACGGTGTGAATGACAGGGGACTTGGTCAGTATTTGAGTGAAGATCTTGGAGGGGCGCAAACATCATTGCTGCTGTGACTGCAGCGGCGGCAGCAGAAGGAAGGCTTACGCGAGTTGAAGTCAAAGTTCCTGTTTCAACGAGGTTGTCAGTGTCGTTCATAGAAGCCGTCGAGTAGATTCGCTCCGACTTACGCCATTATTTCGGGTCTCTTTTTTGATCGTGCTTGGAGAGTTTGCTTTGAGATGTGGCTGGGTAGCTGACTGCAAAGAGTTGTTTGTGGTAGATGACAGGAAGAGGTGTGGGAGATTTGAACGCGAGAGAAAATCATGACCTGAGTTCTTTTGCAGGTCCCGCCTTTTGAATTCACTGCTTCTTCTGAAAGGAAGGTGGTCTTGCTACTTCCATCTGATGTTTTCGCCGGTGCCGTCCTCGCAGGTTACGATCAGTGAGTGGAGTCTTACCGGTTGGTTTCTCCTATCTCGCATATTTGAGGAGGTGAGCATATCAGAGCTAGCAATTGACGGTGATTTGGGTGATCGGAGCAAGGGTTTGGGCAGCAAAGTTTGTAGATTAGATGAAGGGCATCTTCTAACGTGAGGACGATGTCATCGAGGTATTTTCGAAGAAGGAACTTAGCTTAGCGTCGAGTCGCATCCTTTAGGTAGGAATCAGGAGTAACACCCCGGTGTGATTCGAGGGTTTCCTCTGCAATTTTATGGCGACTTGGGAGCGTAGAAGAGGCTGAATCCTAGGTTCCGTATCCCTATAGGGACGTCAATTTTTGAAAATCAGCAGCGAAGTGGAAATCCCAGCAGCATTTGCCCCAAGGTTCCTTGCCCATGCTCCTCCCCCCTCCCAAAGAAAACGCTCCTTCCGAATTGGTCACGCAACGCAACTAACCTTTCTTTGTAGCCAAGAAACCTACACCGAGCGCAAAGTTCCGTGATCATGGTCAACTGCTACGTTGGTGGATGCGGCAGGTGCTTCCCGAGAGAGGAAGATTGGCAGCGGCACGCCGATGCCATCTACGTCAGATGCACCTGCGGAAAGTATTTCAAACACGAAAAGTCCCGCAAGAAGCACTTTCGAACGTAGTGTCTTGATCAGTTCACAGGCCAGAACGCCTCCATGCCCGCAGCCAGCCGCCCTCTACTCGAGCAACCAATAGGTGCCGCATTCCTACCACAGAAACAGCTACCCGACATCTTACCAAAGCTCTACTTCTCGTGCCAATGCGGGGGAGGCTTCAAATCAGAAGAAGAGCGGGGCGGCCACGTCGCCCACACCGACCCTCCCGAGCTGCACGGCTACATGTGCAAATGTGGGCTATGCTTTGAGGAAGAGATTGATCGATTCGACCACTTTGTTGAAGAGCAGCAATAGATATTCCATACCCATGGGCTCGATTGCAGATGCGGAAAGGACTTTCGCAGCGAGAGCGCGCGCTGTCAGCACATCATTGAAGCCAATGATTTCAAGAACCATGGTGCCCAAGAGCTCAGGCTCGTTTCGAGGGCCTCGGCAACATCTCAGCAGTTGTCTCAATTATCGGCGGCGATCATACCGACGGGAGAAGCGCCGAAGCAGCATGGCAGCAATGAATCCTCAAAGCAAGAGGAACCCGAGCCTACCAAGAGCTCGAGTGAGAACTTGACCTCGAAGACACCGAGTCTTCCGGCAGTGAAGATTCTCAATTCGGCCAGCGCAGCAACAGTGAATCAACCCGGCGCAGTTGGTCTAGCGGTTTCTAGGGCGCTAGCAACAAAGACCGAGAAGATCAAGTTCACGACTTCCTTTGCATCAACCCAAACCGATCCTATTGGCACACCGAAGAGAGAAGCGGTGACACAGACCGCCAGATCTGAGGCGTATGCAACGACATGGACGCAAACCGACACCCAAGCGTGCTTGACGGCGTTCGCCCAGACAGACCACATCGAGGAGCCAATGCACTTGGCGGCAACAGACCAACAAAATACCTAAACAAGAACCTCACACGGCAGAGCCAGAGCAGCCCTCAGCCTCGAGTTCGGCGATAGATCCCCGGGTTTTGGATATGATTCTTTGGAAGGCAATACCAGAGCCCATGGTCCCCCAGTTAGCCCCGGCATCCTCGTCATTAAGCCCCGCGCCCGCTGCGGTCGTACATTATCCAGGCCTATCGCAGCTTGCTCACCCAGTACCGTCAGAGACAGACGCCACAGCGAGCAGAGCTGACGACTCGAAGGCCAAAGAAGCGACGCAACCCTCAGCGGCGCCGGACGCACTAGTGGTGTTGATCGATTCGGCAAGTTTGATGGAAGAAGTTCTGTCAAAATTTCAAGATTTTGTGGATGAGACGCAGTCGTTACTTGTAGTCTTACGCTCGGCACGGTCCCATGAGCCCGACTCATCGAGGTCAACAAAGAACGACGATGTTCCGACTGAAGGGAAGCAAGAGCGTGAGGGCGAGATTCTCGGCCCGGAGAGCGAGGAAGGTTTCCGCCAGCGTCTTGGCGACGATGAGCGGGATTTTGAGGACGGTGAGCACGATCGGGGTGACACCGGTTCATCCAGTGAAGATGGTGCCACCCAGTCTAACGAAATTAGTCACGGTGCGGAGGAACACAGTCGACCAGCATACGGACAGGATGAGCTTGACAGATATGGAGCTACTCAACTTCACAAGACTGTTGCCCCTCGCGTCGAGATTGAAGTCCATCAAGTGGGAGGGGACGAACCGAATGAAGAAGACGAGACTAAGTCTGTCGACGAACCAGAGGAACTCGAATATGATGAGAAATGGCAGGCATCACCAGGGATTCTGCCGCCCACTCCAACATCTTTGTCCGTCTCGGATTCTTTGTTAGGGCAGACGACGACGCCTTCTTTATTCCAGAGATGGGCCAAGACTTCATGGAAAAGCGATCAAAGCGTTGCCAGCGATTATGAGACCGCGCGGGAGAGCGTGAACGGCTCTACCAGCGAGTACTATTCGGCTGACGGGTGTGACGGAGACGAAGACTTCGGCCAGAAATGGTATACCCATTGCAAGTGGTGCGACAAAGATTGTTTGGCGCCGGGGCCGGATGTTTAGCTTTAGGTGTCGCCGGAGTTGAGATTTTACAGATGTGTGACCGGACCGTTGATGGAAGGAAGATTTCAGATGGTTGAGAAATTGGTAATGTTTAATGTGCGGGAGTCGACGAGACGATGAATCGTTTTTAAGAGGCCCGACGATGGAAGATGGCAGATGGAGTCATGGACGGGATCTAAGAGTTTGAACCCCAAGTTATTCTCGTGGTTTGATCTAGAATGGAACTCGAGTTGAGAACAACCGCCCGTGAACCCAGCCGAACAATTTTAGCGAGTGGAATTGCCATGACAGCGCGAGAATACCGACTCCCAATCCTCCGAATCCCGGTTTACCATGATCAATCCCTGCTCTTGCGGTATCAGAACACCTAATCCCTTCATTGAGACATCCCTAAATCCGCGCAGTTCTTAACCCAATGCAGAACCCACACGCCTTCCTTCTACACCAACATCAAGCCTCCGCAACAGTTCTCTCCCTCTTCTCCCTCCTCGCCCTCCTTGTATCCATAACACCCCCAACAGACACCGCGGCGTGTACAAGTCTGCGCAAAACTAGCATTAGCAATCTTCCTTCCATTCCCCATCACCAACAACCAACCAACTAACCCCCGCCAAACGAAAGATAGATAGTACTCACATCTGCGAAATCATGCCCATCAAAATAACCCCCCCCAAAACCCCCCCCCCCCACCCCCCCCCCCCCCCCCCC
>Ga0247780_1000644_pt1 | contig 30501 bp, 38 predicted proteins | sample UWRJL079202R5_FD_179927 | JGI IMG/M metagenome (GOLD analysis project Ga0247780, IMG submission 179927) | Plant litter microbial communities from Arlington Agricultural Research Station in Wisconsin, United States - UWRJ-L079-202R-5 | ecosystem: Environmental > Terrestrial > Plant litter >... | reverse complement strand
GAGGGGAAGCTGGGGGAGTTGGAGTGGTACGGCTAGTGGGGTTGTGGGTGGGAAGGAGGCGGTGTAGTGTGTAGTAAGGGAAGGGGGGTTGTGAGGGTTGTGAGGGGCGAACGAGGTGGGTGAGGAGTGGTGAGAGGTGGGCGAAGATGAAGATGGTTGGTAGCGATACACGGGGGTTAGGTAGTGTTAGAGATTTGGGACGAGGGTTAGAGGCTGAGAGAAGAGATGGCGTCCGGGATAGATAGATACATGTAAAGGAATAGGGGCCGCGGGTTGCCCGGGAAGGTAGAATAGGAAAGGGGGACAGGAAAAGAGAAGGGGAAAGTGGTGTGGATGTCTGTCTGTAGGTGATGATATCACAGTCACAGAAGTTGGTGATGGGCCTTGTAAGGAGAGGAAGTGTGTATTATGAGCCGAGCGTCTTGACAAACCTCACCTCGCGCGAATAGGGGGTTGCTTTAATTTATTTATAGGCCTTTGTTTTGAAGCCCTATCTCTTGTCTAGTGATCTGCCTGAACTGAGCGCTGGGGAGGGCGATAGAGGTGGACTTGTGATGAAGATTCGGTGTCTTCGCGGCCGAGGATGTACGCGTAGAATTGGATGGTCTATGAGATGTAAACAAATAATATCGAATCTGGGTCTGACAAGGAAAGAAAATACGCGTGGTGTTGTTGCCCGGAAGCCAGGAACGCGCACCGGTTGCGATTACACTACTGCGGGCACTTTATAGTGTTGCTTGGGACGTGGACGTGGATCTGCAGCAGGGGCGGCGTGCTGTAGATTGCGCCGTGCCTGTGCCCAAGAGCTTGTCTGGCGATATCAACTTCTGCCGGGGCGAGAAGCGTAAACTCAAAATCCATCAAGTGCCAAATGAGGGGCAAAAATGCAACCACGGGATGTGCGCTAGCGAGAGAAAGGTTGAGCTTGACAGACCACTGCTCGCGTCCGGTTTTTGGAAGGTGTTGTTGCGTCGGGCAACTGCCCGTTGTCGTCCATGCCAAACAGATGCATCTGGACCAATCAGCGCGAGCGAGGGGCAGCCCCCCAAGGTTTCTCCATCAGATCTCAGGGCAGTCCCGGTCGTGGGGCTCGGTTAAAAGGTCCCGTGTTAGAGTAGGGCCCAAGGGATGAATGACGGCTTCGAAATAGGGCTACGGGGGATGCAATCTTGCATAATATACGCAGACCCCGGCTTCATCATTGCTCCATCACTTGACCTCGGCGACCTCAACATTGCGTCGTGGGCCCTATTTCCACTTGCCCCCCCCCCCACCAGTTCACGACACATCGCCCATTCCGGTTTCTTCCACGACGGAATATTGCCACAACAACCCAACAGCTCCCAACCTGAAATCCCGCTCCCAGGTCTGCGACGCCGAGGATCATGAGGCATTCTGACCCGGCAGGATGGAGGAGACGCCCGCTGCTTCTTCGGCCCCGCTCGAGCGATCCGTCTCGCAGCAATCCACCACCGCCTCGGTGAAGAGCTACCGCTCGGGGACAGTGCGCGCGCGCAAGAAGCTGACGTCGCAGCCCTCGAGTAGAGCTTCGTCTATCGCCGCCTCGGACAAGTCGCTAACCTCCTTTCCCTCCTTCTCGCCCGAGTCGCCCCGCGACGAAAGGGCCTTCTTCGGCATCGATGACGCCTCAACTCTGTCTTCACGCAAGCGCTCCGGCGCCTCCATGGATCCGGACCAGTACCCGCAGCAGCACGAGCATCGCCGGACGCCTTCTATCGTCGACAGTCTGACGACCGTATCGCCACCCTCGACATCGCGCGGCGCGCTGTTTGAGGATGCACCGCTGTCTACTGCAAGAATCCCTGGCACATTAAACCTCGCAGACGACGAGCACATTGAGCGCCTGATTGCGCGGAACGGAGTTGTCAATCTGGTACGGCAGATTGCTGGAGACTTGGCGGTACGGGATGCGCAAATCGCGTCGCTTCGCCGCCGCGCTGACGACCGCGAGCGGGCGCTGAGGAAGATAATCTTAGAGTGCGGTCTCTCTAATCTAGACTTGGAAACGAGGCTGCGGGCAGTCGAGCAGGAGACGAAAGCCACTGGTGTAATAAGGCGGAGGACTATGGAGGGAGTCTCTGATCTCATGACGGACGCGATGTCGGACGATGTCCGGTCTCCCTACGGCGGAACTGGTTTGAATGACGCCACCATTCGAGCAAGCGCGCTATCCCTGCCGACCTCTGAGACGGAGATGCCCAAAGGGACGATGCGAGGATGGAAGGAATATCTATGGGGCGGAAGCACGGCGAAGAAGGGCAGCCGGGCCAGCAGCGTCAGTCTGAACGGCGACCCGAACAGGCCGCATCAAACGGTCATCCGGGCCGCCCCGGTGGTGGAGCGGCGACCCACTCTGGCCGAGGACCTGTTCAACCCCCCTGAAACAGACTCGGTGCGCAGCTCAAGCAGAGCATCGAGCATCAACTCGGCCCATGCGAGCCGGAAGCCCTCGCTGGCTAGTCTAGCGCTTCGGCTCGTTGCAGGTGGTGCGACGGTTGGGCGAGAGAGTGAAATTCGCGGTCGCGCAACCAGCGCACAAGTCGGAGGCTCGCTCCGTACGCCGTCTGTGTCTAGTAACGCAAGTGCTTCTGCTCGCGCGGTCTCGGCCCAGGGAGGTCCCAAGGCCTTGATGGCGATGCGACGCACAGCTGGCGGGACGGTGCGAGTCACGGACGTTGCTGCGCGGACCCAGCTCCAGGAGCGCTGGGACGCGGTAGATTCAACCCAGGCGAGGGACGCGGTTTCAAGACAGCAGAGCTATGGGCCTGTGGAGATGGACAGGATACTGCCGCCAGAGGTTCAACCACCTACCTTAACACACATATACAATAACTATAACGGTGCCGAATATCTCACGGATCGGTTTGGATTCATCTATGACCAGCGGCGAAAAAAGCGGCAACGAGAGGCGGCCAAGAGTGCGCGCCATGTCAAGCAGGGCAGCCGCACCGAGATGCTGACAAACGGACGGAACAACCTGTCACCGGTCGTGATAGAAGACAGTTCTAGCAGCAAGGCGGATGCCCTCAGTGATAGCCGGCCTGATTCTCCATCTTCGACAGAAGATTTAAAAGAAGAGGCCAAGCCGAAGAGGTGGCAGGATTATCTGAAGATTGCAACATTCCCTACGGAACTTTTATCCCATACGCCCTCGATGGCCGTCCAGGGATTCGAGGTCATGGAGGGCGGCGAAGTTCCAAAATCGCCTGGTCTAATCACATCGGAGGAAAGGGGATTTCTTCCATCCGCAACCACGACGGCTGCGATAACCCCGATGGAAAATGAGACCCGGCCGTCGTCACCAGAGAGCGAGCAGACTACAGCGATGTTGGCGAAGGAGGATGCCGAGCCTGTCAAGCTCCTCCTCCAAAATCTTAGCCAGCTTCACGACACACTGCAAAGGGAGAAGACTGTGCGATGGAACGACTTTCTTCGCAAGGTCAGAGCCGAAAGGAAACGTGACGGAGAAGCGGCGGCAGCAGCAGCTGCGTCTGCAGCCGAAGCAAGGTTTCAGCGAGCTACGGCCGTGATGCCTGAGACCCGACTCGCCGACGGCGAGCTAGTGGGGGTTGCCAGTCTAGGTATTCAGGGTAAGGTCGGCCGGGCGAAAGCCAACGAGTTCAAGTCGCTCATCCTCGGCGGCGTTCCGGTAGCATACCGTGCAAAGATCTGGACTGAGTGCTGTGGCGCAAAAGCCATGCGAGTCCCCGGTTACTACGACGACATCGTCAACCGGCCGGAAGATCAAGATGATGCGCAGATTGTGCTGCAGATCAAGGCAGACATCACACGCACTCTTACCGACAATATATTCTTTCGTAAGGGGCCTGGCGTTGAAAAGCTCAACGAGGTGCTTCTTGCTTATGCGCGGCGCAACCCCGAGGTTGGCTACTGCCAGGGGATGAACCTAGTCACGGCCAATCTGCTTCTGATAACCCCAACTGCTGAGGACGCCTTTTGGATCCTTGTGGCCATTGTTGAACATATCCTTCCTCAGGGATACTTTGACCACAGCCTCCTGGCCTCACGGGCTGACCAACAAGTCCTGCGGCAATACGTCTCCGAGATCCTGCCACGGCTAAGCCAGCACTTCGAAGAGCTCAGCATCGACCTCGAGACCATGACTTTCCAGTGGTTCCTCTCTGTTTTTACCGATTGTCTCTCGGCTGAGGCCCTCTTCCGCGTCTGGGATGTGGTCCTGTGCACGCAAGACGGCGGAACGTTCTTGTTCCAGGTCGCCTTGGCGCTGCTGAAGCTCAACGAGCGCCAGCTGCTGGCATGCGACTCGCCCGCCAGCGTGTATACATACATCAACCACCAGATGACCAACCACGCCATCAGCATCGACGGGCTCATCCAAGCGTCAGAGGGGCTACGCAAGGTGGTCAAGCGCGAGGAGGTTGAGGTACGCAGAGAGAGAGCAATCGACGCGGAGAGGGAGCAGGGGAGGATGCGGGAGGAGAGGCTCAGGAAACGAAGGGAGGAGGTGGCCAAGGCCAGGAAAGCAGGCACGGCCGGTGCAGTGGTGAGCGAGGAGACGGCTGGGGGTAGCGTCAGCGGGAGTGAGTGCGGGGAGGGGGGAGCAACGGCAGCGCTGCCGGGGCCCGGGGTCGGAGGGGAGGTGGCGGCTGCGGGATAGAAGTGGGAGGGTGACTATTGCTACATTGGATCGAAGAGCTATTCGACGGAGGCAGGCGGGATTTCTTTTGTTTCAATTTTTTTTTTTTGCTCGTGCATCGAGCTGCATTGCGGGAGTGCCAGCGGAACAAGACAATCTATGTTGCATAGAGACACGGATTAGATTGGGAAAGGTTCATGATACCCTTTTATTTACATTTATCTGTGTTGCAGGCGTACGTGCTCGCGATGGTGATGGTGGCGGTCATTGACACGAGGAAAAGAGCAGGGCTTATTCGTACATGCATGTCGCCACTTTGACCCCCCCTCCGCGGCGCCTCTTTCCTCAACTCGATCACATCCCGCCGAGTCATTCACCGACAAGGTGTTGTCCCCTCGTCAATTCGCTTATCCTTCCCTTTCTGCGACCTTTTTCCTTAAGCCACGACAGCAGCTTGTCACCGAACGGCCTTGGCTATTGACGCTTGAGGCCCAGAACTTTCTTGTTGTCTCTCCCACTCGCAGTGCTCTTCGAAGTCAACGCAAGTCAGTCAGCCACCAGTGCGACCCTCGAAGGCCGAGCAGACATCAGACCCAATAGCTCAGTCAGTCGGTCTCGTGCGTACATATGCGTAGTTGACGGCAGTTGTCGCCACTGGGTTGTCACCGGCAGTTGGCTGTCACGTCTCCAAGCCCTGGGACCCGAAGGACCCAGCTGTTGCACTCCGGCGTGGATACTCCGATCGTCGCCGATTCACCCCCGCATTCCGCGATGCCGCAACGCGCTCTGTGCGGACGAACTGGACGCGAACTCGTCGCAATGGAGCAATGATCAGCCCTGCTAGGCCGTCTGGGCCTAGGTGAAGCTTACACGCTAAGCCAGATGCGTGTATTCCGAGGTGAGGGCGACGTTGCTGCAATCACGGCTGGACCACGACTGCGTGGAGTTGGGTCGGCTGGCGCGTTGTCGCCCGCGGGGCGCATCGCCAAAACGTCTGAGCGGGAGCTCTGTGCCACAGCCAACTGAGCCAAGATCACGGCGCTCGAGCTCCGCCTAGCCCTGATTAGATAGCGCCTAGGAATAGCGTCAGGACTAATCTGCACCCTTGCATCCATGCTGCGAGCCAGGCGATTCGGTCGCCCTCGCAGACAAGCTCCTGGGCCGGGGCCCCGCCCCCGGGAGGGCCAATCTCAATAACGTCACGGTGGGAGGTGACATCCTTCCCGACCCGTCGGTGGCCTGTGTCCAGCCCCTAGAGTAGAGTACACCCCTACCAACCCCCCCCCCTGCGGCCCTTGCCTTGGTGCCGCGTCCCCCCGGGCACACAGAAGTCCCGGGTTTTCCTCTTTTCTGCTCTGCTGCGCCGTCACGAGATCGGCCAAAGAAAACCGCTTTTCATCCCGCCAACATCGCCGTCCGCGTCGCTCTCGATTGGCGCCGTCAATTTGGGTGAGGAATTTCGTCGCTTTTGTCGCGCCTCGTCAGGGTGCCCGCCGTTCTCCGCCGACTCGAGGAGCGCGTCACCATGCCTGTGCGACACGCGCATACGACGATCGCAAACGCCCCCAGGCCACCCGTGATGTTGTAGCCGGTACCAATTCGCAAAACTATGGAAGAGCCCACCTCCTATCCGAGCTCGCCGCTCCAGCGGTTCGGCCTCGCCATCAACTTCTTCTTCCCTGCTCTGGCCTTCATCGTGCTGGTTTTCCGACTCTACAGTAAGGTCTGCTTCAAGAGCCAGGGGCCGGGCACGTTCCGCCATCCATCAACACTCTTGGGTCCTGGTAGGTTTCCGCCGTCTGGTGTTGGCTCTTGGCGGTGCGAGAGAAGGGAGCTGACGAGATGGCCATGGCTCCGTGACAATTAGACGATGTGTTTGCCTGTCTATCAATGGTATGAACCATGTTCCTCCGAGGTCGTGATGTGTGGTTATCCTAACATGAACGCCCTCAGTTATTCTCCATCGGCTTGACGATTGGATCATATTATTGTGGGTTCTCATCCAGTTGGGCGTCTCTCAATGCTCAACTCCGGTGCAGGAGCGTCGGCGATAGGGTCGGTTGGGGATCGCGAACTAACACACGTTTAGGGATTGTAACCAACTTCGTCGGGATTAGGGCCGACCAGATTCCGTCTCAGTATAACCCGAGAATGGCGCTTATCTGGACGTATGTGGTCCACCTTCTTTATTTCCCGACCCTGGCTCTCATCAAGTCATCCATCCTGGTCTTCCTTCTTCAGCTAGGGGGGCATACACGTCGGTTTCGTGTCGTTATTCATTGCTTGAACGGTATCAACTTGGCATTTATGGTTGCTGTCTTTGGCGGATCCGTCGGTCAATGTACGCCCGTCTCGTCGTTCTGGGACTTGACTCTTGAGCACAAGTGTATCAACCAGCCGGTTTTCTACTTATCGCAGACGGGGTTGAATCTCTTGACGGACGCCTTCACTCTTGGAGTACCGATCTGGATATTCAAAGCAACAGAAATGGGTCGCCGTCTCAAGCTGGCCACGCTCTATGTGTTCCTTTTGGGGACTATGTAAGTTTGTCGCGCTGCTGTCTGCACATGGCGCTCTGCTGACACATGGCTGCTCAGTGTCACACTGATAGGAATCGCGCGATTCGTATTTCTGTACATGCTCTTCTACTCGGACGCCCGGTTTCTTGAGCACTACACTATGAGCTTTACTCTCTCCGCCGTGGAGACCAACCTAGCCATCGTTTGTGCCTGCGCCCCAACACTACGGGGCCTAGTACGCACTTGGTTCCCGCGCGCCCTCACAGCCGCAAACGAGTACAACGTGACGGATCTAGATCCTTATACGGAAGCCAAATCGGTGTCGGCGGCCGGCACTGGAGACAGCGGGGCGCAGAGTAAGCCCATCTTCAACACCAGTGAGAGGTTCACATATCGAAAAGATGGGCGAGGGCGGGTTCTGTGTAGTCACCCCGAGAGCGAGGGTCTCGGCCTGACGCCAAGTGAGGAGGACATTATGAGGTCTAACGGCATATTGAGGAGGACGGATGTCGTGGTGGAGCACGGGGATGATTACAGCCTTAGGTCGGCATCGACGATAGAGGAACGCGATAGGAGAGGGAGTGGAGGGAGCTGATGAACATATGGATCTGCGGGGGGGCATTAGATAATAGATCCAATACATGAATAGCGACAGCTTGGCGGCTTCGTCTTCGACGACTACTTGAAAATACGATGAGGTTTGAATAATTAAAAGGGGAGCATCTTGGTATGAAGTGCGTGTAGTTCAGTCATGTAACTGCAAGTTGAAAAAAGATTTGATTTCAACGTCACATCCAATGTTTTTTTGAGAATCTTGAGGAAGTCTATTGAATATTCAGGAGGGGATGATTAATATCAAACCGACCCGGACATCATCAACATTATTACACACTTGCGAATTGATCACTTCTACCTAACACAGCACAGAAAGTAACAAAAGGGAAAGCAATCTGAACCAGTTGCTGCGCCACCACGCGTTGCGCCCGGTTTTCATGTGCGCGAGGATCAATACTAAATTAACGTAGCGTCGCGCAATATGGTTCGCATGCTCCCCGGACCCGGTGCGCAAACCCTTCATTCAGCCGGGAAGCAACTCTAGCGGGGTGGTCTTCATGGAAGAACGAAGGTAACATTCGGTGCTTTGGGCCCGGTGGAGGGGGTTATTGAATCCAATCCTTCGGTAACGGATGTCGGCCAGTCAGTGGGCCAGTTGCATTAGCTCTATGAATAAGGTAGGATAAGGTGAGGTCGTCCTCGGGCTGAGTTTCTGTACGTGATGATTTTACTGGTGACAACTGTTTGAAATTACCTTGTGTGAGATGGCAAACCCTGAGACCTACTCGCTGTCGCATGTCAGTACAGCTATTGAAATTGCCCCTACCTCCCCTCAACGCCCAGATATCATCGAGTTGCGCCTCGACAGCGGAGGACGCTGGATTGAGCGACGGCTACAAGACCTACCCCTCAAAGTAGAACCAGACTCCCAACATGAAGCGGTCGTATACCTTTTTGAAGGCATCGACGACCGCACCCAGGCAATCGCCTCGTCCTTCGATAGCGACACCGACTCCTTCCTCCGCCACCACGAGGGAAAAGGTCTTCTTTCGCCGTCGGAGAAAGCCCTCTTGCACTTCCAGCGGGAGGCATGCGATGAGGATTCCGGGCTAGGTCTCTTCCTCACGACGTGGCTTACACTTGCATCACATACCAAATTGACTTGGGAGATTGAGAAGAGCATTGAGTCCGGGCGGCCGTGGCTGCCGAGTGAGGAGAGGGATCCGGCGGATTTGAGACTGGATCATCTGAGGTATCGACATGCGTCGTCGCCGTACCGGGGGTACCACCCGCTGGAGGAGAGCAGTGGCACGGTCTGCCATGCCGCGAGGGAATGCGTGTCGATGTCGTTTGGAAGACGGGGAGGAGAGCAGAAGCAGGTGGTCGGGGTTGTGGTTTTTGACCCGCCGCGCCGGATTGTTACGACTTCAGTCGAGTATTTATTTTTGAGCGGCGGGAAGGGCATCGAGACTGAGACGGAGGTTTCCGTGTTTCCGGATATGCCGGCATTTCGGGATGTGTTTGTGGCGCTCTTTCGCGATGTGTCGGCAGCAAATCGTGGGGGGAGTGTTGATGCTAGGAACTTTTTTCAGAAGTGCCAGGCTGTAGTGCGAGAGTGTGCCTTCAAGGCAGAGAGTCAGGTTCTTGGTGTACTCACACGGTCTTTGGATGATGTGGAGTTGTCGCTGTCTAAGGATGCGGTTGTTCGCGAGGCGCTGGACGGTTGGAGGGGATATTTCGGGCGGTGGAGAAACACGTTGTATCATCAAGCAGAGTCACTGCGGCACCTGCGACAAACGGCGCAGTGGACTGAGCGTGGAGGCGAACCGGTAGACTCGGCACCGCTTCTGACAGAATGCAGCTCCCTGAATCCCCACGCGAAGGTTCTCGACGCCGTTATAGAGGAGAATGCGGCCATGAGTCGGAGGCTGGACAGCGTATACCACGCCGTCATGTCAACAATGCAGATCGTCGAGAGCAAGCGGGCCATCGAAGAAGCAGAGATGATAGCCAAGCTCACTCATCTGGCGTTTTTCTTCATCCCGTTGACATTGGTAACTGGCGTCTTCAGCATGGACATCATAGTGAGTCTCCGAAGTTGTGTCCCCTAGTTCTCTCTAAAAGTTCTGTGCCCTTTCTGACACAAATCTGGGTCATAGGAGTTCAAGGGAGGACTCGACATTGGAGCTTGGGTTGGAACATCTGCCTGTGTAACATGCGCCTCATACCTCGTTCTCCACCGGCGAGAGATAGTACAGCATACGAGGCAGATGCCTCAATACGCCCGAAGCCTGAGCATGCGACGCCTGAGTGGCACCATCTTCAAATGGATCAGGATTGCCCAGTGCATGGCGCCGAAAGCGGCCTGGTGGCAGGTCGTGGTGGGCGTGACGGTGATGGCTATCAGTGGCGTTCTTGTTGTACTGGGTATCTGGATGGTGGCGACGGGACTGGCAAAGACCTCGCCAAACGATGGCTTTTGGACTGTACTGGCAGCCCTCTTTCTCATCATCTTCGTATATACCGCTTTCTACATGGTAAGGCTGTGGCAGGGGAGACGAAAACGAAAGCCACGCCTAGACCTTCCTCACAATCCGCCGTTGTCTTGGGGGAGGGTGTAGACGGTTCGGAGTACAACCTTCGGCTTGCTTATGGAAGGGGGCCTTGGAGCCTGGATTTCCTCCTCTCTCCACCGTCACGCGAGATGAGGAGAATTGCTGCGCAGAATCTCCCATCAATCATCTCATGATCAGATGGGTCCGCTGGCTCAATGGCAGAGCGTCTGACTACGAATCAGGAGGTTCCAGGTTCGACCCCTGGGTGGATCGACTCGCATTCTTTTTGCCGCTGAGTGTGTTTTTGTTGCTTGGTTCTGGAAGCGTGGACGTTTTTTTGTCTCCAGACGTGGGATTTCGAGCCGCTGAGGGCGACCGACGCGATCCGGTAAGGAAGGCGGTGTTTTGTTGGGGAGAGCAACCTGCGCCATTCGGAAGAGGGATCCAACTTCTTTCGTCCGTAAGATGGCCTGTAAAATAGGGTGAGGATCATTTCCGACTTCTGTTTCCATGTATGGAATCGGTTGCCAGGTCTTTTTAGGGTCGACTGAGGCACGACAGGCCGCACAAGCCGCTGCCGTGTTGCATCGTGTTTGTTTGATGTAAGGGGGATCCACTACTTGGTACGTGATACCGATGTTGAAGGAAGCCCCACGGCCTACTTTGCATCTGGCCGGAAAAGATCGAAATAGTAGCCAGCCTGGAACATTGTCATACCAGAGATTCCCCATTCCAAGGAAAGCGACGCTTGAGGTAAGATTGTAATGGGGGTGTTACCGCCAAGCGGGTTAATACCAAACATCGGCTCAGCCGCTCCGTTGAATACCCGATATGGTACGGGGCTAGAATAGCAATCAGCAGATGAAATACAGGGGACGGAACTCCGAGCTGAGTTATTAGCCGGTCAGCTTACTTGGTATCTTGAATATCAGTCCTTGACTTCTCAATTAACAGCCATCTTCATCCCTCTTGTTGCCGTGAGTCTTAACCGCCCACTGCTTCCAGTCGGTTCACATCATGTCGACGTACGAAGAGAAATGGCCGAGGATGGCGCAGAAAGATCGGCGGGACGACCCTCGCAAGAGGAACCGGGCCGTACCTATGGAAGTTCTCTTGCTAGGTTTTCCCCGGACGGGAACTTCAAGTTCGTTTGTCGGCGTCCATGGCCGCGTTATCCATGAACTAATCCCTTGATAGCGATGCAGGCCGCTCTTGAGATTCTTGGGATCGGACCCGTCTGCCATGGAGAGGACATTTTCCTCCAGTCCCTTGAGATGAACATGGCGCTTCAGGGACTCGAAGCCAAATTTCTCCCGGAGAAGGCCACTTGCCGGCCATTTCAAAGACATGAGTTCGACCAGCTGTTTGGGAAATACCGGGCCGTCAGCGATGCTCCTTGTTGCCATTTCGGCCCCGAGCTCATGGCGGCATACCCGGATGCCAAAGTCGTGCTCGTCGAGAGGGACATCAGGTCGTGGTATCAGAGCTATTCAAGCACGGTGGCAAACGTCGGCTTTCATCGTGGGCTGATCTACACTCTGGTGAGCTTGCTGAATCCGACACCAGCGGGTCGCAGGAGAAGACTTGAACGCCTGCTCTGTACGATAACAGGAGGCGCAGACTCCAGGGAGGGGGTGCTTGAAAGGATATGCGATACGTATAGGAGGCACTACGCCGAGGTGAGAGAGGCCGCGAGGCCTGGCCAAGTACTCGAATATCGGCTGGGCGACGGGTGGGAGCCACTGTGCGAATTTCTCGGCAAGCCGATCCCAGATGTGCCTTTCCCACATAAAAATGAGAGGGCAGAATTTGTGGAAAAGCTCGCGCATGGCAGGAAGCTCATGACGGCCAACGCGAAGCGAAGATTGGGTCTAGGAATTCTTGTTTTGGTGGGAGTTGCTGCGGTGTTCTGGGCACTGAGTTAGAAAACGTTAGAAAGCGCGGAGTTTCAATGACCAATCACCTTGAAAGAATCACAGGGAAGTTGCAAATTATGTAGAAGGAAGCCGTAGAAGCCGGACGCTGCGGGGAAGGGGGGCTTGTGCGGGGCGATACTTAGTGAGGCCATTGAGCGAGCCAGTGTCGCAACCACCCATCCTTCTCTACCTAGTCCCATCATCTTTAAATCGTGCCTATGCCCCCGTCGTATCGCGCAGCCACATCTTTGCTCCTTTCCAAACCCAGAATCGCCCTTTCGTCCAGAACGATCGCTGTTTGCTCAAGCTCGGCTCCGTTTTTGCGTCAATCGTCAGCACACCATCCTAAGCCCCGCTCTCTGACCTCGGCACCGCCATCCCGAAAGCTGAAATCGAACTGGGCGAAGATGGCAGCCACCGACGCCACCCTCCGAATGTTCTTCCAGTCCCCCAACTACGCCGTTGTTGGCGCAAGCACAAACACCCAGAAGTTTGGGTTCAAAGGTAGGATCCGCCTCCTAACTGAAGGCGGACCTCCCTAACTTGAGACTGCAGTGTTCCGTTGGTATGTCGAGCACGGACTCGCAGTGACTCCGATCAACCCGACCTCACCGGCCATCAATGTCGGTGGTGTGGACTACGCTACTATTTCCTCTCTCTCGCAGCTGGAGAAGCCCTCCGAGACATCGGTCTCTTTCATCACCCCGCCGGCCGTCACATTGAAGACGCTGAAGGAGGCGAAGGAACTTGGCGTCCCGGCTGTGTTTCTGCAGCCCGGCACATTTGATGACCAAGTTCTGGAGTTTGCGAGGGAGAATTTCAAAGCGGTCGTCGCTGGTAGTGATGGTGGGTGGGGGAGCGAGGGCTGGTGCGTGCTCGTTGACGGCGAGAGGGGACTAAAGTTAGCCGGGAAGCTGTGAGCTGGCTGCAGAGTCTCTGGTTGTGACAGGTTGGATGACTATCTAGACTGGCGAGACGGAGGCATTAGAAGGCCTCCCGATATTCCTTGAGGGGTCACACCAAATCTGGCAGCTGAATATGTGGTACAGAATCACGGACATATGTTTGGCTTTCTACCCAGCTGATCAGGTCGCATTGAAGGATTCAATGCTACCTGAATACGGAATACTATGCATTTGCTTTCCTCTAACAGTTGTAGGGAAGGGCCACTGATTCTTAACTCGATTTCAGAAGACTACCCAGATGTCGGTTTGTGAAACCCGGGCCAATGGAGTCCCCTTTTGGAGTCCCCTCCGTATTTATAAAGCTTTTGCGCCGTAACACAAGGTAGCATGGACAAATTAATGCCAAGCGGCAACACCACTCTACTGTTATAGCAGGTGGCTGATTCTAGAACCGCGCCGCACAGTTCCATAGCCGGCTCGGCTCCAAGAGATTCAACGTCTAGTGGGACATTTGACGGTGCACGGTGCCGCTCGGGGACACACTCTTCTTTTATTTTTTGGGGCTCTCTTTAAGCATCGCAGTATCGAGGCTGTAAAGCTCCTTGCAGCTTTACAGTACGGACGTGCCATGGGTTAAGAAGTGCTTGCACGGGGCGCGTTATGTTCCCTCGGTCTTGCAACCTCAACCTCATCCCAAGGCAACAACGCCGACACAGGAACAAACAGAGGGAGAGGCGAAGGGGAGAACTTGAAAGGGGGAAGAGGGCAAGCAAGGTCGGCGTAAAAGTTGAATTCTCATCGAAAGGGTTAGGGGTGGAAAGCGTGGTGGAGCCCCTCGCTGCCTTCGTCTAACCGATACCACGAAAGGTCCCGGTGTTCCCAACATCGCCCTTTTGCCCAAACTAGTTTTCAGCTCCCGTCAGCGGTCAGGCGCTCACGCGCTGCACGCGGGAAGAAAAAACGAATGATGTCGAAAATTTCTTGGCCGACGTCGATCAGTGACGCCAGCCGAGCATGCAGCAATGGCACCACAAAAAGGCGGCAACAGGGCTGCCAGGCCCCACCCGGCGCCGCCTATTGGGCAGCGCCGGGTCGCCCCGTGCCCTGGCCACTCACCACTGACACTAGCGAGCGCCAAGGGTCTCCAGGATGCAAGGCGGCCAAAAAACCTGGGGAAACAACGTCATTAATGTTCTTCCAGCCATGAATATGGGACGTTCGGCTTTGCGACCCCTGGCGTTGTGTCTCAGGGCCGGCGACAGGATGGGAGGTATTAAAGCCGTGATGCCCAGACGGCAGTTGCTGGTTGGGCTTCTGTCGCATTCGTGTTGAACTTCTTCACTCGTACAAAAAAACTGTTTTACGAAGAAAGTGTCAGTTGCTGTCATAATGGGGTTGGGGAAGAGGTGAGTTCTCACCCCTGTTCCCTGTCAACATCACTAGTCCCCCACTGACTTGCGCCTCCTCCCCCCCAAGATCCATCCGTATCAATGGCGCCGACTGCGGCTTTGAGGCCCTTGTGCTGGGGGCTACCACCTCAATTGGTGGTTTCCTGTTCGGCTACGACACAGGACAGATTAGCGGTATGCTGCTGTTCAAGGACTTTGTGAATCGCTTCGGCCAGGATCAGGGCAATGGGACCAAAGATTGGACGCCTATCATCCAGTCACTCGTTGTCTCATTGATGAGTATCGGTACTTTAATCGGTGCTCTGTCTGGCGCATAGTATGCGGCCCTCCCATTCTACCTCTGAGCAGGCCGCGCTGACTCCGTCTCTTTTAACAGCACTGCGGATTGGTGGGGAAGACGAAAGAGCTTGAGCTTCGGCGTTGGTATCTTCATTATTGGCCTTATTATCCAGATCACGGCAATGAACAGCTGGGTACACCTTATGATGGGCCGGTTCGTCGCCGGTCTGGGCATCGGAAACCTCAGCGTGGGCGTGCCCATGTTCCAGTCAGAGTGCTCTCCGCGAGAGATCCGGGGCGCTGTCGTTGCCACGTACCAGCTCCTCATCACCTTCGGCATCCTCGTATCCAACATTCTGAACTACGGAGTCCGGTCAATCGAGGACTCTGACGCCTCCTGGAGGATTGTCATCGGCCTGGGCATCGTCTTTTCTCTCCCCCTCGGTATCGGTATCCTTCTTGTGCCCGAGTCACCCCGTTGGCTTGCTGCGCACAACGACTGGGAGGGCGCTCGGACATCGATGGCTCGACTCCGTGGGTTGAAGCACGATCCCAAGCATCCGCTTGTCGAGCGTGACATGAAGGAGATGCATAACAGCCTTAAAACAGAAAACCGGGTAGGCGTCGGCAGCTGGTTGGAATGCTTCACGGGCACTACTGCCGATACCCCGAAGGTGGCTTATCGCACGTTCCTTGGTATTGGTATCCATTTCCTACAGCAGGTCAGTACCATTCCCTTCTTTAGCTCTGCGGTTGGGTACCGACATGCTGACTTAACCGTACGCAGTGGACTGGAGTCAACTACTTCTTTTACTACGGCGCAACTATCTTCAAATCGGCTGGTATCGAAGACCCGATCCAAACCCAGCTCATTCTTGGCGCGGTGAACGTCTTCCTAACGTTCTTCGGTCTTTACGTCGTCGAGAAGTTCGGTCGTCGTTGGCCCCTTTTCTTGGGCGCTCTATGGCAGGCGGGCTGGCTCGCTGTCTTTGCGTCTGTCGGCGTAGCCCTTAATCCCGAGAGCAACCGCGTGTCGGGAATTATCATGATTTTCTCTGCCTGCATGTTCATTGCATCTTTCGCGAGGTGAGTACCAGTGTGTGTCTTCAATTCCCGCAAATACTAATATCCCTTACAGTACCTGGGGTCCCATTGCTTGGGTTGTTGTTGGTGAAACTTTTCCTCTTCGCACTCGTGCTAAGCAGGCATCCATTGCCACAGCGGCCAACTGGTTTGGAAACTGTAAGTCCCCCAGATACTCCCGCTAGCAGAGCGGATTCTGACAGAATTCCCCACAGTCCTCATTTCATTCCTATCCCCTATCGCGGCCGACGGAATCTCGTACGCCTACGGCTACGTGTTTGCCGCCTGCAATTTGGGAGCTGCGCTTCTTGTCTGGTTCTTCCTCTACGAATCCCGGACACTCAGTCTGGAGAACGTCGACATCATGTATGGCTTGAAGGACGTCAAGCCCTGGAATTCCAGCAAGTGGACGCCTCCTGGCTACCTTACCCGCAAGGAGCGCGACGAGTCCCATGACCATGACGACGACGACGCTGCCCGTACCACAAGCACAGATACGCCACCGATGGTCGGTGAGAAGAAGCGTAGTGATTCGATCCCGAGTGAGGCTCTTCACGAAGATGTCTCACGAGCGGTATAAGTCCTTTTTGGAGTCTGGTTGCGGTTGGAAATTATCACATGCTTTAGGAGTCGGTTAACGGGTGTTCGGGCACGAAATGGCGCGATTTTATGAATGAGATACCTGGGGGGAGGAGTGTTTGGTTCCCGTATTCCTGCATTCTAGAATAGGGGCACGAAAAGTTTGACTTGATCTTGTTAATATCCCATATTTTGAACCAGAACTATGTGGTTTTATTTGATATTACCCTTTTACGTGACACAGACGTCTCAATTTCTACTGTTTTGCTTTGGGCTAATGTCTTGGAAGAACTGGTCCGGGATCCCGCCTGACAGTAACAAAGACAGATAAGTTCGGCATCTAGGCACCAGCACTGGCACAATCCTGTTGTTGCCGCCGAGACAGGGCAGCTTCTTTGTTGATCTCGAAGATACAAACACTACAGTTGAACCTTAGGTAAAACATGGAGATGGGAGGATCAACATGACAGGATAAATAGCAAACAGATCGCAAGAGTTAGTATCCCTTCATCACCCACTGATATCCCCAGTTCACGAGTTCTGGGCAATCTATCTTCATCACTCTGGTGATAGGATCTCAAGACTTGCAGCTAACCCAACCCCCTTTCCAGCCACAAGGGGCAACATAGGTAGTGTCCGGTACACCAACGACTTCTTCCCCAACGATGGCTGAGCCGACCGCCACCCTAACTAGCTAATAAAGGCACAGCAACCAGCTTTCAGACTTCGGCATCATCAAAATCAGCATCTAAGCAGGCGCTTGCATCATCTCCCTGTCCATCATGGCATTAGTATACTGCACAGGCCGCCGCCGCCGCCGAGATGAGCACGTCGATCAATAGCAAAGTTGTTGGCAAGGAAATCCCTGCCGGCGAGGTCACGCGCGAGGTAGGCCCTCATGGCGACCGCATTCGCAAAGGCAAAGGGCCTGAGCATGACGGATCCCACGCGGAGGATCCAAGGAGTTGGGACTGGCAGGAGCATTACGGATCCGACGGGGAGGAAAGGGACTGGCCTGGGGGAGTTGTGGTGAAGCATTTTAAGGGTGAGTGAATGAATTTCGGTCCACCGAGTGAAGGACGGAAAACGGTTTGAGAAGCACAACTTGAAGAGCACCGATGGGCGTCGCACTATCGTTCTCGAAAACGGGAGAAGTTCACGGTGCGTCTTGCAAACATCGGGCGGAACGCGAATGGTGGCAATTCTACCTCCTTGGTGACATAGCCTCGGTCTGTATTTGCCCCAGGGAAACCTCCTTCAACCACCTGACCCAAGCTCTGATACATGGTTTTCCTCATAGGAGCGTAGCAGAAGGTGAATGCCCAAGGTGATAACACCCATCAATCTGGCAATCCGAGCTTCCACAAGAGTCTGTCAAGAAGCTAGGGAAATAAATTGAGAATCTGACGATAACTGACTTGCAACTCTCCCAGCCCAGTGATAAAACACAGATAAAGGGCCTAGGTGATATAGCGGAACGACTGTAAAAGATAAACAATCGTACGGGTGTCTTTGAGCAGCGTGATAAACAAAACTAGCGAGTGCCCATCATCCCATCATGAACCCTCGTGCATTTTCCCATCCCACCACTCCCTCAGCGTCTTTGATTCTGCCTCACACCAACTCAGAGTCTCCGGGTCCGAGATCCACCAATTGTTCTTGCTCTTGGGTTTGTCGCTCATATATTTCCTCAAACTCCCGCCTTCAAGCTGGTGGTTCTTCACGCCGACTAGTAGCACCACGCTTCCTACCCGAGGCGTGAAAGCTTCGGGATCCAGGAGGACCGTGAGTAAGACCTGATTGCTGGTCGTAGAGTCCACCAGACGCGCTCTGCGTTGCCTGCCGGGTGGAAGATAGGATGGCTCGATGTCCGAGAGCCAGGCGACCACGGCGAGCAGATTCACCATCCAATTCTGCTTGTACGGAAGCCTGGGAATCGACCGTAGGTCCGTTAGCTTCATTGGTTCTGTCGGATCGTTTGCCATCCATGGCAAAGACCCCTTGGCCTTTGCGTCGTTTTGTTGCTTGACAACTGGGGGTCGAGATACCGGCGGAGGGACCGCCTGGGTGCGCCGCTCCGCTGCCCGGTCTACCGAAATCTGCAGCGTCTCAAAAGCATCGGCATCCTCGGAGTCGGAGAAATAGTCGACCTCCTCGTTGGCCTTCTTCTCACCCAGCGACCCCTGTTCAGGCGGCACTTCGACCTTGACCGGCTCGTGCACAGGCGTCGGAGAGACCTCTCGCTTGTCCTCCTCAGGCCGTTGATAGCTCCTCAGGAACTCATCCGCGCCCTCCTTCACCACCCTCTTGCCCCGCCTCGCAATCCCCGGCACCTCAGCCCCCAACATCTCCAAATACACTCGATGCAAACCAACCGTGATCATATCCTCCACCATCAAAAACGGCATCCTCGTCCTCCCCTCAAGCTCAACAAAATCGAGATCAAACCGATTCAACTTCACATAGCACCCCTCATAAATCTGCCCTCCATCCAAGAAGAAATGCATCTCCGGCCTCATCAACGCCTGTATGACCAGCTCGCCATCGCCCAGCAGCACGCGCACCGTGCGATAGCGCCCACCAACCCGAATATTGGCCTCTATCCCCTCGACGAGGAACACCGAGCGAGGAATGCAGTAGCGGGTGCGTAAAATGTCAGCAATAAGAGGTAATGGCTCTACTGGGCTTGCAGGGTCGAGTGAGACAATGTCTACCTCGTCGAGGTCCGACCCCGCAGTGTTGCGCGCCGCAGACATGAGCTGGATGGTATGAAGCGGCGCATGGTTGAGACGCGAAACCTCAACCGTGGGCGGTGCGCCTGATCGTGAGTGTGAAAGCTTGAACAATGAGCGCGGGGCGGAGTTTAAGTTTAGGGTTGCTTATGCAAGGCCCGAACCCTAACCCACGATCTGCAAGGGCATTCCTTGGCCTGCGATGGGGATCCTGGAGTCGATGACAACATAACAACTTGCATCTATTCTCCGAAAGCCGGAATAACTTCACGATCAAGACCCAGCTCCCAGATGCTACGAGCATTAAATCGATGTGGCGCGGCAAACTGACATCATGTTACGTTCATCAACCCCCACTGTCTTTCTCATCTCGTATGTATTCCGTAGGTATCGAAACTAGCTCTCTATTAAGGGTGGAGGGCTGAGTGATTAAGAAAGTCGCAAGATGTGAAGGAGCTTCGGGATACTAAAAGGAAATAAGGGTAACAAGTCCGGTCCACGGAAGTACGATTTGCCAACAAGACATAAACACCTAGGCCAAAGGGGTATGGCCTGTCCACACCACATCGCGTTGCGCCGTCGCTGTTTCCTCCCCCAAACTCTTGCTCAGTCCCCCCTGTTCGTCATAAGAGCCTGTTTTGCTTTTCGCACCGCCTCCACCGGGATATCAAGGCCACTCATACTCATAACTTGCGAGGGGAGGTAAACTCGACCGAAGGCGCGCCTCGACCGACAACGCTGTTTTAGTAGCCGTTCATGGTCATACGTTGCGAGCTCCGGCTCATCTCGCGGTCAGCAGCCGGGCTGATGGGTCTGCTGCCGTGGCCTTGTGCACTGCTCTCCTTGAGGGCCAAGAGCTGCTTAGCGCGGAATGTCTCGTAGTGGATCTGCGACGTCGTCTCGATGAGATCCTGGAGGTGGGTGCGGAGGAGGAAGTTTCGGAGATAGATAAATTCGCAGTGGTTCTCATCCTCAACGTTGATCACGCCCCATCGGTTTTGGCGACCACGAACCTGCTTGCCGTTGACAATGATAGACTTCTCGGAACCGACGACGGCGAAAGGAATCAGGTCCTATCTCTGGTTAGTGCCTGTGAATGCATAGGATTGGCTGGATAACAAACCTTGATCTGGGTGTTGGTAGCGCGCTCCTCCTCGTCGAGCTCGTCGTTGTCGTAGGGATACATCTTGAGGTTGTGGAAAGCAAACTCCTCCTTGATGCGCTCCTTGAATGCCTGCCTCTCCTCCAAAGTAAGGGAATCGGCCTTGGCAATCACAGGAACGACGTTGACAACATCCGACAGCTTCTTCAGCACCACAATGTCAATTGGCTTCAGCGAATGACCCGATGGCTGGATGAAGAACAAGCAGCAGTGGATGCGTGTGTCCTGGATGTAACGCTCACGCTGGGCTGTGAGTTCCTTCCGCAAGTAGGCGGAGTGCTGGTCCTTGATATACTTGACAATAGGGTCCCAGCACCGGTCGTTGTTGATCAGATCGCCATAGCCGGGGGTGTCGACGATGTTCAATCTGAGGCGGACGTTGTTCTCCTCGATGATGTGCGACACGGACTGGATCTCGGTGGTGGACCGGATAACCTCGTCAGGGTTAAGTCTGCCCTTGGACTCGATGAGGTGCGAGGCGAAGATGGTGTTGATCAAAGTCGACTTGCCCAGACCGGTCTGACCTACATCGATTGCAAAAGACACGTCAGTCGCGGCTCGGGCCAAGGTGGAGGTGGAGCTTGAGCCTCGGGAGCAGGAGAACTAACCGACGCAGATGACATTGAACTGGAATCCGCGTTTCAGGAGCTTGCGCTCGATCTGGGACGTGATGCTGTCGAAACCGACATGCGTCTGGGGATGGATGGTAGCAGCGGGCATCGACGCCATTTTTTCGGTGGATAGATAAATGGCTAGAAGCTCTCCTCTATTCCAAAAAGCAATTGGGATGCACTCGGTGAGAGCTGATTGAGTGGGCCGGCAGCGAGGACGCGAGGCACGAGAAGGTTGCAGGTGGATTGGAGATGGTCGAGCGTGAAGCTGTTCGGTGAGGTTCAGGGAATGAATGAATGAATTTCTTCGCACCTTCCCGCCTCCGGCAGCTCTCGTGCCAAACAATAATTTCCGTCCAAGGGGTCTCAGAGCTGGGCTGGGGAAAGGGGGCAGGTGCTGGCCCCTCATGATTGGCCCAGTGGAGTCAGTGCTTCAGGAACGGCCTGATTAGGTTTAGGCAGGTTAGTAAACGAGGAGACAGCTTGAGCCGGGGGTGGACCGTGCCAACCATGGTTTCTCAACATTGAGTGGATGAGCGGAAGAGTGGGGCCATTGGGTCCCGCTGGAGACCGCGCTAACAGATTTTCTGGACGGCGCAGAGATCGCGACTCTCGACCTCGAAAGCGAAGGCGACGGCAACGATAGCACCGGAAATTACGACGCACGATCAGCGCAACGGGTAGCGACAGACACAGCAGGGAACTCAGATTCTTCTCGCTCACCTAAGAGAGAGGCCCTGTCGGCTATCACGCGGCAAAGGATTGGGAGACCGCCGTGATCAAAGCAGCAAAGATGGCAATGGCGACGCCAGCGATGAGGATGGCCTTCTCTGGCTCCTCTCTCCTTCCCCGACTCATACCCTCGACACTTTTTGCGGCATACAGGATATCACGAGTCCAGTTCCGCCAAGTTTCGCTCCCATTCCTGCCGTCTCTCTCATTTGCCCTCCCGGCGTCGTTCCAACTCGGCATCCCATCGATCCTCGAAGATATCTGGGAATCCATCCTCAAGGCCGTACCAAAGAAGAAGACATCTCACATGAAGAAGAGGCATAGGCAAATGGCGGGCAAGGCGTTGAAGGATGTCACAGAGCTGTGCAAGTGCCCCGCTTGCGGAGAGACGAAGATGATGCATCGCCTGTGTCCCAAATGCGCAGCGAGTAAGTGATCGTTGCCCAGGTGCTGGAGGCGTACTGACACGATGTTCTAGAGCTCCAAGACCTCATGAACAAGGAGATGAAGAAGTCAGGCGAGGCTACCACCAAATAGGAATGGAACTAGGAGCCAAATCGGAGAAGGAGGGAGAGCGGATTAGCTCACTCTGAACGAACGCCACCGTATTCTCGCAACGGGCTGGATTGTCCTGGCGGGATAACGGGTGGTTGTAACATCATTCATGTATTGTTACTGTTGAAGCTGCTTGTACATATTGACACCTAGCTATTGGGAGAAGGATGCTTGTACGTTGGTGATAGGCGGCTGCTCACCATTAGAAGAGGGAAAAGAGCTCTTAGACATAAATTCTGCATACAACTGCGGCTTAAACTTGCGTCTTGCGCTCCACGTTAGGGGGGATGTGGTTGCTTTGATGAACTTCGTGACGTCTGCTCGAATTATGTAGCCGCCCCTCCTTCCCCAAAACCTCCCAAAATATGCCCCACCATTGAAGTAGGCGAAACGCAACCCGTCCCTCAACAACAAAACGTCCCGGCACATGGACAGGTAACAATGGTATGACTGAGCTCATTTTAGCGATTATTCGGATGTGCTGACGTAGCTTCAGTCCAAACAATACCTCACCGCCCACACGGTGGACCAAGGCAAGCCAACCCCGCCAGGGAGGAGCTGCTCCTCCCCTCAAGCCCAGCTCTCAGCGCGCCAGCTAACGCGAAAGTACAGCTCACCCGACAGAGATTTTCGCTCTCGCCCCAACGCCCAGCGGAATCCTCTCCGCCAGCGGCTCCTCGACCATTCGCTTCCATGGCACCACAGATCCTTCGTTCCCGCTCCAGCAAACGATTCCGAACGCACACAAGCTTGGCTGCCACCACTTAGCGACGGCACGCGGCGGAGCCGGCAACGTTGCTGCGAGTGTTGGCTTTGGTGGCGAAATCAAGGTCTGGCGACGCAAGGAGGATGGCAATGCCGACTGGGAGCTCTGGTGGGAGGTGGCGCCGACAAAGACAAGCGGCGGCGACGTATGGGCGATTGGGTTGAGCGCTGACGAGAGCTATCTCGCATGTACGACGAGCGACGGCCGTATCCACGTGTGGGATCTGGCTGGCCGGGAGCGCATCCAAACATACGAGACTGGCAGCAGCACTGGTGGTGGTAGCTTTGCTATGGCCGTGGACTTGAGCCGGGATGGCAAACTGACGGCAAGCGGCCATGAGAGCGGTGCGGTTTATGTGTTCAACAACGATGCTGGAAGAATGGCATACTCACTCTCCGGTAGGGTTCCTCCCCTGCCTTGCGATGGGGAAGGGCGCATAATGGCTAACATTGGACGTTTACAGGATTGGCCAAGCCTGTTCGAGCAGTTGCCTTCTCACCTGGATGCAAACGTCTTGCAGCCGCTGGAAATGCTGGTGTCATCGCCATTTACGACATGGAGCATGGCGAGCATGTTGGCAACCTTTCAGCCCCTACGACCAGGCCGGCGTGGATCACTTCTCTGGACTGGAACGAGACTGGCGAGTACCTCCTCAGCAGCTCGCTGGATGGAAAGGTTAAAGTTTGGGATGTGGCACGGGGCACCTGCGTCGCAACGCACAGCGAGACAGAGGACGCAATATGGAGCGTCCGGTGGCTGCCAAAGAGTGACCGAGTTCTGGCGCCAGGGATGAGCAAGGGAGAGATGTTTTGTGCTGCAGGGGCGAGCCGTAGTCTTGCTTTCTACCGGGAGGCTACTGGAACCTAGTAGGTTCCGAACCCGAGGGAATGCGTCGGCCGGGTTGAGTTCATATTGCAAGGCACTTCGCCGCAGATATGTGTCATTTTGACACCTTAATCTTTGAGCTTAAAACTGCAGGGCACAGAAAAAAGAATGAGAATTTGTTCGACCTGCACCTCCTCATGATGTCGAGACAGCTGGTATGACGCAGTCCTTGTTGTGTAGGTAGGCTCTCGCGTTGCCATCTGCAAGAGAGGTATTCCAAGTTATGCGGTCTGGAATTCAGCTTCCTGAGTATCTGCTCGTCACTTCTGCGAAAAAGGCCTCTCTTGTAATGATTTGCGCCTTACTGTTTTAGCATGTGGTGTTCGAGGGTTTCCCCAATGTATTTTTGCAAATAACCGTTACGGTACAAATAGACGCATGCTACGGTGCAAATAGACATGCTCAAAGTTGATTCAAGTTCTGGCACGAAACTAAAAGCAGGGTCTTGTCAGATCGGAGTGATTCATGCGCCACTGTTAAGGGACAAAAATGTACTAACAAGCCCTGGTGTGATTATCTCCCAAGAATGTTAGAAGGGCTTGCCCTCATGGTCACCTGATTCCGCGCATTGGTCGTGCCTTAAACCTGGTTGCCCCGCCAGCACTTTTGCGCCTTGTCCATGCCGCCCACCATTTCCGCCCTCACCGCATCACCGCTTTATCAATAAGAATAGACACCCAAGAGCGACCTTCTTTCGGCTGTCTAATTACTTTATTTCGACCAATTGAGCAGCGCAAAGGAAACTACACCTTTTTCAGAAACCGTCTTCACCAACTCGGTTGCTTCTTCCCTGACGTCACCCCACCTGGCGTATCAAGCATCCGCGACAGCAACACCCCATCATGCCTGCCACACGCAAATCAAGCCGCCTCTCCGGCGGCGCCGGCGGAAAGCAATCGACCCTGAGCTTCCACCACAAAGTGACGAAGAGCGTCCCCAAGTCATCCAAGGACGCCATCACCAAGCCCTCCATCCCGCCCAAGGATGTCGTGCTCGAGCCGACCCAGGAAGAACCGGCAGTCGAGGAGGTTCCCGCCGTCCAAGTAGAGGAGACCGAGGCCATCGTCCCGGAGAAGACCGACCTCGAGCACAAGGCCGAGAAGATCAGCGCCAAGCAAATCGAGCGTTACTGGAGCAAGATTGATGGCGCGCGGTCGGCAATGACTACGCACAAGAAGCACACAGCAGGATTGACGACCGGCGAGAAGGTGTTGCGGTACTTCGACGTCAGCTCCCAGTTCGGGGTGAGTTACTATGCTTTGGCATTTTTTTGTGGAGATGGCGACGTGGCTAACTGTTTCATGCAGCCGTGCATTGGAATCCCCAGGCTCAAGCGGTGGCAGCGGGCAGAGAAATTGGGACTGAACCCTCCGATCGAGGTATTGGCTGTGTTGCTGAGAGAGGAAGCGGCGAAGAATACGGAAATTGAGCGAGCTCATATGGACGAGCTGATGAATTCGACGGCTGTTGGTGCATAGGCGGCCACGCCAAAGGCTTTCTTTTTACTGGGACCATAGTTTACGATGATGATGATGCTTGGCAGGAGTTTGGGAGTTTGGGCGGCGGCGCTTTTGCTACGTACGAATATGGGATGGTTCTGTTTCTCCCGCCACAGGGCAGTTTTCGTGGGCATACACCAACAATCCACAAATGGACGATTATGATGGTTATTTAAGTGCCATTTGACTTAGTACCATATGCTTCTTGTTCGATGGTGCGGGATGCTCTCTTGACCAGCCGCCTCTATTTCCTTGATTGTGTCATACAGGAAGAAGTCGATCAAGATGGCGTTGATTTCGGCTTCTGGGTGGTTTCTCTTAATCTCCCTCCGAATCAACTCGACGCACCAAATGCTGCAGGCTGCAGCCATCACTACAGTTAGCGTACGTGTAGATCAGCCTTGAGGCAAGGAGCGAATGGGAGAGCTTACCTCTCAGTTGCATTTCCCAACTTCCTCCAGATGCAATGTCTTTCTTGGCTCTCACTGCAACATCAAGGGGAGGGCTATACGCAATACATCCCATGCTGTTGAGAATTTGAGGAACGCGGTAGTCTGCAAACATGGTGATCTTGTCGATGTCCCGGAATTCCCCATGCCCCTCGCCCTCGAAGCACGCCCATACATCAGCAACAAAGATTTGGGCTCTCTTCAGAATGCGGATTGGCTTTCGCCGCCCCTCAAAGCGATGCTCGTCACGGAAGCAGTTAAAGTCCCTAGCCAGGAGATTTACAAGAGCAGCGGCTGAGCCCTTTGCTGCCGCGACGAGGTTCGTGGGGCTACACTGATATTTCTGTGCTGCAGGTTAGGAGCGGCTCAAGGAGATAATGGCTGAAAAGGGACCAAGGGAAAGGGGGGAACATGTAGGACAAGTATTAGCTGCGTACCTCGTAAAGAACAGTCCCCGCTTCTCGCAAACAAGCCAGACGATCCTCTAGCATCGGCATCTCCTCGTTTGTGCAAGACCTGAATACTTGCCTCAGGGTGTCCAATGTGCACGCCTCCTCGTCCTGCCAGAAGTGCGAGTCCGTGATAGGTATCCCTTATGCACCATTAAATCAACCCATTTCAACGGTTTGCCACATCCAGAACATATGGTTGGCCACTTAGCAACGAGGATGTGACCGGAAAGAAGCCAGAACAGAACCTACCTTCGTCGAGGGCGCGTTGCATGGCAGCGACTAGGCTCCAGTATCCCGCCCACCGCTTCTCGCGGTACAACACAGCGAACCGGTCGGCCTCAGGCTTCTCAGACCAGAACGAGAAGTTGAGAAGATCCATGGTGAATATGAATGCGATGGTGGCCTCGTCCTTGGTCTTGGGGTGCAGCTCATGGGCGGACCACTTGGCGGGCGAGTACTGCTTCTGCAGCATTTGAGCATGGATGACGGCCGCAGCGTTTTTGCAGGACCGCATGTCCAGCGCGACGTCGATCGCATTGTCGTATACATACTCTGCGCCTTCCAGAACACCAGTCTCAGGCTCGGCGCTGACGTTCACCTTGCCCCGGAGGTGCTGCCTCAGGAGAGCCAGCAGCTCGAGGTCAGGTTCGTCGTCCGACATCGCTTCGCTGGGCTGCTGTGGGGTGGGTTGAGCCCGCCGGAACTCCGCTTCAAAGGTTGAATGCGACGAGAGGAAACCACCAAAGGTTTAAAGGAGGGAATATGAATGGAATGAAGGCCCAAGGCGGTCCTTTGTTGTGCGTAGGCTGGTTAAAAGAGGGGATCAAGCAGCCCAAGGGGATCTTTCACCAGACCGCCAAGTGATTGCGGATGCGGCGACTAACAACCATCAGGGGGTTTGCTGGAGTGATGAAAGCGCTGGCCGTGCTTCGCTAATCTTAAGGGCCGTCGGGGTGAATGCAGCATGTTGATTCAAAGTGCTATTAACTTTCAATGACAGAGGAAGCAAACTTCATCGGATATCTACACGGATAAATACTGGTCTTGTTTCTATCTGACTGACTTTTCGGGCTCGGTAGGCTTGCCTTTGAGCCTGCGCTCTGGAGACTGCCCTGCATGCGGCAGCGAATTGGCCTTTCAGCTGACTGCCCTGACTAAGATGGCAGCTGTCAGCACAAGGCGACCAATCAGGCGAGCGGGCGCTCCTTCCCGCCCGGCGACCCACTGGCCCTCGAACATTTTAGCGCGATTGCCTACTAAAGCTGGGCGTGATGATGATGCCTCTCAACCTTTGAACTTGCACTCTTCCTGCCGCGCCGACTTCGAACCCGTGAACCGAGACACGTCCGCTGCTTTGCTTTTCAACGTAGTGGGATGGCTGAGTTGCCCCGTACTTAGGATCGCATTTACTTCCCCCGGTCAATCGCACTCGCACTTGCGCCCCGAATCGCGACACTTGCCGATGCCCACCATGGAGCCACCAAACGGCGCTGCTGCCTTGGTGGTCCCGGTCGCCTCACCGAGCTTGATTCGCGATAGCTTCAACTCGCAGTCGCTCGGCCGTGGTCTAAATGCACACGTTAAGCAGGTACGTAGCTTTCCAGCGCCTTGTCTTTGCCGCATCTTCCCATCCGCGCTTCCCCGTCGCAAGCGCAAGCGAGACCTCTTGTCAACTTTGTGTCCCTCTTCACACGACTTCCGGGCCTCAAATTCCCTACTGCCACCTCCGCTGCTGATACAGGAACGCCGAGACCCCGCCGCGGCTGGCCCCCCTACTCTATGATGGGCTTGGAACTCGATCCCCTGCTAACGCTCCACCAACAGGCGCGTGTACTTATGGTTGGAGCTGGCGGGATCGGATGCGAACTCCTCAAGAACCTTGTGTTGACCGGCTTCGGCGAGGTCCACATCGTCGATCTCGACACTATCGACCTTAGCAATCTCAATCGCCAATTTCTCTTTCGGCACGAGCACATCAAAAAGTCTAAAGCGCTGGTAGGATGGATCACACGGCTCCTTCTGTGTCGCACACAAGTTGACAGGAGTTCACCATCTAGGTTGCGAAGGAAGCGGCGCAGAGGTTCAACCCGAACGTCAAGATCGTCGCGCATCATGCCAATATAAAAGACGCCGAGTTTAACATCGGCTGGTTCAGCGGCTTCAAGCTCGTATTCAACGCGCTGGACAATCTTGAGGCGAGACGTCATGTCAACAAGATGTGTCTGGCAGCTGACGTTCCGCTGATCGAGAGCGGAACGACTGGCTTCAACGGCCAAGTCCAGGTCATCAAGAAAGGTGTAACGGCCTGCTACGACTGTTCGCCCAAAGAGACGCCCAAGTCGTTTCCAGTCTGTACCATCCGCAGCACTCCCAGTCAGCCGATTCACTGCATTGTCTGGGGGAAGAGCTACCTCCTCAACGAGATATTCGGCGCGAGCGAGGATGAGTCCGCATTCGACCATTCCGCTGATGGGGAGAATGCCAAGGAGATCGAGGAGCTCAGGAGAGAATCAGCTGCACTGCGAAAGATCAGGCAGTCAGTTGGCACAGCCGAGTTTGCCCAGATGCTTTTCGACAAGGTATTCAACACGGACATCGTCCGGCTGCGCTCAATGGAGGATATGTGGAAGACCAGAAAGCCCCCGGAGCCACTCGACTACCAGACCCTGATGGGAAACTCGGCTGCTGCCATCGAGGCAAAAGAAGCGGTTCTCAAGGATGGGCAGAAGGTTTGGTCGTTGGAAGAGAATCTCGTGGTTTTCAATGATAGCCTCACGAGACTGAGCAAGCGTGTCCTGGAAGCGAAGTCATCACAGAATGGATCGGCTGAAGATGGCTTCATCACATTTGATAAGGATGACGAGGATACACTAGACTTTGTAGCTGCGAGCGCAAACATCAGGTCCACTTTGTTTGGCATCGACCGAAGGTCAAAGTTCGACATCAAGCAGATGGCTGGCAACATCATTCCGGCCATCGCAACCACTAATGCCATCGTCGCTGGGCTTTGCGTACTCGAGTCCTTCAAGGTCCTTAGAGGGGAATACGACCAGGCAAAAGAGGTGTTCCTGACGCCGTTTGCGCCTGCGCGTCTTCTGGCTTCGGACAAGTCAAGAGAGCCCAACCCTGACTGCCCGGTTTGCGGCGTTTTCCAAACGCGAGCTTATGTGGACCTTTCGCGGGCCACACTCAATGATCTTGTTGAGGAGTTTCTGAAGGTCGAGCTTGGCTACGGAGACAAGGAAATCTCTGTTAGCAACGAGGTCGGTATTCTTTACGATCCCGACGAAACCGACAACTTAAGCAAGAAGCTCTCGGACTTGGGTATATCATATCAACTCAATCAAGCTCCACGTCTTTGCTAACGTATTGTATAGGTATCAAGTCGGATTCCTTCTTGACCATCGCCGACGAAGACGACGAAGACCCGTACGTCAACGTCGTACTCGCAATTCAGGAAGCGTATGTAACATTAATTTATACATGGAGATTGGCATGCTGACTTTCACGCAGTAGCGAGCCGTTGCTTGACAAGCCCATCAAGGGAACTTGGACGGGTGACCTCACAATCCCAACTAAGCCGAAGAAGGGGCCCGAATCCGTGACAAACGGAAAAGGTGTTGCAAATGGGAAGCATTCGCTTGACGCGGAAACTCTTGACGCAGGCTCAGTAGGGCCAACAAAGCGTCCACGCCCAGAGGATTCGGCCGAATCCTCTTCGGCCAAGAAACCCAAAACAGCCCCTACGGACGACGATGTCGTTATTTTGGACGACAGCAGAGGCGGTGCCATTGTCATCGTCGACGACTAATCAAGACTCCTTGCGCGCCTCCAACTACGCGAGAAAAGGGCCGATAGGAGGAATTTGTGCCCTCAGATGGCACTCAGACCGCCGTCGATATTTAGTATGCAGTTGGTTGCGTACCTGTTTCTTGCCAGGAAAACGGCGGCGTCGGCAACCTCGTTCGGAGAACCAAACCTCCCAAGAGGAATTCTAAACGTGTCGCCCGTGACATCTGCCAAGGGGTTGAATATTGTAACATTAGCGACGCTCTCGCTTGCCCACATTTGATGTACGAGAAGGGAAAAAGGGCCCAGAGACAGAAAACGGACAGGCCCAGCCGCCAGAGCCCGTTGCATTACGCCAGGGGTTTGACAGGTTGGAGTACATGATCCACAGCATCAAGCACGGGCCATTCTTAGGAAGTGAAGTTGAATC
>Ga0247780_1000641_pt1 | contig 30629 bp, 35 predicted proteins | sample UWRJL079202R5_FD_179927 | JGI IMG/M metagenome (GOLD analysis project Ga0247780, IMG submission 179927) | Plant litter microbial communities from Arlington Agricultural Research Station in Wisconsin, United States - UWRJ-L079-202R-5 | ecosystem: Environmental > Terrestrial > Plant litter >... | reverse complement strand
ACTGTTCGGTGTGTGTCTAGCCGCTAACCTGATCAGGACGGTTGGGATCGGCCCCTCTTGGATTTTTCCACACCAACGGTTCTGGGTCTCTCGAGTCATCGCCCCTGAGTCAGCACTCAATCTACTCACCATTGTAGCGCGGACGACCCAACAAGAGATCGAAGTATTGGTATTCCTTGAGGCCATTCTACCACATTCCTAGGGTATGGCACGCGCAACAGCCCGAGGTCCACAAGACGGGCAAATGGGCCTGCCCCACCCCGACGTTTCCTGTCACGCAAGTCGTGAAAACCACCGGAAAGACCTCCCTGCAACATCCTTGCACAGCATACCAGTGTACGAAGTACACGGCATCGACCTGAGGAGCTGGATTGTTCTCCCAAAACCGGTTTTGGGCAACTAATGGTATTTGCAGCGGCACATGAAGGGCTATGCATATGGTTTTTACTTACAATGCCTTGCACAGGGGGCATGGCTAATAGTTATGTTTTCATCATTCCTAGCAAACCCACTCCTACTTCGACAACACGAATCCCTATAAACTTGCCTCACGACCGGTCACGCCCGAAGGTAGCCGGGCCCTTTGGCTTATTGTCCAACACGCTCTCGATCTCCTCGAGGATCTCGGGCGTCAGCTTGTCGATGAGAGGCAGAGCCTTCAAATTGTCGTGGATCTGCTCAAGCTTGGTAGCTCCAAGGATCACGGTGCTGACATTGGGATTCTTGGCCGCCCAGGCGAGCGAGAGATGGGTGACGCTCGCGCCCAAGCGCTCCGCAATCGCCGTCAGCTTGCGGACCTTCTCAATCTTGGCCTGTCCCTCAGGAGACTTCAGCTGCTTCACCGTGTTCTCGAAGAACGCCGGGTTGGTCGCGAAGCGCGAATCCTCGGGGATGCCGTCGTTGTACTTGCCGGTTAACAAGCCGCTGGCCAGCGGGGACCAGATGGTGGTGCCATAGCCGTACTGCTTGTAAAGCGGGCCGTACTCGACCTCGAAGCGCTCGCGGTGGAAGGCGTTGTATTGCGGCTGCTCAACGACGGGGGCGATGAGGTTGTGCTTCTCGGCCAGCAAGGTCGCCTCAGTGATCTGGGCGGCGCTCCACTCGCTGGTTCCCCAGTAGTAGGCCAAGTTCAAGTTGCGGATAACCTGCGTGAAGCCCTCAACGATCTCGAGAATGGGCGTAGCGGGGTCGGGACGATGCGCGAATACGACGTCGACGTACGGTGTCTCGAGTCGCTGCAGGGAGGACTTGAGGCCCTCGACGATGTGCTTGCGGCTCAGTCCGCGGGTGTTCGGCTCCTTGCGCCCTTCGCCATTGTCAGCTCTCGGCGAACGGTCTTTTCGAGGGACGGGAGAGCTTACCTGTGCCAAAGAAGACCTTGGTGGTCAAGACGTACTCGTCGCGGGGCCAGCCCAATTCCTTCAAAGCTCGACCCATCTCGACCTCGGATGCGCCATTAGCGTAGGTCTCGGCGGTATCGAATGTTTGCTAGCAGGGCCCGTCAGCTTCTTTCGTCGACCGGTACCGCTTCTCCATCCAACATACGATGCCGTAATCCCAAGCCGTCTGCAGGATCTCCTTCACGACGGAGCCCTTCTGTGTTCCGCCGTACGTGAGCCAGCCACCAAGGGAGAAGACCGACACCTGGAGACCAGTGTTCCCCAGGTACCGGAACTTCATGCCCTTGGGGTCATAGGCTGTCGCAATAACTGGATCGCTCGACATTGTGAAGGTCTTGGCAGTCGGTTTGCTTTGTGGAGGGGAAGCGAGATCTGAACTGAGGGGTCAATTGAGGGGTCAATTGAGCAGAGAGGAGGATAATGGGACAAGCAAACATGCAGCGGGCTCGAGGGAATTGGCGTAGTTATCAGGGTCGGCGGTTGGTAATGTTTCGAGCTGCCGGGTGTGCTTGCCCGCGGCAAATGTGGGGGGACGAGCCGATCGCAACTGCTCGACGTCGTGACGACATCACCCGCCAGGGGCGCATCGCCGTCATCGGCGTTAACGCAGCGTTAGTAGGAGCGGGGCCAGGGACTGCCCGGCGCCATCTCTCCCGCCTAATTGCCCCGGCGCACGGATGAAACTGTTCATCAGGTACCACAACCCGCCGGCACTGGACGGCCCTGCTTGACCCGGCCTCATCGAAGGTTACTGTTATCCATCTTCGAAGTGACAACAACGGCTTCCTTGCCGAAGAGACATATCCGGTCGGCGACCTGCCCAACCGCGACACTGCAACCCGCGATAGATCCCCTCTCCTTTTGCAGCCACTGCACTCACGGTTGGTACCCCTCACATCTCGATTTGCTTTCTAATAATTAGGTAACGGGGTCGATGGCCCACCTGTTTTTCATCATGGCATCATTCCAATCAATCATCGCGAAAATCCCCTATGGCCCCACATGGTCGCAACTTTGAAGCAAAACTTCACCACAGGGCAAAGCGGCAATAACATGGGGAAGGAACCAAACTTATTTCTCTAACCCACGCCCAAATTGCAATTCTAACCGCCGCCACACTGTATCCAATACTCCAAACCGTCCCAAGCGGAAGACAAATACCAAACGGATAAGCCAAACCGCAGTCATGATATTTACAGTTTATATCTCAACACCCTCTTTTATTCCCATACTAAATTACTCACTTATGCCTGGGCACGATATTTGTTCCAGAGACTGTGCATCCGAGCATTTTGGCCAGGTGTGAATTGGCTGCTGCATTCACTAGTTTGGTGTTAGCATCCTGTTTCAGCATGGAGTCCAGACAGGGCAAACTCACTCAGCGGAATAGTCCATGAAGTTATTGATTGGGTCAGCTCCGAGCTGGTCGGGGCAAGTGTCCCGTCCGACCATGCATCCCCGGGCCGGGGTAGCTTCAGCCGGCGTATCTTCGATGAAGTCTCCGTCGCCGGTGCATCCACCCTCAAAGGTGTGCATGAGGCCAAACCAGTGTCCGACCTCGTGGACGGTGGTCTTGCCGAGACTGGCATCAACCTCACCACCGCCTGGCATCGTGCTGGAGCGGATGATACACCCGTCACGGTAGAACTCTGTGCTCTTGGGCTCCACTGAGTCTGGGAACCAGCAGGAGCCTAGCAGTCCTACTCCTGCTCCCTTCGTGAAATAAAGGTTTAGCGCGTTGTAGCCGCCTTGTCTGAGCGTCATTCTCATCTCAAGGTCCGCGGTTTTGTTCGGGTTGACGGCCCAGCGGCTGTTCAGGGTGCGAGTCACGGCCTTAAGTCTGAAGGTGATACCGCTGGATGCGAAGCTCTCTCTGAGAACCTGAAGTTGGTCGGAGATTGTCTTGTTCTACATGCATCATGTGTTGTTAGTCGCAGGCCACATGGTGTATGGGAATGTTCACATACCGAGACCCATCCGTCCTGTGGTTTTGTCGAGTTTGCCACAATGTGGAAGTATGTGTCAACCATAATGGACGACTGGTTGCCACGGAAATGTCTGGTGGTTATCTCGTCTCCGTAGGTCGCTAAGAGCTCCTTCGATGGAGTACGGGATCCTCCGGCGGCATTTCCGCACCAGTTGCCCGTTGACGAGGCATCCGGTCTGGCGGTGCTGTCTGATCGGATGACATGGGCAGACACGGAGCTGACAAGGAGCAACGCTACTGAGTTGAGGGACAACATTTTTGAGAGTATTGGAGGGTCCTTTGCTCTGATAGAAAGACAGGGGTGAAGTGATGATAATAGTTGACGACTCAACTCCAAGCCAAGCTGAATGTCTGTTGTTGAGAAGGGATGCGAAATGATGTGAATGCTCTTTTAACACATCTACAGAATGCGTGTGAACTGAGGATATATACCTGATCACCCAAAGCTACGGATACACATCCCGCGATTCGAGATCCATGGCGTCGAAGCTGAGCTCGAATCCTTCGATTGCCCCTGTCAACAGCGCTGGCAGAATCACAAATAGCTCCCGCGCATATGTTAAGCCTCACTACTACAGGTCTCCCGCTCGGGGCGGCAATGGGACGCACTAAGATACCCACAGCGGATTTTGCGGGGCAACTGTTAGCAGGGTTGGAATCCTCCAGCAGCGTTCCATGCAATGCTGCCGTGGATCGGATGGCACAAGCGACCAGGACTGAAGCCGTCCGATCCAGGATCGCATCAGATACCACGACTGCGGCCCACAGTCACCGCGATTTTCTACAGTTGATCTCTCACAGAATATCGGATCGCATTGTTTACCAGGATCTTGAGGGCGGCACGTAAGGCGCTGAACCGCTTGCGCCTTTGGTGCCAGTTGAGGTTCCCACTGAGCGCTACCGCAATGCGACCCTGATGACAGTTGCGAAGAGGGGTTGAGCGATGGACGCGGTCGATCATCCAAGTGGAATCATGCAAAACTCACAAAACTCACCAGGTTACCGGCAGTGCTGTGCAAGGGGTAGGTAGAATATGTCCCTATCGGGACCTGTCAGCCTACCGATCGGCCTATCGCCCTGTCGCCCCTGGGTAGGGGAAAGGGGGATTGTGGCTTCAGCAGGCGGGGACCCCTGCGACCCGGTTGGGTGTGGGTTTGAGATGCTGCGCCCAGCGGCGCGGGGAACTGGTCGGGTCCTTTTGTCACTGCCTGCTCGTCACCAGGATCCTTCTCAGGCTTGGCAGGGCAGCCTGGGCACGTCGAAGAAACTGGTCGTGTGATGTCATTCTTTGCGACTGTACTGTCGCTGCTGGATGAGTTTGGAAGGCAGAAACTATAGTTCTGGCAAGATGCAAATCGGGGCCTCCATTTCCCTTTACGGTCTCTGAGGATAAGCTGAATCGTCTATCGTTGATTTCGAGTTTCTCTCAATGACATTGCATTGTGAGAGACTGGGCCTTTCTGTTATGACACAAGCTGTGTGAAGCTTTATTAGGCCACACGTTTGGCGCAAGGCATAGAGACCCTCTCTTTTGGTTTTGGACTTTGCTTTGGTCATTATAAACCGGAAGAATAAGCATAATTAGACTGCTGGCGTTTCTCTGTTCAGCAATCTATGGTGAGCCAGGCGACTAATCAGGTGCTCACCTCAGAATTGTAGGTAGGTAAGGAAGATATCATTTCACAGGTTGAGGTTTCACTCGTCTGGTGATGGACTGCTGGTTTGGGTCTTTCATCTAAGTCAACAGAAGAGGAGATTACTTATGCTTGTGGATAACGAACCGAGGCTTGTCTCCCTCATGTGTCTATCGCGCATTCAGCTTTCAAATCAAGGAACCTCGTATCAATCTCACTACCAAAGAACGAGATGAGATGGGTTTCTTGACATCTTACAACACGGCACCAAATACCAAAAATGCAACCCTGACTTCAAGGTTTACGAAGCACTTTACCCGGGCCTTCAAGTTGTTGAACCCAGTGGCTCTCCTTCAACCGGCAAAATGACCCGCCGGGAACACCGATAATGATTGCAAGGCGAACCGGTAACATTCGCCACGGCCATATCCAATCGTTCTTGGACGCTGGTCCAAGAATTCCTAGAAGTAATTACAGGAAGATACAACTCTAAAATAAAGATATACGCGAATGAGACACCCCTATTCCAACCTGAACTCAATTGGATATAAGATACAACCAGCCACACGCATGAGCTCCATCCCACAACGCGTCCGAGACACTGCCAGTCACATCCACCACGCCAACCCATCGTAATAATGAAGCTCGCTTTTACCCTCTCCGCCCTCCCCCTCCTGGCATCCGCCAATCCCGTCGTCCTCGATAGTCGCGACGCAGATAAAACATGCAGCATCATCGGACTCGCCGTGGTCAACTGCCGTGCAGGACCTAGCAGAGACTACCGCATCGTTCGCGCCGCGCAGCCAGAACAGCGGTTGGGCATACAATGCATCAGGGATGGGGAAGCCATCGATGGGGAGAAGTACGCTTGAGATTCCAAGTTCGAGAGTGAGCGCAGCGAGACTAACCAGGCTAGGGCTTGGGGATACATTCCCACTTGGGACTGCTGGCTGTCGATTCGCTGGACGGATCTGGGCTGTAAGAGTGAGTTACGCAAGATCGGTTTCTTGCAACATGAATCCTTCAAAGTGGGAGCAGGGTGCTAACGGTGCGAGTACAGGGGCTCTTCCGACGTGCTCGAGATGAATGTGGGCTCGGAGTAGGGATGGTAGGGAAACTGTTGATGTTTGGAAACTCTTGTAGCAAGATCGTATCCAAAGTTAGCATCTGCGAGGTCGAATTGGTGCAAAGGAGAAACATTGGAATACTTGTCGCTCGTCTGCCGCGTTTGTTTGCGAGTAGAGGAAGTAGATGGATGAGCGGGTATCTGCTTTGGTCTAGTTGGGCCTTGCTGTTATGTTAGACATTAAACATTAATGTACGATGAGTGGAATACAAACGACGCGTGAAGCATGTGGCCTGTCGATACTCTCACAGGTGACGATTGAGGAGGGGGGTGTGCGGGGTTCACCACTTGGGAATAGCCTCATGCATCAGGAGCGGGGGACGCCGAAGGGCGGACAAGCGCAGCTTTGCACTGGCAAGCACCACAATCACAAAACACCACGATCAAGATATTTTCAGACATTACCATCAATACGGAAAAGCAGGTATGTACAGTCATAGCGACATATGTACAGGGGGTATCGGTGTACCGTCCACCACCAAAAATCCAAAACGCCACGCCAATGCTATACGTCCACTCTCTTCTGGCCTCTAGGTCTTGAGCTTCGCCCATCGGGCGACGGCTTCCGAACGCACAGCACCGGGTCTCCTCGAATCCTTCTACTCCTCCGTACTGCCATACATTCCATCCGCCTCTGTCGGGGCGAGTGTATCGAGCTGGCATTTCTGGGATCGCGGAGTGATTCTGGGACCCCCGCCTCGCACCTGGAGAGCGGCAACGGTCGTGATGGCGAGGTACTTCGGTGCCGTCGGCGAGGAAGCAATGGCTTTGGCTCGAAGAAGGATGCGGCTTGGTGCTCTGGTTTAGGTGTTGGTGTCTCCGATTCAGCAGCATCCGCTGTCGAGAACAGACATGTCGAGTCGGCATGGTCCTCTGCTGCACTTGGCGCGGTGAGAACTTTGTCAACAACGTCAAGGTTGACCTCGGGGGCAGCGGAGATCGAGGTAGCCTGCGACAACACGTCGCAAGGCTGAGATAGATCTTCATCATGAAGATCGGGTTCGGATTCGGAATACGAAAGCGTACGAGGGGGTGTCATCGTATTGAGATCGTAGTCATGATGAGGAAGATCCATGGGCGAGGCAGCAGATGATTCAGAGCACGTCGTCATAGAGCGAGGTGAGGGAGGGAGCATTGCATCGTACGATTCGTACGGGGTCGACATCTCCATCTCAAAGGGCTCGTCTGTCATGAGGGGGCCGTCATCGAAGATAGAGCCGTGTGAGTTGGCGACTGAGTCGACCGTGCTACTCGTTTCGGATCCCGAGAGGGAGCGGATAGGTTTGTGCCATGGGTGGTCTTGGGGAAGGTACGAAGCAAAGTATCGCACCAGGGAGTCGAGAGACTTCGTCCGGAAGAGCTGGACAGCGTGCTGCCATTGCTCGGTGCCGATGAGCGAGGGGTTGGCGATAATCTCGAACGCGGCCGATTCGAGCGACTCGTTCAGCTCGCGGAGGCGTTGTTCCTTACGGTCCTGGAGAAGGCGGTGGAAATCATCAGTGGAGGTGGCCTCGTGGGAAATCTCGTAGACATCATGGTGGAAAGCCTCCGGGTCCTGGATAGCCGAGGGAACGGTATTGTACTGATCGTGCAGCTTGGTGAAGAGGTCGTTCCTCTTCAGGCCAAACTTCCAATGAGGCCAGCTCCAACAAAGGTCGTCGGGTTCGTCCATCTGGGGCAGCTGGGAGCGAGAGAGGAGCTGATCTCGAAACGGAACGGGCGAAAGTGCGCTGTGGTTTCGGGGTTTCGGGGGTGCCCGAGCAGGAGTCTAAAGTCGTGAACCGGTTTGTTGTCTGTGTGTCTTGTGGATTTAGGGTCTTTTGGGTCTTGGTCGCCTATCGGAGGCTCTGGAAGCCATCTAGGCGCAGGGTATGACACCGTACATCGTGAATCTGTAGTCGAAATCTGGGGGGTTTTCGGCGGCAGATTACGGTGATGTGTGTGTCGGTGTCTTGTTGACAGACCAAGGGAGAGCAGGCGTCACGGAACGGGGTTGTTGGGTAGTCTTGACGGCCAGGACCCGCCTGGGGCACGTCGGGAGTTTGGAAGCCTCGCCATCGACAAGCCCGGGCGGTGCGCTGGACTCCCAAAACACAAAGCCCGCTTGCGACCAGACAAACGGGGGGAGTGCATCCCTCTGGCCGACCGCGGGCCAATAGAAATTGAGAGGCAGGGGCCGAGGGGCAATTTGGTTGAAATTTGTGGAACACGAGGGCTGCGCCTGTTCTAGTAGCGTGCCTTAGTGTCGCATCGCCACTGCATGTCTTTCCGGACGGCCAATCGCGATCGATCGATCAGAAGCACGGAAATGGCACACACCCAATGGGAAGCCCCCCGCGTAAACGAGACCCATAAGACCCACAGTCAGCACGCACAGGCTCATTCCAATCCTGCCCGAGCGAAATGCGATGGGCGTCCATCCATCATTTCCCACCCCTCTCGTCGTCACACCACCATCTGTCTCGTGCCCTGATTCTGACACCATTTTCACAGGCCTCTCCTGCTCACCTTCCAACGACCATTTCTGCCTCTGCCATTGCAGGGCCATCGTCTCGGAACACGTTCTCAGAATTCGGCTTATGAAAGTATATCATTCGACTCAGGTACCCGAAGCTTCTAGCGGGCCGCCCGTTCTTTTCGGCGCCGCGAGACATGATCAGCCTCTCCGCCCCATCGTCCATTCTCCGTCGGAGTTTGAGCCTTTGTGGTGGTGAGGCTGACGTGTGAACAGGCAGACCGCCTCCGCCGAGAGTGGTGTGCGAGACCATGACGAATCCGGCAGGCTCTTGGGTGTGTGGCTAGCATGCCTGAATGGAAAGTCGGAGAGGGAGGTGCTTGGCGCTGGGCCATCATGCAGCGCCGCCAATGAACGCGGCACAGCGCGCGACGTCCGGAACGCGGGACGCAATCCTTCGGGCGTTCGTACCGCTACATATGAGAACTGAGCAGTCTGCATTTTCAGACCTTGCGCCAGCTATTTGTTCCCACTGAAGGCTGGTGCCGCTGTACCCTAATGTACCCAGACTTCCAAACACTCCCAGGCGACGCATCCAAAAATTCCACGCATCAAGTGTGAGGGGTGGAAGAAAGTCAGCAAACTCCCACCATTTTTGCTTCCAAAGAGCCCATCGTTCTGGGAGAAGGGCATGGAAAACCGCCGACGGCTGGCAACGGCTGCTCTCTCGCTGGCAGCTGGTCCTCGCTCTCGGAGGAAAAGGCTCCGGGGTCCGTGGGCCAGTCAGCTGAAGAGCAGACGAACCAAAATCCTTCGTGTTAACGCGGTTGCTCAAGCCTGATCACCAGGAACCTCGACTTAAAACCGGTTCATGGCCCTCACAAGGCCTCTCCAGGCGCACAGCGTGCCCTCTGGCGCCGGACCAGCCGCATCTCGCGAGACACCCCCATGGTTATCGTCTGGCGGACCGTCGAGCCAGAATGACGGCTGTTTCTGAGATGTCAACATCAGCTGCGCGCTACCATCAAGTCGAGGCGAAACCTCGCGCACACGCTGCACTAACAGGCCGTCACGCACCCACGCAAGGCACTTGCTAGGCACCCGCGACGTTGCCCCCTCTGCGCTTCGATGACTCTCCCCAATCACTGAGGCCTGAGTGAGGCTGAGGCTCCATCAGCAGGGCGCACTTCCCTCGTTCCCACACCTTCACCGGAGCCCATCTGACTCTCGCGCCAACGTCAACGGTCATTCACAGCGACGATGGCGAGTTGAACACGAACAAGCGCCATTTCCGCAGCCCGAAGGTGGCTCTCTTCAAACACCGTTTATTCCTCTGTGCTCCCAGCCTGTTGGTCCCGTTCGTTTCGTCGCTCGCCGTTGCATTCGTCCTGAGCATTTTCTCACTGGTGCCTAGCGACTCTCATTCTCACTCACTGCTTTTGGCTGCCTCTTTCCATTCGCTCACCCACGTTTGGTCCCTTGCAGCGTTGTGCCGCCCACCATTTATCTATATCGATATTGACTGGTTTATCTTTTCGTGTGGTGGACCTCCTTTTACACTTTTTGTCACACGTCTTGTCATCTCATTCCAATAACTGAACGGCCCCCTGATTTGCCGCCGGCCGCCGGCGCACCGTGTCCCCCGCCATGGGCGACGTCAGGGAATACTCCGAGGTGTCCGAGGAGAAGACGGAGCCCTTTTCGCAGTCCGAAATTGAGACGCGCCTTCAGAGTGCCCGCCGGGGGGAGTTCGGCGATGCGATCATCAGCACGGTGTCGCTGGACAATTTGGTTGTCCCACCGGACGAGGATATTCGGATACTGATGCGACCTTTGACCCGAGATCGCTCCGTCAGCCCAGGAAACCAGGAGGTTTGCAGGTGGCTGGCCTTGCACGCTGAGGTCGCGGACAAGGAGCAGTCCCAGCACAAGGTGCTCGCCGTCACACAGACGCCCAGAGATATCTCATTCTCTGTCAGGATACCTGGCGAGCGAACGGACGACGCGACGCCCAGGCCACCGCTGTGGTGTGAGCTCTACTACGATCCGGCCAGTGACAACCAAATCCTGGTCAACCGCTCTCACGTTCCTTTTACGCTATCGAAGGTCTCTTTGCAACCTGCAGGCAGTCCCGGCGAAGAGTACGACGTCAATCCTGGCTTTAGCAAGGCCCTCGCGCCAGGCACATGGCGAATCAAGGTCAACAGCTCCGAGGTTTTGGACTTTCGTATCTTGGAGAAGCGTCCCGCGAGGCTTATGCCCCCGTTGAGTGAGTCGTCGTCGACAACTACGCTGAGCGATATGGTGAACTCGACTGGGAAGAGATCGTTTGTGGCCGACGATGACGACCCCACCACCCCGGAGAAGAAGCCGCGTGCTGTTGAAAGCGGCAACAAGAATGATGACGGCGTCATTATGTTTCTCCCACCAAAAACCAATCCCCTGGTCTTTCCCCTGCCGACAGCAGAGAAGGGCACCGAGATAGCCACTTCGAGCGGCCACCCACTCCTGGACTTGCAGGCAGACGAGACCGTCGAGATATCTGGCGGTTGCGAGCTGGACCAATACACCATCACCAAGCGAGAGCCAATCGCAGCGTCGAGTCTTTCGAGCGTGTTCACTGCCGATTACTCCAAGGTGCCAGGCAATGTGATTGTGGTCAAAGTTTTGAAGACACGAACCAACGCCAATGCCGCTAACGAGGCATTGACGGCAAGAAACGTCATCCACCAGGCCGACATATGGCTTCGCGAGCTCCAGTACCAAGAGGATCTACAGCACAAAAGCATCGTGCGCCTCTATGGCGGTGACGCTCGCTTCCTCTCGCTCTACATGGAGCATGTGGATGCACGGGATCTTGCAGCGAGGGGGACGTGGAGGATGTCTGGCGACCTGTTTGCCGGAGACCGGAATGATGCCGTCCGTATCCTGCACGACATCGCGAGTGCCCTGAATTATATCCACGGCCGGGGCCTCGTCCACAACGACATCAAGCCCGGAAATATCCTCTACAGTCGGGAGCGAGGGGCTGTACTCTGCGATCTTGGCCTGTCAACCTACGCCAAGAATCCCATCTCAACCGGAGGCACGCCGTGGTATGTGCCACCCGAGTACATTGCTGTTAAGCAACGCGGTGCCCCAAGTGATGTGTGGGCGCTTGGCGTGGTGATGCTCTACGTTCTTGGCAAGACACCTTTCCCCGACGTGAGAGGTCACAGAGCCCATCCTAAACATCTCCACTGGTTGATCTCGAAAGTCCACCAGCACCACAGAGACCGGAACGGCCAGGCCGACGCTGTTTCCAGCATGCGCCAGTGGTTGAGCGAAGTGAATCTGATGCGGACGAGCCTGAACGTCCAGGATAAACTGGAGCGCCTCGTGCACGACATGCTGGCACCTAACCCAAACCTGAGGACGACGACAAGGGAGATAGTGAGTCGATTCAGCGACCAGATTACCGAGAGATGAGCCGCCAGAGCCCTGCTGGCCCGATAACATATAATTTTCACGCCTGCGACCGCCGATCGGCGACTTATCACTATCGCTCCGTTCGAGACAGAAGTTTTGATCTCTTGGGGTTTCCTCGTTTCGTTTTGGCCAAAGGGACAAATTCACCACGCAACAAAGTTTGAGATAAGTGGTAAGTAATTCCTATCATTCTTCGGTGGCGAACGCCCTTTCTCACGAGTATTTCTGCAGTCGTACAGGGGCTTTTCCTCATTGGCGTCGTGACATCCCAACTCCCATACCTGCCAGTATGTCCCACGCTGGAGCCAACTGGCTCAATATTTACAACGAATACATCTACAATATTACTCCTCCGGATCCGCCGCTCATAGGCTCATACCACATACGAAGAGGAGGGCCAAGCCAACGACCGAGGATAGGACCACGGGGTTCATGCCTGCGACCGCGCCAGCGCTCGCCTTCTGCTCCTTGATCGGCGCAGATGTTACCCCAACGCTCTTGCATGCATCGCCGGCCAGGGGCTTAGCGTCGGTCTTGAAGGTGATATCGGCGCACTGTTTCTCAATGTCAGCATTCATCGGCAGGCCACGAAAGGTCAAGGCTTATCAGCAAAACTTACGTTGTACAAACTGGAGCCCGAGTCGCCCACTGTGACGACCTGGATGCTCGCCTGGGTGCCGTCAACCACCTTCAGGTCCGTGGGAAGCGCCAGTGTGGGCAGGCAGAGGGTGCCGTTCCCTGTTGCGTTGAGGAACTGGGGTGTGAGTGTGTAGTTGAAGTTGGTGACGTTGGCGCCGAGACCGAGGTTGATGAAGACGTATGTCCAGGGGTGGTGGAGGTCGAGAACGACGCTGCCGCCCGTCAGGGGCCAGTCGGTTCGGTTGCCGCCCTGAATGTCTCCTGGGACACCGGCGCCTGAAGGGAAAGGGTTAGCAGCTGCTCGACGGGGAAGAGGGGGCCGCAACGTACAAGGATAGGTCCACTGGGAGTAGTTGTGGCCCGAGCCGAGGGTGTTCGATCGCCATTCGGGGTACTCGAGCCCGAAATGGGCAGTCGCGAGCTGCACGACGGCGAGGAGGAGGAAAGCAGCGACGGCCATGGCTTCGTGGTTCGGCGTGATCGGTGTTTTGGGATGATAGACGAGGAGGGTTTATCACGGGTCTGGGATGTCGGGACGGGATGGTGGGTGTAAGTTTGGGATGATCGCGGGACGGGAAGACAGCTCTTGGTGGGGTGGATGTCTCGGGAGCTTATTTATATTCACATTCAGAGCTCAGCTCAGCTCCGTCCCAGCTCCCTGGATCCATATAGTGCAGCCATCTCCCAACCGCCCGTGGTGACAGCGATGGTGATGGGAGAGGGTTGTCGGGAAACGAGGTGCACTAGCCTCGCAGCACCAGCTGGCTGGCACCAATCACCATCCCCGTACGCCGTAGACCATTGGCTTCAATTGAGCAAGTTTCTCCCGTGCCTGTGGGAGGAGGCACGAGGTTGTCAGTCGAGATGCTTACGTTCCTGGAACTCTTTGTGCGTTCGCCCACCATCTGGGGTGCGACCGGTGTGTCTGGCCAATCACGTCGCACAAGCCAAGAGACGACACCCGATCCGGCGGCGTGCCAGAGGTCTTGGCGCGCCGATTTTGCAGGGCGTTTTCGCGGGGGGAGGCGGGAAACTTGCTCAAATCGACGCATGAGCGCCAAAGGAGGGCCTGGCCGTGGCACCTCCCCGCTTCGATGGGTTCGCGAGGTAACGAGAGGACATTTGAGGGTATTGTGGATAGTAGGGGATGCGAAGCTGAAATTTGGAGAGAGTGCACTGCATTTTGATGAGGCTCTCAATTTAATTAAGAGATGAGCTTATCTCTGTCAGATCTTCACTCAATTCCCGGGCCTGGCCTGGCACGCCTGGCAAGCAGCCTCTGCGAGCTCGGCCTCCCCTCTGATGCCTCTGACCCCTCCTTTGGGCTCGCTCAGGCGGGCAGCTCGTGGGTGGGGGCCGTCCGTCCTCCATTGGATCGCGGCGTCTGGGGTACGGTGAGCTGGCGGCCAGAGGGTTCTGCCCCGACCCCGCGATGCACGATGCATCCATCATCACTGAAGATGCGCACTCAGTGCGGGTGGTCGCATTGACCTTTCTGGTAGTCTTACGTCTTTCGTTGACAAGCTATCAGATCCGGTTTTCCGAGCTGGTGCTTGTGTCCCCGTCGCTGGTCTCACCGAGCAGTCACCGAGCGAGCGATCAAGTCAGGTGCCGCGGCCGCCAAGAATGAGCTGCGGGTGGTGCGTCGTCCAACGCGAGCTTACTCCCCGTGTAACTCGATCGAGGAGATGCATGAACTCTCATCTTGTCTTGGCGAGAGGACCAGATTGTCGTGACTCTCCCACAGGTATACTTTTGGTATTATTTGCAGTTTACACCGTGAAAGTGTTAACATTTCATGGAGATGCCTTCGTGTTTGTCAACGCGCGAAGCCATGATTTTGAGGTCATCTCAGCCCCCAGCAGTATTGGCGACGAGACCGACTCAGCTCTAGCAAAAGCTTCAAACCCATTACCGAATTACATTACAGATGCGTTGGTCGTATTTTGTTGTTGTTTCTCTCATCGAGACCAAACATAGCGGGCTTCTCTGCCGAATACAAACCTCGAACCAATTACACCGGGCTTGTGAATCAAGGATTGTAATGACAGGTAAGAATGAACACACACGACACTGAGCTAACATCAAGACGTATACCAGAATAACACCTATGGCTTGGTGATTCTGATGAGGTGCTCTGAGGTAGGTCACGCTGGTAGGTAGTTAAGGCAGGAAGACCCTCTGCCATTACTAGTATCGGTTGCAGTAAGACCCAGCTTCACAACGACCCACCCGGAACCTGGCTGATGACATGGAGGCTTCACCGTCTTTCGTACAAGGAGTTTGAACGTGGCCGTGAGGCAAGTCATGGCAATGATTCCCTCGAGTTTGTGATAGTCGCTGGCAGAGAAATGAGAGAAAGGGGGTTCTTGTGGAACTTGAATGTGAGACAGCAACGGGGGTAAGTTGCGACAACAAACCGTGACGGCAGAGAATGCAGCGCTGGTCAGGGGATCGGGGTGGCGAGAGCCGTGATGGAGACACATCACTCGGTAAAGCAAAACTAAAGAGTTGAGCTCCCTCAGTGGTAGTTGAGCCAGATGTGAAGACGAGAATTGAGATGATAAATGGCGGTGATGCTCAGATGTGTTTGTATGAGGGCCTTGACGATGCCGATTGTCTATCTTCAATCTCATCGGGGCTACACTGGCGGCCTTCTCCGTTCCGGCCCGGCGTTCGTCTAGCTTGCTTTTGGTCATGACGAACGTCGGGCTGTTTTACATCGTAAGAGGCGGTTAATAAATATCTGGATTTTCTCGGCCGGAGGGCTAACCTTGCGTGACATCGAATACCTCCCTAAAATGGGCAAAGACGAGATGGAAATATGTGGTTGATCTGTGATTCAACGACACACAACTTGCCCGGAGAGCACAGTTTGTGACACCGGCACGCCTTTTAAATCTGGAAGCACGCCTTCTAATCGGAGGTGAAGTTTAGCTTAATTCAAGATGTGTTCATGGCTGATGCATTATGCTACGAAGCATTTGGCATCCAGGGGAAGTGGACTTCTGAAGTGAAAGGCTGCGGGCTGCGGGTGTTGTTTGAGAATCATGACGACGCACAGTACCCCCTGATTACGCGTCATGGCCACGCCTTATGGACGGGTAATCTGGGCACAATGCATAACGAACACCTGGGCACACCCCAACCTTCATGTCTGCGGTGGAAACATGGGATGACCAGATGATATGCCCTTCGTCCCAAAGTCGACCACCAGCCATCGGGCCCTGGTTGATTTTTGTCAGGATGGAGCCTTTGGCCATCTATTTCGCTGGCCTCCCTGCGGCCATCTTCCTGCCGCTCGGTAAAGCTGCCGAGCCGCACTGTCTTGAGGCCGGACTGACCGCGACCCGGGTCTAAAATATCATTCTCTCGAGTTCTTGCACTTAGATTGCAGGATTTGGAGAGCGACGCGCCATACTTGGCCAGGCGTAGTGCCATGTTGCACCAGCCAAGCCTGAGGGGCTCCCGATTGTGATCAATATCCTCCGTAGGCGGGGAGTCGGAGGTTTCTGGAACCCCCTTCTTGACTGTACAGGGGAAGAAGGGTTGTTTTGACCCACGCCTCGTCTGTTGAATATCTAGAAGCTGTTTTGGTCTGAAAATTAGGAAAATTTCTTCGGCGATCGGATCCTGTTTTGCCTATGGAACTCGTGCTCCGCCTCCGCTGAAGAGAGGATTCACGGCCAGGTCGACGTCTAAACATAGCAGCACCCCGCTGATGCACCGGTCTGTGTGCTGTTGCAAATAAGACTTGGTGTAAACATCCAGACGCCGAAGTCAGGGAGGCCTGCGTTGATAGGCGACAGAGGAGAACATTACCATCGTCGGGGGCACTTGGCGCGTGTTTGCCCATCGGAACGAGTCTCATCCGACAACCGTGGATACCAGCCACTGGCGAGATAACAAACTTAATTCGACTCGGGGATTTTCCAACTCCACATTTTAAGGAGCAAGTGCAGAAGGAAAGCTCCGAGCCAGATGCTGATACATGCCGAGCCCGAGGGATGCAATGGTGCAAGCCCGTTGCACAGGCCTGGACCTTTGCGAGGACCCGCGGACATGAGCAGGTTGCACTGACGCCGGTAGTTCGCCTAGGATGCGATGCATCGCCTGCAGGCCTGCAGCCGGAATGGTCCGCCGCGATCGCCTTGCACCGATCTGGTGCCTCTTGCGGGAATCGAGATGTTCTTCTGTTGACGTTCGACCCTCCATTCCCGAACTTTAGGGTTTTGGTTGGCGCCAATCGTCTGTGCTGAAACCGCCTGGCCCTGTCGCGCGACTGCCAACCCTGACGAAGCACAACAGACCGGGGCCTCCAGCTGATGTTGGCAGGGATCTTCAGATCGCCCTGCTCTGGAAAAAAGCGGGGAAGACCACCAATCCGGAGCCTCAGCCGACCCAGAATTTCCACCACAACGCAATGCGGAGACCAGGTCCAGAAACATCTGATCGACGTCCAACGGTTTCACCCGCCCAAACTCAACCTCTGTGGAAGAGGCCCGTTGCGTTCTCCTTTGGGCTCCACTCTGTTTCTGATAGGTGCGCTTGATGCGGAGCATCTCCATCGCACTTTCTTCATTTGAGCGTCGTGGTTCTTCCCTTGGAGGCGCGTCTCCCCCGATCGTCTGTGCAGGCGATCTTTGATCGCTGTTGCTAAGCATCGTCGTGTTGCTATTATCGTCGTTGGCCACCGTCGCCCTGTCTCGCCTCTGTTTCTCGTGGTGTCTCGGTGCTAGGAACAGGCCTGACAACATCGTGGCAGTGCCACATGGACTACAGGTACGGATAGGCTTGCGAATTAACCTTACGTCCCCAGTCGGGATGGCAGGGGCATGGGCCTGATGGTGACGAACCGTCCGGCATATCGATCGAACCCATGGCCTGCCACCCCATCCCGCATCATCAATTCTCATCGTATAAATGTCTTCGAGCCGCCTCGTTCTCTCTCTTCCCGTCTTTCTTCATCAGGACATTCCTTCCTTTCTCGGTTCATTCCTTTCATTCGGCCGTCTATTGAGTAGACCTGTTTTCTTGTGTTGCTGGTTCATCGCTTCGACTTTTTTCACTTCTTACATTCCCTCGCAACAACCACAAAACAAACAAACTCCCAAGATATCCGCGATGTCGTCCACTTTCTCTTGGCGGCAGGCCGTTGTGGCCACCCTGCTTTTCAGCAACATCACTCCTACCTTCGCCCGCGATATCCGCGCCAGGAATGCCCCCGATGTGGTTCAGTCCGCCCCCGATGCGGTTCAATCCTTCAGCGTCACCGATGAGGTTCTCACTGAGCCGTCCGCCGAGGTGTCCGCTGAGCCGTCTGCTGTGGTGGATGTGGTCGAGGGGGCCGTCGAGTCGGGCGTGGCAGAGGCCGCACCCCCACCGCCTATTCTGGACGAGAACCTCCTGCTTATCAACGAGACCGCGCCGCTCCTCAACGAGACTGAGGTCGGCAAGGGCAAGGGCAAGGGCAAGGGTGATGGCAAGGGCAAGGATGACAAGGGCAGGGGCAAAGGCAACCAAGCTCAGGATCTGCTCGCCCTCTTGCTCGGAAACGGCATCAACGGAATTGACCCTAACACTCTCCTCGCTCTCTTGGGCGGCAACGCCGTCAACGGACTTGATCTCAATACTCTCCTCGCTCTTCTGGGAGGCAACTTGAACGGAAATGGCCAGGGTGCAAACAATCTCGATCTCAACAACCTGAACCTTCTCTTGGGCGGCAACGGAGCTAACGGGATTGACGTCCAGACTCTGCTCGCGCTTCTGGGCGGAGGTAACGCCAACGGCCTGGACCCCAACGCTCTCCTCGCCATTCTGGGCGGAAACCTGAACGGCGTGAATGGAAAGGGCAAGGGTAACGACAACCTCAACGAACAAGACCTCCTCAACCTTTTGCTCGGCGGACAGGGCAAGGGCAAGGGTAACGACGATCTGAACAACCTCAACGAGCAAGATCTCATCAACCTCCTCGGTGGCCAGGGCAAGGGCAAGGGAAACGATGACCTGAACAACGCCGATCTTGAGGCTCTTCTCGAGCTCCTCGGACTTGGCGGCAAGGGCAAGGGCAAGGACGATGCCGAGGCTAAGGGCAAGGGCAAGAACGACGCCGAGGCTAAGGGCAAGGGCAAGAACGACGCCGAGGCTAAGGGAAAGGGAAAGGATAACGACGCTCTTGCTCCCCCTCCCCCCGCTGACGCCGAAGCCAAGGGAAAGGGAAAAGATAACGGTGCTCTCGCCCCTCCTCCTCCCGCCGACGCCGACGCTGAGGCCAAGGGAAAGGGCAAGGACAACGGTGCTCTCGCTCCCCCTCCTCCTGAGGCTGGTGCTGAGGTCCTCGGACGACGGGGGCTGCGCCGGGCCCGCAAGGTTCGCCGGGCTAGGGCTAGCCGTCGGTCGTAGGGAGATGTAGGAGCTTGAGCAATCGCTTGCTGCACGGTGACCCTTCCCTGGCGATGAGGGCACTGAGGTCGGTTTGACACCGGAACATCTTGGATAGATAGAGTGAAAAGGGATTCGGACCCTGGTGGTTGCTTTTAACCTTTTTATGTACATAACACATTTTTGGACTGGGGACAGGGTTGGCGCACACATATCATTGCCTTCGAAGTTCTTGTCAAGACTCAGACGTAAAAATAAATAAATCATGGAGGATACTCCTTGTCTGCTTGTCAATAATGCTTTGCTCTTTGTCCCTGCGTGATATCCCTCGCAATGCTGGCATCAAACTCGGCCCTGCTTGTGTATGGTCATGTTTGAAGTTCCATCTGACCCAGATCGTTGTATTTCATGAAAATTCTGGCTGATGATGCTGATCCACGCTGATCCCGACCTGCCAATCGCTTCGCTAAGAATAATTTCCGCACAAACACACTCCTGTCCATCTTTTCCCATTGCTCTTCAGCGCCGCGTGTCCTACCGGAGCTTGTAGCCCTGATTATTGAACCCGTTGAATGAAGGAGCATTGACGACAGTCATGTACGGGCCCCTAGCGGCAGCATAATCGCGCGCTGCGCCGAGTTTTGCCTTGGCCTTTTCTGGAGGGAAGCTCAAGCCCAACGCCGCGGTGCGCCAAATCGAGCCGCGGTCCTCACCCGGCCAGTCTTGGTGGACATGACCGCCATTAACTGTGATGTTGTATTCGAAGTATGCGGTCGGGAAGCACAGCTGCGCCAGCATCAGCCGCCTGCCAATGTACGACCCGTAAAGCTCCATATCATCGTTTTCGAGAAGGCGGTAATCAGGGTCGTCCACATTCTTGACGTCCGTCGGGATCCACTCGTTCGTCCACAACAGGTCGGCTGCGTATCCGATGGTGCGATAGCGCACCGGGATGAACTCGACCTGGAGGGGGCGAATTGTCAGCACGCAGGTGCGAGACTGGGGTGTAGTGCACAGGAAAGACTCACTCTAACGGTATCCTCGGCCTTGTCAAATGACCAGGTCCGGACGCCCGAGTCGTGCACACGCTTGTCGGTGACGGTGAAGGTGAGGTGGTGAATGGCCGGGTCGCAGAAGCGGAGGCAGAGACTGCGGTTGAACTTGTAGAACATAGTGATAACGGCGTCACACAAGCGGAAGCTGCGCAGATCCGTCTCGCTGCTAAAGTTCCATGTGTCGATGAGATGGGGGAAGCCCAGCGGCTTGTCAGCGGGGAAGTCGGGGCAATCCAGGAACCGCGCCTTCGGCCCTGTTTCTGTGGGCGGAGCCAGCCATCGCGGAGCGGGCACCTCTGGGCTGGGGGCACGCTTCGGGGCCTTTTCTTCGGGGTGCTTGGAGAGGAAGCGCCACGCCATCTTGCGGGCGGTCTTGCGCTTCGAAGCAGCGCAACCCGGCCTTCGCAGCGACGCGGTCGAGATCGGGGAAAGGGCTCGTTCTGAAGGATGGGGTTGGTAGAAATAAGAGTAGCGCAAAGAAGAGAAAGCGGGCTGCGGGGAACGTGGGTGTCTGGAGGGCTTGTCGATGCCGAAAGCTTGTGTGACGGCTCAGGAAGTCCTATTTCGAAGCGGGGCGAACCTTCCAAGTTGAGAAGAAGGTCTGATTTTTGTGAGAAGGAGCGTGGCAGAAGGGACGCAGACTGGAAACTGACACCTGAAAACGGCTGCAAACAGAAATGCAAAGGAGGCCATGATCGGACGATTGCTTGTCATCAGCACCGTCATCTGGAGTGAAATTGGACACAAGCCCAATACAGTGTCTGAGATAAGCACAAAGTCACTATAGAAGGGTTTGGCGAACGTGGAGATAGGATACAACGCAATTGATGCGCAGGATGTCACGGAACTCAAACAAGAGCCACCATGTCAGACTGCCGCCCGCCCTGCAACTTGACCTTGTCAAGAACTTGGGGGTTGATGGCGCCCACCTTTGTGCGGTTCTATTGGCGAGTTCTTTACTGAGCTTTGTTCTACGACGGAGCACAGAGCTTATAATCTGAATAAAGAGATCTGTGCAGCCAAAATGACGAGAGTGAAACCCTTGGTGACTCTGCTGGTTCGCAAGATTGTGGACGAGAGGCTTTCAGGACAAGCGCCACTGGGCGAGTTCCTTGCAGAAGGTTCACCCGACGACGCCATTCTTGTCATGGATGCATGAAGGAATCCGCTCATGTTGTAAGCGCCAAAAATGTGGGAGATAAGGGCCGCATCGTGTTTCCTTCATGCATGTTTCACACCCCTTTTAGCGGTCGTCTTGCTGTCTCGTGGCCCTCAAAAGAAATAACGGCTCCGTTCAGCGTTAGTATGTCGCGATATTAGGAGGAAGACGGCTAGAAGGACGACCTGGAATCGTCGAGACTGAGGGCTGGTGCCGTTATTTGGTTAACAGTAAACATCCCCTCCGGGATTCGCATGCCGAGAAAAGGGGAAACCCGAGGCGCCACATTTACTTAGAAACACCGGAGACAGGGATAAGAGACGTAGGAATTCGTCCGCGCTGAGTTGGAGGGGCAGCCCATTTCCTTGCTGGGATTGGGGCCCCAAAGCTCCCAAAGCTCGTGCTTCACGATGGCTATCAGATGCATCACCAAGGATGTGCCCCGGACATCCGTCCAGCCTGTAGAAAACCGCGAGACCATCAGGAAACCCCCATACTAGTGCGGCGCGGAGGGCTGACGAAACTAAGTCTTATCATAACGCTAACAATTTCGTCAGGGCGGTATCGCGATACCTGAGCGGATAGGCCGTGAAGTCTGGTAGTACTTCACTCCCAAGCTGTCCGAGCCTTAGGGCTGGGATCAAGAGTCCGTGACATCCCGAATTTCCTCGAATGTGAGGCCAAAGTTACTCAGCGCCGCATTCCCAAGCGGGCTCAGAGCTAAAAGTTGGAATACGCAGAGGAAAGGCATTCTGCTTCGTGGACTTTGCATCTCGGGCCGCGGGGAACCGTCACGAGGCTCTTCGAGAAGAAGCAAAGGGGTCGGACGGCGAGAACACAATGTTGGTTCGTCATCAGAGTCTGTGTTGATGGCAAGGTCTCGCATTGGTGGCTGGTTGCTGCCACGATGGCATCTTCAGGTTCCAAGGCGTCGCTTCGATGGCTGGGAGGACTCGGAGCCCCGAGCCGTGGGAATACGGCATGGTCTGCTAGTGATGTCACCTAGTGCTGAAATTACGAGTTAGCAAGCCTGAGGATGCAGTAAGCCCTCTTCGAATGATTCACAAATTGCCAAAGTCACACATGGAGATAGACAGCTGGCAAATAGTGCTGCGCAAATTGCTCAAAGATGAGACGCTGTCTAATCTACAACAACGAAAAAAGGAAAACGAAAAGATATCAGCGCTCAAAGCGCACCGGTATAGAACCCATCACGATGCCATCTTTCACATACAAATAACCCTCCAGCCAACCCCCGTCGCCAAAAAAAAAGCCCCAATCACTCCGTCTCGTCCTTCAATTTGAAGCTCATCACCATCGCGCGCTCCGTGAAGTGCGCCACGTCCCAGGGAATCTTCTCAATCTCCACCCTCACTATATCCTCCAGCGACACCAAAGGCTGTCCAAATGGCGAGCACTGGGCATGAGAGTTATTCCGCTGGTGCTGGTAGAGCTCGGCAGTCTTCTCGGCAGCATTCTGGATCTTCCGATAGACACGTTCAGGCGAGAGGTGCATATCGATGTTCTCCCACTTTTCACTGCGGAGCGCGCGCGTAAAGGCGCCGAGCATCATGGAGTCGCACCTAGCTTGCTCTAGCTCTCCGCCGACAGAGGCGCTGCAGACGTATCTAATATGGGGGCGGAGTTCGCTAGGCTCCGGTGAGCAGGTGAGGTTCTCAATAGTGTTGTGGACAAAGGATACGAGCTTTTCCATCACGGTATGACGGGCGAATTTGATGGAGTCTGCAAGGTAGGTGGTTAGCAGATTAATGGATGGGAGGGGAGGGGTGATGAGTATGACTTACCCATGATGTTGAGCGCCATGAGGGTTTGGTGCATCACGTAGGGCTCGTTGTCGGAGGCTCCTCTTCCGACGAGCTCGTCCTTCGAGTTCAGACGAGCAGTGCATATCATCCTTGAGGTCGTCTGCTTTACGCATCTCAAGTGGCCCAGCATGTGAGTAATCCAGAGCTGACGAGCGAGCTTGTCGTGGCGGATGTGGTCTTCGTTGTAGACCTTCTTCAGCCACTTGGTAGCAACAGGGGCAAGGATGTTGACCATGTCGTAATGATGGGCGACTACCACAACTTCGCTGAAAAGCGCCTGACCCTTGAGCTTGTCCAAAGCCTTTTGAAATTCTCCGTGAATGATGAGCAACACCAAGTGAAAGGCCTTGACGTCAATTCTATCGAGCTCAATTCTCCTCAGGTCTTTCAAGTCCTGCCGCAGCCGGTGGCCAGGGGACTGGCGGCTAGGACTCTCGCGGCTCCTGCTTCGGCGAGGGGCGTCGACATCCTCGCGGTAGTACAGTTCCTTGAGGTATGGCGAGGCCCGGAACACTGTGCGAGAACAGACTCTGAACTGGCACCTCTGCGCGCCCTTGCCGGCGACGAAAATTAGGTCGCCATGGCTATCGAGGACCTCGATGGGGCTGACAATTTCGATGTCGTCGTCCAGTACGACCCGGGCCGGCTCAGCTACAGCACCTGGCCTGCCAACGGGTTCAGCGCCTAGAGCAGCCGCAGGTTCACCACCTGGAGCAACTGCAGCCTCAGCAGGGCGGGGCGGAATGTTGTTGATAGGGATGTCATCCTCCGTCTTCTCAACCTTGGGCACGGCTTGAATGGGCGTGAACCTCCCAGAATTGGGCATGTGGTCTACTGTGGCGCTTTGGCGCGATCCGTAGGCCCTCGGATGGCCGCCGATCTCGATGCCGCTCAAAGGGAAAGTGAAGTTGTACTCGTGGAGGGAAAACAAGCCGGGGCCGCTGCGGCCATTGTTGGCGTTGTTCGCATTGTTGCCATCCTCCGAGCCGGAGTGCTCCGGTACAACGTTCTCGGCGTAGTCTGCCATTATTGATGTGTGGGTCTAGGTTTGAGTGGGTTGATTGTTAGAAGATGAGCTGGAAACAACGTTGGTTGTAGAAGGAAAGAATTGGAAAGCAGAAGCAGAGTGGTCGAAAGAAATAAATACGTGATTTTTCTCACGTGGGGTTTTGAAAGATCGGACGATGGATGGATATCAGCGGAGAAGGAAGGGTCAACTGATGGAGGAAAATTCGAGAAGTGGAAGGGAAGGTGTTGGAAGAAATTACCTCTCGTTTGCCACAAAAGTCGCTGAAGATGGGACGAAAAGGAGTACGTCTTGGGAATTTGAGGAGTGTATCTTGAAAATCCAGTGAGTGTACTCTTGAAAAATTAAGCAGTGGTATCTCGAGGAGTTGAAGAGTGGATCTTGAGATGTGGAGGGGCGAACAGAGCAGCTGGAAGCAGTGGTCTCAGCGCTTGAGCAAAATCTCTCAACGCGCACGCTGAATTTCCTGATGCCTGAGCTGAATCTCTTGGTACCTGAGCCAAGTCTTCAGACGCATGAGCTAAAGAGATGGGACCGATTGTTATCGGTGTATGTGCCTGGGAAAGGTTCGCTGCGGAGGGGCGGAGGTGGAACAGAGGTTGGGAGAAATACCCCCGCAATTTCTTGTTTGTCACACGCGTTTGTAAAAGAAGAGATCAAGAGCAGGTATTGCGAGTGACGTTCGTTTTGAAGGGAAAATGAAGCAAGTTGGGCTGGAGAGGAAAAGAGTTGACGGGTGGGAAAGGAGAGGACAAAAGAAATGAACTTACAATCTCGGGTTTTGACAGAGGTGAGTTGTTGAACAATGGGGCCAAGACTGGATATTGATGGGTAAGAGGGTGGACAAAAGAAGGCAGGTTATGTAATGAAGTGCCAGTGACCAAACGTGAGGTAGTGAAGAGGCCAAGTGCGAAGTTGTGGAGTTGTGAGAAGATGCAGCGTTCAAGGGTGAAATAGAAAGACTTGCTCAAGTTGGTTTTGAACGTTGTGTAAGGCAGGGGGGGATAGGAAGGCGATGGACAGAAAACTGGCAAAAGAGAGAGAGGGGAACCGATGCGATGCAGACAGCGCGGTGGAATTAGTGAAAGGAGCAGTGGCTATATTGGGTAAGTGAGTGCATTGTGGCATGAAGTGAGGTGCCCATAGTACGTAATTGGGGGCGAGAACTTGTCGTCGCAAGGCTTGATGCTGTGAAAAGAACAAGTGGTGGTGGAGATGTGTGGAAAAGTTTGGGATTTTTGCAGCGAGGGGTCAGGCACGAAGAAGGGGCGATGGTTGCGATAAGCCAGGAGAAGATGGGATGAAGTTTGGGTTAGAGCTTTGGAGAGCGAAGAACTGCGCAACTGCTTGAGAAATCATGACTAGTTTCCAACACAAGCGCAGAGGGCTCTGCCAGGCTGTTTCTGAGGCGTAACGGCTAAGGTAGGATGAAATATCGGCGAGTTCTTCCACGTCGAATGATATCCCATCAGAAGCTGCCACAAAGCTTGCTGCCGGCTATGGTGCATCCCCTCCCACAGGCGGGCGAAAATACAGATGAACAAAGGCGCGCGAGTAGATATCGAACATCAGAGAAGAGGCAGGAAGTGGGAACCAAGGCACGAACAATTCATTTTCCTTCCCTATGCAAATAAGTCGAGCCACAAAGCATAGATCCCGAGGAGGACACGCGTGTCAGATGACAATCGGCTGGGTATTCTTCAATGGCGTTAGGGAAAGAGACATCTTCATGGCAGCAGCTACCTACCTACCTACCTATTTTGTGTACGTCCTACGTACAATGTTGGCGAAACTCGACATTGTCCCTAGGATTGCTTAGTTTGTCTCGCATTCAACTGTTGTGGGCTTGAATGTCTTGGACAGTCCCGAAAAAAGCCGAAACACGACCCACCAAGAGACACGCGCCTTCCTTTTCGGCGCCCACCCGGCTCCATCGTTGTCGGTGTGCATCTGCGACGACCGCTTATTTGCCTCATCAACCTGCAGCGGAGTGTCATCCGCACGCCGCTTCCAGCGTCTTCTTCGGCGCCGCTCAAGCTGCTACCGCGACCTTCAAAATCTAGAAAGCTATCAATACTGCCACCTAGTGGTCCTTCGGGATCCGCTATTTATTGCCGCCCTTGTCTGGGGATGTTAGAAATGGGATGCTCTACTAGGTTGTCTCGACCGCACTAGCTTAAGATGGGATTGCGCCCAACGGCTGTGGTAAAGACCTCTCTAACTTCTTCCAGAACTTCTCGCTGACATGGAAGGCACAATCAGGCCTCTTTCAAGAACTTCCAATGACCAAGGGCGGCACTGGACCCCAGCACCCCAGCCGTACCACCGATCAACCGAAACGCCCCCTTTAGCCCAGAGCGAGGGGTTTGATCGACGATTCTCTCCACGCTTCTTGCACCGTCATCGCCCCGGCAATCCTTCCCCGGCCCAGGACCTGGGTGTACATATCGATGCCTAGATGGCCACAGTGACGTACTACAAGAGCATCAGATCCCAGATGCCCAGGGGGCAGCCGGGGATATATCGTTGCTCAAAGCCCAATACGGATGTCAGGGCTTGACGGCTTTGCCGGGGCCGGTATGCACAAGGTTCCAGTCTCGGGAAGAATAACGTTAGTGCCACGTGGTGACCTCTTGCATACGCGTCAAGCCTCCCCGGGACTCCTGCTCAACTTCTACACAACGGGTACAGGAAGTTCCGTGTTTGCCACATCTATCCATACAGAGCGCAACGGCGAGGTCTGCGATGGACCAACCGTACGCCCAGCCGGGTGGGACCCCGAAGGGCCCCTTTCTGAAAGAACACCCCTTCTGCCGGATCAGCCGAGGCCGAGGCAAGCCCCACCAAAGCCCGCCACCACACCGAGCAAGGCCCGGCGCCGGATCTTCGTTCTCATCTGCATATCTATTGTCGCTGCTGATTTTGGAGCTCTGTTATCATACGCCCCGCAACTCGAGATCCTCGAGGAGCTGGCTGTCCGTCTCATCTGCTGGTGGCACGCCATCCTTCCGACTCGTGCTATCTGGTTGGCACCTCTTTTCCAAACCATGGGCGGCGGTCCTCAGGTTGCGACATCGATGGCGTATGCTATCGTCACAGATCTGTTTCCGGCGTCAGACCGCGCGAACATCTTCTTCATCATCGGTGCTGCGATTATCATCGGCGAGATACTTGCGGGGCCCTTGAGCGCCCTCATGATTCTTTGGACTCCGTGGTTGCCCATGTCACTCGGGCTTCTTCTTCAGGTTGGGGCTTTCATGGCCGCAGCCTCCATCCTCGAGACGATGCCCGGCCAGACCACCACCCGAGTTCTGGTAGACGAGCACGGCCGAAAGATGGCTGTGAGCGCGTTAAAGTCACTGGAGAGTACAGACCGTAGCTGGAGGCATGTCCGATGGTGGAAGAAACAATGGGAGTCCCTCCGGCACGGCAGTCTCATGCGAATCGACGTACTGTGTGTCTTGGGTTCATTTCTTATGGCCAGCGTGGGGAGGCAAGCGCTTCAGCTCATTGTCCAGTACGCCTCCAAACGCTTCTCTTGGAGCATCGCTGGGGCCTCTCTAGTTATCAACTTCAAGGCGCTTGTGAACCTTGTTGCTTTGGCCTTGTTGCTCCCATGGCTTTCGTCTGTTCTCAGCAGACGCATGCCAGCAGCGACGATGGTTCTGAGCGCCGGGCAGAAGTGGTTTGAGTTCCCCTACGAAATATTCGGACAGTTCTTTCCATATGTACTCTTGTCTTCAATGCTCCCGGATTGGTTCTCTCACACCTATCTTGATTGGAAGATCGTTTAAACTCATCGCAGTATTCAGCTAGTAGCCTGACCAAGGCATGATATCCGTTTTGACTCAAGCGGCTTTCGTCCGTTGCCTTAACCTCGCACCATAGCAAAGGAGAATGATCGGGATGGGTGACAATCCCAGCGCAATAAACGTCAGAAGGCTGTTTCTCCAACCAAGTCCCAGGTGAGCATACAAGCGCTGACCGCCGAGCGGTAGCAGAGCGCTACAGATACCGCGCAGAATATTGCTACCAGCCAAGACTGAGGTAGAATGCAGGGGAAACGCCTTCACCAGGTACGTCGTGCTGGCCTGGAAGATGGCAATCATCCCAAAGCCGAAAAAGCCCATCCCTATGAGGGGAACAACAGGAGGAGCGCGTCGTTGTGCTGCCCACCCGTACCAGAACAGCCCTGCAGCCGTGATTATGCCACCAGGGAGCATAGGCCAAAGCCAGTCTTCGGGCTTGATCCCCTGACTTGCTACCTTTTTCGCGCGATGTACCTGTCTGAAGCAATGGCTACGATGAATACCCCTGTGATGGTGTTAGAAGTAACAGCGCAGTGGTGTATTTCCTGATCGTCGAAGCCCACAACGTCTCGACGGTGGGCGACGAGCCCTACATCCGCATGAAAAAGGTAGCAGAGCGGCCGATCCCGCTGAGCACCACCAGCATCCCTCACTCCCAGAGTAGCCCGACCTTCTCCTGCACCCTGCAGAACCCGTTCAGCCGCAGCTTCCCCGTCATCAACGCCGACTCGCGGCGCCACTACATGCTGCGCTTGTCCTGTGCGAACACCGTCACCTTAGCCTCGTCGGTATCCGAGAGCCTGCTGATCCAGCTGCAAGAGAGGCAGGATCCTTTCCGGACGCTCCCGATCCCGTACACCTTGCCCGCCGGCCAGACCGCCAACTCGTACACAAGCTTCGATATCTTCACCGCCATATCCTTCGGCGACCAGCGCGGGCCGACCCTGCCGAGCTCGGACTGGGATGTCATGGTCGCATACACGGGCGACGACTCGGCGGCCGCAAACAACTGCACCATCCTCGACATCGCGCTGGAGACACACGACAGCCCCTTGGCAGATGCGCACCTGTCGCCCTCCCAGCAGTTCTCGCTGCTGCTCACGGCCGCCTCGCTCGCGCTGCCGACGGTCCCGGAGCTCGTGTTCCGGAACACGGCCTTCTCTGTCACGGCGTGGGTGGCCAACATGGCCGACTACTACGTCACGGACGACGACAGCGACGCCAGCAACCTGCCCCACACCATCATCAGGCATGCCAACCTGTACTCCATGGGCACGCAGACGGACGGGACCGTGTTCGGGACTGACCAGCACCACCACTACCAATAGTCCCGCCACTTATCCAACCCTGCGCCCCCTTGGACCTCCCCTCTGCAACATCACCGATTACGAGATCCACACTACCAAGAATGGGAAGACATATCAGATTGGGTGCTGGACAGGCGCCAAACATTGGGGGATAATGCATAGCGTCGGGCCACTCACTCGCCCACTAGATCAACGGACACATGCGTGGCTTTTAATTTTTATGTCAACATGGTCCCTAACGGGGATAACTGTGATCTTTATGACCTACGTCTCGTGGTTCCACCTGGCCGTAACCATCAGCATATGAAGGGCGGTGTATTACCTGAAAACTGGCCGGACCGCAGTGCGAGTTGCAAGGCGAGAAATCATGCTCTGCCCGTCATTGAAGTAGTTTAATAGGTGCCTTTGTTTCCTTACAATACAAATACCTCTTGCTCAACAAGCGGTCAAATCCCAACCGTGACCTCACTACAGCATCCAAGCCCCCAAATCGTGCCAACTGCCATCCTCAGAATAGCAACCTGCAAAAGCTTCCCCTGCGCAGGGCGTGGCGGGAACTGTCAAGAGATCGCTATGGGATTCAGCCCTGAAACCCCACAACCTGAACGGCCCCAAAATTCACCTAACACATCGGAGCGAATGGCTCCAGCCCTATCGATTTGATCCAACGCATAACGACAGGCGTCCGTGCATGAAGCAAACCTGCAGGGTGTGTAGCGGCGGTCGCCCCCTGAAGGGGTTTCAGAGCCGCCGTCTTGGGTCTTGGCAATCCTTCGCAGCGCACCGCCACCAAGATCGACGCCGATGAAGCCCTCGAGGCGTTCTTTCGTTCCTTCCTGTGGAATGAGGGAAAAAGCCGAGATAGAATCCGTGGGGAATTTCTTGTTTTATTTCTTGGGAGCTGTGTCGGCGCGAGCGCGGAGGTCCACCCTCAATTCTCAACCTCATCACCGCTGGGACTTCCACCGGCGCCAAGACTCCATCTTCAACCCCGCCCTACCATCAATCCACCCACCACCAAGCTCCTGGTACCAAGCCAAACAGAAAATGCCCCCTCATTACCTCCTCCTCCCAAGAGGAACTGGCGCCCGCATCTCCGCTGCCTCCGACGCCGCCTCCTCGGGCCTCGGCCTCGGCGAAATAATCGGCATCCCCCTGGGCATCCTGGTCGCAGTCCTCCTCGGCATCCTAGTGTACGCCTTATGCAAAGAAAAGGACAAAGAAAAAGACAAGGAAGAAGCAGATTACGACGCGGAGTGTTTGGTGAAGGAGCCCGATGATAGATCGCTGAGGGAGGTTATGGAGGAGATGGAGGAGAGAGAGAGGGGGAGGGAGAGGGGGAGAGAGAGGGGGAGG
>Ga0247780_1000639_pt1 | contig 30714 bp, 20 predicted proteins | sample UWRJL079202R5_FD_179927 | JGI IMG/M metagenome (GOLD analysis project Ga0247780, IMG submission 179927) | Plant litter microbial communities from Arlington Agricultural Research Station in Wisconsin, United States - UWRJ-L079-202R-5 | ecosystem: Environmental > Terrestrial > Plant litter >... | reverse complement strand
TCTTACCCCTTCAAAATACACCGAGACCCGAACTCACCGAAGGTGAAAATGGGAAAAATCTCATGGGAAACGATCAAAACTTTTTGACTCAGTTGGACTGGGGAGAGAAGAGCGATCTCCCAGCGCTTCCTCTCTTTTTCCATTTCTCGGTCTACTGCCTCTACCTTCAACCGCCATACCGCCCGAGTATCAAGGTAGCGTGGGAGCCGTGTGAGACCAATCCGTCAGGTTCTATTTGCATTGGAGGAGTTGGTGAAGAGACAGGCATCCGGCCAATAGAACTACAGCGCCAATGTACGGGCTGGGCTGCTGCGGTGGGAGTCTGAGTCGGGGGGTCGGACCGGCCTCGGGGTGTTCGAACAAACCCCAGTCCTCAACACCACACTCGACACGGCTGAGCCCACGGAGGCTTGGGTTTGTTGCAGCTCGTGGGTCACACCATATCGAACATTAAGACAGAGTTCGACAAGCGTGTCCGGGCAGGGGTAGTTTCTCGCCCAAACCCCAAACGCGGGCAGCAAAGTTTATCCCGTCGAGTCACCTTTCTAGGCAAACAACCTGCCTCCCGCAACGATGAAAGCCCCCATTCGGCGCGAAGACACCGATTCCGATCTATCGATCAAGCGCCCCAAGCATTCCCAATTCCCCAAGGTGACAGTCACCCCCAGCACATCGACGCACTCAGTCGCAACCTCCAGAAAAAGCCGCAGCATCAAGCGAGCCCCAACAGAGAAAAAAACCGTCCGCAAGGTAATTAGTAGGCTTTTCCGCAAAATTCACAGCCTTCTTCGCCCTCACCTTCGCCGCCACCTCAGTAGCGGCCTTCATCACTGAAATGCCGATCACCGACGCCACCAAAGCCAAGCCAGCTGCAGAGCAACCGATTCACAACAAATCGATGGAGACGATGAACATCTTCCAGAGCAAGAGCAATACGTGGCTGCAGATAATACAGCGCCGGCTACCGACAAGGACACGATGGTTCTGATAGGAAACCTGATGGTCTTTGTCGAAGCACTGACGGAGGTGGAGTTTGCCAAGAAAAATGAGCTGTGGTGGACCTATTGGCGTGATTTTTACACTTCCTGCTAACCTGTCTCCATGTTGGGGGCGAAATGGAAAGGGACCGAGAGACGGATAAGTAGGCGGGTACCTACCTACTCCAGATTGCAACAAGCAGTCATCATGCACTTTGCGGGCACATGGATGCTGGGACGGGTGGGTACGACTTTCGAACCCTTCCCGGGGTTAGCCCATCTCCCTCAGGTTATCTACAAGGGCCCTGCTATTCGGGCACTCATTGTTTGGCTATTGGGGCACTCATACTTCTGAAGGGTTAGGGTTATGTATGGCCCCACATAAGTTTTTTTCCATCCTTAGTCACCAACCCTGCCACTCTCTGCAATCGGCCGACACCTCACAACTACCCTGCCAATCAACAACGCCTTGTCGCATCAATCCAGCACGTTTTGTATGGGTAAACTAGCCATTTTTGACTGCTTTTGAGCCCTCGTAATCATCCCTGAGTATTTGCGCGTCTAGCCGTTGCCATCCGTGGCGGTCGCAACGATGCCAGCCAATGCGGGGCAGACCTTACGCCATGGCGGTTCAATTGACAACGCCATTGAGATCCGTTCCTCGAGCCCAGCCTTCCTCACAGCCCCTGCGGTCAATTTGAGCGATTCCAGCGATTCCAGCGATTCAAAGACCTGGGAGGGCTTTGCCGATTTAAGCGACTATGAGGCCTAAGACCACTATAGCGAGAGCGATAGCGATAGCGACGATGAGGTTATTCCTAAGCCCCCGACCGGCTTCCTCTCCCCTACTATTTAAGACTTACAGAACGCCGTTAATAACTGGGCTAAGGAGCAAGGGTTTGCCGTAATACGGAAGAACGGTTGTAATTAAGAGGACCGTACTTGAAATAAGGGTAAATACACGCAATACGATACTCTTTATAATCGCTATAGTAAACCCCGGCTACCTATAAGCGTTAGTCTGAGGAAGCCATTTATAAGAAAGTCTAGTAATTTATGAAAGGGATACGTAGTTAAAACTGCTACTAGTTAGCTGTATTAGAATAACCCTGAGGCTTTTAAATATAATTACCTATCCTTTACTTATCCCTCCGCCTATCCTTAGCACTGTAAGCGCTGTGACCCTGTAATTATTAAAGTTATCGCTAAGGCCTTAAGGCACCATAATATCTATACTAGAGAGGTTAGTTCCCTTATTACTAATTAGTTCCCTAAAAGCGCCTTTATTAATAAAGATATTTATAATACTAAGTTAGAGTTAAGGTGTGAGAAGCTAGGCAGTCGCATACTTACTAGTGCTCTTATTACCGCATTTAATGCTAAGAGTATACTATATAAACCCAAATAAGCAGATAAGGCTTAAGAGAACCTTATTAGCTTAATATTTATAACTGATAGCCTTATAAAGATAACAGTAAGATACTGGGAGCTTATGTAAGTAGATATAATGTATAAGATAAACCTCTTTAAGTACCTTTGCTTTTAGGTTACTAGTGAACTGGTGCGATGACGTAATAGGGAAGAAACTACAAAGAGAACCACACCTACAAGACGTTATTGTCGGCCTGAAAGGCCGACTCCTAAACTACTGGTCCTCCGATCAGAGGTACATAAATGTAACTGACGTAGAAAAACAGATACGTACCTAGTATGAAACAAAACTTAGTATGTAACAGTGCCTAGCATGGAACGGAGCTTAGCATAGAATAACAAAGGAAACGCGACTGTGGATCAGGTCATCTTCCTTCGATTAAAGGTCCAGAATGTCACTGGGCTTTCAATAGGAGGTCTTCGTGGTGAAATCGTCAGATCGATTGTTAATTAAAGAAGTACAGTTCAAAGAACCGCGCGGCGCAGGTCCTTTTTAATAGTAGCACGCGCTAGAGAACGCATCGCTATGTACATAAACGGCTATAGTAATATTACATATAGAGCTTAAAAAGAACGATAGGGTCGGCCTAAACAAACGCCCCGAGTTAATAGCGAACTTTTATGCCACTAAGGCAAAGAGCATTAAGATAGGTAATAGCGTAGCGGCACGTGATAAAGGAAAGGAAGATAAAGAGCGTAAGCAGCATAGAGGTGTGGGACTGTAAGTTAAGATAACATATGTAGTTAAGGCCTGTAGGGAGTACTATCTAGCACGTCACTTAGTAGTCGAAGATGTAAAGGTAAGACTTAGTAAAGCTATATAAAAGGAGGCTAAATCTAACGTTAAGGATAATAATCCACGTTTATACACTTAAGTGCTATCTAATTTGGAAGGGTTATTAGGATGTGTATGCATTATTATTACTGAGTGTCCCAGTGTTAGCAGATAAGACATTTATAACAAATAAGAGGAGGATTATACTCCCTGTAAGTAAGGCTGTAAGGGAAAGAATACCAATTCGCTATAGCCTTATAAGGATCTTTATAGTAAAGAATAATCCCTTATTAATACACATATACCTTAATAAAAGAGAGACACTATACGTTTTAACTTTAAAAAAGTAACTAAGCAAAGTTTATTAAGGGCTTTCTCTAAAATAAGCCAGAAAACAGCGTTTAATAACTTGTTACCAGTTATTATCCTTTAAAGCAGCCAGGCTCAGCCGCACGCCACCAGCGGATAAACGCCAAGCATAAACATAACGCCGAAGCTAACACTAACAGCTGAGAAGTAAGGATCTAGCTTTAACAGATTATAATAACAGCTACTACAGTTCTTAGCTATCTTATCTTAAAGAGCGTCTATAATAAATAACACACGTGGAGTACCTTAGGTTTAAAGGGATCCAATTAGCAGTATACACCTACCTCTTATAACTTCCCATCACATTATTACCTTAATAACAGAACAGGGCATCCGGATTTACCAGACGACTAAGGAATTCCTTAACGAGACCCAATTTATCCTAACTCCGTCTTAACTTTAAGATACATTACCTGTATCTCTCCCAGGTTACTATATCTCTTAGGTATTTAATAAACATAATTACAAACACGTTAATAATAAAGACTTTAACTTAAATATACAAGTAGTAACTAGCATTATAAGCCAAGATAAGGTAACTAAACTGCACATAGTAGTGATTATATTAATTAAGTTATTATAGCATACTGCGACGTTAAGTTCTAATAAGACTTAGTGTAATAAGGGGTTATAGATTCGTATATTAAAGATAGCAGTACTTTTAAGCATATGTACTTTTTTAACTAATTATCTTCATAAGACTTTTACTGTAAGTGATACTTACATCTAGTTAACGTGTATATAATACAGTTAGAGGTTAAGTTATAAATACAGAGCTGGATAACTATGTTTATCAAGTTACATCTTAACTTACCACCTAAGCCTAATTACAGAATAGTAAAATACTTACTGTATTAACAAATAAAATAAGTCCTATATTAAGGTTAAGTAAATCGCGTATATATTTATAACGTTAATATAATTTAAGTAGGCCCCGTTAGCAGATTAGAGCCTGTCAGTATTTAGTAACGGTTTTAATTAGCTTTACTTTAGTGACTTAAACTGTCTCGGTAAAAAGATTAAATCCAGCTTCCACAGGGTATTAACATCACAGATTTAATATTTATCAGAATAAAGGAGTTCTGGTTAAAGGCCAGAATGCGTAGAAAGGAGGTATGTCTAACTAAGTTAAAATCGAGCTTAAGAGAGCTAAACTGACTACGTCAATTCAGCTAGCTAAGGCCACAGTTTACCTCTACTATTACCACTAAGCAGTACTATAATAAGGGGCTCTCTAGCAAAGCTAGAGAGCTGGAAAATAGAAGTAATTTAATTAAGCAGTTATAACTCCATTAATTCCACTAAATTCCAGTATGTAGTGTTTCTAACAATATTCTCCATAAGGCAGGACACCTAAGGTGTGTAAAGAGTAGGGCATACCGCCGCGCCTTAGGTAGAAGGACTGCCTTACAGCCGTCGATCTGTTATAGTATAACATGTAAATAAAATAAATATATACTCCTGTTAGCAGGTCTATACGTCTATAAGATAAGAGAAAAGTGCACAGTAGTAAAAAATCATTTCTTAATAGATTCGTTACTATTAGCCAGGGTGTATTATTATGCAGTTATCGGGTTGTTATTATGTTATCGGCAGATCTTTTGGCAGTGCTAAGCCGCGCAACCCATCGATTGCCGAAAGCAGCTACTGCACTCTTTCACTAGCCATCGGCTGCCGCGAATTTGGGAGCCGCATCTGCAACCCAGTTTTAGGTTTCACTTGTACTTAGTACGAAGCCCGCAACAGCGCACTGTGTTGGCCGGACCCTGGGGCCCTGAGGCCCGTGCGGACAAAGTCTAATTGAAATCACAGACACTTTATTTCGGTCTCCACTGTAGTCATTAGGTGACTCAGAGAAGTGGGGATCAGTGCGGTGATCAGTGGAGAATGTCAGAAAGAAAAAGGTTCAGCGCCCCGAGCTTCTAGTTGTCAGAAACACTGCACACTGGAATCTGTGGAATTGAATGGAGTTGCAACTGCTTGATTGAATTGCTTCTAGAGGTTCTAGCTAGAGGCCAGAACCCCGTTTATAGACCTCTCTGTAGGATTCAGTCTTTGTAACTGTTCAGGCTTACTGGCGCTCTGGCAGTGCCAAGCATCCAGTCAGCTCCGCTGACTAGATGGCTGGGCCCCCTGAACCCCATTCTTTCTGACACTAGTCAACGAAGCTGACTGGATGCCTGGCACTGCCAGAGAGCCAGAAAGCCTCAGCCACTACTGTGACGAAGGCTGAATCCTGCAAATGCTTTATATAAGAAGGAGGTTCTAGCTGAAAGTCAGAACTACACAAGCAAGCACAATTGTTGGAAGCGCGGCACTCTGGATTCTGTGGAATTGTAGGGGTTGCAACTGCGTGATTGTATTGCTTGTGTTCACTCTGTTCCTCTGGCTCTGGCTGGAAGCTAGAGGCTTCTTTATAGACTATTCTGCAGGATTCAGGCTTCGTCACTCTGGTGGCTGAGGCTTACTGGCGTACTGGCAGTGCCAGGTATCCAGTCAGCTCCGCTGACTAGATGCCCAGGGCCTCTGAACCCCCTTCTTTCTGACAACAATCAAGCAGTTGCAACCTTATCATTTTCACAGAATCCAAGTGTACAGTGCTATCTGACAGAGAACAGTATACACCAGGTAAATTAAAAGAGTGCGAACTAGTGCGACGATCAGTGGAGAACGGTATACGCTATGTTTACACCACTGCCGTCAGCTAAGGAAGACGGGGTAGAGAATATAAGCGGCTTTGACTGCCTAATTTGGCGACATCTACCGCCGAATTAGAAGGTCAAAACCGCGTTACTGATACTGATGGTATAATAAAGGTGTATTTAAGGTTATTAAATACTTTTTATTATTAATTAGTTTATGTAAACGGCACTCCTTTATTGGTAAGTTTATGTAGTAATTTCATAATTCGTGCGAAATGTCAGATAAAGCATTAATAGAAATTCACAAAGTTAATAAAGGCTTATAACTTAATCTAAGTCTTTAAAGTAAGCTAATTTCAAATTACCTCTGTTTTCTCCAATTACATTTCTAGCTATCCTAAAGTGACTCTAAACCCCAGGAAGTTTAACTATCTAACATAGAAATAGCTTTTTTAAAGTTTACTGTAAAATATACTTTCTTAAGTGCGGTAAAAACCTGTTAAATATATTACCTATATAGTTCCTCGTTTTTCAAATATATAAGGATATCATCCAGGTAAACGAAAATAAACTTATTAAGAATCGGTTGTAATATATAGTTAATTATACTTTAAAAGAATATTAAAGCATTAATAAGTTTAAAAGGTATAACTTTATACTAGTAATACCTATTATATGTTTTGAATACCGTTTTATATTCGTCACCCTTTTTAATACGCTGATAGTTAAAGCCATTTAATATATTAAATGTAAAGTATACTTTTATTTTTGTTATTTTCTCCCTTATCTTATTAATTAAGGGTAAAAGATAGTAATTTTTAATTATATCTTTATTAAGCGTTTAATAATTAATTATTACCTGTAATTCGTGTATTTCTTTTTTTAAATAAATAATATAGGGTAGCTTATAGTGACTGGGATTTTTTAATAAACCTTATCTTTAAGTTTTCTTTAATATACTTCTTTAATATTTCTTCCTACTTTAAGTTAAGATAGTAAGGTTTAAAGCTTTTTAATACCACTTTATCCTTTAACTTAATCTTGTAATCTTAAAGCCTATACTTTAGCAGATAAGGAAACCTCTTCTTAAAGTGCTTAAAGTACTGATATTATTTTAAGATCTTTAAGTTATCAGGCTTTGCTAACTTATGTCCCAAATTGTTATTTAGATTATATAGAAGGCTTTTAGGCCTTTTATCCACTTTAATAAATCTAACCTAAACTGTATTTAGTTTTAAGGGCTTAGTATTTCTTAAAGAGCTTCGTGCTTTCTTTAAATACTTTAATGCTCCTTAAGCTTCATTTAAATAGTAATTATAATATGAAAACTTATTAAAAGTAAGGTGTTTACTTTTCCAGTTAATTATCAGATTATACTTCTTTAGTTAAGGTTAACTTAATATTATATTGTAACCTACAATTAATACCATATAGAAAATCAGATCTTAATTTTCTCTATCCATCTTAATTAAAAGCAGGAAGTTCTTTATAATCTTTCTGTTTTAAATAAGTGTATTTATTTCCTTTATTATTTTATATTAGAAGTGCTTTTTTAAGTTCTTAGTAAAGGAGTCTCCTTTAATCAACTAACTAAAGGTTTATAAGGTTTTAGACACTTCTATTATTAATTACTGCTTTAGCTTTTAATAGCCTTCCCTATCTGTCAGTTAGGTTAACATAAACAATAAAATATTTATATACCTTTTCCATTTAAGTTATAATAATAATCGCTTACTCTTAAAGTCTTACTTAGCCTAACCTTTAAGAGCCTTTTCTTTATTTTATAGTTTTTACTAACTAGTAAATTATTAGTTTTTAAGCCCTTGAAAGGCCCTAAAGTTATTTCCTAAACAGTTACAGGGGTAAAGGGGTTTCTAAAACGGTTATTAATTACTCTTATTAAGGTTCTCCCACTATAAAGTTTAATTAACTTTAAAAAGTTTAATACTTTTTAAATCTCTTATAACTCGTTAATACACCTTATATACTTTGATTTTCAAAATATTATTAACTTCTTATATATACTTTTAATCTACTTAATCTTACTAAGCTTCAGCTTTCTTTTTAAGATAGATAAAGCATAAGGCGACCTAACACTTCCATAACAGCTCTCCTTATTAATAAGTAAATAATAGTTAATTAATTAAAGTGATGGTTTCATATAGCTTATTATTCTTCTATCCTCCTTCCCTTATATAAAAACGTTATAATAATGTCACTTAAGGTCTATATAAGTAACTGTATAATTCTGCATCCCTATATAAAAGAAGTAATCATATGCGACTTTAAATCTAACATACCAGTTATATATATAATCGTTATATACATAATTAATCTACAGTAACTTTCCATAATTAAGGTAACTAACTTAGATAATAAAAGTTAAGATTTAAATATCTAAGATAGAGGGTGTGACACCTTAATCCATTTTATCCGTAACCTACTTTCTTAAGTGTCTTCTCTCTTAAACTTCTTTCTAAAACTCAAGTAATAACACATTAACTTACTCTTCTATAAAATAACCTTCCTTAAAAAGTTAATATTTAAGTTTATTAATAAGGTAAACCTTTTTCTAAAACCGTACTTTAATCTTAAAAGCTTTTACTTTAACCTTTACAGTAATTATTTCTCTTTACAAATTCTTTACCTTATCTATTAAGTTTTAGTAAGTGGTTTTTAACTTTTTAACCCTTTATTAATATACCTCTTAATAAGTTTCCTAAGAAACCTTTACCGTTCCAGTCTTAAATACACTGTCTTTTATTTAAGATAACTAATTAAGTTATCCTTCTTTAAAGCTAATAAGGGTCTTAATCCACTTTACGTGTTTAAAGTGTTTAAGGACCTTAAGAGTTATAATAAAGAAGAGCTTTTATTTTTCCAGCTTAATTCTTACGTTTTAAGTTTCTTAATCTTTTAAGAACTGCTTTACTCCTTTAGTTGCTAATATATTAATCCTTCCATTATTCCAATCATTTTCATGATATTAAAGTTAAGGTTTTTTTAAAACTATTTCAGTTAGGTTACTTCTAAGTTAAGTTTCATAAAGAGGACGCATCCCCATATTATGGCTCTTGTCTCACTTGTACTATGACCCCACCAAACGCCCATATATAACCCTAACCCTGCAACTACACCCAGCCCCCTCCAATACGTACTAGCTACCAGAATGCGACCGCGTTTAACCCCATCAATTACAACGCACGTAAACAACGCTCACACAGCAAAACAGGGCTAATTCTTCCATTTCTGTAATAAAATTACAATTAACTACTATCACTATTATCTATAGTGCTGACTAAGCGCCTTCCTCGGCCTCTAATTAGCCTATAATTACCTCCGTTACTTACGACTGTGTAGCTTACAACTATGTGGCTTGCGTGGAGGCTCGCGTGGAGGCTCGCGTGGCTTGTGTCTTCTTTATTATTCCTGATGTTATTAATGCCGTACGGCTTCCAGATGCCGTCATAGAACTGCCCCTACCCTTACAGGCACTTCTACCACCTCTGCCGGGGTTACTTGACGTTAGAGTACTGCTTATACCGCCTAAAACTGTCTCCAGAGCCCTGTTAAGCTGTATACCTTCCCACTGTAAGGGCTTATACCAAATGCTTAGGTCCAGGCCAGACTGACAGCCTGTAATCCTTACACCGCCCCTAGCTCTTATATTACCTCTATTCCCACCTCTTAACGCCCCTAAGCCTCGCCTGGAGCCTTAAGCACTCTGGCTAGTAATAATAATAGTATTACTAGTTTAATTGGGTGGTGTAAAGAGCTGGGTGGCCGGTATAACCTCCTAACTGCCCTATAGGAGCAGTTCCGTAAGCCTTAGGGCGTTAAGGTTACTAATAAAGGCGTTAAAGCCCTGTAATCTACCCTTAAGGCTTATAACTTAATTAAACTCTTAATATTATAAGTAATAATCCTTATTAAAAAGACTTTTAATTAACTATTAGAAAGGATAGAAGTCTTCCTTAACTAAGGATAACTTCTTATCCTTATAGTGAAAGTAAAGGTTATAGCTATAAGGGATACTGTATTACTTTATAAAGATCTTAATATAGTCTTTAAAAGGTATAGGGTTTAGATTAGTTTAAGTCGGTAAAGTATTAAGTATAATCTTATATTAATTCTAAATAAAACCTAATGCTTTTAAGGAGACGTTATAAGGTGTTTTTCTAAACTAATCTTTATTTAAAAAGTTAAATTATAAACGCCCCTTTTCTATCTTTATTACCTCCTTAATATTCTCCTTTATAATGTTAATTATTATTATCGATTAGAGCATATACTTTTAAATAAAGTTACTTCTAGTAATAATAAAGGATTTAAGGTATTAATTAATAGACTTTACCAGTAACGTAATCCTCTAGCTGAAGTTAAGGCGTTTATTACAGTAACAGGTAACCCACTTTTTAGCTAAAGGTATTTAGTTATCCTTAAAATATAATATAATTACTGTCTGTTAATAAAAATAAGCCTTAAGTTTCTCCTATATAATATTAAAGTCCTTAAAGGTAAAAATATAGATAATAATCTCCTAAAGCTTACAAAGGCTAGTTATTAAGTATTTAACAGCCTTTAACGTTAAGGTAAGGCGATTATCAGCCTGTATATTAATATAATCCTTAACACTTTTTACATAAGCTTAATTTAGATTACTCTCCTCCTTAGCTTAACTTAAAGGCTAATTAATATTAAGTGAGGTAATAATATAAGTTATAACTTCCTTATTCCATTTCGACTTAATATTCTTTATAACGTTTATATTAAGGTGGAACATATAGATTTAAGGTTTAGTAAGAAGATAAATATTAATAACAGCACCTTTTATTATAATTTTATAATTAATAATAGTAATAAATAGTAGTAGCGCCTTAATCTCTTCCCTTATAGCGTTAACTTACTTTATTAATTAATTAAATCCCTTTTATTACTTATTATTTATAAGGTTAAAGGTATAAGAGAACGCTATTTTAAGATAGTTAAGGCTAATAATTTAGAAAAACGCTAGGTTCTTATTATTTATTTTATAGGTATTATTATATAACTGAACTTAGTGGTATTATTGCTATTACTTCTTACATTAGTCTGTGGTCCAGAACAGACCCTTTAGTTTCCTCAGCTCGTCGTTATTGTTTAAGGCCACTGCCCACTTAACTTTATAAGGAATATTATTCTTATTAAGCAGCTTTATAATTACAGGGAATAGATTATACCTAGCTATCTCCTTTTTTCACAGTTAGTAACAGCGGTTCCGTAATTAGCATTAAGTGAAGATAATACCTAATTATAACAGGAAGGTTAGTAATAGGTTTATAATTTACGTTAAGAAAGAATAATACCTGGAAACGCTCTTTAAAGCTTTATAATTAGTTCTTAAATCCTTACAGCAGGGTGATTAATATACTTTTTAATTAAGGTAACGTAGGCGTTTATAAACTTATTACTTACTTACCAGTTTTTATAATTGTGATTCTAATAGTTCTTACAGTTTACCTTAACTAAGAAACATTAAAGCCGTTAACCATTAACGAGAAGGGCTTTAATTAAGCCCTCCTACGTATAACTGACCTTTACTGTACTTATACGGCGAGAATAGGCCTTAAAGCGACGAATCTTACCTCTGGCGCAGCTAAAATCTACCCTAAAGTAGCTAAAGCCTTTAACTAAGTTAACGCTCTGTAGCTTTATAACCGAAAAACACACCTAGGTGTAGTAATTATTTAATTTGGTAATTAGGTCTTTAAGGGAGTTATAACTGTGTATAAGGAGCCTGTGGCTTAGGGGAGGGTTTGAGAATGGAAGAATATCGCCGTAATTGCTGTAATTACTATTATAATCGTTATCGCTGTTAGAGTAATCGTTCCACTTATCGCCATCGTTGTTAAAAGGGGCCATTTCATATCAGAATTGACGGGGCAATTAATTAGAGGTGTTTACGGCTTAATTTAACGATTTACACGGTGTTTGCGCGTTATGGAAGTTATTTGCGATTATAGGTGGTGATCTTAGTGATGGTGGCAAATAATGGGGTTGGAATTCGGGGTGTGTGGCTGACAGCTGTCACAGATACGCGGCATTGGAGGGGGGTGGGTATTATCACAGGGTTAGGGTTATGTATGAGGATTAAGTGGGGTTATAGTATAAGTGAGACAAGAGCTATAGTACGGGGATGCGTCCTCTTCATAAATCCCTTTATAACTTTATTATAATTTACCTTTTAAAGTCGGTTTATAATAACCGGCACCTCCAGAGCTTTAAAGTTTCTACCTTAAAGTCGGTTTATTATAACTTACACCTTTATAGCTAATTCTTCTAATCTTAAGGCTTGATATATTATAATTTAAAAGAGTCAAGGTATTTAACTTTCTCTAGCTTCCTCCTCCTTAAGTTCTTCCTCCTTATTTCTATCCTCCTTATCTCCTATATTACACTTATCTATCTAGGTGTTGTCCTTTTTATTATACGTTATTTATATATATATTTCTCGATTAATAAAGTGGATATGTCTTAATATTATAATTAGTTTCCCTTTTTCAGTTGATTCTTCTAATAAGGCGCTTATTCTTTTTAAAAGTTCTTATAATAGTAATAGTTAAAGTATTAATTATTAACTTTAATAGCTATTTTAACTAACTCTTAGAGTTGGTTTAAGTAATCTTCTCAATAAAGGTCACTAATCATTTGTTCCTTTAAACCGTTTTAGGATAACAGTATTAACACTTTTTAATTAAACTTAATTTTTACAGCTTTTAACTTAAAGCGTGTAGAAAATTTAAAGATAAAGGACGTTTATTTTATAATAAGAAGGTGTTATTCAGCCTATTTAAGAGCGTCCAGCTTATTAAAATTTATTTAAAATTAGTTAATAAAGACGTAAAGTTTAGAAAGATAACTTAAGTGTTTAAGGCTTCTTTACATCCCTTTTTAACAGAGAGGTTGTTAATTTTCTTCACATAAGGCTTATACTAATAAGCAGTTACTTTATTTAACAGGGCTTTAATAAACCTAACCTTCCCTTCTTCCTTAAAGAATTACTTATTGTAATAAGTAACATAACTTTAAAGTTAAGCTATTTATAACTTTAATTAAATAAAATCTCCTTTAAAACGTATAAGTAAGGGAAACTTTACCTTCTTCTTTTAAAAACCTCTTAAGTTATTATTCTCTAACTTAACAGCGTTAATGTATACTTAGAGTTTTTTAATAAGACCGATGTAATTCTTAATATCTTTAAAAAAGGTATCGTTAAGTTCTTTAACTAGCCCCTACTAGTTAAGATTTAACTTTTCAAGTCATATAGCCAGTTCGTTATTAATAAGGGGCTGAGACTGGGTTTAGGCTTCCTTAAGCTCCTTACCCTTCTTAAAGGACGATATATTAAAGATAAGGAGAGGTAATGTTTAAAAGTTTAATAAACAGCATTTAGTTTAAGACGTTAGTATTATATTATAACTTACTCTTAAGAAGGACTTAAAGGGGAGGTCTGGATAAGATAAGACAGAGCGTATAGCAGGACGCTAAGCTTAAAGAGTGATCTAAAGACAGCTTATTAAGCTAGCACTCTTAGATAAGAGTACACTGTCACTAAACGTTACTGTTAGTATAATATATAAAGGGAAGTCTAAATAGTAAAATATAAATAAATAATGTAATATTAGCATGAGGAACCAGAAGTCCCTTATGGCTATTATGGTTATAATAATGACTGTCTATACTAACCAGCTAAAAGGTACCTTATACTTTACTTAGTAAGGTTCTACTTAATAAGGGACTAAGGATCTGTCAGGCTGCTCCGGCCTAAGTGACGGCTTGCAGGGTCGTCACAGTTTCTTAATAGTAAGGATAGCGTAAATCTTATGCTAGTAAGGAAGGCTGTAGCTTTGCGATAACGAATAATAGTTATTATCATAGGGTTTAATAAGCTTAACTACGTACGCTACTATAAGAAACGTTACCTTTGCAAATTTATACTCCTTATTAATTAGTTCTAACGCTCTGAAGGTTATCTTTATAGCTAGCTTACTAAGATAGGTTTACGTAAGATAATATTACTTTGTTTTAATACTTTTAAACGCCTTAATCTTTAAAATCAACTTAAGCTAGCGTTTTATAAGTGCCTTAATTAACTTAATAAAGCTGAAGATAGAAGATTAGCTAGTGAGGAGATAGCTTTTAATGTTAAAGTTATTATAATATTAAATTTCTTATAGAGCTTAATGTAATAATAAACCTATTATTTATGTAAAGGTATCCACTAGTTTTAAATATAGTAAAGGAGGCTTAATACATTAGCGAACTTAGCTTTAAAAGCTAATTAGGCCTTAAAGAATAGATCTTTAATAAGCGTGTATATTATTAGCTTAAATATCTCCTTAATGCTATAGTAATTATAAGGATAATTAATCAGTATTATTTTAGAAATACTAGGTTTAGGGACCTAAATCTCAGCGTAAAGTCTAATTAAAGCTACCTGCTTTAAACATCTAATATTAGTTAACCTACTCTCACTCTTACTTATCCTTAGAATCAACTTATTTATTCTTAATAAAGGTAATCTTCTTCTTAACGTTAAGCTTAACGTTTATTATAATATAAAAGATATAAATCTGTTACTAAGTATTAAGGAAGATCTCTATAATTAAAGCCTTTATCTCTTTACAGTAATCAGTTATAAAGACTAATAGCTCCTTAATACTATAATCAGCTCAGAACTCCTTTATTATAGTAATAAGGAAATCATAAGCCTTACACTTCTTGTTATTAACAAAGCCGAAGAAGGAATTAAAAATATAATATAAGCTTATTATACTAGTGACTCAGGGCGTTTGTTCAGGCTAACCCTGTCGTTCTTTTTAGGCTCTGTGTGTAATATTACTATAGCCGTTTATATATATAGCGATGCGTTCTCTGGCGCGTGCCACCGTCAAAAAGGGGCTGCGCTGCGCGGTTCTTTGAACCGTGCTTCTTCAAATCAAGAATCGAACCGACAATTTTTTCACCACGAAGACCTACCATTAAAAGCCCAGTGACAATCTGGCCCTTCGATTGAAGGAAGATGACCTGATCCACAGTCACGTTTCCTTTATTGTTCCATGCTAGGCTCCGTTCCATACTAGGCACCGTTACATATTAGGTTTTATTCCATACTAGGTATATATCTGTTTTTTTACGTCAGTTGCATTTGTGTACCTCCGATCGGAGGACCAGTAGTCTGGGAGTCGGCCTTTTAAGCTAACTATAACGTTCTGTAGGTGTGGTTCTCTTTATAGTTTCTTCCCTATTACGCCATCGCACCAGTTCACTAAGTAGGCTTGTTTAGTGGTTTTCCCGTGCTTAGTGTTAAGCATGCTAAGTCTGCCAAGTAGTCTGTGCGGTGCTTGCCCCAGCACTGTCTTCTGCACTGTGGCTCTTGTAGGGTTACGTTGGGCTGTGCGAGCCCTCCTGGTGACCAGGTCGTCACACTGAGATTTTTACATTCATATCACACATTTTTAAAGAAGATAAAACAGATGGTCAAGAGGAGCTAGCTAATCTAACTTTAAATACAACTTGCTTATACATTATAAGATAAAGTGTCTAATTAGCAAAAGGGACTGGATTCTTAAAGTTAAATTACATCTGTGTAATTATGTTGGTTAGAAAAGCCAGTGTGTAGTGCCAAGGCACCAACTGGAGCCTGAAGCACTAGTGTGTGTTCTAGCAGATTCCAGTGGTTTTTAAGCTTATAAGCTTACGTCACTAATGCGTAAGACAGCCTAATAATTACTCCGACTTAGCTAACTATAATAATAGGCTTTTCCACCACTTCTTAGATAGAATAATAATAATAAGCAAGTTTAACCTCTCTATAATCACATGATCACTATGTGACCTCGTAACAATTATTGTTCTTTCAGTAACTATTCTTCGAGTGGGCGTTCTAACCGAGTTGAGAGTAGAAAGATTGCCAAGGAAGCGATGCGGTCCTTATTTATATTTTTTGTTGTGGATTGTGGTGATCGATTTGAGCGGTCCCGGTGGCGTGAGACACGGGATATCTTGTGGTGGTGGGAAAGTGGCGTGATGACCCTGATTGTCACCACCGCAAAACATATCCAGAAAATTTCCATCCAACCATTCAAGACAACTTCATCATGCATTCGGCAAACCATTCCCCCGACAGTCTCTCCACTCCATCTTTTCTTACAGTCGGCTGGTCGCAGTCTCTTGGTACGGCGATGACCGGAGATGTGTTCTGACTCTGCGGGATGTTGGGCTTACGATCGTATCAGTGAGCGCACGCTCTGAAGATACACTGCCATGGGATGCGTCTTTTTGCTCCCAAAGGCAAGCGTCTTCCAGATATGGGGGCCGACATCGAATGCCCTCAGGTCGGATACGTCGTCCTGGATGTCCCCGCCATCGTCTGCGGCAGCAACATCCATCACTACGATATTCTTTCCATAGTTCCAGGCGTCTGGGTCGCCAAAGTCCCAAGGCTCGCTCGTGTTGCTCTCAGCTCGCTCTCGGTATAAAGTGAGCAGGGATCTGATGTATGCCTTGTCGGCACGCGGCACCATGTCGCCGTAGTTGACAATGTTGAGGGAGAGTCCGGCCGAGACGGGAGGAGCATCGTCGCCAGAAGGTAGTGAACCTAGGACTGGCGGTGCAGCAAAGGTCACGCAGTGAATCACCTCGAAACGATCGAGGATGTCAGGTCGAGTCGCGCGGATGTGCGCACTAATTAGCCCTGCGACGCCGCCACCCGCGGAGTGACCTGTGATAACCAACGATGGACGCCCACCATCAAGATCGGGGCCAATGGTGGAAGAGGCGGATATGATCTTTTCACACACTCGGGGAGCCATCGCCTTGGCTACGCGCAGCAGCCCTGCGTGGGCGGTTGCTCCGGGCGAGCCGAGAAAATCCGCACAGTCTTCAAGCCCACCGTCAAGATTCACCAGCCAGTCAGCCAGTGATACTGTGCCCCTGAAGGCAACAGCGAGAAGCGGCCTATCCGTGGGGCTATTGGCGATCGCTAGGGCGCACGCCTTCACTGATCCATCGAGAGCAGCCGATGTTGCTTGCTCGACGGAGCGCAGTATTTGGGGCGAACGACTGCCTGGTTGAGCGTCGCTGTTGGCATAAGCCGCGCTCGACGACTCAGCAGCTAAGACAACAAGTTGGAGCTCTTCTGACGAACTTGAGGTGGGTTGTAGAGTTAGTAAACGGCGAGGAAAATGAAGCTCTGCTTGGCTCGCTGGGTGGACGTACAACGTATGTTCCGGGGTCTCAAGCGGGAGCCTGTTGTTTGGGCATGCCTGAGTGACCGTCTCAAGGCCTTCGAAAATGTTGGACCATGCGTCTGCAGTTGTTAGCCCCAGGCTGACGATGAGTAAAGCCAAAGCAGCCACAGAAAGGCGCGCTCATGGGCCGGCTGTACCTTCACGCATCCCGCCTGCGAGCGCCTTGTCGATGATGTCCACCATCTCGGCTATATTTATGCTCGCCCCCGCGGACATTTTCGAGTTGTTCGGTCCGATAGAGGCCACGCCCCGAGCAGATTGGCCGAGAGACAGTCGGGTGGAGGCTCGAGTGACATGACTGCGAAAAAATAGCCGCTCAAAGCCCTGCAGCGACCAGCCGAGCAACCACCTCGTTCCAGTGGACCATTTTTGAGCAACAAAGCTGAAGAATGAGGAGAGACGGTCTGAAGTTGGCCGCAGGGCGCGGAACAGTGGAGCGAAGAGAAAGTCGCGGGCCTGGGCCACGGGCGCCTCGGAGCCTGTCGCTAGTACACCAGGCTGGTCCCTCACGTCTTCTTGGTGGACGCTCATAACTGGTGGAGTGCCTGACATTAGCGAGATGGGCCAGAGAATTTACCGGGCACGGAAGGGCTGTCGTCTCAATGAAGGGAAGGAAATATGGGGCGGTGACAAGTGTGGATGCGTTCTTTCCTCTCGGACGAAATGGGCGACGTTGTGTGACACGGAGCAGCCCAATCTCGTGACCGCAGGACACAAACCTGAGGCACCAAGCACAGGACGTGCAGGCACCCCCAAAACCAATGAGTGTCCAGTTCCTCATTTCATCTTCTTCAGCTGACAACAGACGCCGTCCTCCCCCATTCGCCCAATTTTGTCGTCAAGCTGAGACCCCGCAACTTGTCGGTCTCGGGATTTCTTTCACTTCATTGGCACACCCTTCCCACTTGGTGTCATTGAGCGCAACCAGACCAACGCAAAACGCCGTGTTATTCAGAACCAAAATTATTCGTCGCGTTTGCCCTGTTCATTTAGCCAGGTTGGGCTGGAATTCTCTTGCTGCACAAAAGCTCAGTTTCTGCCCGAAAACACTTCCGTCTTCCCACCATGGAAAAGCTGAGCTGGTCCAAAGTCGGCGAGACCAAGGCCGATTTCATCCGTGAGACCGAGGACCTGTACTGGAGAGCGCTCGAGGTTGAGCTCGCGGATGTTCTACTGTCCATGAACTGGATGCTCGGCCTCATGCGCCCACCTTCCCCGGGCAAGCAAGTCGGTCCGTCGGCCCTCGAGGATAGAGTCCCTGTACGGCTTGGGCCTCCCATGTGGGCCTGGAACCCTATTGCGCTGGAGCTGGAAGAGGTTGTCCAAACGTGCGTACCCAAGGCCATGGAATATGTCCAGGAACTGCAGGATATGGACCCCGACATCCTGCTCGCCCGCTCTCTCCTCGTGGGACTTGGCATGCTGGATATTGACCAGATTATCGAGTATCGCGAGCCCTTGCTTCCTTCTCAAAACGGACCACCGCAGTTTCACGCCGAGCGAGTCGAGGCCGATTTGATTCAGATCTCCATGGACGTCTGCAGTACTTGCCACCGTCCCATTAGGGGGCTGGCATGGACTTGCCGTGCGGGATGCCGGGATACCGAGGACCTCACGGATCAGGCCGCGGACTCGTCTTTCATCGTCTGCATGCTCTGTCACTCCGATGGCCGACACCCCACAGAGCATTTAGTTCGCACGCCGCACTCATATCCCATCAGCCCATCTTTACAACGCGAGCTAGACTCTGAAGAGCTTTGGAACCTTCGACGCCAGATCCAACGTCAACAAGACTCTGTGGATGCCGATCAGGATAGGGCTGAACTAGGCCTATTGTGGAGCTCTGCGACCCTGTCAATCTCTTCCATATCTCGAGGTTTCTTCCCCCTTGGGAATGTCCACAGCTGCCTGACGCTGGGACTGTTAACTTTCGAAATCGGTGTGCCTGAGTGAGTCCAACCCCCCTTGGCGTGTATCTGGCACAGAAGTCCGCCGTTCATGTGGTTACCTGGCTGAGCATTACGTGCTGACTTGGCTCCTCAATCTTCCAGTTCAAAGGGCGGGGTTCGGATCTCATGTCGACGGCCTCCGAATCTAGGCAAGACTTGGGGCCTTCACATCAAACAAGCCACTCTTGCCCTCAGCAGCGACAGGAAACTGTTCAAAGCCGAAGCGCCGACCTCACGTAGGGTCATCCAGGCCGTAATCAAACAAGTCCTTGGTGGGGCCTTTGCCGGATATCACGAAGAGGATCGTGGCTTAGAGTCCCTCATCACCAACATGCTATACAGCGGCGCGAGCAAATGGAAAGAGCATCCACTGCGCCCTCGAGAAGAGAATCACAAGTCACTCCTGACACTGGCCCGACACCTCATTAACGTCCTCAAATTTATGATCGGCGACCGGGTAAACGCATATCTACATGCCTTTTCCAGGGCGTTGTTCGCCAAGGAGGCCGATCTCCGCTGGGCTCGGTTTACCAACAATTGTCAAAACTTTTGTGATACAATTCTTCAGCAACCATGCTTCTCAACCATCTTCCCCCAGGAGAGCCAACTGGCTAGATTTCCGACAGCCCAAGAAGCCAAACTGGATTATATGCTCAGCTTCCGCACAGAAAAAGACTTGGGCGATGCCTTGCTAGCTTCCAAAATAAGCTCCGGTCCCCTGGCAACCTTCTTCAAGCAGCTGCACAACCCCGACAACGTCCTCAACGCACAAGCGGATATGGTAGAGCAAGATGCAAGCGGCAACCCTGCCAACTGCGCAAAGCTTTTAGCGTGGCCCTGCCAGAGCGAGGATTGCAGCGTGACAGACCACATCTGGACAAATCCTGCCGAGTACTCGAGCATCCTGCAGATGCACCTCCTTGTGGACAGGGGCCACTATTTACAGGATGCGCAGCTGGAAACTGAGCCCGAGCCGCTGACTGATATCCAATGGGCCCAAAACAGAATCGCAGTGCTGCAAGGCATGGACACGCTTGTGACATCGGGAGGAGCCGTCAGCAGAGTCTTCCAGGACCGATGGCTTGCAGATGGTGCTCATTCCAGAGCGTGGAACCCGCCGCCATCGTATTGCATCCCGCAAGATTACCCGTTCATATCTGACGGCGATTCTATTCGGATGACGAATCAGGACCCTGCCCCTACTCAGTCCCTCTTTAGCAGATGGTTTGGAGGAACTGGGGGAGAGGGGCCGAACGTTCAGCTCCCTGGGGTTGCTTCGAAACAAAAGATCGTCGTTTTCCAGCCTAGCCTGCGTGGGCCTGAGTAGTGTCGTTGGAGTGTTTCGATTCGAGACAACTCGAGGCTGCTTTGTTTGGATAGTTGACTTGATTTGCGGGACCTGGCTGTATTGAGAACCATTACTAAACCGTACATCGAATGTCTGGGTGCATAAATTGGATGCACACAGCAGCGTGTGAGTGGAATGATCTCGGGACTGTAGCCTTGTGACAGTATTGGGAAGTGATGATCACATTCACCAGGTTGCAGATAAACATCATGTCTTCCCTCTGCTTCTGTCAATGTCTGATTCCAAAAACCAATCAATCAACCCTAACTCACCTCTTCCAAAACGGAGGTGTGATAAACAAGTATCGGGATTTAAAAGCCACAAAGCCGATAAATGTTTCATCAGCAGCAGGTCTAAGGGGGTGGCGTGCGGCTGAGACTTGATACTTTTCAGCCCGCTCGTCAAGGGGTGGACAAGATTACTTGTAGGCGTTCAGACCCGAAGTTGTCTCTTTTGTCTTCTTCGCTTTCACTTAGCACGTTGACGCGCAGAGACTCCAAAAACTCCTTATACTACGTTTTCATTTGTTGGTCATCATTATCTGTTCTTTACCATGGCTCCATCGCCCATCCAAAACACCAAACCCTGCAGCCCATTCTACCAATACGAACCACTCCGCTCGTCAGCGACGTCCATTCGCCTCCTACGTATCGCAAACCACAAGATCGACGGCAAAGAAGAAGGCCTCCCCATCTTCTTTCTAGTCCACATCCACTGCACGCCGGAGCAACCACCGCTACAGCCCTACGAAGCCATTTCATGGGCATGGGACGCCCCCTCACACCGTGACACATGCACCCTCTCCATGAATGGCACCAACCTGGCCATCAGTACCAACATGTACCACATCCTGTAGCGTCTGATACCCGCCGAGCCCGGCGCGCGCCGCCTTGTCTGGATCGACTCGATCTGCATCAACCAGGCGGACCCGGTCGAGAAGGCGGGACAGATCCCGCTCATGACCACCATCTACAAAAATGCGACACAGGTGCTCGCGTTTCCGTCTCCCAGCTCACCGCAGTCTGCGCTGTCAGTACCTGTGGCGGGCGCCTTCGCTGCCAAGCTCGACCAACACGTGCGCGGCCGGGAGCTGTGCGCGGCCCTCGGGATCCAGCTCGGCAACGCCGACTCCTCGTGTGGGATACCGTCAGACCCGAACGGACGGACAGCATTTGTGCAGCTAGTGCGCAACCGCTTCTGGACTCGCGCGTGGATCATCCAAGAGATGGTAGTTGCGCGATCCGTTAGCATCCGCAGCATGAACGATGACAAGAGCAACGACATCGCTGATCTCGACTTTGACCTCCTCGGCCGCGTGGCCATGGCGTTCAAGACGATCGATCCCAAGACGCAGTCCCCGCTGCTGGAGCTCGAGGGGTGGGCAGATGCTAACGAGGCCCGCGCGTTCCGGAGAGGTATCGATCTGATCACGCGGCTGCAAGATTTTCGGTCGCGCTACGCGCGGGGCGCCATACACAGCGTGCCCGACTGTCTGCTAGAGTGCGCGCAATCGCAGGCGACCGAGTACAAGGACAAGGTATGGGCGCTAGTTGGCATCAGCGCCGATCTGCGGATGTCGGGACTGGCGCCCGACATGTCCGTCGGCGAGAGAGAGCTGTTCACGACCGTGGCGCGGCATGCCTTGCAAGAAACGAAGGGGGGTTCGCGATATGCGCTGCTCGGCATGGCGGGCAAGGGGAATATCGCGCACAGGTTGAAGAAACGAAAGGATGGGTCGGAGTCTTCTGACTCTGATGAGCCTGAGTGGCCCTCGTGGGTGGCTGGTCTTGTAGCCCCGCCAGCGGTCTATCGGCTGGGGAACGCCACGTGCCCTTACAGCATCGGCCGTGGGTTGGCTGCTGAGGTGTTTTTCGATGCGTCCGAGCCCGAAGTGGAGCAGATCAAGGGTCTCCTGCTCGACCGGCTGGCCGTCGTCAACACGCACAACCCGTGGGTGGTATGGGGCGGCGATGGTGAGCGCGGCGCCAGTGCCGGGCCCGAGCAAGAGGCTGTTTTCTGGCGCTGCATGTCTCGCACGGCATCCGACGCCGAGTAACAGCGCCTCTTCGGAGAGCAGGTTGAGTGGGTGCGGACTATGCGGCGGGATACCCTCGCGCACTACCGCTCCATCGGGCGAGACACAGAGCGCTACGTAATGAGCCGGGTTGACGAGTCGCTCGTTGAGGCCATCCTCCGCACCGTCATCGCCAATCAGGACGACAACTTTCCGGCTTCCAGCGAGACTATGTCGACGATGAGCTCCGCAATCCGCATCTTGTCCTACATTGTGGCGAGCGAGGCCAATCCGGGACCCCCCGACGAAGAAGAAGAAAGGGCGCTCGTGTCCGACTTGCGGGTCGCGGAATATGTACCGCGACTCGAGGCGTCAGGGGCATACGAAAACCCTGGAGGAAAGTCGCTGGAGCATATGAAGAGGCAAATATCGGAAAAGGGAGCCGCAATCCTAGCCCAGATGGCAGACGATATGGCGGCGCTCTCGGAGGAACAGGTGCGATTGAAGGTGCAAGCCACGGCGAACATGCTCGCACGCCGGTCGTCGAGCCGACAGTTTGCGCTCTCGACGCTGGGCTTCATGTTGCTGGTTCCGACCGCAGCGAAGGAAGGGGATGCGATTGTCATTTTTGGCAAGGTCAAGATGGCGTATCTGCTGAGGCCTTGTGCGGAATACCCGGGGGCATACGAGTTGGTAGGCGAGGCCTATGTCCACGGCACGGGCGTGATGACGGGGCAGGCCATGATGGACTTGGCGCCAGAGGCCACTCGGTCTGGTCAATACAGGTGGTTCAGCATCAGGTAGGTAAGTGATCGGAAGTGAATGTGATGGCGAGTTGCTGTCGCTTTTGGTGATCGCTAAGAATGAGCTTGTCGTCTTCCCTCGTGCGAAGTTGGTGATTCATCCTCGTTCAAGACATCAATGCTTCCACCAGACAGAAACTTCCACGAAACCCAAACCACAAGTAAAAAATGCAACCCGACAATTGCCATCACTATCGCGTACCTATGCCAGCGCTTGGGAACAAGTCTGTCATTAATAAACATGGTAGCCCCGTACTTCATCTAAACTTCACGGCCTGATTTTTCCTCCCTGAATGGTAAGCTGTCTGTCGAGAAGCTTGTAAATATTGATAAGAAGAGGTAATTCTGCCGCGCCTCGAATGCTAAAGCCAGTGCCCCGGACTGTTTCCAGACGTTGAGGAATAGTTGTAGTCCGGCTTCCTCGCTCTGTATTGCGCCATACGGGCATTCCTCTAACCCGACTTGGATGTTCTCGTTTATGACTCCGCTTATTTCTTGGCTGGGAATGTACACCAACCCACCATATAGGGTAGTGAACATCATTTCCCTAATTCCCATAAGCTTGACGTAGTGTGGGAATATGTTGTAGTCGAACAGGTCGTGGGATTCCCCTAAGATAAGAATTCCGCAGTCCTCTGGTGGGCTTAAAAGAGGTTAGGTAGCCCCGAGCTGTATCATTAAGGTACCGAGATTATACCGGTTGTCTCTGTGAAGGATGGGATTTTTGATCGTTACGACCGAGGGCTTGGGAAGGAAAGCAATCGGTGCCTGCCTGGGCCTTGTGACGGACATGTCAGAATACACGTATCCTGTACGAGTGATGTAAAGCGAATACTATATAGTTGCAGAGCTCTCTGGCGGCGAACTGTGCTTGTATGTCTGCTTCATCTACTTAAAGCCCTCGAATTCTGTGAATGGTTGGGGATTAAGGAATATCTTACTGGGGTTGAGTATGAGCTTTGGGTCGCTAGTAGAAACGTTGGTGTACGAAATAAGGTATTAGAGTGCCCTGTCTTGGATAATGTTATCGCCGTTCTTATCGGTCTAGGCTTCGGAAAGCGGATAGATGCTGACACCCCCTATTCGGGTGGATGAACACGGGGTGATGTTGTAGGTTTGGTTATCAGCGGAGAGGGAAGTAAGATTCCACGACTGCTGACTGGAATACTGCGAGTAAAGTGTTGAATAATTACGGGGAGCTGGTATGGTGCCGTTTGACCTGATCTCTTCCTGGATGAATAAGCTGTCCGAACTGTAGGAGATGTGAACGTACGTGGTGAGGTTGCTGATATCGGGGGGAAAACACATCGTGTGGGATGTTAAAACCGTACCAAATCCACGGTATTCGTGTAGGCGAATTCTTTCGGGTAGGGATAAGGGCAGATACGCCCGCGATATCGAACCAGTATCAAATAAGCCTGGGTGGGTGTCGTGTGGTATGACTGCATCTCTGCCCTCGGCTTGCTCAGCAAAGACGGGATAGGCCCACGGCCGAGTAGTCAGTACTGCGTAGTCGCTGAGCGCTTTTGTGGTAACATTCAGCGTGAAATTCCTGGAGTCGTGTAGCAAGGTGGCGGACCGAAAGTCGGAGAGTAGCATGGTCGAGGAGAATTGTGAAAGAATAGACACGACGAAGAGAAGTGCGGCGAGGAGAAAGCACTGAAAATCCAGGCCCTGGGTTGCTGCTTTGGCAAAAGGGAGAAGGAGCGACGATGGTCCAGGCGTGGCTTCCTGGAGCACTCCCACGTCGTGCCGATCTCGGGGCCGGCGAATGGCATTTCTGCCCAATGACAGCGACGCAAGCATCATACAGCAGCTGCTGATCTGCGCAGCTAGCGCGAATCGAAGAAGGGCGGTCAATATGGTGATGAACTGAGGCAGCCAGTCGCGCAGTGCCAGGATGGTGAGTAAGTTGCCTCTGGGCTGCGTCTGAACACCATGGCCCCAGATCCAGAGCAGCGAAAGAAGGATGAGCACTCCGACAATGCAAAAAATGCTGCCGATGAACAGAAATATTTCCAGTAATCCAAATCGTTTCTTGAGCTGAAGCCACATCGACTGGGCCGATGCTTCACGGTCGAGAGGCCGAGATCCCGACTTCTCTTCGGAGGGACGGAAGTGACCCATGTTGTCTCAAAGTCGAGATGTGTAAGTATTTATTGATTGCTAAGATGGGAACATATCACCTCGCCAGGCCGCCCTTTTATCTGTGTGAGTTGGGCTGCGTGGATCCCTGGCCCAGCAAAGTGGTCTGACGCTTCTGAAGCCGCCTGCAAGCCACTGGATCGTTGAACCACTGATCTCCTACAGCCACCCACCACCACAGAAATCACCACAGATGTGGTAGCATGATTTCCAGAACATGAGCCGATCCATTCACAAGCTTTCCAATTTCTTCACACCCTTCAAGACACATCAAATCCCAAACCCCAAACCCCAAACCCCTACCCTCACGCCCACGTAAACAATTACCGCTTGTACCCCTGACCAACCACAAACACATCCATCCCGGCATAACACCTCTCACAAATCTCATCCGAGCAAAAGGCCCTATTCAGCGCCTCTCTCGCCTTGCGATACACAGGCACGCACTTTTGACAAATGTACACAGCGCCCTTCAGCACGGCGCCGGTGCCAGCCATGCCGAGGGAGACAAATAAGGCAATTTAGGCCATGGGAACGGGGATTACGCCGATGATGGCGGGGATGGTGCTGGAGGTTATCATGGCGGTGGCGGCGCGGTTGAGTTTGGCGCTGCGGCTTGGGATTCGAGTTGACATGGTGTGGGTGGGTATGGGGTGGTTTTGTTTGGGGTGATGGAGACGGTAATGTTGGGATCGAAGTTTGGGTATATTGCTCAAGCCGAGTCTGACTGGTGCAAATGACTTGGAAGCCAGTCCGTTGTCTCTTTCAGATCTTGATGAAGTGTTCTGACAATCGTCAGTTCTAGGACAACCTGCCTCATATACGCTTTCCAAGATGAAGGCTTTCGGGACGCACTTTGTACCGGATTACTTAGATTCCATTCTCTTGGAGCAAAGAAGTAACAGCGTTCTCGGTGTAGAGTCACGATGACGACTAGACACCAGCTTTGCACCACAAGCCAGTAACTTGGAGACCTGCACTCAGTCCATCGACTCACCTAGCATCCGCCCAATGATGTCTGGGATCCTAGACAAGAAAGCTGCATCAACCTTAACACGGGGCGCTAGCACTCCACACCAAGTGCACAAGATTGCGCGTCTCGAGATTCTCCACCAATGTGAGCATCGGACGTCGATTTTACATATCAACCCTGCATGAGGACGGATGGGCAAGGCTGTATATTTGTGGCTCCTGTCCGTGTGATGAAGATAGTGGCGAAAAGTTACATAATGTAGCGGCGGTTTCTGGAATCCAACAAGGCTTGTGTAGGGCCAACAATTATAGTGGGTTCAACATGCATTGTGAAATCAACATCCATGTTAGCCCCCCCTCTCCTGATTGGCCAAACGTCGAAATTCAGGGCAGTTCTAACCCTCAGCCAACCTGGCCTCCATCAACAGCAACAACGACGGCCGCTTCCCGAATTCTACAGGCCAGTGGTCTAGCGGTCAAGTGATTGATCTTTCTTTCTGTTTTTTTTCAAGTCTCCAATTCAATTCCTGTTCGTGCCAATTGCTTCTTTTCTTCGCCCAACTGCCACTATTCGCAACAGTTGCGAATAGGGGCAGTTGGGCTCCCCCTTGGCACCCCGTGCTAAGTGGCCCACTTTTTTTGACCAATCAGGGCCCAGAATTAGCCAACAAGGGATGTTAGCCTTCAAAACTCTGTCGGCAAGCTCTGGGCCCACAACTTTGTTAAACGTTAACTAGAGCTCCGAACGCGTTTATCACGTAAATACAACTACTAGAGAGCTAAATGTGAAGATTTAAAAATTATTAGCAAGTGGCTTTCCCTTATGTATAACTGTTACGGCCTGCTCCAGGTCACCGTGGTGGCTAAGGTAAAGACAGATCGCAAGAGCGGTTAAGGACTAATTGCTCTAGGGGGCTAGGTGTAAGAGGGCTGAATGTAGCTAGCAGAACTCTCCGGAATAAAACTGTCACACAGGTTGTGGTTTAAAGTATATGAACCGAACGGTAGTGGTACTGAATAAGTGTTATTGCTAGCGTGAGGAACTAGAAGGGTCCTTCACTTATCGTGGTTATGATGATGGTATTTATATTACTAGACTAACTAAGTAACTTGTACTAGCTCTGTTTGACCTGGGCTCTGTAGTTACAGAGCCCTTCTCCTTTAGAGCTCTTAGGCTCTGTTGGCTTTCCTGGCTCTGTTAACAGATCTATTCCTTAGCATAGAGCCTCTCCGTGTGACTTGAGGTACTTGCACGGTCTCTCGCACCGTGGTTCCTGCGGGGACACATCGGACCGTTCCGGCCACAAGGGTAGCCTGTAGGTCTGTTACAGATAAAGAGTTAGAGGTAGATGAGATTACTGTTACGGCTTGCTTTAAGGACATTAAGTTGGACCTGGTAAAGACAGATTGTAATAGCAGACACAGAGTCTAATTATTATAAGGTAGAGGGTAGGGTAAGGTGATTAAGTAAAGGATAATATAACTCTTAAAGTAATATACTGTTAAGCAAATTGTAGATTTAAAGGTTAAAGGTAATAGATCTTACTAAATAATACTTAAGAATAAGTTAATTATTAAATGATTAAGTGAAGTATAATAAAAGCTTAATTACTATAATCACTACTTAACATAAGTGATTAAAATAATCACTCTGTGTGTATAAACAGTGTAACTTTCATTCGTACCGTTTCTCTTACAGGCTATCCTCTGGGCTGGCCTAGCTTAACCATTTAACTAGGGTCGTGACAATTATAATTTGAGGACTGATTTTAATCTATAGATAGAAACCTATGTTATTAAAACACTTAGAAAAGAATAGCACTATTTATACAGTCAGCCACTGTTAATCTTAATTTACTTAACTATAATAAAAAGACAGTTAAAAAACATAAATCTACGTTAGCTACTTATTAATTAAAGTCCTTAAGGGAAAACTAGCCGCTCTCTCCCTTATTATCAGAATCTTATATATATTAAGAAACGCAAGTTTTTTCCTAAGGCTACGAGGCTGCATGAGATCACCCTTTATCTAGAATGATTGAGGCTATCACCACCGTCTGTCGCGCATTACTACTGTATTAAAAAGCAGGGAACGTTTAATTGGTTTAATAAGTGGTAATCGCTGTTTTATCTAACACCATCTAACTTATTTTTAGGCTGCGGGCTAGCTTGTCAGGGAGACTAAAGTTGCCTATAAAAGGCACTGGGTTCTTAACACTCTTTATAAAGCATATGGCTTACAGCTATTTACCGTTTGCGTAATGTGTGATTATAACCCTATTACGAGCTATTAGGAGGTTGAAACCTAGATGATTATGATCACGTACGATGTAAGGACAGCGTTAGAGAATGGAAAGACGGTTAATAACCGTGGATTGGATGCGAAACTGGGAGGAAAGAGCTTTCCTAGTTCTCAGCCCCGAACTTAGATTCGGTCCTGCAACAGCGAGCTACGTACCTTTTCTGCTGGCAGAAAATTGCTAACGCCAGCTACACAGTTCTTAACCCTAAGCTAAGATCTTGTTTCTGCTACGACAGGCTTCGTGCTTTTTCTACTGGCAGAAGTTATGCTTAGGTTATACATAAGATTATTATAGTATAAAGAGACGGAATGCAGGTTATAACGCCTACAGCTTCTCTTAAAGCTTTTACAGGATGGATTTATACGACGATCTTACATGAGATGATTAACTTTATGCGACGGTCTTAATTCACCCTAGGAGCTTAAACTGGCTGGCTTCTTATATTGATATGTGACGTTACGCACATTATATCACCCCTAGTGCACTGTGCACTTGTACCTGTAAGGCGAAACTCTGCTAATATGAAAGCCAGTTTAAGTTTATAATATTGATTTTAAGCACTTGGGTTAAAAATCCTATATAAATCTAATTGACGTTAATAATAAAAATCTCTTTATCTTCACAACTTTAACTCCTAGCTGAATTTTAAGTATATGTTAAATTTCACATTATTTAAAAGATCTGTGACAACTTATATAAACTGAACACTGAAGATAGAGTTCCTAATTATGGCTGATATATAAAACGTATGTACATAAGAGGCGTGTAAACGAGTAGGTGTAAGAGAAGTGGTAGGTTGCGAAGATTATAAGTAATTAAAAGATGCTTTAGTGTAAATAATATAAAGCAATGTTAGATACGCTTTAGTATTATTATTGTTATTATTATAATAAAGGGAACTATCTGTAGAGCCGGGCCTATTCAGCGTATATATCTAAGTAGACTTGGTATTCCGATACTCTAGGCCTTTAAGTCCTTGTGTGGTTTTACAAGAACCTAATACCTTAAGTTTCTGAGTTTTATTTAATTAGCCCTTTTGTTCTTTTCTATTATTAGCTGTCCTTAAGATACCCACTTAGTGCATGCTTCAGGTTCCATAAAGGTAGCTACTTGTTAGGTTGTGACAGAACCTTATCTTTTTTTTCTCTCCCTTCCTTTTCGTTACAGAGACCGAGCTGCTTAAGGGTATCTTCACTTAGGTCACCTCTCTAAGTTAACGCCGGTTACCTTATAACTGTCAGAAAGAAGAGGCTCTGGCTGAAGGCCGGAATGCGCAGTAAGAAGGTGTAGCTAACTGAGCTGAATGGAGCTTAAGAGAGCTGAACTGAAGTAGTTAGTTCAGCTGGCTAGGGCTCCGCTTTGCCACCACTGTTGCTACTACGCATTATTATAATAAGGAGCTCTCTGGCTAAGCAAGAGAGCTAATAAGCAATTTAATCAAGTAGTTACAACTTTATTCAATTCTATAGATTCTAATCCTGTCCGGAGGACAATTTGTTGTAAGGGTGGTCCAAAAAAAAATTACTATGGGAAATTCAGTCAAAACTGATAAGGAAATTCAACTCGACCTAGGACTAGTCGGTTCATTATCAAAAGTGGGTCCGCTCGGACCCTTCTGCTCGGGCCCCTACTCGGGCCCCAAATCACGTGATATGATATGTTTTCAGATACCTCACGTGACCAGGATTCCAAATC
>Ga0247780_1000638_pt1 | contig 30738 bp, 35 predicted proteins | sample UWRJL079202R5_FD_179927 | JGI IMG/M metagenome (GOLD analysis project Ga0247780, IMG submission 179927) | Plant litter microbial communities from Arlington Agricultural Research Station in Wisconsin, United States - UWRJ-L079-202R-5 | ecosystem: Environmental > Terrestrial > Plant litter >... | reverse complement strand
GGGTTCATCGGGGGGGGTGGGGGGGGGGGTGGACTTGTGTTGGAGGAGAGGTTCCACAGTCGGGCGGAAAAGATGGTCTCGAGGGTCACACCTAGTATCCCCATACATTATGAGTCTGGCAGGCCGTAAATATCGTTGATGTCCAATTCCAACCCCACAAATACAATATCCTGCTTGCTATTTGGTATCATATCTTCAAAAGCCAAAGTGTTGCACATAGTCATCCATTATTCCACCCATTCTTCGTATGCAGAGGTGACTGCCCCCTTTCTGTCCTTGTATTCCATTCCCACAACACCTAAGAAACCTGTAGTTTGTACTCCGCAGCAAATCTCAGATTAATATCACTCTTCCGGGGCTGCCAGATCTGTATTTCCGCAGGACTCCAGCGTTGTGGGGCGAGGAAGCGTGGCTCACATAACCACACACTTCCTATCGCCTTTTCCGCCCCTGGCCTGCTGCCCAGCAGTAAGCCCACTGCCACCTCCGCCCCGTCCGAATCCTAGTGACCGGTGACTGAAAGTTGTTACGTCTGTCCATGCTGCGCTGCTGGCTGCGTCAAAGTCACGCTCCTTTTGCTTTGACTTCTTGCGCTTGCTGCTCTTAGACCGTGATCGCCCTGCCCATCCGCGTCGCTTGGCATCCGCGATATTCTTCGCTGCGCTGCGCCCCGCCCGGCTCTGCTTCCTGTTGAGACTCGATACCCGCCCGGCTGACGATACCGACCCTGAGGCCGGTGCACCTGGAGGCATGAGGAAGTTCGGATTTTGACTACCGCTAGGCGCTGCGCTGTAGATGGCATCAAAGCGTTCCGTCGTCGGGCGAAGGACAGCCTGTGCCGTAGGACGCGGGTGACGTGGCACTGGAGCTAGGATGGGTGTTTCCGCTCGTCGGCCTGAGATTCGTCTATCTGGTGGGTCGAATGCACCCGTCACGCCCTTTGGTGTGCTGATGATGAGGGGAATATCTTCCCGCGGGGTTCCAGGGGAAATCTCGTGCATTCGTTGGGCCTGTGATGAATGAATATCCACGCGTGGAGGATTCTGAGCATAGTGAGGCTGAGGCTGGGAATTAGATCGAGGTTCATATTGATGTTGCTGACCCTGAGAATATTGTTGCTGTTGTGAAAACGGCCTTTGAAATGGGGCGGCTCCATACTCATCACCGCTGCGGCTACCTACTGGTACACGCGGTACCTGAAATACCCCGGACGATTGCGCTGGCGGTTCACCCCGGCTACTAGGATTTGATAATTGGTCGTGCCTTGCGGCATAAGAACGAGGCATGCTATTGTTCGTTTCCATGTTTGCTAGTGGCGCTGAGTATGGATATCCAACTGTCGCCTCAACGGCGTTTCTTTGATTCGGCTGGGTTGGCCATGTCATGGAGTTCGAGAGGCGCCTTGAGCCGTTGATGGCAGGGGTGCTCCCGAATCCCTGCATGACGCTTTGTAGGGATGGCGATGGGATTTGCAAATCAAGAGATGGGGGGCCGCCTAACGGAAGCGAAGGGGCAGCTGTTTGTATCCGGGGTAACGTGGAAAGCTGTGGTTGATTCGGGTTCGGACGCGGAGGAGAGTGCGCAATGTTTGGTTGTACCGTGTTCGGTGGCACTGTATTGTTTCGACCATCCGGGCCAGCGTTGCTCATCCTCCGCGTATCGTTGACATACACACTAACCCGCTCCGGTCTCCGCGGGGCCAAGACAGGAGATCCGGGAGGGGAGACATCGTATATATTCTCCCCGGCAAGATAGCGAGAGCTCCTCGAACTTGGCCTCAAGGTTCTTTCCTGAGCAGAGTGAACAGAGTGAGCAGAGTGGACAGTGGAACCACTCCCTTCTCGCCGGTGCCACGGAGCCTGTGGCGGCTGGAGGGGGGCTTGTGGGCCCTGTGGGACACGGGGTATGGGAGGAACCGCAGGTATAGCAGGAGGCGGAGCGCTCAGATGAACGGGGGCAGCCGTTTGGCTGCGACGTGGTTGTTGTTGGGCGGGTGCTGAACCGCTCAGGTTCGACTGCGGAGCCGCCGGTGTCGGCTGCTGCGGCTGGGCCCGCGCTCCCTCGGCACCGGAAACAGTCGCGGACGGCATGGCATGTCGTAAGAAAGCTGGCAGGTCACCGGGATCTTCTTTTTGATAGGGAGGCGGCGGGGGGACCCAATTGTCGGCATCGCTTTCGTGGGGATGCTCCGTCCTGCCATCGGCTCGGCGGTATTCAACGGGGCCAGCTGCCGCTGGAGGTGGGTGTAGTCGCCGGTTAGCTGCCGCGGCCGTGGCAGCGCGTCTGAGGGTATTGCCCGATCGCGGACTTGCGTGAGCATACGGCGCGTCCAACGCTTCTTGTTCCTCAATCGAGGGCCCTTCAATCTCCTCGGGATCCTCTTCGGGCTCCACTACCCTTGGTGGTGGTATTGCCCCAATGCGACGAGGTAGCAGAGGATCATCATCGTCGTCGTCATCTTTCTTCTCCTGACTCGGAGCTTGCGTCGTTGGTAAAGCCGGCGCACGGGGTGCTGCTGTCGTGGCAGCGCGGATAACAGCGCTTCGACCCCCCCTTTGCTGGGCAACCGTACGTCGACGGACGATGGCAACCTCCGTGGCCATGTCCCGATGTTCTTCCTCCAACACTTCTGGTTCTTTTGTCCCCACGTCGATGATCAGCTCAAATTCCTCGCCATTCCTTGTGGTGTAATCAAAGTCGATGAGGGTGACACGTCCACCATCAACGAAATCCATGCCTTCGTCGTCAGCGATTGAAAGCCCAGGTGTCACATTTCTTGCCGCGATGACAAGTCGCTCCTTTGTTGCGGAATCGCCAAAGCCAGCGACCCACTTGACCATGCTCACACCTTCAAGCTCGCCAATTTTGTACCCGCCGACAAACGTGTTTCGAAGTTTGTCGCAGATGAGCTGCCATTGAGGTATCCTGGTCGAGTCATTGCTCTCCTGTGTCCTTGAGACTGACCGTGTGGGCGGCCCGCTGTTACGGCGGAGTAGGCTGCCTGTGTTCGAGCCGTTATCGCTGCTGGTGTTGGACGAATCGGGAATCGCATCTAAATCTTCTGGTACACCGTAAAGCCATATCTCCTTCCCTTGAAAGCCGGCCGAGACAAGCTCTCCGTTGTACGAGGCTGCAGGCAATGTACATGGAATGAGTTTGGCTTGTGAGGTTGCGCTGGGAACTGGTCCAGTGAAGTACGTGGTTCCATTGCGCAAGTCGTCGATCCGCACAGCACGGAATGTCTCGAAGCTGCGGTCGTAGGTGAACGTCCACGCAGCCTCATCATGCTTCCCGTTTTGAATCAAGACCGCATGGCTACAGTCGCGACTGGTGTTTGGGAAGAGAATCGACGTAGTCCACAAAGCGCTCATGTTATCTTCCGCCATGTGACTTCCCGGGTCGTAGTATGGGGCAGTCAATATCACCGTATTGGGCTGCGATGCGTGTACCGTAGTGCCCAAAATCTGCGTGCCGTCGAAGGAGAATGCCAATGCATCAACCGCATCGCACTTTACTGCTCTCCTGTCACTAGATAGTGCGCTAGCACCCAGTGATGAGACCTCGATGCCACCTTCATATGCGGCGGCTAGGACCGTCCCGCAGGGTGAGAGGGCGATGGCGCGAGGGCTGTGGTCGAGGATTAGGGATTGAGACCGCCTGGGAGGAACGTAGCTGAGATCGTATATATCGACCTGCATTTCCGTGAGCAAGACCGCAAGCATCGAGCCACTGTCGTTGATGCATGTCGCGGCGGGCCGGCGTAGGATCTTAAACTCTCGTTTGACGGCAAGGTCTGGTCCCCGAACATCGACAAGGTATATCCGGGAGGAGTTGAACGCCAGCAAATGGTGTCCTCTAGGCGACGGACTGAACTGGATTCCTTCTCCACCTGGAGAGGACGATGAGCTAATAGAGTTGGAGATGATCTTGATGACGGTCTTTGTGGGTCGGAGGTAAGCCTCGAAGAGATTCCGCTTGACCTCCCGAGCGAAGAGGCGGCGCAGCTTGGGCAAGTCCTCTTCGCTAGCGGGAGTCCGTACCGGAGCATGGCTCATGGAATACGACGGGCAATTCGACAAATGGTGAGCGTACAAATATGCCTGCTGGGCGACACTCCTCCATTTCGTGTTGAGCAGCGCCAGCGACGCGAAGCCATTCGAGTCGGTCACCTGGAGGATCCTTCATCGTGAATGTTAGACGGGCAAGGGGCTCCCCAAACAGAGAGATATAACGAGGGGGCGATGGAAGATCGGGAGACATACTGCTCGATGATTTCGTCCGGTAGTCTTTCGAAGGTCGGGACCGTGTCAGCACGGGCGGCCATGATGACAGGCTTCTTCTCGATGGACGAGCGCGGACGCTCTTCCGGGGCGACGGCCGTCATCGCAGACGGCGTTCGGCAGGTTGGATGCGATCACAGCAGCCGCAAGTTGTCGGTCGGGAGTGTCATCATGTACAAGATCGCCAAGGGCGGCGTCCTCGGAGAATGGAAGAGGGGGCTTGGTGTAACTGGGTTCACAGGAGTATGATGAGGGTTCCAAGTGCCCTGGCTCTCGTCCAAGGTTCAGGTGGTGGCCCTGGCGCGGGCGGGAGCACCAACCAGGCAGCACGGAATGGTGTGGCGGCGATGTGATGGGCTGGGGGCCCACCTGCTCACACAAGGCCTCAGTCAGGGTGGGCTTTTGGCGCGACAGCGGCCTGAACGACCTCAGCTCAACTGCGGTGTGGCAGTGCTTGTTGCTCCTTGGCGAACGACGCTGGAGAGGAGGGGCAGGGGTCAACTTGGTAAGTCGCTAGCGGTCACAGGCCGCTTGAGGGTTGCATCCAGAGGATTGCGCGACTAACAGCCAAAAGTGAATTGCGCCCGAAGGAGGATCGCGGTCGCGCATGCATATGCGTACTATAGGGACCTAGCATAGGTTGTTCAGAATGTCCAGCGTTAATATCAATTGAGCTTGGGCTGGACGGGAATGCGCGGCACGCCTCGCGACAAAGAGCGGCAGCGGCACAAAAGTGTATTTTTATAAATGTTTCTCGGGGTCGTTATTCTGGCTTGGGTTCTTTCTTCAAGACGATATAGTAGCTACACAGATGTTTCTCGGTCGATATGTTTCGTGTTGCCAGGTCTTCAATTTGCCATCCGTACTCCAGGCAGTCTTGGGTGCGACAGAGAGGGGCTAGCCTAGGCCGTGGCGAACAGGGCGATCCCGAGGGCCGGGATTGCAGAGATGCAACCACCACCTCGTAAACCGTCTGACGCAACTTGAAGTGGTGTGTTTCGAAGCCCAACCCAGAAATTTCCGCCATATTTGCTTTGCGACTTCTACGCACCATCCAGGAAGATCAATCAAAATACATTCGGCCTGGTTGATACATGTTGTGGGATGGACGTCAAGCTCTCAGTGCTTTGTTCCGTGGACGGTCCAAGTATTAAGAATGGGGCCGTGTAAAAATAGCTACCCACGGCTAGCTGCACTCGGTGGGCATGCGCCGAGATTCACCCCATTGGGAGGTTGATGGCAGCGGGGACAGAGGAAATGCTTGTCTAGGGCGCTGTCAGCAAGTAGGTAACAGAGAGCATGTCAGCAAGCATGAATCAATGGGGGGAGTTGCGGTGGCGCTAATGTATCCGTGTTGGGTGTGTAACTGCATGAGATATTCCAAGAATTTGTTGAGTATTCGCAGCGTGGTAACCAAGATCCCACTCAGAGATGGCTGCGATCAGCAATTGCCAAGCGATACCCCGAATGTTTCGATTTCAGGCAGCCATACAGAGTTGTATTGAGCGAGGAATCAAAGACCCGAGCTCAGGCGGGATTCAAGAGGTTTTGCGAATGAGGTGATGCACGTGGGCCGCGATGTGAGTGGTCAGGTTCTCGAGAGTGCAACCGGGCAGTTTGTGCCAACAGACGAGATGTCTTGGGCACTTAAATGGCACGGAAAACGTTAGTTTGAGGTGGTGGCGCGGCGGGAATGGTGGGGGTTCGATCGGCGACGCCCCACCCTTAGTAATCTGCCGGCCTCTCGAGCACCGAACACATGCGGTCGCCAATGTAGAATCGCGTCGTCCGCGACGCGTTCCTTCAACAACCAAGCCGCTTAATCTCAAAATCGGCATATCGGCATTACGGTATACGGTTGATACAAAGAAAGGCACAAGACGCCCACAGCCACGATGGCCCGCCAATCGACTCGGGAATCCCTCAAGTCCAAAACGAATGGTGTCGTCGGTAAAGTCAAGACAGCCATCGCTGAAACAAAAGTCGAAGTGAAAAAGACATTCGCTCAGAAGCGTAAATCTACGCCAGTCGAGGACGACGAGGACGCCGATGTCTGCGATAGTTGTGGCGAGAAAGGAGACAAGAGCAAATTGAAAGAGGACGAGGAAAATTACGAGGTCAAGAAACCCGCCGCCAAGAAACAGAAAACCAAAGCCGCGGCCAAAAAGAACGAAGACAGTATGCCTCTCGCCGCAAGAACAGCTGTCTCATCCTTGAAGAGAGCGATGTACATCGGTGCTCACGTTTCCGGCGCTGGCGGCGTCCAAAATTCCATCACAAATGCCGTCCAAATCGGCGCCAACTCCTTTGCGGTATTCCTCAAATCCCAGCGGAAGTGGGCAAACCCACCACTTGCACCGGAAGCAAAGACACAGTTCCATGCTTTACTAAAGCAGCATAACTTCAATGCTGCAGAACATATCCTCCCACATGGCTCATATCTCGTCAATCTTGCTCAGGCAGATGATGTGAAAGCCAAACAAGCATTCGACAACTTTGTCGACGACCTAAAACGGTGCGAAGCTCTTGGCATCAAACTTTACAACTTCCACCCTGGCTCTACTGGTGGCGATACTATGGCTGCAGCATGCGGACGGATCGCCGCCCAACTGAACAAGTCTCACAAAGAGACCTCGTCCGTTATAACTGTCATTGAGAACATGTGCGGTAGCGGTAATATTGTTGGATCTCGCTTTGAGGAGCTGCGCGACATCATCGACAAAGTCGATGACAAGACCCGTGTGGGAGTCTGCATTGACACCTGCCATGCCTTTGCAGCTGGCTACGATCTGCGGTCGCCTGAAGCATTTGCTGCTACCATGGCCGAGTTCGACTCGGTTGTCGGGCTCAAGTATCTCAAGGCCTTCCATCTCAACGACAGCAAGGCACCTCTAGGTTCGCACCGTGACCTGCACGCCAATATTGGAACTGGATTTCTCGGGTTACGGGCCTTCCATAGTATCATGAATTATGAGCCATTCCAGAACCTGCCCATGGTTCTCGAGACACCAATTGACGAGAAAGGCCCTGACGGTAAGTCGGTCGAAAACAAGCAGATCTGGGCAGATGAAATCAAGCTCCTGGAGAGTTTGATCGACCAAGACGCCGAAAGTTCGGGATTCCAGGCTAAGGCGGCCGAGCTTCAGGCGAAGGGGGCTTCAGAGCGTAGCAAGGTTCAAGAACAGGTTGATAAGAAGAACGAGAAGGATGCCAAGAAGGGCACCAGAGGAGCTGCGAAGAAGAATACCAAGAAGAAGAAAGTTGAGACCGACGACGAGAACAGCGACTGATCAGTGTGCTGGTCAATGTGTTTTGGGGTGTAATGACATCAGAGCCTTATATAGCCTAGTTTGTACGGAGTCCCATGGGTATGATAGTAAGAAAAAGAGACAGAAGCCAAAATAGGGAGTTGGCGCATAAACCATTAACCAACCCTTCTTGGCCATCGTGCAAATTGCCAAGCAAGATATAAGAAGAGGCTTCATAAGAAAACCAACTAGTCCTTCCCGCACGCCATGCAGTTTCCCTCGTTGCTAAACCCACCACAGTAATCGTCAGACGTCAGCCTACTTTCTCCCCCTCGCCCAAGCCTCCACCTTCCCGATCATTCCCCTGAGTCCTATACCGCGCTCGCAGTTCGCCTCTAGCCAGGTCTCCATCTTCTCTCGCACCGACTTCATGCTGCGTAACACTGGCATCCGCTGGCCTTCCTCCTGCGGCGCGAACTGCCCAGGGTTGAGAAGCACATCAAAGCATTCAGCCCAGATCTCCGTCTGCCAGTACCGCTTTAGGCTCTCACGAATCTTGTACCGGCGGCCGCCGACACCCGCGGTACCCAGCCCGCCGGCATCGCACCGTACAGTTTCGATGTATTTGCCAAACAGCAGGCAATGGATGGTACCAGCTAGACCGTGGTAATCGATCTGCCACGTCCAGGGCCTGCCCTCGCGCATCTCAGCACAGTCCTGTGCCGAGGTCTTCCAGTCGGCGATGAATTGCACTTCTGGCACGAAGGCACGCATGTCGATGGCGCGGCCAAAATCGATGAGCGTAATTCCGCGCGCCATCCAGCCGCCGCTGCCAACAGCGCTCCATTGAGGAGCTAATTCGAGAGCATCAGTACTATCCAACCGGAGGAGACAGTTATCGGCCTTGACGTCCCCATGGAGAAGCTGCTTGGCATGGAGGGCTTCGATGGTGCGTAGCAATTCGATGGAGAAAAACATGGCCAGCTGCTCGTCCATCACGCCTGATGGCTCCGAACGGAACAGGTTGACGACGTCGAGGAGGGTGCCGTGCGGAAAGAACGGAAGGAATAGGAAGCTTTCATCCTGATATAGGTGCATTTCGAGGGCTGGAGAAAGCGATGCGGTCGCGCGATGCTGAGGGCCTAGACGTGTGTGCGCAAGACGCATCATGTGGAACTCCCATGGCGTTGGCGGTTGCTCCATCTTGAGAGCTTCGCGCTCATGGCGGCGGTTATGTGCGCTGGCAAAGGCACCACGGCCCATCATGGGAATTGGTGCATTTTCGTCGCCAGGTAGCGCGGCCTCATCTTCGAACTCCGTACTGTCCGGGCAAGAGTTCTCGACAAGGTAAACGGGTGCGAAAGCGCCGGCGCCGAGCTCCTTACGGAGAGTGTATTGGGTCTCGGTATCCGGAAATTGTATCACTACCGAAGAGCCTAGGTTGCATGTCTTGTCGGTGCTATTGCGATTTCCCTTCGCCGTCAGTTTGACGAATTTGCGGATCTCGCCCCCTTTCTCGCACCGCTCATCTCGGTGGTCATAGAACCCCTCATATGTGCTGAGTGGAGGCTGAATATTTGCCAAGATCTCATTCCGAACGTTATCATCAACTGGGTTGCACTGTAGATCCTTGATTATCGGACCCTTGGGGGCCAACGCTTTGGGAGCCAGAGCTTTGGGGCCCAGAGCTTTGGGGGCCAGAACTTTGGGAGCTAGGGCCTTGGGCGCAAGGGCATTGGCCGCCGCAGTTGGCTGGCTCTTGTGAAGTAATGGTTGGGAAACCTTCCATATGGGCAGCTCCTCCGGATTGTCTTCTTCAATCACTTCTCGTAAAGGACTGCTAAGCGGCTCGAGGTTGATTGAGTCTTCATCATCGTCGGAAGGAAAACTCCTGTCCTCTTTCTTGCAGGGGGTTTTGGCAAGTAAGTCGATTGCACTGTGGGTGATGTCCAGAGACGACTCTGTTCTTTCTGTGATTGGTGTCATGAATGGGAGGCGGTTGTTAGCCGCTTCCACGGGGTCCCGATATGGTCTTCTGGAGGGAAGGTAGTCTTCGGGGGGGATGGGAACGAAAGATGTCCTCGTGTGTGGTGAAAATTCGCCGGTGATCGGGGTCGTTAGGTCTTCCTCTTCATCAGTATCCTCTTCCGGAGTTCGGTCTCGCTGCTCTGAACTGGTGCCTGATGACTCGTGGTCGTGGTCATGGTCATGGATATCAATCAAATCCGACACTTGGGTATCGTTCCTCTCGTCATCGCCATCTCCGAGATCAGGGATATGTTTCCTGGTGGAGAAATCCGACCACTCGCTGACGCTCTTCGCGTCCGAGATCTCATCCTCGGGATTCTCATCATCAACCTCTTCCTCTTCGTCACCAGCTTCACTGGTTGTAATATTTCTGGTGGTGCCGGTACTTTCGGCACCGCTGGTGTAGTCATCTGTCTCATATCCATGCTCGTCATCAGTGATGCCGGATTCCTCCGCCGACTTGAGTGGCGCATTGAAAATATCGTAAATATCGTCTGTTGCCGCTCTTGTGTGCAATGTCATCGTGGGTTCTGCTGTCTGCCTCCTCTTAACCTTCTTTCCTGAAGGGGAGTCCAGCTTTGCTTTGACTAGTCGGATTTTAGTAATGTTGCTCAACCCGAGGGAGATGTTAACGCACTTATCTGGGTCTCATTGACCTCAACCACCTTCTTCCTCCTGGGCTTCCTCTCTTTGGGGTAGATCGGTGCACCATTCTCGTCGAGCCTGACCGTATCGTGGTGCACGGCCAGTTTGGTCGGGACCTTCTGTGCAGTAATCCCCGGACTTGGGAGACTATTCTCGTCCATTAAGGGGCCGCTCAGCTCCGAAACATCGACTTCATCAGACCACTCATGGTCAAGCCAGCCACGGTTTGCGGCCCAGACCTCCTCGAAGCTCAGCTCCGTCCCGGGCTCGTCAGGGGTCGGGTAGACAACCCGCAAGTCCACAAAGACGCGCTCTTTTTTACCATTGGAAGGGTTCACGGTTACCTGAGCTTGAGAATGGTGGATTGTAATGTGTGATTGGGACAACTGCTTAGACAGAGACTGAAATACAAATGCGCCAAACCGCCAAATCATTAGTCCTGTATTGATCAACATCTGGTTGTGTTGGGGGGACAGAAAGGTGAACATACCGTATCCTTGAATACCTGCATCTTCGGAGCACTGCTCTTCTTTCCGCCGGCCTTCAGTGTCTCCCCAACCCATGGCTTGGGCTCTACAACGTTCTCCTTCTTCCGGTCCGCCAGCGATCCAATGCTGTCCCATCCTTTTGATCCTTCTCCCCGTGATCCCAGTGCCGGCGACTTGGCATCGGCATCAGAGAAAATGGCCAGCTTCGCTCGTGCTGGCTTTCCTGACTGTCTACCGATTGCGCTGGTTTGTCTCGGGGCCTGGGGGTCCCGGACCGCTGCTGCGGCTTCAAAGGGATCGATTTTTGCTGCCAGGGCTGGTCGTACAGACGGTAGAGCCGGAGAAGAAGGGCCCTCAGCGTCGGCTTCCGGTACCTGGGCTCGTCGCTGCTCGAACTCGCTGAACTTACGCAGCAGGCGCGAGGTAGGCCGTGCTTCACGCTCGATCCCGAGCTTGTAGACTTCCTCTGCCTGTGCCCAGCGCCCAGCACCCTCCAACCAAGCGGCATACTCTTCGTAGAACAGAGCTAGTGTCTCGCCAATCCCATGTCGCGAGAGGAAAACAAAAGTCTCGCGCGGCGAGTCCGAGAAGAAGTGAATGTAATGTAACCACAACTTGATATATCGCGGGTCGCTCTTGTATTGTGGCGCGTTCACGAATGTCTTTGTGGCACGCTCCAAAAGCGTGTGCAGCTGCGATTGCGGTGTGGCCTGAGCTGAGGGATATGCATCCAGCGTCCAGCGCACGTATCGGTCGTAGACATCGAGGGGATCATCTGACTCGGAGATGTTGGTGATTTCGGCCTCATATTCGGCGCGGATGCAGTCATTTACATTTTTTGTATTTGATAGCGCCTCTGGTGAGAACTTGTTGTGTGCCGGGGATGGCGAGAACAGCTCTGCAAGCTTCTTGGCTGACCTCCCGCTGGGGAGGGCCTGGATGTTTTCTTTTTGGTTCTCGATGATGTCGAAGTTGATCAAGTCGTCGGATGCCATGCTGCGCTGTGTCGCCAGCCTTCCGGGTGGCTCGGTTGAGTTCGGGTTGAAGACTCAAGGAGGGCGAGTTCGTGCTTGTCCCCGATGTGGACTTACCTTGGTCGATGGGTTGTGTGTTGGAGGGGTTGATTGACGTGGCGCCGCGACGGGTTACAAAATATTTGGGCGGGTCGCTGTAGCAACCTCTGACAGCTGGTGGCGGCCCGTTCTGTCTTTTGCCAAGGTTGTGCACACAGCCGGGACAGAAAATGAATCCAACGGCTTCCGTCAGGCCACCTGAGGATACACTCATGAATACCTAATCCCATCTCAACAGCCGCTGCAAACCCCTAGACTTCAATACTTCGACACATTACGTAACCAGATCAATATCACATTTGAAAACGTACACCGCAAAACTTCAGTGAGGCACAATCATGTCATTTGTTCGTTACGTTGGTTCTATCGGATCTCGCCGTTCTCGGTAACCATCACCAGAGCCATTTTATCCGAGATAAACATGTTCGCCAACCAGCCAGCCGCCTGTCCCGTTTTCCCGCCAAGTTCGATACCGAATGGTCCTTTCTATCATTGATTTAAAGGTTGACAGCAGTGCGGAAGTTCTTGCCAGCGTAGATCGCGTTGGAGCCAAGCTCCTCCTCGATGCGAAGAATCTGGTTGAGCTTGGCGAGACGCTCAGATCTTGCGGGCGCACCAGTCTTGATTTGGCCGGCACGGATACCGACAACAACATCTGCGATGGTAACATCCTCGGTCTCACCAGAGCGGTGAGAAACCATGACACCCCAGCCGTCAGCGAAAGAGTCCTTGGCGGCCTGGATGGACTCGGTCAGAGTGCCGATCTGGTTGACCTTGAGGAGCAGGGCGTTGGCAGCCTTGAGCTCAATGGCCTTCTTGATACGCAGAGGGTTGGTGACAGTCAGGTCATCAGCAACAATCTGGATATCCTGGGTCTTGTAGAAGTAGCTCCACGCCTCCCAGTCATCCTCAGCGAAGGGGTCCTCAATGCTGACAATAGGGTACTTCTTGGCCAGATCGCTATACAGCTTGGCGAGCTCCTCATACGTGAGCCACTTGCTCGGGTCGCTGTCGGGGTTCTTGAAGTCAAGATCGTACTTCTTGGCGTCCTCCTTGTAGAATTCGCTGGAGGCGACGTCCATGGCGATCTTGACCTGGCCAGTGTAGCCAGCCTGTTCGATGGCCTCGGTGATGAGATCGAGCGCCTCGGTGGGGTTCTGAATATCGGGAGCGACACCGCCCTCATCACCGACGTTGCCGGCCGACTGGCCATACTTCTTCTTTGCCAGACTCTTCAGGAGCTGGTAGACTTCGGCTCCCTGGCGCATGGCCTCGGAGAACGAAGGAGCCTCATCGGGAACGATCATGAACTCCTGGAAAGCCAGGCGACCACCGGCGTGGGAGCTGCAGTCTTGTTAGCTCGGTCTTGGGAATCTGCCTGGTTGTTCAATGGGAGACATACCCTCCGTTCAGGACGTTCATGAAGGGGACGGGAAGAACATAGGGCTTCTTGGTGCCGGAGAGATCCGAGATATGGGCGTAGAGAGGGACACCCTTCTCAGCAGCACCAGCCTTGGCAATTGCCAAGCTGACACCAAGGATGGCGTTGGCACCAAGCTTAGTCTTGTTGGGAGTTCCATCGAGGTCGATGAGGAACTTGTCAAGCTTGGACTGGTCCTTGACATCAATGTTCTCCTTGATGACGGCAGGAGCAATGATCTCGTTCACGTTCTTGACCGCCTGGAGGACACCCTTGCCACCCCACTTGGTCTTGTCGCCATCACGGAGCTCGCAGGCCTCGTGCTGACCTGTTGTGCCATTTGTTAGTCTCACACGAGAGTTTCCAAGTCGGGGAATCATAGTGTGACGAACCGGTGGAAGCTCCCGAGGGAACAATGGCACGGTGCAGACCGACCTCAGTCACAACATCGACCTCGACGGTAGGGTTACCGCGAGAGTCGTAGACGTAGCGAGCGTGGATCTTGGAGATAGTCATCGTGATAGCTTCTATATCGTACTCTTGTTAGCAATTGCTAGCTGAGAAGTGCTACTCGAGTTCTGCTGTAGTCGGAGCTATCAAGGATCGGGTTGGCTGTTTGGCTCCCAACTTTGTCGGAGAGCTGTAGATGAGGGGTAGGTTTGAGGCTGTGGGATGGAAGAGAGACGAAGCAATGCGTAGACAGCAGAGAAGCCTTCTCGTTGGTGTTATACACAATGAAATTCGCTCAGCGGCGACTCGGCAAGAGCCATAATATGCCGCAAGAGTCGATCTCACCAAAAGCCGACCATCGCGTCCAATGGCGGGGTTACCTGACGCGCGGGGCTGAGGGCAAAACAGGTGGGAGACGAGATCGAAGAACATCATTACACACGTACCTCTTGTTTGTAGAACTGGCCGAAGCTTGGTGTTTCTTTTGATAATGCTGTAACACGGGGAGCTGTGAGGAAGATGAGGAAGAGAAGATCAAGGTTGGATGCAGCTTGGCAGAAGCTTTTGGAACTCAAGGAGAGAAATCGAGAGGAGGGGCACTTTGCTTGGTGGGGTGATCCTTGGAGGGGTGATCCTTGGAGGTCAACAGGACCTCTTGCCAGCTAGTGGTGTCAAGAACTGTCATACGGAAAGCTCTCAATTCCGTCAGCAGCGACATCGCTCGCTAGGTAGCATCTACCTGCCACCCGATACCCAACGATAACCTGCAGCTACGATTTGCGTTGGGTGGGAGGAGGTTAGCTCCCGGACTCGCCGTTCGATCAACGTGAAAATTCGTTCGTCTCCGAGCAATGGCGTAAAGACACTTGCAAATCCCATCCGTAGTCGGACCCCTGGCGATTCCAAATTGACAGGCCATAGACTCCGTTCGGAGCAAGAAATTCCCCAGATCACGAATGCGTATTGCTTGTTTGACTTTGTGCCCCCGCTTAGACCTTGCTGGTGTTCCCTCAAGCATTTACTCGTGATCGACGTCTAATCCGTAGTGCACACGGATCCGCCCCGCAGCACCTTTGGCAAGGTTTGGTTCCGATTCTACTACGGGACCCGGATCGGAGCTGCCCGACAGGGCCGGCCTGGGAGATGTGAGGTCAACGACAACGACGGGTGGTAGATGCGTTGACAATATGACTAGGAGTCGTTTTCCAGACCCGAGTGCTAGCATTGGTCCCCTCAAGATTCATGTATGCTTCAGCTCGGGCTGTTAGCTGATCGCCACAGCTGAACTTGAGTGACTGCCCACTTTCCTCCTCTTCAATACCTACCTCGAGGGCAGGTTATCACGTTTACAGCTGATGTTCTTCCTGTTATTTTCAACCTATCTGTGTGATATACTAACAGCGCAAACCAGCAACGGGCTTGATGTCCATCCTTTTCCCGGGCGTCGTCCTTTGCCCGGGCCACGTTTTTCGTCCACGCAGCTGTTGCCCGGGAATTGCTATGCCGGAGTGATGACACTGCTGCCTCCTTGGCAAGATGGCTAATGGCACTCGAGCCGACCAGGTACGAATCCGTAGTGCCTGAGGGTACGACGAATGCAGGCTGGCGCTTCCAGTGATCCCTTTCTTTGACAGGTGTGTTGACTGGCTTTGGGACAACATACCAGTCACCCATTACAGACCTCATCCAATGTTGTCCCGTCAGCGTTTGCAGAGTAGGTACTGTTAGAACGCTTCCGTAGTTTTGTCCCGCCAAAAAATCAAAATCAACGTGAAGGTGACAAGTGGGCGAAGTCCTGAGGCTAAACAATCCCAGGCTTCACAAACACGGCCACCTAACCTCGTGATCATGCTTGGATGCCAGCTTCCACTCCGGACATGATACCTGGATACTCGTCGACACCGCAACTAAATTAGCATCCATCCATCAGTCAAGCGCCGATACAGCTGAGCACTTTGGAACCAGCCCTTATGGTGGCTGATGATACACATTTTGACCCAACCTACATCTCGAGGGTCGTTGTTTGGATAATGTGTTGGAATGTTGGAGGGCACCTAACCACCCTGTCGCTGGCGCATTCGGGAATAAAGAATCCAGACCGCCTGCCCGAAACGGCTGTCGGCTTTGCAGCGCTTTGCAGCAAGCGGCAGGTGGAGTGCTCTGGGGCGTACTGAGCAGGGGCCGCCTCAGCCGCCCGGCCAACAGTAGTCCCGCTGTAATTACCTAATCCCAAGCAGGCAACTTGATGTGATGTGAAGTCCTCTCCAAACTTCTTGACGTGTGCCGGGCGTAACAGCGTGTACGATATTGCGTTGCCGTGTATATAAGTCCTCAATATCTCTCTGCCGCCTCTGTTACTCTTTTTAATCATGTATCGCTCTTCCATTTGTTTGCGGCCGGCCTCCCGAGCACTACAAAGAATTCCACGCGCTCAAGCTTCGAAGAGTTTTCCATCCCCAACACGGTAAACGCCGTCCTTCTTGGTTAGCTGGACCCACCCCTCTGGGTGCTTCCATCCCTACCTGCCCCTCCTTCCTTTGCCCCTCCTTCGCTCCTCCTGAAAGCTTTCTGACCACCCCGCAGCCCCTCGAGCTCAAGACGATTGTACTCTGCATCAGCAGCTCTAAACCTGAACTCAAGCTTGAACCAGGTTTCTCGCCATCGACCGCTTTCCTCGCCTTCTGCACTCTCTCGGACAGTTCGTCTCTCTAGCCAACCAGTCCGGAATTGCTCTTGCCGCCGCCACAACATGTGCCGGACACAGGCTATGGCCGATGTGGCCAGTGGAGTCAATGTGCAGTCTAGGGAGCTGCTCCCCGCCAACGTCATTCCGCGGCACTACCACGTAACCCTTGAACCCGACTTCAAGAAGCTGACGTTTGATGGTACCGTGCTCATTGACCTCGACGTCGTGGACGATTCCAAGTCCATCTCCCTGCACACCCTCGAGCTCGAGATCCACGGGGCGAAAGTCATTGCTGGCGGCCAGACCATCAGTTCTTCGCCTGCCGTGTCGTTCAACGAGGACCTCCAGATCAGCACCTTTTCCTTCGACAATGCCGTGGCCAAGGGCACCAAGGCCCAGCTGGAGATCAGCTTCACCGGCCATCTTAACGATAAGATGGCTGGTTTCTACCGCTCGACCTACAAGAACGTCGATGGCAGCGAGGGGATCATGGCCGTTTCCCAGATGGAGCCCACCGATGCTCGCCGCGCTTTCCCCTGTTTCGATGAGCCGTCCCTGAAGGCTGAGTTCACCATCACTCTCATCGCCGACAAGAACTTGACCTGCCTTAGCAACATGGATGTTGCGTCTGAGACAGATGTCCAGTCCAAGATCAGCGGCGGCGTCCGGAAGGCCGTCACCTTTAACAAGTCGCCATTGATGTCGACGTATCTTGTGGCGTTCGTTGTTGGCGAGCTGAATTGCATCGAGACGAACGACTTCCGAGTTCCCGTCCGTGTCTACGCTCCCCCTGGACAAGATATCGAGCATGGCCGGTTTTCGCTTGACCTGGCTGCCAAGACACTGGCGTTCTACGAGAAAGTCTTCGGCATTGATTTCCCTCTCCCCAAGATGGACCAGATTGCCATCCCCGACTTCGCCCAGGGCGCCATGGAGAACTGGGGCCTAGTGACCTACCGCGTCGTGGATCTTCTTCTCGACGAGAAGGTCAGCGGCGCTGCAACGAAGGAGCGGGTTGCCGAGGTTGTCCAGCATGAGCTTGCGCATCAATGGTTTGGTAACCTTGTGACCATGGACTGGTGGGACGGTTTGTGGCTTAACGAGGGATTCGCTACGTGGGCTTCTTGGGTTGGTCACTCTACTATCCGCACATCAATTTCCTCTTTGCTAACCGCACGCCATTAGTACTCCTGCAACATCTTCTACCCCGAATGGAAAGTCTGGGAGAGTTATGTTACGGACAGTCTTCAGCGGGCCCTTGCCCTGGATTCTCTTCGCAGCAGTCACCCCATTGAGGTTCCCGTCAAGAAAGCCGATGAGATCAACCAGATCTTCGACGCTATTTCCTACTCAAAGGGGTCTTGCGTTCTGAGGATGATCTCGACCTACCTCGGCGAAGACGTGTTTTTGGAGGGAGTCAGACGCTATCTCAAGAAACACGCGTATGGTAATACCCAAACTGGCGATTTGTGGGCGTCGCTCGCAGAGGCCAGTGGCAAGAGTGTCGAGGATGTGATGCAGGTTTGGACCAAGAACATTGGCTATCCTGTGGTCACTGTCACGGAGAAGGATGACAGCACGATCCACTTGCAGCAAAACAGATTCCTGCGCACTGCGGATACCAAGCCAGAAGAGGATCAAGTTATCTATCCTGTTTTCCTTGGTCTTCGTACTAAGGACGGCATCGACGAGACAGTGACGCTGGATAGCCGAGGGGCCGACTTCAAGGTCCCAAGCGATGGTTTCTTTAAACTCAACGCAAACCACACCGGACTGTACCGGACGTCATACTCTCCCAAGCGTTTGGAAAAGCTTGGTGTCGCGGCGAAGCAGGGACTACTGAGTGTTGAGGATAGAGCTGGCATGATCGCGGATGCCGGTGCCCTGGCCACTTCGGGATACCAAAAGACGTCCGGCGTTCTATCCCTTCTCAAAGGATTCAGCACGGAGACCGAGTTTGTGGTCTGGAATGAGCTTATTTCCCGCATTGGCTCCCTTCATGGGACTTGGATGTTCGAGGACAAGGCAGTTCGCGATGGCATCGAAGCCTTCCAGCGCGATCTGTGCAGCCCTAAAGCCCATGAGCTCGGCTGGGAATTCACAGACGAAGATGGCCATATTGAGCAGCAGTTCAAGGCTATGCTCTTTGGAAGCGCCGGGCTGACTGGAGACCAAGTCATCATCAAAGCGGCTAAGGAGATGTTCACCAAGTACATGGCGGGCGACAAGTCGGCCATCCACCCGAATATTCGCGGGAGTGTCTTCAGCATGGCGCTGAAGTATGGCGGCACGGAAGAGGTATGTTGAAATTCGGCAATACTGTCTGTGCCAAAAGCTGACAAACCACTAGTACGATGCTATCCTCAACTTCTACCGTACATCTACGAACGGTGACGAGCGTAATACTGCTCTCCGCTGCCTCGGTCGGGCCAAGGAACCAGAGCTTATCAAGAGAACCTTGGAGCTCCTCTTTAGCGGCGAAGTCAAGGACCAAGACATATATATGCCCACATCTGGTCTTCGTGGCCACGCTGACGGCGTCGAAGCTCTCTTCGCCTGCATGACTAACAACTGGGATGAGCTTGTCAAGAAGCTGCCGCCTGCTTTGTCCCTTCTCGGAACCATGGTCACAATATGCACCTCTGGTTTCGCAAATAAGGAGCAGTTGCAGAGAGTGGAAAAGTTCTTCGCCGACAAGCCGACTGCTGGGTTTGACCAGTCGTTGGCTCAGAGCCTCGATGCTATCCGCTCCAAGATTTCGTGGCTGGAGCGCGATCGCGCAGATGTAGCAGATTGGCTGAAGGTGAACGGCTATTTGTCTTGAGCTTCGGGTCCGCACCACTCGGTAGAGCCTCGAAGAGGGTAGAAGTATGTGCTGAGGGGGAGATCATCGAGAGTATTGGGTTCCAACGTCTTGCTCCAGGGGGGGGGGGGGGGGGGCATTTGCAGCAGCTAGCAGTGAATTAGACATGCATGTATGATAGATAGAGAAGCCATTTTGTGCCTCACAGTACGGCTTGCCTACGAGTCTCTCCCTCATTTCGCTCTTGCTGTTGTGTATTGCGACCCCTGACGTCCTGCCAGGAGACATCTTCGAGGGGGTGAGCGTAGCAACCCTAACCCGAAGACTCACGCTTTCTGCCCTGGTTCTCCGCCCAAATTCTGAGCTCAACCAGCAGCCGCATCGCCATCAAACCCATCGCGACCAAGGCACTTGATTTTCCTGACCGGACGTGCGCTTTCATAGAGATCATGGGGTGGTTCGACGGCTGGTTTGGCAGCGGTACCGGCGAGTCCGACCCGTTGCGAAAACTCGATCCGAAGCTCCGCGAGTTCCTCCAAAAAGAGTCGCCCGTAAAGTACACCACTGCCCACGACAACACACAGGCGGAACCGCCGCAGCCAAAGCAACAACCACAGAGGCAGCAACAACAAGACACGCCATCCGATGACGCTCAGCCCGCCGTGCCGCCACAGAGCCTGTACCAGGACGGGCGTTACGCCCACCTCTGGAAGGGCTACAAGCCTCTGGCAGCCGTCGAGGCAGAGACGAAGAGCGACCACGAGAAGCTGATGGACGTACTGGAGGGCTTCAAGGAGCGCAAGGCTATGATTGGCCGGGCGGCGCTCGAGAACTGTGCCGATGAGCAGATGGATTGGAACTTGTGCATGAAGGAGGGCGATATCGCGAAGCGCATGACCATGTGTCGCACGGAGGTGCAGAAGTTTGAGCGGTGTTATCAGACCCAGTCGGTATGTTGATTGCCTTGGGAGGTGTCGCTGCTACTGGACATGAGGAGCGAAGGCTAATGACAATTGTGTGTGCAGAGACTCCTCAAGGCGTTGGGATATTTATCGAATTACCAGCGTGCGCCCGAGGTCGACGAGCAGATCCAGATGCGCGCCGATGCCATCTACCACAAGATGATGGATAACGAAGCCGCGGTCGCGAAGGCTAAGGCGGAGGGTCTACCTGAACCGTCGTTCGAGCCGTTAATACAGAAGCAGGCGTCGGCGCCCCAGGCGGCGGGAGCAGCGCCACTAGCTGGCGCCGATGGGATTGTGGTTCCGACGGAGCCGAGCCCGACGATGCTCAAGGAGTGGAAGAATATGCTGCAGAAGCTTCCCGAGCAGGATCGGGCGGCGGAGGAGGAGGCGCTCCGCGCCGAGTTCAGAGCCAAGGCGGAGGTAGCTGGGCGCATCCAGTCTATCTGGCAGGAGCAGGCGAAGGCGAGGGAAGCACGGAAGGCCGAGGGCAAGGAGACGATGGGCGACAAACTCAAGGGTTTTATTGGGAAGTAATTCCGAGGGCAAATGTAGGATAATGTATTGATGGGTAAATTATGTCATATCACAAGACGCGATACTACATATACGATGCCGACAGGAAGACAGTTATCTCGTTCTCGCGAGGCCTTTTTATTCTACCTGTGTTCCAACACGCCCGCCGTTCGTTCCAGGAAGGCGTTGAACTCCTTGATCTGCTTCAGCGTCCCCCCGCCATCGCTCTTGGGCCCCACTTGGTCTGCTATCCTGCTGACCAGGAGTTCGAGGTTCGCGAGGTCTGCCTGCTTTTGCTCTGTCGCCGATAGCTCCGTCGCTACCTGCCCCTTTTCTACGACTAGGTCGATGTCATGCATGGCCGAGGACAACGAGATATGACGCTGCAACATGTTAGTGGGAGCATTTTTCCTTAAAAGGGGTAATGCAGCCTTACCAGGGCCTCCTTGCTTTCTGCCTCATGTCGAATTCGGATCGCGTCCATTCGCAGAGCCACCTGGTCTCTCTCAGCGCGGACGCGAAGTATCTCATCACGCAGTGACAGCTTCTCTTTTTGCGCCACGCGCACTCTCTTGCGGAGAGCGTGGAGAGTATCCAGAGCGATGGTCTAACCATACAATCTTAAGTCAGCTTCTATAATGGCACCTTTCATCGTCTGGGAAAAAGGACTTACGTGCTCCAGGAGCCTTGTCCTCAACTCTTCTTGAAAAGCTTCGAGCGATCTCAACATCGTCCGCTGCTCTCTCCTCCCTGCCGTATCCTCGGCATTTCGTACATTCTCCTCTAGCCTAGCTGAAAATGCGCCGATGAGTTCTTCGCATAGTTTGGACAGGACATCCACGGCGTTAACACCGCCGCGGTTTGCAAAGGGAATCTCGGCGTTGAGAATCTCAGCATTCTGCTCGTCCTCATCAACCACAGTCTTCTTGGTGAATCGGTGGACGGTGACCGGCACCGACCTGCCATCCGCCTCGTCATCATCTGCCGCCGCTGCTTTGGGTCCCTTCTTGCTTGCTGCCTGCTTTTTGGCGGGCTTCCTCTTGGGGGCTTTGGGCTGCTGTTGTTGTGCCGGACTGGCCACCTCCTTCCTTCGACGTCGTTTTGTAGCTGGCCCCGGCACTTCTGTTGGCTCTGTGTGTAATTCTGGCGATGGAGAAGCAGGTAAGCTTTGCCTGGGCCGTTTCCTCTTCGTTAACCGTCGAGCGGCCTCCTTGTCGCCAATTTCTTGCGCCGCGTCGACATCCTCCTCTACTGGCTCCTCGGGCACCTCTTCCTCCACCGGCTGCTCAACCACTTCCTCTTCATCTAATGGCTCTTCCGCCGGGGGACTAGTCGGTTCTAACCGAGCCCGCTTCTTCGCCTTCGGTTTGGGTGTAATCGATTTTACCTTCATATCCCGCTTCGTCGGCCGGTCAGGCGTTAGTTCATCGTCTTCATTAGCATCTCCGGCTGTACTCCCGCCCGAAAGCCGCACACTTCGCCTCTGTTGCCTCTCCATAGCCGCTGATCCTGCCTCACCACTCCTCCTTCGCACCGCCACGCGCTGCAGCGGCGACGAAGACGGCACATGCGCCGTCGTCTCATCCAGGTCCTCCAGCACCCGCTGCAACAGCGTGCTCGACCCAACCACCGGTGCCCCATTGCTGATCCGCAGCGGCCGACGGCGCCCACTCCCCGGTGCATTAGCGGGACTCTCGCCCACCTCTTCCGCGGCCGCTGAAACACGCTCTGCCAGTGGTGACCGTGTCAGTCCCAAAGATAGTCGCGACGTCCTCCTAGACAACGAAGCGGACGATCGTTGAGGGCTAGTGCTAGCTGGTACGGGCGCCACCACTGGCTCAATCGGACCAGCATCTTCCATCTCATCTTCGTCATCTTCTTCTCCTTCTTTCGCTGGGACCTCCAGTGATACCCGCCTCAGCGCCGACGAGAGTGCTGATGACTTCCCCCGCTTCTTCTTCGCGCGATCACTAGACAGCTGCTGCCGCTTGCCATCTGTGCTGCTGTGATCGCTGATGTCGTAGACAGCGGCGCGGGAGCGAGAAGAGGAGCCTGTTTGTGGCGGGCTTGTGACCGCGGATCGTGTAGCTTGCGCCGGCGCCGGCGCCGTGTTCTTCGGGCTCGCATCGGGCCGTGTTCTCTTAGCGGACGTGTTCGGCGGTGGGCGAGGTAAGAGCGGGGCTGCCGCTGGAGGGCTCGGGACGGGGCTCGGTTCTGGTTCCTCTTCTACTTCTACCTCCATAGGTTCGGGCTCGGGCAGGGCAAAGCCGAATGAGGTATCTTCGACTTCGTGCATGCTGAGAGGATGTCAATTGGAAGGCCATGCAGATAGTGAGCTTGGAGACATACCGAGCTCCGCGCATGCGCTCCAGCAAGCGGTCCTGTCCTGGGGATGGTTAGCTCGTCGGATGAAGCGCAAATCATTGTGAAATACATACTGGTCGCCATTATGAGCTATCAGGAGAACCCACCGGGTTTCTAAGTCTACATGTGGTGGTGGTGGTGGTGTGAGGGCGATGGTGGGGTGTTGTGCTCGAAGCTTGACAAACGCGACCCCAGCGGCTTGGGAGACGCGACGGTTTGGGCAGGAGCGTTGCTGCTTGCAGGGGCTCCAAGGCTTAGTGCGTGTCCGCCCCCGCAGGGCCAAGGGGGGTTCTGCCATCTGCCGCGCGGATATGACTTGCAGATCAGCTTCGAGAACCTAGCATTTGCAAAGCACGCTTCCATCAACACAAATGGTGCAATCAAATGTGCTAGTCTCTTCATATTATACCAATGGATTCCCCAGTTTGTGTTTTTGAGCGCACATACGGTTTCATTCTTTTCTCAACTCCCGGTCCCTTTTCAGATTACAATTTCCATACTTCGAGGTCTGACCCACCCCCGTTCGTCCTCTGCTCAAGCTCTGCACTGGCCATTGGCGATTCAGATACCTTTGGCGCTTCAAGAGTGTCCAGTCATTGCCGGTAAAGTAATGGGCATTATATTTTTCGACTGATCAAGATACTTCCTGGTTCTTCTCCCGGTTCTTCTCCTGGTTCTCTTTCTGCGAGTTCTGGGTCCCGCTGGGTCCCGCTGGGTCGCGCCTTCCGTCTTCCACCATGAGTGAATTTTCGGCATGCACCTTCCAATCGACAGGCCGCTTCCAATTAGCAAGCAACCTTGTCAAAAGGACTGGTAGCTCAGTGGTAGAGCAACCGGCTGCAGTGCAATAAGCATCCTCCGGTAGGTCTCGTGTTCAATTCACGATCGGTCCTTTAATTTTTGCAACTTTCCTACCTTGCTACGAAAGGTCCTGATCTTTTATGTTAGTTACTCCTTTAGGAGATTAACTATTAGAAGTACGGCTTAATTTGTCACCCAAGGAAGGAGCGATGAGGGATGTAGGCAGTATTGACTCCCTGTGGCAGTCTGTCTCCCCACACGGCCGGGCAGACAGCAGCTGAGAATGACGAGCACTCATTGGCTGGAATGCTGTGGGGTAAAAGGACCCATTCGCAGTTCGGGGACTTCGGTTTGTGGGGATTACTCAACCGAGTCAACGTCGGCGAAAGTCCAGGGTGAGAGCCGCTCAAGGGCCCAAAAGTGACAAAGAGGCGAAAGAGGCTTGGTGCGATTGAGGGACACCATGCTTGAAGGTGCTGCCGAAGCGAAGACGGGGATGTTCCGGCTTCCCCTCACGTTGGGGACTTGGAGAGCCGATGCTAGACGTCGCGCCCCCTTCACCGAGCTTTGGGGCTGATCATTGGCATATCAGTAAAATACAAGGGATCGTCCCACACTGCCCAACAACGGTTTAGCTGTATGCGGGCATGGCTGATGACACCCGGCCTGCTCGAACTTAACATTGAAAGAGCCGTACTTCGTATTTTCTTCTCCAACGTTCAAATATTGATCGGGGCAGCCTTGATCGGGACCAACACTCACGATGCCGTATGCTTCTTCGTACCCGCCCATCGCCATCCCCGGCGATGTCGACCTCTGGTCGCTCGTGTTTGACCAGAAACGGCGAAACTTCCCCACGACCAAGGAGATTATGACAAGTGGTGAGACGGGGCGCACGTACAGCTGGACGGATCTCCGCAGTGCGTCAATCGAATTCGGGAAGGGGCTCCAGGCGCTTTGGCATTGGAAGAAGGGCGACGTCTTGGCCCTCTATACGCCCAACTCGATCGACACCGCAGTGGTAACTCTCGGATCGCTCTGGGCCGGAGGTGTCGTTTCCCCAGCAAACCCGCTGTACACGGTTGACGAGCTTGCCTTCCAGCTCCAAGACTCGGGTGCCAGTGCACTCGTGACCCAGGCACCATTCCTGAAAACGGCCGTCGCCGCCGCCGCGAAGGCGGGCATCCCTGAGAGCCGCATCGTGCTCCTCGGCGAGCATCGCGATGAAACGGGGAGGTTCCAGCACTTCAGCGGCATCCGCAGCATAAATTCGAAGGGAAAGCATTCCAAAGCCAGTATCAACACAGACAAGGACCTGGCGTTCCTAGTCTACAGCTCCGGCACAACGGGCCTCCCAAAGGGAGTTTGTCTGACGCACCTCAATATGGTTGCGAATGTGCTCCAATGCGATTATGTCGAAGGAAACCAGTGGCTCCCGTACGGTGGATATGATGGCAAGGGAGACAAGCAGCTCGGCGTTCTGCCATTCTTCCACATCTATGTAAGGCCGCCTTGTTCACTACCTACGCTGCCCATCCGAAACCATATTGACAACAAATATACCCAGGGCCTTACGTGCTCAGTTCTGATGTCGATCTATTCAGGCTGGCAGCTTGTGGTGCTGGAGCGGTTCGACATGGAAAAGGTTCTCCAAACAATACAGAGCTACGGTATTACCTTCACTTACCTCCCGCCCCCAGTTATCCTTGCTTTTGCGAAACACCCGCTGGTGGAGAAGTACGACTTGACGTCGCTCAAGGTGTTACATTCGGGCGCTGCACCGCTTACTAAAGAGCTCACCGAGATGGTATGGAACCGGCTGAAGATTCCGTACGTCCATTTCGTGTCTCTTTCTGCCCATTCTAGCAATATATCCACAACCCGGATGTCTCAGAAGGGAGCAGTTGCTTCTGACCGAGACCCGTAAGCATCGACTAATACGTGCGCTCCTACGCAGGGTAAAACAGGGCTTCGGTCTCTCCGAAACCAGCCCCGTGACACACTGCCAACGAGTTGAAGAGTGGGCCAAGTTCATGGGCTCTGTCGGGAAGCTATATCCTAACATGGAGGCAAAAGTTGTGGACGAAAGTGGCAAGGAAGTTGCCGAGGGTGAGGTACGAACGCCCGTTTTTGTCCCTGCACACAGGTATCACGAAAGGAAACTGACGATACACATGAGTACGTACAGGCAGGGGAGCTATGGGTCAAGGGGCCCAACGTCTTTAAGGTTTACCTCAACAACCCGGAGCGCACCAAGGACGCCTTCTCGCTAGATGGCTACTTTAAAACGGGAGACATTTTCCGTCGCGATGCCCATGGAAACTATTATTGCGTAGATCGCCTCAAGGAATTGATCAAGTACAGTGAGTCTTCCGTCTCTCCTGTTTCTCTTGGCCAATGCTCCTGATGCTGATAACTGCCACAGAAGGGTTCCCTGTGCCCCCCGCAGAGCTAGAGGGTATCCTCGTCGGCCACGCTGACATTGCCGACGCTTGCGTGATTGGAATTGAGGACCCGGCTCAAGCGACGGAGGTTCCGAGAGCGTACGTGGTCCTCAGACAGGGAGTAGCGGCCAGTGAGGGGAAGGCCCTTGCGCTCATAGACTGGGTGGCAGCTCAGGTGGCGCCGCACAAGAAGCTACGTGGAGGCATCTACTTTGTGGACCAGGTACCAAAGTCAGCCAGCGGCAAAATTCTGAGAAGGTTGATGAGGGACCAAGTGAAGAAAGGAAACCGGGCAGGGGGTGCGAAGTTGTAAGTGTAAATAGGTACGAAGTACAGATATCCACGTGATACATGCACTCTTCATGAGGTGATGGCGGATCAGATAAGCTTTCTTGAAACATGTTACGGTGCGGAACAGGAATCGGGCAGACGGGTGACGACGGCCGGCTTTCCCCGCGTTTTTCGAGGTTCGGCACGCTCTTTCGGAGCGGACCCGAGCATTCGGGTAAGCCATGATGCGGGTCATCCTCGGATCCCCACACCAACTACTCCATATCGTCGTAATAGCTAAGCCACGATTTCCAACCTCCTAAAACTGACGAGGGATGCATAGCGGTTTCCAACGAGCTGAAGGATTCTAGGCTTCTCTTAACTTTGCCGCATTTGTGGGGTAGTGTTTCACGATCCCAGCTGAGCCGGCGGCCTCTTCCCTCGTACAAAATCCAATCGTCTTAGACATTCGGCTTCACACCTCAGCGAAGCCAAATAGTTAAAAATAGATTTCGACATCAAGGAGACGGAAAGAGCTCCGATCCTTTTCCTATTCGTGGAAGGTAACTACACCAAGACCCGTGATCCAGTATCCGAGTAATTTGGCTTACGGCGAAGCCCTCTCACTTCGTCAGCTGAGGACGACGCGTGGCGGGTCCTAAGACAGCTAGGAGGACACCGGGCGGCAGGCAAAAGGCAGCTGCGCAGCAGTTAGCTGTTTCTGAGGGTCTATGGCTCATGAGTCCAGCCCAGGGAGAGACTCTCACGACTCGGAACGGCCTTGTGTGGATGTGGTGAGGTAGCGCAACAAGGCCTCGACTAAGGCAAGGCGTCCAGGCGCTCGGGTTAGCCACTCTAGAAGCCCGTAGACTCGGCAGTTGTCAAAAAAGTGTAACAATGAGCAGGTTTCCTGAATGTGAGAGCCTAACATCTGCAGCGGCCTGCCTGCAGCTGCTTCTCTAGCCTGTCAGTCAGGGCGCGGCACACTCTTCCTTGTGCAGATTTATCTCGGGCTCAAGCACGTAGAGAAGCACTTGACCTTAATCTGTACCCTAGGGGTCCTGTGGTTTGTGATCTCTGGTTAGGCAATGTGTAACTGCGTGTCCTCGCCAAGCCTTGTGCAGAGGTACAATGTCAGAGACAGGAAGACCCTCTGGCGATCTCCATGACCGCCTCACCTACCGCTTCATCGTAGACATCGGATATATTCCGATTGGTAGTGCTGGCATGTGCAGGACGGGGGCCCTGGCAGCTTTGCCAGCTGGGTTATGGTTGTTGGCCGGCGAAGTCTCTAGTCCACCGCTCAAGCTACAATGTGCATATAGAGAAGTAGTTGTAGGGTAGCCCTGCATCTGCAATCTTCAGTTCTTCTTCAACATTGGAGGGGTTGGCGCCGAGAATAAGGCGGTCGGTTTTGACGCGGGCAATGGGTGTCGGACCGAGCCCCTCCGCCGGCTTCGTTGGCACCACTCCAACTTCGGACGGGAGAAGCTTTAGCCCCTTCGAGGAACCATGAGCCGAAGATGTTTCCATTGTGGGGGGTGTCCACCTTCCGTGGTCTTGTGTTTCTAGCAAGGGGCCGCGTCCAGCTCGAGGCGGTGAAGACCGCGGTGGACTGTTGGCCTGAGCTAAGGTACGTAGTACCTAAGGTAGCTATCGACCAGGGTTAGCAACACCAGCTAAGGCTGCGAATACCTGCTGGAGGTCGGATGGGTGGTGTCTGATAGATAATACCAACACGTTCGGGACTACCCATGGCTGTGCGACATCGGGATCTAGGTACTCTGCAAGAAGGTAGATTATACCTACTGATGTGTTCTCGAAAGGTTTTCTGGAAGAAAAGAACAATTGGAGGTAGATAAAACATGCATGACTAGAACACCGGCATACAATGCAACCGCCGAGGCAAAAGAGGGGGACGTGCATCCCGACTCCTCGGTGAAGCTGAGGCCACTGATCCGGTGCACTGCACTGCATTGACCGTCGCATACGGTCGGTGATTCCGGCTGTCATCCTCCCAGCTGCCCGCATCGTATGCACTAATGCGCATCCAGCACCTAACGAGAGGCGGAGTGAGCATGCATCTGTAGCCTAGGTAACGGGCTGTTTACGGGTGCTGACGGTCGGGCAAGGGATGTCTGTTTTGTTTGGGATGCGGAAACCCTGGTCAATTGTGGAGAAAAGGGGCTCACCCAAACGGAGGTTGCCCTCCTGAAAACAATGTTCATGCTAGCGCGTGCTAGCTCGATGTGCCTGCGTTGTAGATAGTTGCCGCCCGACATATGCGTGGTGCTATATTGCTGGTGCCGCGACGTTTCTTAGCTGCCTCATCGGTCCGCCTCGTGTTGTGCGTTGACACGCTACAAGAAAGTCCACGTCCAGTCCGCTGCGGATCTTCAGCCTCAGCCCTGGTTTTGTCACACTTCATCCAGGTCCCATCATGATTTTGAGCCTTGTGCTCAGGAATGGATGTTGGTCTGTTTCATGAGGGATTCCACGAACCAACTTGCAGTCTTCGGGACTGGCCAACGATGCTTCTCGCCTCAATCAGCCCCGGAAAACAGTCAACTCATCTCAGGGTGGCGAGTGTCACATACCCACCGAGAACAACTGCCTGCGCTTGTGTGTTCCTTAGCCATACCGATATCCAGTGGTTTAGTCGTATTTTAGGGGCTTCAACGACTGCTTCGTACAAGCCCGGTAGTCGCTATTCTCCTCAACGGTAAAGCCAATGATGAGGTATCAAACTGTTCGCGACCCGAAATAGTCTGCGAAACTTCCATCGCCTCCAGTGCCTAAGGTACCTTATGAGTGGCTCAAGTTGGTGCCCTCGTGCTAGCAGTCCCCTGTTCACCCGGTTCGCCCTTCCCATGGCGAGGCCTGAAGCACAAAAGGTCACTTGACACCCTTGGGCTTGGCACCACGGCCTAAATTTCCCACCAAGACAAACTCAACAACACGAGTACACAACCACTTTGTGTGAGTATTGATGCCTGATGTGCACGATTAGGTACCCAGCAGTCTCCCCCAATTCGTAAAATGCTGTGAAATAGCACACGGCAGACGGGAACCAAGCAAGTTGTCGCCGCTCGCCAGGCCGCGACTCACACCACGCACGCACCATCCATGAGTGAACATCGGGTTGGCTCGGGATCTTCACACTCCCGTTAGGCGGTGTGGAACAGCCCGGCAGCGCTCCAAGGCATCGCGGGGCCATCTCACGGAGCACTGGTCGCCTCCGGAAAGGCCATCAATTTTCGAATCCATCCCGGACGGTCCTTGGCCACTGGGTTCGGTTTTGCCTCTGGGAAAGAAGAAATATCGCTTGGTTGTGCCGTCCTACGCAGGCTTGCTGATAGGTCACCGCTTCATATACCTATCACACCCGGACGGCCATGATTCGTGATAAGACTTGACTCACAGGGACAAAGACCCTGCTCCCCGACCCTCGTCATATCTGACAATATCGTCTGTGCGCAAATCAGCATTGATCAGTGTCCACAGCGAGCTTTAAGGCAACGCGCTTGTGGTCGAAGCACATCGTGCTATCAAGCAACCACGACCGCCTAGGTTGTTCCTTGGTGATGACTGGTGCAATGGTGATACACCGCAAGATCTTCAGCAAGCCTCGGATAGTAATATCGCAAGAGACAGGAATTTGTGACCCATCGACATTGTCGCGATCGTTGTATGTGGCTGCACCAGCCGCCCCAAAGTCGTCAGGGGCAACATGCCACCCACTCGCCACAGTGACAACCAGTGGCAGCGGAGTAAAGGGTTTTGCCGGTTCCCTCCTGTGGCGACAGCGCTGAGAAACCCAGAGTCGGCCCGGCTGAAAATACGCCACCAAGCCATTGTTGCCTAAGGTCGTGATGTAGTACCGAAAAGACATCAAATATGTTTCGCTTGAAGGTCAGAAACAATGTCTAGGCAAAAGGAGGCCGAGAGGGAATGGGGATCAATCTTAATCCGCACCGATGGGAATAGAATAGTATCGTCTTGCCGCCCAACCCCTGGGGCACATGGGCAACCCCGCACTTCGGCGCAAGGATTGGAGGTCCTGTGGTCGGAGCGAGCAACCAACGTGAATGGAGCGGCGTTGGTGTTGGGTTTTTTTTTTGGCGCAAACACACTTGCTTGTGAGCCTTTCAGAATTCCTCGCAGTATTGGAATGCGGCAAAGCCAAAGACGCCCAGGTTCTGAATAAAAAAGAGAACGAAGCGAGACACATTTCCCTTCGAGACAGGCACGGGCATGACT
>Ga0247780_1000637_pt1 | contig 30779 bp, 37 predicted proteins | sample UWRJL079202R5_FD_179927 | JGI IMG/M metagenome (GOLD analysis project Ga0247780, IMG submission 179927) | Plant litter microbial communities from Arlington Agricultural Research Station in Wisconsin, United States - UWRJ-L079-202R-5 | ecosystem: Environmental > Terrestrial > Plant litter >... | reverse complement strand
GGGGGGGCATAAGGGGGAATGATCGGGGGCGAGATATATTGTTGGGCGAGCAAACTGTGGTTGCTAAAAGCAGTCCGTGTCCTAGCGGGAAGCTATCAAGCAAATGACTTGCTGAAAGGGCCTGAAGATAGAATATACGAGCAACAGGACTGGGAAGTGTTCGCACGGGGACCAGACACTGGTGGTAGGGGCACTTCGTATGTACGTCAGGTTTGGTGGCTCGTCTCGTACATTGTGTTCTCGAGCAATAGGTAACCGACCTCTTTCCAGCTATTCCGCCGCTTACCTCACGAGCTTGTCTATAGCAACGGAGGGAGTGAGTCGTTGCAGGGTACGCCGGAGGTATGCGTTACAGGGTATAGACCTAGGCTTAGATAAAATAGGGAAACATAAAAGAAAAGGGTTCGCCACCACCAGGATGGAGCAGCCCTTCTCAGTGCCCGGCCAGCATATTCCGAGGAGTCTCGTAGGGCTGTGTGCGAGTGTATTTGATGTCGCCGCATTGAGCATAATGTCCCCTTTGCTAAAGTCTTCGTTCTCCCGGGGTACTCAAGTGCTGCCAGTACAGGGGCGAGATCGCCACGTATTCGGAATACGATCCAGCAACCCTACCGAGACTTTCTCTTGCGACAAGCGTGTAGATTTCCATATGCATCGCCATTTCGATAAGTCCAGCCCCTTTTTTTCGCAGGGCTTGCCTGGCATTGAGCCACCGGAGTCGTGATTAGTCAATGAGCCTCGGAGGCGCATATGTTCGTAAAGAATCGTGCGTAACCGTTGTCTCACACCGATAAGCAAATGCGAACGTTCGATAGAGGATGACAAAGCTAAGCGTTCTTCGGTTGTAGGTAACAAGGGTTAAGAGAATAGTCCACATCTACAGAATTGAGACAAGGGTTGCTGTGTAACCCCTGTCAACTCAACTCTCAGTGAGTGAATAGTACCGATACCTAAACCAACATAGCCGAGTAGTGCTTATGAATATTGTAATGTATTACGCATGAGTATTACTTTCTCAGCATTATGCGACGATGGAGAGAATATCGCTTATCGAACTTTTGCAGGTGCTCATGTGTGGAAATCAAAAACGTGATCAAGAGGAGGCGACCTGCGCCTTGAACACAATCGTCCTCCATGTCGGCCGAGCAGGACAGGCAGTATACTTGGCCACTACTTATCATGTGGTGCATATCATATGTGTTGAGTGTGGGTTGGATAGCTGGTGACTCGCAAATGACGGTATGATTGACAGATCCACAACTCAAAGTTAAAGAAGAAAAAGGGGGTTTGTTTATTCGCTCGGCGCAGACGTCGGTACCACTGGGTACTGCACAACAACGAACTCGACAAAGCTGCATTATTTGGTATTTTTTCCTTCTGGAAAGCCATGTCTTGTGGGTGGGACTGTCTCCGAGCCTCCAAGCGGTTTACCCAGACAAGGCACCGTTGACTCTAGATTCTCTAGTTGGATCTCCCGAGCGGGAAGCCATTGTAGTCGAACCCGGACTGAAACTGCAGATTCGGCAGCGACCTGTCCTGGAAGCGAGTCGCCTTGGACCGGCTGAGATTGTCGACCGGAAAGTTGAGCTGGGGCTGTCTGACAGCGGGTGTTAGCGCCAAATCGCCGCGAAGTGTGCGGAATGACTGGTGGAAAGCAGCTGTAGCCTCCATTTCTTCTACCAGTGACGGCTCAGAAATCATCTGCCGCTGAGCGATTTTCTCCTAGTCCGCAGAAATGCGGTTCACTGGAATCGCCTCCCGTGGTGGTGGTGTCCCGGAATGCAATGCTACCTGGGCAACGCGGCCGGCAACTTTGACCAACCGCTTTGAACACAGCGGCCTCTGACAGCCGTGTCTAGCTTCATCTTTTTGTCTGATTGGGGTCCCGGATCTGGGTCCCCGCAATGGCTGGTCTGTTTCTGCGCAGAGGGGTGTCGCCATCCCAATGGTAAGAGTGATAGCGGCTGCAGGTTGTAGCGCATGGTCTCGGAGATCGAACGATGCTCGATCACTGCCGTGAGAGACAGATCGAAGGGACTCCCGACTCCCGCGTCCGGTACCCCGCCGCTTCACTGTTGGTGATAGGGTTGGGGTACGAGGGCCGGAGGGATTGGATCATGGAACGTGTGTCCAGCCGACGGGACGACTGCATGTTCTCATGCACCCGATTCCTGATTTCTCACAACGCCGAGACTTAATGAAAGCGTTCTCCATGATTAAAAGGGTGGAGACCTCTGTGACTGCTGCGGAGCATCGTCCAAAGTGCACAATATTGTTAGCAAACAAGGCCTTGATCGCATCGCAACTGGTCCTCAGGTAGTATAGCAAGGCTTTCTAGCGTCGGTGATCAGGTAGTTGAGAAGCCGTTATGCGCACCGATGTGTGTGACCCTTTCCTTTTGCCGGAACCTTCGCAGGGTCTGGCCGGCATCGCTGCCCAACTGCGACACTGTGTGTGGTATACGTACCAAGGTACACAGCGGCGGCCTTTGATCATGGAAAGTCATAAGAAACCGCTTCGGATCGGAAATGCCGGGGGCAGTGTAACTGAGTGAAAGCTGTGTCGAGTGGTCGACGTGGCAGAAGGTGGAGATCCCAGGACAGTTGTTCTTTCCGGAAGTTATTCAGACCCTCAACTACCCAGCCTGAGAGGCCGGCCAACTTTTCCGTGCTCTGCGACTGGCTGTTAGAAACTCTCTTGGTGACTGAGAAGCACTCATGGTGCGCGGGAATTCGGTTTATGCATTCCGCGTACCTTTCCCAACGGTTTGCGGTCTGGGCGAGCAGAAGGAAAGTCAGAGAGTGTGTGTGATGTACCGCGCGGGTCAACTCCAAACCCTCCGTCGGCCTCGAGTCCCGCGTCTCCCATGGTGTTGGACTTTTCTAATTAAGCGATCCCCACGCATCATGCGTCCCGTCAATATTTACTGCGCTGACACCCCTATTGCCTTTGGAGGTTTTCGAGTATTAGGTTCAGACCGACCCTAGCTCCCCTCCCTCGGCGGTTATATCGAGTATTAGGTTCAGACCCGAGCCATAGGCGCGAACTCTGTCCTCCTGTGGCATCGGTCATCTCGGCCGCAAGCATTGAAAGAAGGTTAAGGAGGTCCAAGACACTGTGGTGACTCGATCGGAAGGTTTGCTGGGGAAAACGTTCTTGAAGTTAGCAACCAACGGTAAAACGTTGGTACACGGGAGAAATTTCACTGCAGAGGGTTGAGAAAGTAGTTGCGGTCACACAGCAGCCCACCGAGCCAAAGCATAGACGCCAACGGCGGTTCCGGAGGGAACATCGGCGTTCGATGGCTCACGGCACCTAGTACTGCTTCCTACGCCCCGATTGCCTATCCGTCTCCTACTGCCCGGTCCATCAATCGCGCCCGCATGGATTTAAGGGCCGGCCCGGAGGAGCGCTGGAACACCCAACCCAATCAGACACGGGCAGCCTCGAAGGTCGTTGCGGCCCGAGGTTGGACCAGAAGCTTGTCTCACCAGGCCGCGTAGGCGGTGGTAGACAAACTTCTGAGCCTCAAACTTCGGTGTAACGCAATCAGCTCGGTGTCGAGGCGAGTTACCCTGAAAAAGTAAAACAGCCTACTGTCGTGTCTCGACCCACCGCGATATAGATACTGGCCAGGAACAAGCCCGACACACACTGGAGCGGGAGATATCCCTGTAGCAGCTTGACTTTGAGGTCGGCCGGAAAATACTTGCTCACCTTCTAACCTTCTAACTGCACAGTCGTGCGATGTCACACGACAGTATCCTTTTGCTCCCGGCGGTACCACAGCAATGGACGGGCATAAACTCCATGCGAATTGGGGCCTTCTTTCCCACCCCACCCCCTGTTTGACCTCCTCCAACCGTCGCGTGTGGCAGCATTCACGTACAGTACCTTTGGCCGTGCACGACAGCAGGCCTTGCGACCTTCCCCCAACACCCACGAGGCAGCCGAGGGAGCTTCCTAGCAAGGCCCTTGTTTTTCCGACCCAACAGAAATGACCTATCACGTTGTGCACCGACGCGACTCACTGCCAACAGAGGAGGCAGAATCGGCGCGCGCTTTTTGTAGTTAGCTTTTCAACTTTTCCTAATTAGAAAAAAAAACACGCTTTAGTCAGGAGAAGGGGGGTGGTGTCGCCACAGCACAGAAGGCCAAAACAAACACTCTCCGCTTTTTATTGACGTTCCCGCCAGTCTACGTATCATGCGGGAAGCCCCAAGGGCCAAAGGGGGGGCGGGGCGGCTGTAGCTTGTAAGCGGGTGCTGTACGCCAGCCGGTTAGGGCGAACCGGGAAGAAGCACACCGTCCCGATCCAGGGCACCGGGTGGATGACTTGACGCTGCCCCTAGGCGGTGCGATCTATGGAGCACACCCTGGCAATTTTGACTTGAGCAAACTTAGTGTTTCAAACGCACAAGCGCTCGCGCAGCCGATGCAGACAAAAACGCCTCGAAAGACACAAAATTGCAGGGGAGCGAGCCACTTTGTCGAGGGATCCAAACCGAGGGAAACAGAGCGCCATGTCATGGCTGATTGGGAACCTAGGCGGGCAAGATTGGCGACCGAGATTCAGGTGACATGGTGCCCGACCAAGAAACGCCCGGGCGCCTGCCGGTGACGGATGGACAGACCCCGTTGCGTCTAGCTTGGGCGGATTCCGCCGTGACATCGGCTCAAGCGCCGGCGCATCAGCTGACGGCGCCATACCTTCCCAACGCATCCACTCCGCTCCCCTAGGAGTGGTCGCGCCCGCTCTTGGTCCGTCGCCGGAGGCCGAGAGGCAGCAGCGGTGTGGCTGAGGACGAGCTGAGAGTGGTATCGAAAGCACCGTAGCGCCGTCAGCACTCGGTCAGTCAGTGGGTACCAGGACTTGTGGAGTTGGAGTGGAGGAAGGAGGACGACCCTAAGCTGGTAGAGCCAAAGGCTGCCCGGACCGTGCCTCTTCACTCCTCGACACGTGTCGAATGACTCAAGGGGATGAGTGAGGGGGGGACGGGGCGCCTTGACGGCTTGCTTGGAAGTGCGGAGTCCTTTCAATCCATGGATGTTCTAGACTCGGGCTCGGCCTGTTTGCGGGACGGGAAAATGTAGTTGAAAAAAAATGGAACTGAAAGGGAAATGGAAACGAAAATGGCATGAAAGCACTGTACCCCGTGAGACGAACGATTCGTGCGACGTGAGAAGTGACATTTAAACAAAAGGCCATGAGACCAAGTTGATGATTTGCATGCCCACATCCCGCTGCAACGCACATGAGCGCCATCCGAGTTTGTTAGATTAAAAGAAGGGAGACTTCCAAACGGTCGGTTATCCCACCTCCGCTTCCCACCTCCGCTTCCCACCGCCGTCCCACTTGCGTGAGTTTGCTCTTTCGTCACACACAGTGCGCCATCACCGCAACACGCACCCTCACACCAACGGTGTTCCTTGGCTGGGATACCGTTGCTTTCCGAGACATCCTCCGAAGGAGGGGGAGGAAATCAAGGATTGCTGGCGCCCACACATGACATGTGACATGGGAGTGAAATGCGGATGGATGAGTATTGACTTGTGATGCGGGCAGATGTGTGAAGGCAGAAGGATGTCCCCCTTTTCCTCGGGTCAGATTTGAATGCAAAAGCTTAAGATCGCAAAGTCAGCCAACCTGGCCGTACAGGCCCAAACATATGTCGTATGCGACGAGGCGACAGCGGGAGGCACGATCCGGTGCGCTATCGGGTTTGACTCGCGCGTCTCGGCCCTGGGATTAATCAATGGATTTTATTCAGCCAATGTACGCAACTGGTTACACGTAGAGGCCCTGCATCAAGCCTGCGCCTCCCGCTCGTGTAACCCCCTAGAGCGCATCCGTGAGATCCCCCTTAAATAGAGTGAGTAGATACCATCAAACATGCACCAGCCCCTGGCAAGTCCAACGAAGCTGTTGGACGGCGGTTCAGAAACGCTGAAGAGTGTGGTACAGGAATGGCAGGAATTGAAGAAAAACAATGAAGCAGACAACTCGTCGCTATCCCGCCGTGAGGCAATCCCAGTCTTACTCGACAATCTCCCTAACCAATGATATGTCCGGAACGGGGACAAAGGAAACATGAAGTAGAATAGCAAACAGAGCTAGCCTCCCGAGACGAGCAGCCAACCCATCGCTTGTAGTTGCTGCTGCAAAACCGAACACCAATTTTCTGAGCCCAAACACCCATCGGTTTCCACCCAGTGGCAACGACCACAACGACGTGTAACGCTTTGTCGTGAAAACATTAGACGAAAAGAGGGGGGAAGCAAGGCCCGCAAGGCCGCTTAGTCCGGCACGCGAGCTGCCGCCCTCCATGACTGTGTGACATGACGAGTTTCAAAGATACCGAAAACATGAACTGTAAGCGCAAAATATAGTAACTGGGAAAAGAAGGCCGGTGAGGGTGTTGACGCTGGCCAGCAGAATAAACTTCCGACTCATTACGTTGGAATAACAGAACATCCCGTGGTCGAGAGACTCCCTGCCTTGTCCTACGGTCGCCTGTCCAGCCGAGCCATCATGTTCTTGTCAATGTCGCTGCCGGAGACTCGATTCGTCCCTGTGTCTGGGGCGATCAGATGGTTCAAGCTCATCGGATTTCTCGTTCCGGAAGACTGCGAAGCTGGTATCGACTGCGACTGCGAAGTAGACGCTGATGACGGGCCACCAGGGCTGTTTCTATGGGGGGTCGGAGTCCTGTCCGGCTGGGGCGGGTAGCTGCCTCCTTGCTGGTAATAGGTAGTCGGGGGCGTGCCGTTGCTACGGGTAGACGCCGGAGATCGCCTGCGAGGATCCTCGTCAATCGGATAGTTCGGCGGCGGGAGGCGGAGTTGGTGATCTTCTTCTGGAGGGCGGGTTCGGCGGCGGCCTGGATCCCGATCCCGATCTCTCTCGTCGTATTGTGCATACGGGGGGCCCGTCGGGGAATGTAACGAGGAGGCATAGTCGGATGGCGGAGGAGCGTAGGATCGCTGCGGCTGCCCCTGTTGCTGTTGCCCCTGCTGCGACTGCCCAGCCGCAGGAGCCAGTGGTTGCCCATATGCGCCGTAGAGTGGCGTTCCGGGAGGCACTCCTCCTGGGACTGCCGACACCGGTACGAACGCTGTGGACGCGTTTGAAGACACTGGCTGGAATACACAATCAATTCTCAGCTTATCGCAGTTGGTGCATTTGCCATTGGTGGTGTTCGCATATCCGCTACAGCGAATCTGATGTGATTATGTCAGCAGTGTGACAACGAGTGTTGTGCCTTTGCAAACTGGGAAATCAAAAACCAAAAGAAACATACCTTTCTCTTTCGGCAGTAGCGGCATGCGATGGATGTCCGCTGCCTCGGCGCCGCCTGCTGCGGTGGGGGCGCTGTCGCCGGAGGGGGGGCGTTTGGCCCTCGGGCGTAGTCTGAATAAGGAGAATAAGATCCGGGTTGCTGGTATCTGTTGTATGGATACGGTTCCGGGGCTGGGCCATATCCCCCACCTCGCCCGGGGGGAGCTGCATGCTGATAGTACGGGTCCCCGTACCGCGTCCTTTCGTCGTACTGTCTCCGATCATCGTACGGTACGCGCCCATCGTACGGTCGGCGGTCGTCGTATCTGGGGCGGTCATCGTACCTTGGTCGGTCTCCGGCGGTGTGGACTGGCGGTAGGTTAACCCGATCCGGCGGAGCTGCATAGCCGTTTGGGTTCGTTGGGGATTCCGAGGACCAGCTCCTCTGGTCGGGGGGGTATCTCTGGTCGTTGGCCGGATATCTCTGGTCGGATGGATACCTCGGATCTGGGTAACGTTGCTCCGGATACGCCGGAGCGGTAGGCGCGTAATGCATCGAAGGGAGCGTCATGGTGTTTGGCGCGACGGGAGGCTGCTGGTGCGCTCTCCGGTCGTCGTCTTCGGGAGGGGGAGGGTAGTGCGGATCGTCGGGGTTCTCTCTTGGTGGATACCCTCGGCCTCCACGCGGGTCGTCTGCCATGCTACGGTAAACTGCAGGAGGCGCCAGAGTGAAAGGAATTGACGACTAAGTCCTTTGGGGAAATGGATGCGCTCTTTGGCAGAGGATGCTGACTCCTCGTTCTCGCTCTTGCTTATAGGTTGTAGAGCAGGCCGAATCTTCGAGACCTGTTAGGAGCTGCGCTGAAGCCGAGGAATTTGTGTGCTGCTGGTGGAAAATGCGTTGTTCCCGTCGAAGTTACGAAGAGGTCCGGTCCTCGCGGCGTCTAGGCGGATCAGCAGGCTGCGTAGTAGTGCGCTGAGACCATCTATCGGAGGTGGAGTGCAGACACTATGGCGATCTGAAGTTCAGTGACAAGGTATGTTACTGGAATGCTGCAGGCGAGGGAGAAGTTTTTGCAAGGGGGAAGTGAGAGGGATGTGAGAGGGATGTGAGAGGAATGTGAGAGGAATCGGATTTGTCGATGATGCGAAACGGGACGTCTAGGAAGGGGCTCCCAGCCAGCTGCGGAATCGTGGTTAGGAAGGTGTGGGTAGACGAGGCACGGCGCGCTGGAAAGTGACTGGTACGAGTCCTTTTCAATGTGCGGGAGTTCCCTTGTTGCTGACGGCCTGCGCTGTCGTTAGTTTTATGGATTCGAGGCGAACGGACGAGACCGGCGGGGCTGAGAGGAAAAAGGTGCAGGGAAAGTCACTTTTCACCAGAACAAGGAAACCCCGTACTCGGAGGGGATGAAAAGGATGATAAAAAAGACAAATCCCCGCCTGATCAAAGGTACGAAGAACTGTAAGTCAGGGCGGATGCAGAGAACCTAGCCCAACAACTTAACCGCCAAACGCCACCGTCAACGCTTTCCTTTCCTCGGGAAGGAGGCGGGCGCTGGGAGATGTGGGCAGACGGCTACAGGGAGGCTGCCTGGCGGCGCAGGACGGGTGTGGAGGACGAGGTGGAGGAGGAAGGGGAGAGACTTGGTGGAGAGTGGAGGATGTCCTGTGTGTAGTGTGCATGGTCGAACGCTGCAAAAGCGGGCTCGACCGCCGACTGATCAAGGAGCCAAGCACAGGATCATCCGAGTCGTCGGCAGAGCTGCTGGCTCCAGCTGCAACTTGATGAAGGACGGCCTCGCATTCTCCCTCTTTCAAGCCACTCCCCACCACTTTCGCGGCCGGGGCGCTCAGCTCTCCCTCCCTCATCACCGTTCCCCAACCGCCTGCGGTAGGGAGAGGGGTATGTGGGCAATTGAGGTGCAAACATAGGAAGCTTGAGATGCAATCTTGACAAAGCGCCTATCTCAGAATACGTACCTGACTTTGTGACGGGTCCTGCCAGGAACCTGAGCAGAAACCTGAGCAGAATTGGTACAACGAGTACAGTGCCTCTACTGTATGAGGTGTCCCACTGTCGCGAGTGCGCACGAGGCAGAGAATATGTTAGCCTCTGCGAGCGTTGGACGCATTGCCCGCGCACACTGTCGGGAGTCGGGTCTCCTAAGCTGTCGGTTGCGGCGGCGCCAGCATGGACAAAAAGAGGGTGCGATGCGAGCCACCCTTGGTCGTTAAGGTTGTTGACGTAGTCCACAACTCAAGTTACAGCTCTTTTGCCTTTGCCCTCTTCCCCACAGAAAACGCAAGCGTGTGCCGAGCTCGACGGGAATGGGGCGTTTGGCGTTCGGGCGCTGGCTGGCGTCTTGAACCCAATATGGAGGGCACTGGATGTTGAGGACGAGGAAGGGGGTGGGTTTGTCTCGTTCCTGGTCGCACCGGAAAGGTATGTAGGTACAGCAGGTACCCCCTCGTTACGGTTATGAGATAAAGTATCAAGTGTCGCCGTGCCCCAGCCGCTGGGTGTACCGAGTCGCAACTGAGCCGAAAGCAGCGACAAACTCGAGGAAACCCAATGCTCGCGTCAACTCAATGGCGGACGGGTTGCGATCAAGGTCGAAGGTGAGGGCGATTGCGAGAGCAGGAACTGCAAGACCGGGAGAAATGGAGCTAGTTGGAGAGGGCGCGGCTTATGACGGATCGGTGCTGTGCGCTGGGTCACAGGCTCAGGCCCAGGCGGCGGGCGTGTCCCAGATTTCACTCTCGCCGATGGGTGTGGCTTCTGGCGGCTCCTGGGCGCTGCTGGGGGCAGCTGGGGGCAGCTGCAATCGGCGTGGTTGCTGCCGCGGTGGAGCGGTGGAGCAGCCGGGGGGTGAGGAGGGAGAGAATGCTGGTAGAGGCGAGCCAACACAGACCCCTGCACGGTACAGTAGGCTCGTGGGCTGTGGGCTGGGCTGCTGGGATGGGTGCTGGGGTGCCCGCTGGGGTGGGTGCATGCGGGCCAAGGTAGCAGGGAGGGAGTGTACGCAGCGGCAATTGTGGCGTGCGCGCAACTCATTGGGCTTGCCTATTCCGAGCAGGCGCAAGTTGTGCTGCCAATCAGCCAGCGGTCAGGGCAGGGCGTGTCCAGGCCGTGTAAAAGTCTTTTGCCAGTCTCACTCAAGTCACTGAGGGCCGCGCCTACATGCTCCCCCACCTCTCTGTGTACCCACCAGAGCGGCAGACGCACCACGGCCGCAGCTGGGGCCGCAGGAGACAGGAGCCCAAAAGGAGTGAGAAGACGAAAAGGAAAGCTGAGAAGGCGGAAAAGACCACAGCTGCCGAGGGCGCGAGCGATGGCACCTAAGTATCCCGAAGCTCCGCTCCGCATTTATTTGATTCCCTCCTCTCCCGGGGTCTCCTTCGACGGATGGCCACGCGAGCGCAACTTGGCGAGTCACCTGAACGTAGCTAGCCCTTGTTGCGAGTGTGACCTTCCGCTGGGCCGGTCTGAGGTGATGCTCAGATTGACCGACACCACCAGCAACCTCGCCTTCGGACGCGCATTTAATTCAGCCGGCTCGCCAGCAACCCCAGATAGTCAAGCCCGGCCAAACGATAGCGTCTCAACCTCTTTCGCGGCGTCTGCTCAGGGCAAGGATCCTTGATGCCCACCGCCGTTGGGTGGCTAAGACGATGGTCAGTCAGTCATCAAATGCACAGAGCCGGCGCGCTGTCATCCAGCTCGCCCGGCCAGTGTTGAGTGACGATGCGGCGACAAATGCGGCTTTCAACGGAGATGAGAGCCGAGGACCGAGGGCTTGCTGTTCAGGGTAAACCCCCCAAAAAGACATTGCCGCTGGAACATATAATCGCCTGGCCTATAGCTCGGATTCGCGCAGAATTCTGGACAACCCCGGTTGATACCAGAACAGAAGACGACGCGATCTGCCGGGATGGAGGGTTACGAGATTGGATCGCAGTCCTTCCTTTGGACCACGGGAAGTGAGGTTGCAGCCCTGCGTGCAGATGCGGCCCGGGAGGCATTGGTTGAACCTAGTAATCTGCCCGCCTTGCCGATGCAGTGTGAAGGACTTGGTGAGCTGGCAACGGAAACCGTAGGCGGGCACCTATCACGCCTCGGTGACCCGAGACGGGTCTTGGCTTTGTTGACTACCCCAAGCCCGATTTCCAAGGGTGCCCGATGCGAGGCTCATATGTTTCCAGCGGCAGACATTTCCACATCCGCCGTCAGCCGATCCGAGACCTGATCTCGGGCGGCCGAGGAGTAGGTACCCGATCTGAGCATGGAGTCGCCTGTCCCGCGAAGGCAGGAAACAGGACTATTCCGTGTCCCGTCGGTACGGACTACAGGTATTTGGATTGGCGTTCAGTATACGGAATAGGGTACATTAACATCATCTCCGGCATCGGTAGCCTGCCATCCCGACAGGAAGAAGGCATTTTTTGCGGTAGCCTAGTGGCTTTTTATTTTGGTCGGAGCCTTTCCATGGACCTCCCTTGGCTGCGACTGGGGGACGATTGAGCCGAGCAGATCGCCGCCTGCGAGTGCTGGATGTAATGATGGGCGCTGGGTAAGGACAACCACAGACTTGTTGGAGGGTTGCAAAGATGGACCGTCCCGTCAGCAGCGTGACCTGACTACCTCAATATACGCCGGAGGAACCTGTGCACTACAGAACAACCTTGGAACTGCCCGCGCTGCCCTGTGGAGCCGAGAGATGCGAAACATTTCCCGCCTCCTCGTCAGAGGTACCCTGGTAACTAGACAAGAGCGGCGTCCTTGGCCACCCCGCGACCTCAACCGCCAAGCCAGCCTACTCCTGGGCATCAGCGACGTCCACGGGCGTTCACGCTGTTCTCAGATGGCAGACACTATGAACCTAGAACCGAATGCCTCCAGTACTGAATCAACGGAACGTGCACTTTTCCCGGCGTGTCCATCACTAACGACGCAGTAATCCGTACGCGGCAGGCATGGTCGACCGGCTAAATGTAGAGGACGCCCCGTGGTGTAACAGATAAGCCAATCTGAGTGGATCAAGGGAGACCCAAGGATCAGGTTTAAGGCAGGCTGGTAGGATAATTTGGGGAACAAGTCGGAGGTAGAGGTGTCATCTTTTGGATAGAAAATAATAACAGACAGCGTGTGGCCGCGGGTTTACGTGAGATGGGTAGCTTTTAGAGGAGGCCATCCTTCCATGGTCCTCCCCGCCGTCCCTGCTGCCAGTTTGGATGATGGATGATGACGGGCTGCCTTATATTGCCTGTCCGCTGTACGGGCCTTGCATGCCGGCCCCGCGCGCCGCACCGTTCAGCCACCCGCCCGACTGCCTGGCTGGGTCGACGGTTGGCGGTTGCACGCGGTCCAACGACCAAGGAAGGCGCGGGAGGTCAGTCGATCGGCATGAGTAAGGGACGAACCACCTGCCGCAAAATGCTCAACCGGAAGGAAGGGAGCGGGAATGGGGAACGGGGGACGGGGGACGGGGCAGGCAGCACTACATGATCGATCTCGCAACCGTCAACAGAACCCAAAGAGAGCACATATCTCGGGACACCTAGGACAGGATACCGCAGCATCGAATACAAACGCCCGTCAAGGAGTCGCTCGCGCACCGCACCGCACCCCGCGACGTTTGCGCACGCCCCCCTGTGCTCATGTCTCCACTGTCTCCGCTGCTTCTGCCGTCCTGCTGGCGTTTTGCGGTCAAGTGACGACAGCCAATCCGCCACGCCTCTACCTCCTGCGTCTTGCTTCTTGCTTCTTGCTTCTTGCCCTCCTGTCGATCCCAGCGAACCGAACCGGGCCGACAAATGGTTTAATATCCAGAATGCAACTCCCCGGCCGCTTATGAGCAGGTACATGTCGGTACCATGTACCTCGCGCAGCGCACCATCGCCGCTGATGTATGGGTGCGGAGGGTGAGGGTGTGGACCGAGCCAAAGTTTGGGTGTCGGCTACCGACAGGCCATTCCGGAAAGCGACAGCTTCACCAGAGGGGGCATCATAACATATCACATTTTCCAAGACCGCCGCGCAATACGAGTGGCGCGCCCTTACGGGTATTTGCCGCCAGCGACAGACCTGCGACCTCTTGCTGCGTGGTGATGAGTGGACGCTGGCCATGGAGGGGCAATGTCGTGCAGTGCTACCCCTCTCTGGCGGAGGGGGTCGATGCTTCAAGGTTCTAGTCGCTCACACTGTCTCTTGCTGGACTCTAGATTCGTTCCTCGAAATCCAGGCTACCACACGGGGGAAAATGACGGGCAGGGTTACTGAAGGCCTATTGGCGCCCCCGTCTCCCGGGACCGGATAGCCCAGCGGCAATCGAAGCTTGGAAACTTGGGCGGCGATGGAGGTACGGGCTGCGACTGGCCATCCAGGGGTGGCAGGCTTCACACCGCAACAAGGCCGTGGAGTTCATCCGGACGAGGCCCACACGGCTCGATCCCCACGCCTATTCTTGGGCCGCTCGGCCTATCGATCTCGCTTCTCCATCCCAAGCTTGATCCGTCATCGTCGTCGTCATGTCCTCGTGAGAAGCGGGACCGCGAATCACGTCTCGATACGGCGTAGTGCGGGCAGGACCGGGACGCTGGGGCGGTCCCCAGTTCGGGGGAATTATGGCATCCTTGTCCCACCCATCACGCCGCATTCCCGATCACGGAGGGTTTCTAGAACCATACTGTGGTAGACAGGCGGTCTTCCAGGTACGAAGTAGGTCTCCCGTCCCTCCGCTGAACACGGCGCTGCCTCGCTACGTCTACGATCAAGGGCGCTGGTTCTTCTTGTCTGTACGGCATTGCGAGAGAGCGGGGAGAAGGTGTGAAGGCCGTTCGTTCTCTCAATGCTGTCTGTCTCACAACCAGTCCCAACCCAAGATGCACACCCATTCGGACTAGACGAGGGCCCGGTGGCGTTGGCGCTACGACATATCTGTCAAGAGCGGCAGGCAAACCGCAGAAATGGGTGGGTGGGTGTGTGTGCGTCGTCTGTGCCGATTGTTTGCTGAATTGCCTTGCAGCGCCGAAAACACCAATCGAGACCAGCGGAGTTGATTCTCCTCGATGGGCCCCAACCCCTGGGACCGAAATCTCTCTCGGGCGGGAAGGTTTTTACGGGGCATGTGCAGAGGTGGGGAAGCGTCCCGATGAGAACACGCTAGCGAACGGGTGCGAGTATCGCCCTGCCCGTGCTCGCATTCCCGCGTCCCGTGTGTTCGCTTGGGTCCAGGACGCAAATCGCCAGAGAATAAGCACCCCCATCTGACCTGTCATGAACTCAGCCAACACATCCGACCCGCCTTCTGGTGCGGCACTCTCTCAACCACTTCGCATTGAAGCAGAATATCGAGAAACAGACAGGAGACTATGGTTCTATGCAAGATCGGCCATGCTGCATGCTCGATGTGCCCTTCGGCGGAGGTAGATATTTCCGATAGGTATTTGTACCCCCGGCTAAGAGAAGATGACGGCAAGCCTTCGCGTGCCGCCCGCTCCTCTTTTAGGCTCATCCCGTCTTTCTTCTTCCGGGCGCGACCTCCTATAGGTTCTCCAGGTCAGGTCTGCATCCTGCCACGGTTCCTCCCACACCCACATCGCTGGAAGCTGGAGTGGCCTATGGCCCAGCGGTTCTCACCCCTCGATCGCATTCACATGACGGGCATGGCGGCGCCATGAGCGTGAAGAAACACATTCTGCTGCGGCCGAAACCGAGCGCGACTGTTGCGTCTGAGTGTTCGTCTAGGCGGAACGGACTTTCGAAGATGTATAGGATACGTCTTCACACCCGCCACCCGAAGCAGGAATCCGTCCGGTCAGTGAGGTGCATTTACTATGTACTCCACAGGCTCAGAAGTTTGCAATACTGCCTGCAAAAACCATCATGACCTGGTTCTCATGCCCGCAGTGCTGCATGCATTTCAGCCCGGACTGTTATTGGGTAACTTCAGCTGCGAGCCGAAGAAAACGCTGCAGTTATTCGGCGGTATCCAACCCGGGGCCTCTCCCATCGGCTGCTATTTGTCCGCATCTGAGGGAGCTCAGCAGCCGCAGAGCAGGTCTACTCTAGAATCCTGTACTGTACTGGGACGAAAGATATCCATGTGGCCAGTACACCGCATGTCACCGCGTCGACATCCGCGTCATTCTCGGCAGTCATTCCCCGCCATTCTGAACGTCGCCCTCATCCCTGGCCAAGACTCGCAAATATGGGGCATTTCAGCCTGACTGCCGCGGCAGCCTCGGCGCATACCCTGTACTACCTATCGTTGCGGCGACTGAATCCGGGATGTCAATCATAATCGGGAATACCCGCCACCTGATTGATGTGCGGAAGGGACCGCCAAGCAAGTACCGGGGCAGGATTACATCCAAAGACGACGGATAAGAATTGTCTTCCAAGCTGCAAAGTCGACACCCGCGTTTGTAGCCTGCAATGCATGCACTCGGAATTTCGGTTCACCTTTCCCAAGCGACCGTCTGGAGAAGACAAGTCGACTGGTGGAGCCCGGCAAGCTCACGCAGTCTAGGTGCGAAAGAGAGAATTGGTCGCCGACCCTTCTCCTCTCCTTCAGAGAGGCGAGGGAGGTCTGCGCCCTGGTCTCAGTTGGCCCCAGAGTTCAACTCAACGCCTCAATCTGCAGCTTAGGTGCTGGCAACACCAATATTGCATTTAGGCTCAACTATTCGGAGATGGAATTGCAGTCCACCATGAAGGTTCGGAGCAACCGGGTTTGAGCGACGCAGGAAATCCCCCTCTTCGATCCTTCGATATGGGCTGGAGCAACTCGACACAGGCCTTGGCAGCGGGTTCGCTCCAAGGATTAGCCCCTCGATGAAAGCAAGCTTTGCGACCCGGCACTCTGTTGCGCTCACGCCAGCCAGCAGCATCTACTCTACAATACAACCCATGAATGATTGTTAGCGCGATACTTTGCGGCTCGCTTAGGACGCCACCATCAGATCCTCACCCAGAAGGCCCTGGAAGTTCTTCCCAAGAAGGAAAGGTGAGGGCCAATTCCCCTGCAACAGTCGAACAGAGGCCTGGAAGTGGCTTGAAACGATCAAGCCCAATTCGCCAGAAAACCCTGTCGAACTCCTGCTCAAGAACCATGCTAACAATCATTCATGGGTTGTATTGTAGAGGGCAGAACCGAGCACGGCAAAGGCCTAGTCAATTTTAGTCCGGATGACGGCGTGAGGGGAGGTGGGGTGCGCCAGCGTTCAGACCGTCTCTCGGCTGTCCCCCCCACCATCATGATCACGATCAGTGGATAGTGGTAACAAGGGGCAAGGGAACGTCCCGCCCCCGACCCCTTGGATTGGGACCTGTAGTTTCCTCCTCAATCGGCGCCCTCTTCAACCTCTCCGTCAGATCCCATCGAGCTTTGGGCAGTGACCTATGAACATAATGGTTGGCCGCCCGACGCATCTCGCTGCTTTCCATTTCAACTATGACTCGAGCGGCCACCCTTCACGTTATCTGGAATCAACATATCCGTGAGAAGTGGGCGAACATTGGGACTTTAAAGCCTCTCTCTAGGCGTGGCTTGAGGGATCTTAACCCCGGCATTTAGGATCTAGCGTGATGGAGCTTCAGCTGGGATGTAGGCCACGTGCATCGATTTGAAATTGGAGCTGGTCCAGCGGTTTGCTCCCAACATGCCATCACTGTTGGAAGCCGCGTCAAGCTTGATAACAGCTGACTGAAAACGGATATGCTTGTCCCAGCGTGGACATCTAGGCCGCGCGCTTTCCGAAAAGTACTGCCAGACTCGGCCTTTTTCTCAGCCACAATAGCGTCACACCACACCCCATGCATCGGTCTTTGCACAGGAACATTCAAGTTCGATTCTTCCACTTCTGTTTGCCATGTTAAATCAGCCAACGGTGCTGATTCAAGATCCCAGTCCATTTAAGAAGCCAAATTTTTTAACAGATGTGACAGCACAGTCTTAGCATGGCCGGTTGTCTCGTTGGAATCAACCGCGAAGTTGATCGTCGACAAAGAGGGGCACAGGAAGGCCCTGTTTCATCACAGTTTGCCGAATTTCAAAAAAGGAATGTCATCACTGAATTCAGTGACAGATTCTTGAGAGATCTGGGGTGTAAGCGGGTTCCCTATATCCTATTTTTGGGCAATGGGTCGGTTGGATGCGACGAGCCTTTCATGTGTCTAATCCGCCTTTCCAAGATGCTGGGCTCTCCTGCCGGGGAAGTGTGATCAGTCATATTCTGCGCCAAATGCCGTCATCACACACCAACATGCCATCACAGTGCAAGTCATGGTCCGGTGGATAACCAGCCTGCACACCAAGGGAGAACAGCCTATGTATCCCACGAACTACTTGTCCCCAGGTTTCTCAGAAATGGCGTTGGTGGCGTTATTGACATGGCTTTTCTGCCCAAAGCAACGGTATCGAATGCGCAACTACATTCCATTGATGGGAGAGCGGGCAGACCTGAGCCTGAGAATGCCGCAGCGCTGGTAGAAGCGGTCAAGCGGATGGATTTGAAATTAATGTCCCGATGGTGGGCGTGTTATTTTTGAAATCGAGGCACTCGGCAGCGGCGGGTGCCAGTCATTCTCGACGCTATGGACGAATGCTGCGGCCCAAGAGGCATTGGCAATGGCCGGAGCCAACTGGACGCAGACGTGCGGCGTAAACTACGGTCCAAGGCAGGGCGATCCCCTTCGGGCCACGAGCCAAATCGCGAAATGGCGGTCTGGGAAAATGGCAGCAGGGTTATTTCAACGCGGGTGGCCATTCAAGATTACACACGCGAGACGCCCAAAGTGGGTGACGGGTGAAGTGGGTGAAAGTGGACACACGACGCGCTTCAACGACCCTCGACAGGGCCCAAGTTTGCGGTTCATCCTGACATCGGTTCATTCTCTCTGGACACGCCGCACCCCTCGTTCCTTGCGCCCCAATGACAGGGATAGAATCGGAGCTAGCGCGTAACTCGCTCATCACGTGCGGGGACGCTCCTGTACTCCACATCCTCCCTTCCGTTCGATTGCCGCCGGGAAATGCGCGTGAGGGCAGCGTGTGGGCTCCCTGTCTGGTCTCCCAGCGGGCTGGCGGGTGGGGGAACAAAAAGAAAGAAAGAAAGAAACAAGGTGTGGTTCGTCCAAAGTGGCTGGGCTGAGACTTGGCTCCCGCCCTAGCAAATGGCCTCCAGTTGTCGGGCAACATCGCAGCGTGAGAGCGCGCTCTCTCGGCGGGTTGGAATCCCCGGTTCGAGCCATTTGCTATGGCCGACCTACGGGGTCGATAGGCATTCACCGGCGCGACGCTGGGGGCGGCATCTCGTGGTCTGCTGACTGGTCTGCGGCGCTTCGGCAAATGGGCCAACGTGACAACGCCAGCGCAGAGAGATGGTAATTGTATGATCGTATCGCATCGAATCGACAAGTTTCATCTGGCCCCCGCCAGAGAGAGCTCGCCGCATGATGGATGCAGAGCCAGAGAGGAATGCGTTCGAGATATGCTCGCCCCTAGCAATTGGGCGCTATCTCTCCCCAAGTACCCCGCCGTGTTAGGGGCTATACGGTGCAACACCACAGTAGCTGCCTTCCATCCCGCCACGGCCCCTTGCACATTACCGTCCTTGCCTCGCTCTTGGGCGCAACCAAAGAAGGAGAGATGCGATCGATGGGAATATGGCTGGAATATGTCTTGCCGAGCTCGGTGACTTCATCCCAGTTGAAAGGCGAGCTGGCGGGACCGAACCAGTCAGATGCAAACACAGGCCGACGTCACCCACTTCTTGCAGCTGCTGTCCGACCGCCGTGAGCAACGACCTGGACACTACGGAGCCACGACGCCAGGGGAAGAAAGTTCAGAGCTTCCCGTGTCGCATCCATCTTGAGCACAGATACATGACTCAAAAGCCATACTCCTTTCGAACAAGTCTCGCACCCCCAGCGGGACCGGAATATTGAAAACGGCCCATCACAACAGTCAATCAGCACGGCTCGCTCGTTTCATTATTCACTCGCTGCAGAGGCGTACGGCGGAGAGAGCACCAATGCGCCTGTGATCCTTCAATCTGTGCCTCACTTTACACGCCATACTGACTCGCGGCAAGCTTGCGACGGCAGCGGGGTTCCAATGTCTGTGCCGTCGGAGCATAATAACCAAGTCCAGCTCGACCAGGCCGACCAGCACCCCGCGCGCCCACATTCTCGCCTGACGCCACTCCGAACCAGCGGGTGAGAACTGGATCGTCAGTTAGGCTGCCCCCTTGGCTGGCTGAGAAGACTGGGGTCTTGAGCTCAGCTTGCGCGCTTTCTTTGCAGTTCTTTGTTCTGCGATCAACTCCAATCATTGGCCACTCAAGGATGGGTGGCTCGCACTGTCCGCTGGATTGACGAATCATGTTCGCGCGATCTCAAGCTCGCATTGGCGGCTGGATGCATCAGGTAGCATGGTTCTCGCGAAGCTTGATCTACTCCCCTATTGCGCAAAAACTATTTTTCTTGCTTTCTTTTCCCGACGCCTCTCTAGCCTGGTGCTCGGTGCTTCGTGCTCTGATCTCAGCTCGGGCGTGCGAGCGGGAGGGCGGGCTGCGCCGGCAGACCACGCCAGATACCTAGGACCCTCGCTGTGCTGGGTCCGAGCCAAGTTGGGTTGGCGAAGAGCACTGTGTCCTGCCGCCTGCCGCAGACTACCACTGCAGCTATGCGCACATGGCCGCGATTTGCAGAAAAGGCAGGCAATAACTAGCTGCGGTCCATATTGCCAAGCAGAGACCCAGTGCCACGTCCGGTGTTGCGCTGCGGGTTTGAAGGAAATGGGACCAAGGAACATTCGCCTGGCAAAACGGCGGTGAGAACTTCGTCCCCTCCATTTCGAACCACTAAATAATGCGTTTCTCACGTCAGTCGATGGCCGCGGAGCGCCAGATATTTATGGGAATTCAGGGCCAACCGTCACTGCATGGAGCAAGCGAATGCATCGGAAGCACAGCTCCCCAATAGGTTGAACATAGACAGTCACCTACTAACGGCAACTCTCGTCACCGGTCAATCCAACGGGCGAGGCGTGGTGACAAGCCCACGGGTCCCAAGCTCGGCAGTGAGCGACCACACCGGGGTTGGTCGTACAGGGAGGATCACATTAATGTACCACCGTCTAGGGCACGGCGCGGGTAAAATTCTGGTTACTGTACCAGGCCGTGCTGCAACAGCGACAACACAACAGCAAGGGGGCACAGAATGTGATAACTGACAGGTCGTCACCTCAGACAGAACGACCAAAGTTCTTGCGAGACCCCCTCCCCGTTCCCCCCGGCCGATGAAGCGGTAGAGGCACATCATCAAGCCTTCCGCCCGCAAGTCACACACGGCGAACCTTGCGACGCCCGTCCAGTCCCTAAACCAGACAAAGACCCGCGCAGCTCCCTTTCGTTTTCACTCCTCTATTGCCCACGGCCTCAAATTCCCAGCCGTCGATGACCCCGCGCGGGCGACGTCCCTGCCGTTTGCTCGTGCATGTAGCCCGTGAGTTGCCGCCGAGGCTTCCGTTTTCTGAATGGTCGGCCGCGCAAGGATAGCTTCCCCGGCTGGCTCGCTAACGGGGTGACCGTCACCTTGTTGTAGGGGGTACTGGAAGAGCCGGCACTGTAAAGGGGCATCTTGATTGTTGTTGTGAGGCGCTAGGCCAAGCAGGCGAATGTAGCTGGAAGGAAGATGGCTGTGCTCGTACACTCCGGCGCTATTCGGATCGTGTGCAGCAAGGCGCAGAGACACCAAAGTCTCAATCTGAGACTCGGATGCGCCAGTCGCGGTTTGGATTGGCACGTCTAACAATTACGTCTGAACTTGACTTTACCTGCAACTATCCTACCCTAATGAACATGGTAGGCATAAGAAGAAGAGAGAAAAGTTACTAGTATTCTTCCATCTTGGAATGCATGTGCCGTGGTCTGGGCTACTAATTTCCGATTGCTCCATTTCCCCGTGCTTTGGATCCCATCTCGCACTCTAGCTGCTCGGAGTCTCCTCGGAGTCGGGAATTGTTGTGCTGGAGCGCCGCGGCCACGCAGCCACGGTATGGATATTTGACAACCGCTTGGGTGCTGCGTGGCTAGGTGTTTCGGTGAAAGGAATCATTGGGCTGCCGTCAGGCGGAGCTCGGCATGCGGGTGCCGGGCGACCAGAAGGAGCACGGCTAGGCGTTTCGGTAAACGGGACCGTCTGCGAGCCATCGGATGGGGCCTGGAGCTTGCGTCGGTGCAGTTGCGGCCCTCCGGACGAGCTGGTTGCTGGCCGGTCTCGCTCGTTTGTCAGCGGCCGGAGGACCTTGGTTGGCAAGCTGCTGCGCCCTAGCACGAAAATGCTATGAAGTTGTCTTTATCTAGGCCTAGTATCTCTTCCAGCAGCTCTACAGCATGCTCTAGGTCGGCCTGCACCTCCTCTTCACTGGACAGGCTCGCGTCGGCCGTCTCGAGCCAAATGTCGTAAAAATTTGCTGAGGTAGGTAAGCATCTGGTAGTCGCGCTCCTTCTGTGGTTGTCGCAAACCGTAAAGTCGATCGGCGTACTTGGGAAAGTAGGCTGGATCGGGTTCTTGGGGGTCGCGGACTGAGTTGAAGATGGGAACGGAGCGGATTCGGGCTGTCGGATTCTTGAGCTTGCCGTTACGGGCGCGGCGCTCTATCAACTTCTCATTGTAACCTGCATCTCCCCTGTTATAACATTTTATTTGCCCAACGACGGCCTCGCGTCTTCCGACTCTCTGGTGGAAAATGTCGAAAACTCGGCCTTTGTTTCAATCCGAAAGGTTCCGATTTCCATCTCAATAATAGCCCACGTGGCCACGTCTTAACTCACTGTCGTCGCGAGGTTGTGCGGGATGGTGGTCGGGAATTCACGTGAACTTCACGTCGCGGGTGGGGCTACAGTACGGAAAAGTGTTTTTTTGACGCTACGTCGAGTGCTCCCCAATGCGTGCCATGACAAAAAACAGGGACACCAAACCTTTGGATGCGCACTTCATGCCCAAAACACGATCAAATAAATCGTAAAAAGCTGCAATGGACTGCCCAAATTTTTTGGGGAAGCCTTTTTCATGCTGTGGCCTCAACTAAACAAACTTTCGTGGTACTGTTGCAACTGCATTTCGTCAGTTGTCTCCCGTCCAGTATTTATTCCGTCGAGTATTTATTGTGCGGGGTTAGTGTATTTGCATCGTGTGAGAAATCATTCATACGGTGTTCCCCCACTCCCCACAAACGTCTTCCCTGCATAAGCAACAACGATGGCGGCAACAATCGTTTGCCTCCAGCTTCTTGCTCCTCCGCCTCCTCTAGCTTTTCCAATCCAGTGTATTGGAGCCATGGCAGAGATGGCAGGGGTATTTTCCCCATCTTACCCTTAGCTTTGCCGTCGCTGATTGTCATAGCCCTCAGAGGAGGAAAAAACTCTCTACTACTATGGCCTCCCCAGCAGACCTCGACTTGTTGCCAGAAGCAATTTCGCCACGTTGTGGACCCAAGAGTGGGAAGACAACCACCTCGTTTCCAAGTTCATTGGCCCAATTGGAAAGCCTGAGGTTGTTCAAGACATCCGCCACAAGTACAACCCCCGACAAGATCATTGCCTGCCTCGTTGACATCGACTGGACAACCATCGACATGGTCAGAATCGGCACACAGGTCGACACCTCAGACCCTATTATCTTATGGGTAGGCGTTGCACCGGGCTCTCTGTCCTGGCAGCAGGGCGTCGAGATTGCGTGCTGCTGCCGCAAGGTGCTCTTAAAGGCCGGGCTGGACATTCACTGCGAGATCCGGGAGTCTATTGTCAAGCGGACAGCCTCGGTCATCCCTTTCCATGAGGGAAACGATCTATCTCTTCGATCTCTTAGCGCAGCACTTGGCGGCCAAGCCATTGCTGGCGAGAAGACACCTACTAAGGAGGGGACCTTAGGCCTATACCTTTTGGTTGGTGGTGTCAAATGTGCCTTGGTGTCACGCCATGCTGTTAGTGATGACAACTACAGCTCTCTTAACGGCTAGCACGTTATTATGCCTGGTCAGAAAACTTACCAAACAATCTGCGACAAAACAGAGGCCGGTTTAGCGACAGTTGCAACCCAAAACGACAAGGCAGCCCACCACAAGCTTCTTACCCATCTAAACCTACTACGAGAACCGACTTCCCGCCGTATTGGCCGCATTATCTTCTCTCCTCCCCGTGTACCTGCAGCACGCCTAGGATATAACAGCCCCTGGCTGCCGGACTATGCTTCAGTGGCATTGGACAAGGAGCGACTTGATAAAGGCCTCAGCAATACCATACAGATCAATACAACCATTCGGTGTCGACAGCTCATGAGAAAATACCATCCTAACCTACACCTGCCCACTGGGCCGCTACAACTTAAAGGTACCTTTCTACCTGGGGACCAAAAGGTGGTGGGAAAGCTGGGGAGATTAACGGGCCTGACGTAGGGTGTCAGCCACTAGATCCAAAGCATTGAGCGGGAGCGGGCAGGTAAAGGCTTTATCCTGCATTGGGTAATCGCGTCGATGGACCGGACTGCATTCTTCTCCCAGAAAGGCGACTCTGGGTCTGTCATATTCGACTTGGACGGCCGGGTTGGGGGCATTCTTGATGCAGGTACTGGGACCTGCTACCCATCACTTGACCTCACCTATCTAACACCAATTGCGTGGATCATGGAAGATCTCGAGGCTAAGGTTGGGCCTGCTGCTTTCCTCTAGCAGCTTTCTAACACAAATGGGCGATGATTGACAAGATCGAGGCCAAGGTCAGGCCCGCTACTCCCCTCCAGCGTTACTCCCCTCGAGCAATAGCATACAGCAAATGCTCTCAATAGGATCATTCTGCGGCGTGATGATATGATGATATCCCAGTCTAAATTGACAAGTATAAAGCATGGCTGCCGATATTATGGGGAATATCCAAACCCTCTGAGAGTAAAAGTAGTCAGAATTGGCAGCCATGGCGGCAAAATATGAACGAAAATCTGTGTGTTGCCGTCGAGGCTTCCGTGTTCTGACCGGCCGGCCGATACTCATTATGGGCGGCGACATCCACCAATCATAATACGGCGTACGGGGCCTAAAACTTGTCTTGATCCTGGTGTCCCGGCGTGTCGGGTGCTGGATCACAAGGTCAACTCTTCACGACAAATATTTTGATGCCCTCTGCCCATCGCCTTGATTCTGCCTTTCCTCCTCATTCCTTTTATTTCCTCTGGCTTCGATCGCATGTTCTAACCAATGGCAAAAATGCCGCACTTAAACTCAGAAGCGCAAACGTAGCGCGAACGCAAGACGACGCGCCGCCCCTCAACGCGACATTCAAGGGACCGGATCAACTCTCCTGGACACGAGTCCTCCCCGATCCGCTACGTTTCGACGACCTGAGTTCGAGATCCGCGGACTGGCGTGGGCAGAAAAGCTGGCTTCTCAACGAGCAGGATGCAAGCACCTCGAGTCCATGGATCGCGATCGAAGCCGGTCACGCGAACCGCCGCACAACAGACTCGGGTGCGAGATAGAGAGCGATCTGCATGAATGGGCTACGTGAGCAAGGCCCAGAGTGTTGCTCCGTTCCATGCGAAATCAACGCCACCACCGGGTACACCACGACTTTGGTCAACACCGTCACCTCGACCCTCATTCCCCAATAACCGCTGAAGAGGCGCAATAAGAAGATCCGCCGGGGGGAGTAAATGCGGATAGAAGTCTCCATCGATACCATCGTCTGGGTCTTCATCGATGCCCTCACCCTCGACGACGTCTTCCGCCCTGTTCCCCATCGCAGTCGACTGCCCCAGCCTGGAGGAATACTCGTCAAGTTTAATGGGACAGTATCTTAAATTTAAATCTCTTAAGCACCGTGCTCCGGGATTCTGGCTCTAGGCTATGGTGTGTAACCGTAAAATCGGTTGCTCCTTTGGAGTTCCTGCGCTGTGAAGTGACTTTGGCAGGTACTTAGTGGCCTGAGCTCAGAGTACCTGGAGGGTGGTTAAGGGTGCCGGAAAGAGCAGGTCGGGGCTAGCCAGAATTAGCACCCAGGACGGCAAAATATGACTTTTTTCCTGTAATACATCCCATCCACGAGTGTGTTGCGCCCGCTTGCCCCGTTCTTATTCGCCTTGCAACATCAGCAGCAGATACTCATCCTGTCGTTTGCTGCACGACGTGCCGCTGCTCTCACCCTTCCGCTTGTGAGGGAATTCGTCCTGGCCCCCCTCCTTCTCCTCGCAGCAGATCGTCGCCTGCGGTCGATCAGAACGCAACCTTGAGATTGAAGGGACGTCGCAGCGCCCCTCTTCCTTCTTCCTTTCACCATTCCGAGGCAGAGCAAGCGGAGTCGGCGGTTAGTTCCGTCACAATGCGGGCTGGCGTCACGAGGGCCGACCGCAACAATGGGCCAGCTTCGAAACAAAACCCAGGCCGTTGGCCGCCGCGGTTCACCCCGCTAGCCACCACCACACATGCCACATGTCCGCAGATGGCGGGGGATGTCAAAATCCAGTCATCAGGGTCAGATCAGGCACTAATGAGTTACATGTAGCCGCGCAAAAGGGGGGCCAACGAGCCCAATCCCAAGCTCCCAGGGCCCCCAGCACGGCCCCAGCCCCAGAGGCACCGCATGGACGGCTTTCCCTTGTGACTGCGGACCGACGCGAGGGATGCATCCGCCCGCCTGCCCGAGAGGCATTCGGTTTCGGCGATCGCCGCCCGTTATTCCTTTGTCCCTTGTTTCGTCAGTCGCCCGTCCCACCGTCTTTGTTGGGCCGTGACTTGGCCGTCGAGTTTCTGCCGATTTCCCTCTTTTGGACTCGTGCCAATTTGTCACTTTGGTGCCGTGCGCGGGTCGTGTCTGTCTTTGCTGTCCATTCCTTTCGTTCCCCGGCCGCGCCGCTGTGTCCCCGCCAAAGCTAATCCCAAACTACCTTGCGAGTGCGTACCGGTGAGGTACTAGCTACCTCAGCCGGAGCGAATTCGCACGTCCTCCTCTAACTAAACCTCGACAGGTCCCGCGACGTCTTCCATTTGAGGCCTTGGCTCCATTCTGACGTGTCGGGTCGCATTTGGATGTTTGGATTGAAGGAACGACGCCCAATCGACACAGGCATTATGCGAGAGTGAGGTGAGACAGGCGAAACTCGAGAGAAGGGTGGTAGTAGGGGGTGCAAGTATCAGCTTTATTGCCCGTATAGGTAGGTATCGCTGGACCAATTGTTCGCCCGCCTCTCTCGATACCTTTGACTACTTACCTGCCCGTGCAGTTGTTGTCGTACGCACATGGGGCTTAACGAGGGAATGGTTGAGCGGTTTGTTGAGCTCCTCTAATTTCGAGGCCTTGCCTCTTTGTTGCGCTCAGCCGAGGAGGCAGCCACCAGCTTACCTACATTGCGCTGGGCTGGCTGCGCGATATGTACATCCACGCTACCTGTGCGGGCCATGTAGCCGCGCAAAATGGTTTATATCCTTGAGACCCGCGTATGGAGTACATATGTATGCGCTCGTACCGGTTGGATCCAGATCGCTGACCGTCCGTCCCGCTTGCTCGGGGGGGGGGAGGAGAAAAAAGGGAAAGGGGATGACAAGAAGCGAGCGAACCAGCCTCCAGGATGCGTGCAGGCTTGCGCGGTGTGTGGGTGTGGGTGTGTGCATCGGCTGCGCTAGCTCCCCTTGTTGTACCCTAGACGGCGAGAGTGCGACGTGCCCAGTGTGCAATCTGGGTCAGGGAAGAGAAGAGAGTTTAAGCCGAGGCGGGTCGAGCGGGTCGGGTCGTGTCGATTTGGGGGCGAGGCGAGGCAGCGATGAGATTTGTCCGGGGCGGGCGCTGCGGTGGTGACGTGACAGTGCAGGGTTAGGAGAGTGACCGACTGGGCCCGCGAACTCACATGACTGTCGGCAGCGGGAGGTGGGGGCCCTAGGGTTAGGTATGTGGGCGGTCATCAATCAGGGAGCGACAGCGCAGATTGAGATGTCTTGGGAAAGAGACAATTGGCATGTCGTAGCAAATTCACAAATTCACACACATTGCGAAGCATATTCCGAGACATTGTGTCGAACGCAGAAATAAGGAGGTATTGCGTAGGTCGTCAGTGTTTTGGTGATTGGATTCGGCGACTTTTTTGGTGGATGTGTCACTGCCAAAATTGTTAGGGTCTCGCAACAGGGAAAGTCTCCGGCTGCTGCGGTTGAGGTTGCAACTTCTCGTTGACTTTGCATTGTGAACATAAAAGGCTGCACGGCAGACAGTATTGAGAGGACGGTGCTTCCATGCTGTATTGTTCTTTTTTCTCTCAATTTTACTACCTACCATTGAAAACAAGAGTCAGGATAGGACGCTGAGGTTTGGTGGTGTTGTTTGAGGTATCTTCTGGTATCATTTTTTTTTATTATCGGCTACTACCCGCCATCTTGAAACACGGTACATTCGAACTGAAATCATGGCTTCCACCGAGCAGAATAAGGCCTTCTTCAAGTGAGTTTGTCTGTCCTAGGAGCCCGTCGAGACATCCTGCGATGGCTCTCGTCTCATTTCATCTCCCCCCGCGCTTCTCCTAGAAGGATATATCGAAGCCTGCCATGAGAGAAGAGTATTTCCCAGTCAGTTGGACTAGTGCTGACTCCCCCACAGCCAAGAGGCTGCGTCGTACGACTCCAAGCACGAGAAGACGCTGGCCCAGATCATCAAGGAGATCCAGTCCCGGCTGGAGTTCATCGGGGTTGACTGGGTTGATGATGACGATGAGAGCGAGGCTGAGGATAAAGAGGGAGAGGGTGGGGAGAGGAAGCAGGTGAGGCTGTTGGACTATGCTTCTGGCACGGGTGTGGGTGAGTTCTTCTTCTTCTTCTTCTTCTTCTTCTTCTTGTTCTTCTTCTTCCTTGTTGCTGTGTTTGTTTGCCCCTGTTGTTTGGACGGTTTAGGGGGGTGGCTTGGTGAGGGGAGGGGCTTGTCAGGGGAAAGTTGCGATGAGCTTTGGAGTGTTACTGACCGTTTGAACAGTTTCTAGGGTACGTGAGGTCCTGTTGTCGTCATCATGTCTGCAATGGTTGAGAGACGGCGTGGCTCTTGGCTTCCGAGGTGGTGTTAAGTTACGGCCGTGAGTTTTGAGCTGACCAGGGCTTCTTCCACTCTAGGCCCTAGCCCCATATACCACGCAATGTGTTGGGATTGACCTGTCGGATAACATGGTCGCCGCGTACAATGCGCGAGCTGAGAATCAAGTCAGTAGCCGCGACCGCCCCCTTCCACATATTCTATGGCTCACATAACTGATGATGCAACAGGGACTCGCCGAAAATGAGATGCATGCCTACCAGGGCAATCTCCTGGCGCCAGATGACCTAAGCCCCTCAGCATTGGCCTCTCCCAACTTCTTCAACTTCGACATTGCTGCTGTCGGACTCGGCTTACACCACTTCGATGATCCTGCGCTCGCTGCCCGCAGACTTGTCGAACGTCTCCGGCCAGGAGGTGTCCTTCTCGTGCTTGATTTCTTGCCTCATGGGAAGATGGACGTGAGTTAACTAGTCTCTATCCATCCATCTCTTCACTCGTACTTGACGGTTTTATCGCCCCCTGGCAGCTATCATTCTTGGAAACACAGAAACTGACGTGACCAGCCATCGCACGCGGCTTCTCACACTGTCACACACCACGGGTTCTCAAAGGAGGCGATCCAGAAGATATTCGAGGATGCTGGCGCAGGGAAGGACTTTGGCCTCGAGGATGTTGCTGTTGTGTTCAACCGCGCAACAGAGCACAGCCACGAGATGCGCAGGCAAATCTTCCTTGCGCGTGGCACGAAGGCTTGAGAAGGACTTCCTACGAAGGCTTCGGCCAACAGAGAGTCCGTTAACCTAGTGCAGAGGATTCCTTCTACTTCCAGGGCAGACAAAAGAGGTCAATTGCTGTCAGGCGGTTTCAAGAAGCTGTAATCCATAGTACTACCTACTTCAGGAACCTCTTCCAACGTACTGAAGGCCCACTGTGACATACGGAAGACCTTGCTGCTCGGGCACAAGTTTTGTGTGAAGTCTCTCTGGTATATTTTCGTACCCATGGAGCACAGATACCCTCTCCCTGGTCCAGCACGATTGGTTCTTCACGTCTCCCGAGCCTCATCCATGAGAGGAGGTGTGGACGAAACTGGAGGGGAAAGCCAAGAAACAGAAATGCCCGTTTAATCTACAGATACATGACAGAAAACACCCTACCTTCCTGGGACAAGCTCTCGTGGTTTGAGTAGTGCCAAAGTAGACCAACCTGTTGTTGCTGCAACAGTGTCACCGCCCATGCCAGTGTCGTGAGAGATATTGAGATATTACGAGTATCTAAGTACAAATCATAGGGTAGTGTATCAGGAAACTCTGGATCTCATCCAGGAGATAGAATCACGGTCTGGATGCATATAAAGGCAAGCCAGTGTGAGGATCTCACACCCTCTCCCCTAGCTTCGGGATATATTCCCACGCCCTCATCATCCACGTTGTAACCAAGACACACGTGCTCGATCGTCAGACAATCCCTACAGGTGAAGTATTACAGACACTGGGTTACACGCTCCACATCCCGAGACATGTTCCAGTCGTACGTGCTCTCGGGACGGCATACCCTTGCGTACCCTGTAGCTGGTGTTACAACTTGAACTCGGTCTGAACCTAACTCGGTGTTTTTCTCCGAGAAACCTCAAAGTCTCACAGGCTTCCCCGCCTAGTTTTCAGCACTGTCGGGAAGCTTGAGACATGGAACGGAGTGCTGACGAATGGGTGCTCCGGGATGGATACCAATGTGTATTTGTTGTGGTCGGTGTATACTGTTTGGCAACTAGGTTGAAATAGAAGGGCTGTAACAGAACGTGATATAAGTGTCAAATGACAGACAACTCTCCCAAAAAGACCTACGTAAAGTCACCATGCTCCATCAAAGCCACCAGGCAACCCTGACTCCAACCCCCTAACCGCCCACACCCCTATCCACCTCCCACCTCAGACGAAACACAACAACTATCTTACCTCTAATCAATGCTCTCCAAAACACACCCAATTCAGTCCTAAAATCACTCACGCCTCCTGCCAGCCCAGCCCAGCCCATTTCAGTCTCGCCCATCACAAAACTGTCACACGGGACAAGCTCACGGCCATAAAACACACAAGTACAACCACGACAGCTACAACCACGACAGCTACAACCACGACAGCAACAGCAACGCCCACAACCAATCCTCACTTGCGTCACTTACAATAGGGCAAAGGTGAGATGAGATGAGATAGATACAAGATCCACTGTTCAATTATCCGAAAGCGTGTCAACTGCCCCTGGTGATACCCCAGTGAGTCGCCGCAGCGATTCTGACAAGTCAGCGTCAACCCCTGTTCGCCAATCATACATACCTAGACAGAACGTTCCTACACCATACATAGAACGGACAGGAACATCCCGATCCAATATCGGAGTGCTGCCCCCCCCCCCCCACCCACCCCAACTA